>Ga0307424_1001970_pt1 | contig 10393 bp, 11 predicted proteins | sample SalMarWE160320MG_FD_202157 | JGI IMG/M metagenome (GOLD analysis project Ga0307424, IMG submission 202157) | Salt marsh sediment microbial communities from the Plum Island Ecosystem LTER, Massachusetts, United States - WE1603-20 | ecosystem: Environmental > Aquatic > Marine > Intertidal zone >...
CGTTTCTACCTCCACCCCGTCGGGTCTGTACGACAGCTTGATATCGACGAGCCCGGCGCGCTCCAGCTCTAAGAGAAACGCCAGACTGCCCTCGGTCCGAGGATCGGCATCCAACGCCGCCTCCGGCGATCGTGACGAGCCCGCGAGCGGCAGGGCGGCGAAGTCGGAGCCACGCTCGAGGCGGTCCCAGACCATCGCAGCGTCTGTGTGGATGAGCTGGTAGCAGTAGGACGAGTTCTTGATCAGGAAGAAATCCTCGTCCAGCGCAAGCGCAGTGACGCCTCTTGCCGCCTGCACCGTGCAGGCCACACAACCCTGGAAGCTGCGCTCCTCGCCGATGGTTTCAAGGCAGAAGGCCTCGACCTCGCTCTGATACTGCGGCAGGCCCCTGGTACCGGCTGCCTTCAGGTCCCAGGCCCGTTGCCGAAACGTGGAGTCCGCACTCTCCGTCCTCTGCAGCTCCTCGTAGCGCCAGCGCTCCCAGGGGCGATAGAGCTCGCCGCGCGACAGGAGATGAGACCCTATCGCGTAGGACAGCGCCTGCTCCAGCGCCATCCGCGCGGCATCCGCCTGCTCGTTGCCGGCCCAGAACCGCGCCTCCGTCAGGCTCTTCTGGCACACCACGACCAGCCACGCGGCGGCGACCCGCCGGTACACCGCCGTGTCGAATTGCGACGCGACGGCCCGAAACGCCTCCGGGTTGACGGCGGGCACGCCGATGCAGAAGCGGAAGTAGGTGTCGAGCCGAAGCGGCAGGTCCGGAGCCAGCAGCTCCTGCGCATCGCTGGGGTCCAGCGCTTCGATCTGGCGCCGAATCTCCGCCACATCATCCAGGGAGAGCCCGTCTTCAACGTTGAGCAAGCGATTGTCCGGAGACATCACCAGTCTGGGCAGACGCGGCCCTGCCTTGCGTACCAGCATGGCCGGGACCGAGCGCTCGAAGACCGGGATGATGTCGAAGTCGGACCCGGCGTTGCCCAGGCCCACGACACGCGAGCCGGCGATGAACGCGAAGTCATCTCTGGACAGCAACGCTTCGAGCCAATCGACGACCTGGGGAAATTCCTGCCGCACGGAGTCCATTACATCATTCACCGGCGTTCCTCTTTCACACTGGACTGAATAACCGAGCGTTCCAAGCCCTGGCGGCTCTCGACCCCCACCGGACGCTGACCCGACGCAGCCTGCTTCACCTGGCTCGGCAGGGCCTCCAGATAGCTGTAGCGCGGCCCCGGGATAATGGTTTTCAGCGCGAAGCCGGCAGCTTCCAGCAGCGCGCGCCAGTCGCTTTCTGTGCGCTCGTGCCCTGCCAGGCCGACGAACAGGTTGAGGTCTGTCATGTGTAGCCGGGACGGGCTGTCCGGCAGCACGATCTCGATGATGATCAGCTTCGAACCCGGCTTCATCGCTTCGCGGCAGCGGGTCAGAACCCTGACCGCATCCTCGTCATCCCAGTCGTGTAAGACAACGGAGAGGATGTAGAAGTCCCCGTCCGCCGGCACCGCCGTGAACATGTCGCCGGAGACGACTTCGCAGCGTGACCCCAGTCCCGCCGCGTCGAGCCGCCGGGCCGCCGCTGAAGCGACGCTCGCCTCCTCCAGCAGGACACCCCGCAGCCCGGGATGAGCCGCCAGCAGCAGCTCGAGTAGCGTCCCGTCGCCGCCGCCAACGTCAACGACGACCGCTTCGTCGGGAAAGCCGTAGCTGGCCACCAGCCCTTCGGCGCGTCGTGTCGCGCGTTCAGACATGAAGGCATGAAAAGCCGAACCCAGCTCGGGATTGGCGCGCATGAAGCGCCAGCTGTCGCTCCCCAGCGCGATTTCGTCAGCGCGGTGGCCGGTCTCCACCGAGTCAAGCAGCCGCCCCCAGATCGGATACAACAGCTCGCCGTGGACCATGGCCATGGGCCAGGCAGAACCGGGGATGTCCTTCTGCAGTAGGCCCCCCAGGCTGCCCAGGGAAAAGCGTCCATCGGCATCCTGCGCGAAGACGCCACGGCCGGCCAGCGCGTACATCAGCCGCTCCAGCCCGAAGGCATCGCAGCCGGCCTGGCCTGCCAGCTCGGACGCCTGACGGGGACCGGCGCGCAGCAGGCCTGCGATGTCGAGCTTGGCGGCAACGTAGATCGCCTGCGCCACCATGAAACCCTCCAGGAGCTCCATGAGCTCGACGTATTCTTTCGTGGGCTCGACCTTCTTACTCGTTATCACCGCTGACCTCATCAGTGAAAGAGCGGGCCTGACCAGCCCAGCCACTCGCCTTTTCGACACCAACTGGACAAAGCCATTGCCTAGTTATACGGAAACACTCAATACGTACACGACTCGCTTACACTACATCGCCAGGGCGGTGTCGGCAAGCCACAATTCCCCTCTCGTTCAGGCAGCGTGAGAGGCGCGTCCTAACCCGGCGCCATTGACCGATTCTGCTCAGGTGTTTACGTCGCGTTTACGTGCCTTCACGTCGCCTTAATAGCGCCCCTCTAACCTGACGTTATGGTTACTGACACTGACAGACGTTGGATTCGCTTCGAAGGCTGCCTCAACTTCCGCGACCTTGGCGGCTACGCCGGCCTGCACAACCGCCCGGTACGCTGGGGCCGCCTCTACCGCAGCATGACACCGGCCTACATGACGGAGGCTGACGCCGCTCGGGCCCGAGCCCTGGACATCGGACTCGTGATCGACCTACGGGGCGACCGTTACGAGACTTCAGGCCCCATCAGCGAGCATCCGGCCCGGCGCATCGCGGTTAGCCCCAGCTTCCTGCGCACGCCGGAAGACCTCCCGCCCGAGTTGAAGGCCCTCATGGTCGCGCCGCCGGAAGACGCGCTGCCGCGGCTGCTCGGCACCTACGGCCCCTCCTTCGCCGAAGCCGTCGAGGCGATATCCGCTGACCTCAGCGCCAACCTGCTGTTCCACTGCCGCCTCGGCAAAGACCGCACCGGCGTCTTCGCCGCGCTGCTGCTCAAGTTGCTGCGGGTCAGCGACACGGACATCGTCGAGGACTACATGCTCACGGGGCAGTCCGAAGCAGAGATGAAGCAGCTGCTCGCCGGCGTGGAGGATGCCGAAGAAGCGTGTGAACCCCGCGTCGCGCGGGAGCCGGTGTGCCGCCGCGCGATCGAGTGCGTACTCGAGCGCCTCGAGAGCCAGTACGGCACGGCCTACAACTACTTCCTGCGTCACGGCGTCTCTCCCGACAACCTCAACGCCCTCATCGAGAGCCTGCTGGAGCCGCCGATGCAAGGCCCCACCACGTCCCAACGCCTCAGCCTGCCCGCGCTCAGCTCCAACTAGACACGCCTCCTCCTCTCCCTTCGGCCGGGTGTACGATCGGAAGGTCATCCCAGAGCTAAGTAGCCCGCGGGCGGGTCAGAGGGGGTTGCGGCATGCAGACGGACTCAGAGCTGGTATGGACGGTGGTTGAGCGCTCCGCAGCGGGGGACACGCTGATCGGCGTTTACACGACGCTGGAGAAGGCCCGGGCCGTCGTCTCGTCCCTGGCGCAGGGGCGCTATGAGGACTACGGCATCGAGGGTCACGTTCTCGACGAGGGCAAGGAGAGCGCCACGGCGTGGCAAGTCACGCTGAGCCGCGACGGGACGCATCTGGCAACGACGCCCTTCGTTGGCTGCTCCTGCGCCGACGACGAGGCTGAATACCGCAAGCGTTCGTTCATCCAGGACGGTGGCGAGCGCATGTCCGTCATCGTCTTCGCGCCGACCCCCGGCCTGGCGATTGCGACGGCCGAGCGATACCGGCTCTGGCTGCAGCAGAACGACCTGTGGACGACGCGGGCGCAGCAGCTGGAACCGATTGAAGCCACCGGAGCTACGGGAGCCGCCGTCAGCTAGCCGCCGCATCGGCGAGGTCACTCGTCGGTCGAAACGTAGACGTCCTCGCCCTCGACCCGCACAGAGTAGACGCAGAGCCCTTGCTCCGTCGGCCCGGCCAGGACCTTCCCCGTCTTCAGGTCGAACAACGCCATGTGAGAGCTGCAGAGGATGCGGTCTTCGGGACGCACACGGGTGTAGTTCAGCACGTAACCGGCGTGTGGACAGCGGCCGGAGAAAGCGTAGAACTCGCCTTGATGGCTGACGACGGCGACATCCAGGCCGTCGACTGCATAGACGCGCACCAGGCCCTCGCTGAACTCGCTGACGCTGGCGACGCGTTGGAAATCGGGCATGCCGTAGAGCTTATGGTGCGTCCCGCCGCCGGTCTACCGCCCGTCGCTAGTACGAGGGCACGGCATCGAGCCGGACCGCCACGCCTTCGAGCTGCTGCGAGGCGGCCGGGTAACGCTGCATCACCAGCGGGTCGTGCCCCGGGACGATGTGCTTTGGCGAGTCGGCCAGCTCCTGCAGCGTCTTGAAGCCCGCCAGCACCTTGTTTGCGTCATGCGTCGTCACGAAGGGCCGGCCCGACTCCATGTTTTCGTAGTAGTGCGTCGTGTCGGACGCCAGCACCACCCAGCCGCGGGCCGTGTTAACGCGGACGACCTGGATGCCCGGCGTGTGGCCGCCGATGAGGTGGACGCTGATCCCCGGCGCCGGCTCCCAGTCACCCTGATGCAGAATGACGCGCTCGTCGTACAGTCCCTTCACGATGTTGACCACGTCGTCGACCTCGAAGGAGCCACGTGCGCCGCGTGCGAACATCTCGCTGCTGGTCACCCAGCGCAGCTCGTCCTCCTGCAGGTGAAGCCGCGCCCTGGCGAAGTCACTGACCGTGCCCGCGTGGTCGTAGTGCATGTGCGTGATGACGACGTCCTCGATCTGCGCCGCGTCGACGTCGAGGAGCTTGAGGCCGTCGGCTGGCTTACGCAGGAACGTCCTGCCGCGACGCGTCCCCGCCGCCTCGGTGAAACCCGTGTCGATAGCAATCGTGCGGGACGGGCTCCGTACCACCCAGACGAAGTAGTCCATCGGCATCGGGCCGTCCGGGTTGGGCACGCTTGCCTTGTCGAGGAAGTGATCGGCGCGCTTCGCGTCCCGCGTGGCGTACTTCACGGCGAAGATTCGGTAGGTTTCGTTCGCGGCCAATTCAGCCCCTCTTTCACTAGTACTGCCCAGACGCAACATTCTAGTCGGCCGGGTGTCCGACGGTTTAGACTGCAGCGGCTTACATCTTCGTTACTGGGACTTTCGACTACCCAGGAGGTCGTCATGGCAAAGCCGCTATGTATCTCGTCGGACTCGCACGTCGTTGAGCCTCCGGAGCTCTTTGCGCCGCTACAGAAGCGTTTCGGTGAGCGCGCCCCGCATATCCGCATGACGGAGGAGCAGGGCCCGCGCCTCGACCTTGGGGACGGGCGTCTCGGCATCGCCGTCGGCAGCTTCCTGCAGGCGGGCCAGGACTTCGCCGCCCCGGACGCCCTTGAGATTCGCAAGAGAGGCTACGAGCTGGCGCGCCCCGGCGTCTATGAAATCGGCGCGCGTCTCGAAGACGAAGCGCTGGACGGCGTCGACGCGGAGATCCTCTACCCCAGCCTGATCTTCAACGTCTACCAGATCAAGGACCTCGACATCGTCAAGGCAGCCTTCGCGAGCTACAACGACTGGGTGACCGACTACATGTCGCAGGCCCCGGACCGTCTCTACGGCCTCGCCTCCGTTCAGCTCTACGACCTGGACGAGGCGATCCAGGAGATGAGCCGCGGCAAGCAGGCCGGCCATGTCGGTGTCGGCATTCCGGCCACGGCGCCGCCGGACCGCCCCTACTCCGACCCCTGGTACGACAAGTTCTGGGCCGCTGCCCAGGAGATGAAGATGCCGATGACGATGCACATCTTCACCGGCGCAACGCCGCAGCACGGCCTGCCCAACGTCCACGCGGACTACCCTCTCGCCTTCGCGGGGGCGATGTGCACCATCGCCGACATCATCTACTCGGGCGTCTGTGAGCGCTTCCCGGGCCTGCGCTTCGTCATCACGGAGTTCGAGACCGGCTGGACGGCGCACATGCTGGAGCGGCTCGACTGGGCCTACACGCGCCGCGGCGGCACGCGCGGCTACCCCAAGATCCCCAACACGCCCAGCTACTACTGGCGCCAGAACTTCCGCATCACCTTCGAGGACGACCCCATCGGCATCATGACCCGCGACAAGATCGGCGTCGAAACGCTGATGTGGGGCAGCGACTACCCCCACGGCGATTCCGTGTTCCCGGACTCGCAGGGCGTTCTGGACCGGATCATGGCTGACTGCACGCCGCAGGAGCGGCACCTCATGACCGCGAAGAACGTCGTCGAACTCTACGACCTGCCCTTCGAGGCCTAGCGCTCAGGCGCCGTCCGCGTCAGACCCGGACGGCTTTGTAAACCGGTGTGCGCCACTCCGGGAAGCGCTTGTCCACGCCCCGTACGATGTCGAGGTAAGCGCGGGACAGACGGCGCGTAATCGGCCCGACCTGCCCATCCCCCAGCGGGAAGCGGTCGATCGAGACGATGGGCGTGATCTCGTAGCCGCTGCCGCAGAAGAACGCCTCGTCCGCCACGTACAGCTCGGTGCGGTCGATCTCGCGCTCAACGACGCCCATCCCGAACAGCTCGGGGCACACGGTGTCGATCAGCGTGGTCCGCGTGATGCTTTCGAGAATGTCGGCCGTGATCGGCGGCGTAACCAACCGGCCCTTGCGAACCATGAATAACGTCGCGCCGCTGCCCTCGGCGACGTGGCCGTCCTTGTTGAGGAAGATCGGCTGGTCGTAGCCGTCCGCCTTCGACTGCAGGATTGCCAGGCGACCGTTCTGGTAGTTGGCGCCGGACTTCAGGCGAATCGGGATCGCGTTGTCGGACGTGCGCGCCCAGGAGCTGATGTTGCAGTTCAGCCCGGGGTGCTCGTCCGTACGCGGCCGGCGGCGCGGGATGATGTAGAGCCCCGCGGGAGACGTCGCGTCCAGGCCCACGCCGGAGACGTAGGCCACCATGTGCATGTGGACGTCTTCCTGGATCTCGTTGCCGCTGAGGACCTGATGTACGGCTTCGTAGAGGTCGGCGTCGCTGTGGGGAATGTCGAAGCGCATCATCTTCATCGACTCGCGGAAGCGCGCGAAGTGCTCATCCAGACGGAAGCAGTAAAGCTCGCCGTCCGCTTCGTTCCAGTACGCGCGCAGGCCCTCGAAGACGTTGGTCGCGTAGAAGACGGCGGCGCTGTTCAATGGCAGCACGGCCTCCGATTCCGGGACCAGTTTGCCGTCCAACCAGATGCTGAGCTCTTTCATCACGCGGACTCCTTGATTCAGATGTAGCAAAGATACAGGAAACCAACGCCTCGCAGACAGGACGAATCGGCATCACGCCATCAGACGCACTCTTTAGCGCGTCATCGGACGCACCTTTACTTGGGGCTCGGAGGTGTCCCCTGGTTTAGACACCACGGCCTATAATGCGGCGACTCAGCGACCACAGGGGGCATGGTCATGGCGAGATCACCACGCATCGCGGTCATCGGCGGCGGTATCGGCGGCCTTACGGCGGCTCAAGCGTTGCGACAGCGCGGCCTCGACGTTACGGTCTACGAGGCGGCGCCTGAGCTCAAGGAGATCGGCGCGGGCGTTTCCCTCAGCCCCAACGCCATGAAGGCGCTGCGCTCGCTCGATCTCGAGGACGGCGTGCGGGACGTTGCCTGGCAGTCCGAATATCAGTACCTGCGCAACTGGCGCAGCGGCCGCATCATCTCCAGGACGCCGACCCACGGCACCGCGGAGCGCTTTGGCGCCAGGGGCTGCACGGTCCACCGCGCCGACCTGCTCGACGTCCTGGGCGCCGGCCTGCCGTCCGAGATCATCAAGCTCGGCGCCCGCTGCACCGGCATCGAGAGCACGGACGGCGGCGCCGTCGCGCGATTCAACGACGGCAGCGAAGTCGAGGCCGACGTGATCGTCGGCGCCGATGGCATCCACTCAGCGGTGCGCGCCAGCCTCTTCGGCCCCGACGCGCCGCGCTTCACGGGAAAGATCTGCTGGCGCTGCCTGGTGCCCGTGGACGCTATCCCCGGCGGCCTGCCCACCATGGACGGCACCACATGGCTCGGCCCGCACGGCGCCGTCGTCGTCTACCCGGTGCGGCGCGGCGAGCTCGTCAACGTCGTGGCCCACTACGACAACGACACCTGGACCGAGGAGTCCTGGATCCGCGAATGCGACCGGCAAGAAGTCATCGATAACTACGCCGGCTGGCACGAATCGCTGATGCGGCTGTTCTCCGCCAGCGAGCGCCACTATAAATGGGCCCTTTACGACCGCGAGCCGCTCAATCAGTGGACCAAAGGCCGCGTCACCATCCTCGGCGACGCGGCGCATCCCATGCTGCCTTATCTCGGCCAGGGCGCCTGCCAGGCGATGGAGGACGGCTGCGTCCTGGCGGCTGCCCTCGCCGCGACGCCGGACGACATGGACGGCGCGCTGCAGCTCTACGAGCGCCTCCGCGTGCCGCGGGCGCGCCGCGTCGTGCTCATGGCGCGGGAGCGCGGCGAGGACAACCACCTCGTCTCACGCTGGGCCGCCCTCAAGCGCGACGCCCTCATCGCGCTGCGCCAACGCGTCGGCAACACCACAACCACCCGGGGCGGCGCCTGGATTTTCGACTACGACGCCGGGTCGCCAGACGTGCTCACTGCCTAGAACAGGAACCAGATGTACATCTCAAGGTCTGAAATCACCCTGCAAGACGAAGCCGAAGGCGACCTCGTCGCTAGGATCGAAGCCGCGAACGCCTCCAGGCGCGTAACGGACGGCTTTCGCTGGGCGATGCTGCTGCACTCGATGGACGACGCCAGGCGTTTCGCCTCCGTCTCCATGTGGCTGACGCCGGAGCAGGCGCAGAACTGGCGGGACGCCAACCAGGCCCCGGCGCCGCAGCACGGCTACGACGTCGCCACGGCGCGCGGCTCAATGACGCCCGCCGCGGCTGCCGCCATCGTCGACTGGCAGGTGGAAGGCGCAGACGCGGCTCGATTCGTCAATCGCTGGAACGCCGCCTACCACGCTATCGAGGACGTCTTCGGCAGCCGTCTCCTGCAGGACCTCGACCAGCCAACCGCCTACACGGGGCTGCACGTGGTGACGGACCCGGCCCGGCTCGCTCCGAAGGTACTCAACGCTGAGCTGACGGACGCCGAGGGGCTCGCGCTGCGGCCGGTTGCCATCCATCGCTTCGAGGTCGTGCTGCTAACTGAGGCCTGATCAGGCGTCCTTCGTCTGCTCGCGGTAGAGGTCAAGCGACCGGAATACGGGCTCGTCCGTGAAACTGAACAGGTACGCCGGCTGCGTCGCTGATTCGTTGACGTGTTCGTGCCAGGCCCAGCCCGGGACCGTCAGCACGTCCTTCGCCTCCCAGTCAAAACGCTTGCCATCGACAATCGTGGCGCCCTGGCCCTCAATGACCTGGTAGACGGTGCTGTTCGTGTGACGGTGCGCCTGCGTGCGCCGGCCCGGCTTGAGCAGCTGTACGTAGCAGGCGATCGTAGGCATGACCGGCCCGCCGCTGGCCGGGTTGGTGTATTGCAGGATGACGCCATCGCTCGGGCTGCCGGACTCCGTCTCGGCCAGCTTGTCCAGCGCCTGCTTCGCCTGCGTCCAGGGGTAGTGCCAGAGCGGCGAATGCTCCGCGTCCGGCTGCTCCCACGCCGGCCTCAACGAGCCAGAGCCGTACTTGGCCAGCGAGAGGTCGATGTCTTCCTTCGCCCGCTGCGTCTCCTCCGGGTACTCCTCCCGGAACGACGCCTCCAGCAGCCCGACAAGGGGCGCGTCGAGGCCGTCGAGCCACAGCATCGGCGTGTCGGAATCGTTGGCGTGGTCGTGCCAGGTCCAGTTCGGCGTCAGCACCAGGTCGCCCGGCAGCATTGGTATCGTCTCGCCGTTAACGACGGTGTAGCCGCCCGTGCTCTCGATGATCATGCGCAGCGCCGCCGGCGTGTGACGGTGCGCCCTGGCGATCTCGCCCGGTCCGACGACCTGGATGTTCGCGACCAGCGTGTTGGTGGCGCCCCTGCCGGTGCCCGGGTTGACACAGCAGATCACGCGCCGTTCCGCCTCCTGCGTCCCCACCAGCTCCAGCGCACGCAACGCCTGCGGCCGCATCTCACGCCAGCGCCAGAGGAAGGGCTGCAGCTTGCTCTTCGGCTCCAGGGCTGAATCCGGCCTTGTCCACAGCGGAGCCATGTGCAGGGAATCGAGGTCTTTGTAGTAGGTCTGCAGGTCTGCTTCGGATGACGTGATGCTTGAGCGCTGCAACATAGGAACACCTCCCGCTTCCGTAACGGCAGTTGCAGTCTACTCGCGCACGCAAGCCCGCGGATCGCGGCTGGCGCCGGATGTTTCTAGAATGGCGCCGGGAGGTCTTCGATATGGTGAAACAGGTCACGGTGGCTCAGCTGAGCCAACTGCTC
>Ga0307424_1001972_pt1 | contig 10389 bp, 10 predicted proteins | sample SalMarWE160320MG_FD_202157 | JGI IMG/M metagenome (GOLD analysis project Ga0307424, IMG submission 202157) | Salt marsh sediment microbial communities from the Plum Island Ecosystem LTER, Massachusetts, United States - WE1603-20 | ecosystem: Environmental > Aquatic > Marine > Intertidal zone >...
TTCGGCCGCGCGGCTGTATTTGGTTTGGGGATTATGCCTTATATCAGTGCCTCAATTATCATTCAGCTGCTCGGATCAGTGATTCCTTTTTTCCAAAAACTGCAAAAAGAAGGCGAAGAAGGAAGAAAAAAAATCACCCAGTATACCAGATACGGAACCCTGCTCATATCAGCCATGCAGGCTTATGGCGTGGCGATTTTTTTAGAAAATATTCAGTTGGCCAACGGTCTGCGTGCTGTCCCGGATCCGGGTTTCGGTTTTATTCTGACAACCATGCTTTCCATGTCGACGGGTACGATGCTGATCATGTGGCTTGGTGAACAGATCGACGACCGGGGAATCGGTAATGGTATATCACTGATCATCTTTATCGGTATTATATCCCGCTTTCCCAATGCCCTTTTTCAGGAATACACACAATTCTCGAGTGGTCAACGCGGTTTGCTTTCAGAATTATTTTTACTTGCTCTGGCAGCGGGGATCATCTATGTGATCGTATTGATCACGCAGGGCACACGCCGGATTCCTATCCAGTATGCAAAGCGGGTTATCGGCCGAAAAGTATACGGCGGCGTCAATACGCACTTTCCCATGCGCGTGAATACGGCCGGTGTGATGCCGATTATCTTTGCGCAGGCGATCATGTTCGTTCCCAGCACGGTCATTACTTTCTTCCCTGAAAGTGAGTTTATGGATGGCATCCAGCGACTTTTCTCCTATGACTCCTGGTTTTACTGGATCCTCTACGGCGTAATGGTTGTCTTTTTTACGTATTTTTATACAGCGATTGCCATGAATCCCGTCGATGTGGCAGATAATCTGAAAAAACAGGGTGGCTTTATTCCGGGAGTAAGGCCCGGTAAAAAGACAGCCGAATACCTTGATAATATATTGACAAGAATTACTTTGCCGGGGTCGATATTTCTGGCCATAGTGGCAATTATACCGGCGTTTTTAGCAAAATATGCAAAAATTCCATACAGTCTTGCTTCCTTTTTTGGAGGAACCGGTTTGCTTATCATCGTCGGTGTGGCCCTGGACTTTTTACAGCAGGTTGAGTCTCACCTGTTCATGCGTCATTATGACGGTTTTATGAAGTCTGGAAAAATAAAAGGCAGGAGAGGTCTGTAACACTCCGATGATCTATATTAAGAATCGTGATGAAATAGAGCGTATTCGGGAAAGTAATCAGATAGTGGCTCAAACACTCTTACACATTAAAAGCTTTATTGAGCCGGGAATCACGACCGGAGAGCTGAACCGGGAAATTGAGGATTATATTCAAAAAATGAAAGGAAAACCGGCTTTTAAAGGTTTGTATGGTTTTCCTTCAAGTTCCTGTATTTCGGTGCAGGATGAGGTCGTTCACGGGATTCCGTCATTTAAGAGAAAACTGAAGGACGGAGAAATCGTCGGTATCGATATCGGTGTGGAGCTTGCCGGTTTTTTCGGTGACGCAGCCTGTACATTCAAAGTAGGGTCTGTCGATAAGAAGACAGCGGATTTGCTGAGAGTAACAGAAGAAAGTCTGTATCTCGGTATTGACCAGTTACATACAGATAAGCATGTCGGTGATATCGGGCATGCCATCCAGAGCAATGTGGAAAAGAACCATTTCAGCGTAGTACGTGATCTTGTCGGACATGGCGTCGGACGTAAACCACATGAGGATCCCCAGGTGCCCAATTACGGGCATCCGAATAAAGGCATCAGGTTGCGAACCGGAATGGTTCTGGCAATCGAGCCGATGGTCAACATGGGCACTCATGAAGTTTACTTTGCTGACGATGAATGGACGGTAAAAACAAAAGACGGATGTCCGTCAGCCCATTTCGAACATTCGGTTGCAATTACTGACAACGGTCCTGACATACTGTCTAAATTAGACCTGGAGTAAAATTGGCAAAAGAAGAATCCATTAAAATTGATGGAGTTATCAAAGAAACATTACCGAATGCGACATTTATCGTCGCACTCGAGAATGGTCATGAAGTACTCGCCCATATTTCAGGGAAAATGCGCATGCACTTTATAAAAATATTACCGGGAGATAAAGTGAGTCTCGAATTATCGCCCTATGACCTTACACGCGGCCGAATCATTTACCGCTATAAATAAGATGATTTTTTGAAAATAGTAGCAGCTGATTCTCGGAGAAATAAAAATTGGATCCCGACTCAGTCGGGATGATCCGGTCTTACAAGAAATTTTTTTGGTATCAATTACTTCAGAAAGTAAATGCAGGATATATAAAATGAAAGTTCAGTCATCGGTAAAAAAAATGTGTGACGGGTGTAAAATCATCCGCAGACGCGGCGTCGTACGTGTCATTTGTAAAAAGAACCCGAAGCACAAACAAAGACAAGGATAGAAACAGGAGGCGATCTTGGCACGTATAGCAGGTGTTGATCTACCGAAAAATAAAAGAGTAGTAATCGGATTAACCTATATTTATGGCGTTGGCAAAGCGACTGCTCAAAAAATATGCAGTGAGGCAGGTGTTGATGAAAATCTCCGCGTCAGTAAACTGGATGATGACCAGGTAAGGGCTATCCGCACGATTATTCAGACTTCCCATAAAGTGGAAGGTGCTTTAAAAGCAGAAACCAATATGAATATTAAACGACTGATGGATATCAGCAGTTACCGGGGCTATCGTCACCGCCGTGGTCTTCCCCTTCACGGGCAACGAACGAAGACAAATGCGCGGACACGTAAAGGCCGGAAACGCTTAATCAGTTCTAAAAAGTAATTTTTGAGAATAGCAGGAGGAAATTTTGGCTGCACCTAAATCGCGAAGAAAAACCAAAAAAAAAGAAAAGGTTGAGGCCCATGGTAAGGCACATATCAAGGCCACTTTCAACAACACCATTATCACGTTGAGTGATTCTTACGGGAATACAATTTCCTGGGCCTCTGCAGGCAGATCCGGCTTTAAGGGATCCAGGAAAAACACACCCTATGCCGCTCAGAACGCTGCTGAAAGTGCGGCAAAAGAAGCCAAAGAATTGGGTTTGGTTCGTGTGGATGTGGAGGTGAAAGGTCCCGGTGCCGGACGTGAAGCGGCGATCAGATCGCTGCAGGCCGCCGGATTGGAAATTCAATCGATCAAGGATGTAACACCAATACCGCATAATGGATGTCGTCCTCCTAAGCGAAGACGCGTGTAACAATAAATATGGAGTGATGTGAATGGCACGATATACCGGAGCAGTTTGTAAATTATGTAGAAGAGAAGGTGAGAAGCTTTTTCTGAAAGGCAGCCGTTGTGTGACAGTGAAATGTTCTTTTGAAAAAAAGAGCTATGCACCGGGTCAGCATGGTGTCTCCCAAAGGGTGAAATTGTCTGAATATGGTATTCAGTTAAGAGAAAAGCAAAAAGTCCGCCGCATCTATGGTGTCCTTGAAAAACAATTTCGTAACTACTTCGAAAAGGCCGAACGCCTGAAGGGTGTGACCGGAGAAAATCTCCTGCGCCTGCTCGAAAGCAGACTGGACAATACCATATATCGTCTTGGTTTTGCTCATTCCCGCAACCAGGCGCGACAACTTGTCAGACATCGTCATTTTATGGTCAATGGTAAGCAGGTAGATATCCCTTCATTTCTACTAAAACCCGGTGATATTATCTCGGTGAAGGATAATAGCAAAAAGCTGGCTGTTATTCATGATTCGATGAGAAAAGTGAGGGATGAGGAGATGTATCCCTGGCTGCAAATCGAAAAAGCACAAATTCAGGGCACGTTCCTTGAGTGGCCGAACAGAGGTGATATTCCGGTTCAGGTTCAGGAAAATCTGATTGTAGAATTATACTCAAAATAATACCTTAACTTTAATATAAAAAAGATAGGAAATTTGATGAGCTGGACAAATTTTCAAATGCCAGACCGTATTGAATTGGATGAACAGAATTACACAAATACTTTCGGTCGATTTTTTGTATATCCTCTTGAAAAAGGATTTGGTGTAACAATTGGTAATATGTTCCGCCGGGTACTGCTTTCCTCGCTGCACGGTGCTGCTATCACAGCCCTGCGCATTGATGGCATCCAACATGAATTTTCAACCATCCCCGGTGTGTATGAAGATGTCGCCGAATTAATACTTAATCTGAAACAGGTTCGCTTAAAACTGCTGAATAAAAAAGCTGAAAAAGTGAATGTGCTTGTCAAAGGTCCTGGTGAGCTTTCTGCTGGGGATATCCAGAAGAGTACGACTGATTTTGAAGTTCTTAATCCCGAACTCAAATTAATTACGACCAACGAATCTGCTGATTTTGAACTGGAATTAAGAATAGGGAAAGGGCGCGGCTATGTATCGGCAGAAGAGAATAAGATGCCCGATCAACCGATCGGTTTGATACCGATCGATTCCATTTTTTCTCCCATTATCAATGTGCGATACCTCGTCGAGAACACCCGCGTCGGACAGCGTACCGATTTTGAAAAACTGATATTGGAAATTGAGACGGATGGGAGTATTACCCCTGATGACGCCTTGACCTATAGCGGAAAAATACTCAAAGATCATATTCAACTGTTTATCAACTTTGATATTGAACCTGAGGAAGAAGAAATAAGTGAAGTTGATGAAGAGATGCTGCGCATAAAAAAATTGCTCAAAATGAGCGTAGATGAGCTTGAACTCTCCGTCCGTTCACACAACTGTCTAAAGGCAGCAAATATTAAAACCATCGGCGACCTTGTTCACCGTGATGAGCAGGAAATGTTGCGTTTCCGGAATTTCGGCCGCAAATCACTGACAGAGTTAAATAAAATTCTCGAAGAACGCGGTCTGCATTTTGGTATGAATATTGACAAATTTATGAAAACTGATGAAAAGTAGGACCGCTTTTAGAAGAGGTAAACATGCGACATAGAAAAAAAGGGCGTAAACTGAACCGAACCGCCAGTCATAAAAAAGCGCTCATGAGAAATCTGGCAAATCAGTTGTTCGAGCATAAAGAGATTCGAACGACCACGGCAAAAGCAAAAGAAGCTAGATCTACTGTAGAAAGACTGATCACCTATGCAAAGAAAGGTGATCTCCATCACCGGCGGCTGGCCTTTAGTTTCCTCAGACAAAAGGCGACGATAAAAATGTTATTTGATGAAATTGGACCGAGTTATTCGGACCGTCAGGGAGGATACACACGTATCATTAAACTTGGTAAACGCCTTGGTGACGGTGCCGCTATGTCGATTCTGCAACTTGTTGGTTTTGAAGCACTTGGAGACACAGCTAGAGCAGAAAAGAAGAAAAGAGCCAGAAAAAAGCAGGAAAGGGCTGCAGCAGCAAAAGAAGATTTAAAAACGGAAGAAACTAAAAAACCCGATCAGGAAGCAAAAAAAGATACGGTTGAAAAGCCGGCAGCCGAAACGGAAGTGAAGCAGGCGGAGCCGGTTGTGAACGATCAGGAACAGGCAGTTGAGAAAGAAACTGTAAAAAAGGCCGAAGCAGAACCCGGGCCAACCGTGGATGAAAACGCTTCCAAACCGGCAGATAATACAGACGACCAAACAGAAATAAAAGATCAGGAAAATTCCGATCCTGAAAAAGAGAAATCATAAATAAAGGCGGCTTAAAGCCGCCTTTTTTTTATTAAAAATAATATAAACTGAATAATTCACCACTTCCAATGGAACGCCCCTACCTATTACCGCCGATCAGAAGGATCCCCCCCTTATCAGCTAGTTCCAATACACAGGGTGTAAATTGAAAATGTTACCATTTGTGCAGATATTTTGCTTTAGATTGATACCTGCCGTCCGGACCTGATTATCAGCAACTAATTGAATAATAAAAACTTGGCACACCTCCGATCCTTGCAATATTAGGCAGGGTTTTATAAATTAATTGAACTAACTAAAAAATAAACAGGATGCTATGCGTTTTCTAATTTTAATCCTGTTATATCTAATTCCTCTTTGTACATCTGGAAAGGCCGTTCAACAGGAGCGGCGTGCACTCTGGGTTGTCCGTTACGCGCTAAGCACAAAAAAGGCTGCCGATCAGATCATCACTACGGCAAAATCCCTTCATATAACTGATATTTTTGTCCAGGTAAGAGCGCGAGGGGAGGTATTCTATGACAGCCGGTATGAACCTGTGTCATCTATTATTGAGGAGCCGTTCGACCCGTTTCAGTATGTTCTTGATCAGGCGCATAAAACAAATATTCGTGTCCATGCCTGGGTAAATATGTTTTATGTCTGGTCAGGTGCTGAAATGCCTGAGAATAAGAAACATGTCGTCAATCACCGTTCAGCATATATTTTAAGAAACGATGTATTTCCTGATTACCAAAGTCTTCGTACACAGGGTTATGAAGGATTTTTTGTAGATCCGAAGGTTCCTCAGATCCGTACAGACCTGCTCATCATGTTAAAGGAATTAGCAGAAAGATACGATATATCAGGTATACACCTGGATTATTTTCGTTATCCCGGACTGATGTATTCTTTTACACCCGCAAGCCGAACGCAATTTATGATGACTCATCTTTATGATCCCTGGTTACTCTATCACACCCCGGAAGACTATTCACAAAAGTATGGTTATGAAGTCTTTCTTTATGCCGATAATGAATATCGGGAATCATTGAGGGAAGGAATCACGGATTATTTGAAACAGATTTCACAAACCCTCAAAAATATCAGGCCTGGGCTGGAAATATCGGTTGCTGCAAAACCGGACTATGTGCAGGCAAAACACAGATATTTTCAGGACTGGATGACCTGGCTGGAAAAAGGGATATGCGATTTCGTGGTAATTATGAACTACCGTACCAAATATGATGAGTTTGTAATGATTCTTAAACAACTGCAGGAGCCGCAGGTAATGCCGATGATCATCGTGGGTATCTCCACCTATAACCAGGATGAAAATGCGGTTATCCGTAGATTGAGAACGGTGAAATCCGCTGATTTTTCCGGTTATGCTCTGTTTTCATATAATTACCTTTCTGAGCATAAAAATTATTTGGAGAAAATCCGCGTAGAACTTAATGCGGAGGAGCAAGGTGAATAACGATATCAGAGCACCCCATGGTTCAACGCTTTCCTGCAGAGGATGGCACCAGGAAGCGGCGATGCGCATGCTGATGAATAACCTCGATCCGGCAGTGGCAGAGAATCCCCGGGAGCTGATCGTTTATGGCGGTATCGGAAAAGCGGCCAGGAACTGGGAATCTTATCATGCTATTATCAGAGCATTAAAAAAACTGGCCAATGATGAAACACTGTTGATTCAATCCGGAAAACCAGTAGGAATCGCCAGAACACACACTTACGCACCAAGAGTATTAATTGCCAACTCAAATCTGGTTCCGGCATGGGCAACCTGGGAAAAGTTCAGGGAGCTGGAAAAAAGAGGTCTGATGATGTATGGTCAGATGACAGCCGGCAGCTGGATATACATAGGAACGCAGGGTATCCTGCAGGGAACCTATGAGACTTTTGCGTCGCTCGCCGGAACATTTCCCTCCCAGGATCTCAAAGGAAAACTCGTACTGACTGCAGGATTGGGGGGAATGGGAGGGGCCCAACCACTTGCCGTGACGATGAACGGCGGTGTCGCCCTGATTGTGGAAGTTGATGAAAAAAGAATAGAAAAACGAATTCAAACGAAATATTTGGATAAATGGGTCGATAATCTAGACGATGCCATTCAGATATGCCGGCGGGCGATGGATGAAAAACTTTCGCTTTCAGTTGGATTGCTGGGTAATGCAGCTACTGTTTTCCCTGAACTGTTGCAGAAAAATATTATCCCGGATATCGTAACTGATCAGACTTCTGCACACGATGAATTAAATGGTTATGTGCCCCATCAGGTGCCTTATGTGCAGGCAATTGAAATGAGAAAAAGTGACCCTGAAAGCTATATTTCCATGTCCTATGCGTCCATGGCCAAACATTGTCAGGCTATGCTGGATATGCAAAAGCGTGGCGCTATCACCTTTGACTACGGAAATAATCTGAGAGCCCAGGCAAAAAAAGCGGGTATAGACAGGGCTTTTGATTATCCCGGATTTGTACCGGCGTATATCCGGCCGCTTTTTTGCGAAGGGAAAGGCCCTTTCCGATGGGTGGCTCTTTCGGGGGATCCCCAGGATATCCTGGAGACTGATGAATTAATCCGACGGGTCTTTCCGCAGAATAAATCACTGATCAGATGGATTGACCTGGCAGAGAAGAAAGTGGCCTTTCAGGGTTTACCGGCGCGGATTTGCTGGTTGGGACTTGGCGAACGGGCCCTCTTCGGGAAGGCGCTAAATAAACTTGTCCGGGAAGGAATACTAAAGGCTCCAATTGTGATTGGCAGAGATCATCTGGATACAGGGAGTGTAGCATCTCCAAACAGAGAGACTGAATCAATGAAAGATGGCAGTGATGCCGTCAGTGACTGGCCTCTCCTGAACGGTTTTCTAAATGTAGCCTCGGGTGCCTCCTGGGTTGCCTTTCATCATGGCGGTGGTGTGGGTATCGGCTATTCACAGCACGCCGGTCAGGTAATTGTCGCTGATGGCAGTGAAGAGATGGATGTCAGACTGGAGCGGGTACTTACAAATGATCCGATGATGGGTATTTTCCGCCATGTTGATGCCGGGTATGATAAGGCTTTGGAATGCGCACAGGCAAATAACGTAAAAATCCCGATGATGAAGGAAAGTTAGTGGCAGGCAATGGGTGAAATAGTTTCAATTGTGAGTCAGAAGGGCGGGGTCGGTAAAACCACCACCTCTGTAAATCTCGGTGCCAGTCTGGCGATTCTTGAAATGCGAACACTTCTGATTGATATGGATCCGCAAGGCAGTGTGGCGGCCAGTTTTCAGCTAAATGAAACAAAGATTCTAAAAGGGATGTACCAGGTCTTTACAGAAAATATACCACTTTCCGAGGCATTGATCGATCTGGGCCTGGAAGATTTTCATCTGGTACCCTCAAATGTATATGGTGAAGAAGAAGAAATAGAGTTTTTTCGTTATGGCATGGACTATACATTATTGAAAAATGTGCTTAAACCATATAAGGACATGTATGATTACATCCTGATTGATTGTCCGCCCAGTCTGGGCAGCCTGACAATCAATGCCATCACAGCTGCGGATTCCCTTTTAATACCCGTACAGGCAGAATATTATTCACTAAAAGCTCTTGGAAAGTTTATCCGGACAGTTAAAAGTATCAGTAAAAAGTATAATCCAGGTCTGGGTTTTAAAGGATTTCTGATTACCATGTATGATAAAAGAGTAAAAAAAAGTCAAGAAATATCCGAAGAACTCCGAAATAGTTTTAAAGATGCGGTTTTAGGGACCGTAATTCCAAGAAATTCAAAGATTTCTGAGGCACCACGTGCCGGAAAACCGGTGGCCTTACTTGATATCAGTTCAGCCGGTGCGCTTGGATATCTACAACTTGCTGAAGAATTGTTGATGTCAAATTCGAATCATCGATAAAAGTGAAAGGACAGACCGTGGAACAAATGTACAGGAGAATCCAAAATTTTGACGATAAGGTAAAAGAAGCAAGTTTACCTTATATGCATTGGAAGGTACTCTTTCTGATCGGTGAACACGCGGAGGCGGGAGAGATTTCATCTCTTCTTGGGGAAGATGTATCAAAAATCAAAGATATTTTTGCAAGTCTGGAATCCGATGGTTATATAGAGGCCGCCAGTCCTGAGAAAGAAGAACCGGTGAAGGAGAAGACAGATGCAGAGAAAGTCGAACCTGGACTGGGTGATGAGTTGGTTTTTGAGGATGAGTCAGGGGCCGGATCCAAAAAAGATAAATCAGATGATACCGCAGCGGCGCCTGAAGAAGAGATTGAACCGGCACCTGAGGGAGAGCCTGTTACGGCAGAAGAGATCTCAGAAATAATTGAAGAGAAAGATATTTCAACGGAAAACGATATTGTTGATATTAACAGGGATTTTCTCAATGAAGACATGATACCGGTTGATGAAGCAAAACGAATGGAAGGACAAAAGTCCGAGTTCCCTGCTGAACATACGGTCAAAAAAGCCAACGATGAAGAATCTAATATAGAAGAGGATGAATTTAATATCGGCCTTGACCTGGATGATAGTAAACAAGAGCAAGAGATCCCGGCAGGTGAAGAACAGAAAAAAGAGGAGACGGTTGAGGAAGCAGAAGCGGCTCCACAAAATGCGCCCGAAGTGGAGACAATCTCAGATGTCAGTAAAAAAACAATTATGGTCATTGATGACAGTATTGTCATTCGTAAGATGATTGAGATAGCACTCGAGGATGAGGACTTTAATATCATTACCGCGATCAGTGGTAAGGAAGGTCTGGAAGCGATCGAGGCACGCCAACCGAATCTGATTATCCTTGATATGATGCTACCCGATATGAATGGTATC
>Ga0307424_1001973_pt1 | contig 10386 bp, 10 predicted proteins | sample SalMarWE160320MG_FD_202157 | JGI IMG/M metagenome (GOLD analysis project Ga0307424, IMG submission 202157) | Salt marsh sediment microbial communities from the Plum Island Ecosystem LTER, Massachusetts, United States - WE1603-20 | ecosystem: Environmental > Aquatic > Marine > Intertidal zone >...
GCTCAGCCCGTGAGTGTAGAAAGTCGAAGCGGCCATGATCAGCATGGCGGCGTTGACCAAACCAGCGATCGTCATGGCGATCAGGATATCGGCCACCTCAAACTTGAACAGGCGGCGCAGCTGCTGAGGCTCACGGGTGACAATCCGCCCCTGGGTCAAACCAGAATGCAGAAAGATGGCGTGCGGCATGACCGTGGCACCCAATATGCCGGTCGCCAGCAGGATGCTCTCCGGCCCGGCAAAGGTGGGGACGACGGTACTGTAGGCAATTGCCCCCCAATCCGGCTTATCGATGATCGTCTCAATCAAGTAGCAGACAGCGATTATCCCTACCAGGCCGGTGATCAGCGCCTCCAGTGGCCGGAACCCACCATGCTCGAGAAGCAGAACCACCAATGTCAGCACACCCATCAGCATGGCGGGGATGAGCAGCTCCGGTAGGCCAATGGCGGCGCCAATGTTGGCGAAAAGGCCGGGGAACAGCAGATACACGCCAAGCGCAGCACCCAGAAACTCGGCCAGGTCAGTCGCCATGGCCACCAACTCCATCATGATCCACATCACGAAGGTGGCCCAAGGCGGGTAGCGATCCCGCATCATCTCCGCCAGGTTTTTGCCGGTGGCGATGCCGAGCTTGGCGGACATGGATTGGATCAGCATGGCCATGAAGTTGCTGGCGAATACGACCCATACCAGGGTGTAGCCAAATTTGGCGCCGGACTGGATGTTGGTGGCGTAGTTGCCCGGATCGATGTAGGCCACGGCGGCGATGAAGGCCGGCCCCATGAAAGGCAGCAGGCGCTTGATGATGTTCTTTTCTTCTTTACCCTCCAGGATTTCTTGTGCGGCCGAGACCGTGCCCTTGTCCGCCGGGCCATGGCGGGTTTTCGGATGATCCGAGGGCTGGTCTACGGCGGAAGTCGGTGGAAGATCGGGCATGCCCAAACCTCAGCTTCTACGAGTGGGCTGGATGCGGATCCAGCTGTTTGACAAACACGTGGCTTGCAGTTGTCTGGCCGACAATCACCGGGTTGCCGCCCACCTTGATGGTGAGCAGGCCGTCGAGCGGCTCGACGGCCTCCACCTCGATCATTGTGCCCGGGTACAGACCCAAGTCTTCCAATCGAGCCAGCAGCTCCGGATCCCTGTCATAGACCTCAACCACCTCGGCCTGGGTCCCGGCGGCCAGATTCGCCAGCCGGGTCCGCCCGGCATCGCTGATCGAGCCATCCAGGGCCGGGATAGGCGATCCATGCGGATCCGAGGTTGGGTATCCGAGGCGCTCGTCGATGCGCGCTTCCAGATAGTCCGAAAGGACGTGCTCCAGCTTCTCAGCTTCTTCGTGCAGTCGATCCCAGGGGATATCCAGCGCTCGGGCGAGGTAGGTTTCGAGCAGTCTGTGGTGGCGGATCACTTCGAGGGCAATCTTGCGGCCGTCATCGGTCAGCGTCACACCTTGATACGGCTCATAGGCCACCCAGCCGTTGTGCGAGAGCTTCTTGAGCATCCCGGTGACCGTGGCCGGCGAGAACCCGAACCGGTCTGCCAACATCGAGGTGGAAACCTGCCCGTGGTCGAGTTCAAGGCTGTAGATCTCTTTGAGGTAGTTCTGGTCGGCTTCTGTGATCATTGTTTCCTAAACCTTGATTTAGGTTCACCTAAAGCACGGCCATTGTCGTCCATCGGCGTGGATCTGTCAAGGGAGTGACTGGGAGAATCGACTGCGAGAGGGACCTGCCCCTGCAGAAGTCCAATGCCCTGACGCATGAGTGGGCCTGCGGCAGCCAGTGCTCAGGACGGCGGCTGTTCGGGGGTAACTCCTAAGACCGGTCCGTTTTCCGCCAGGGTACCCTACTCCACCCAAGTGGGATGCTCCTCACCACCTTAGCTCGGCTCTTGGGGGACCCCCAGCAGATAGGGGACGACGCTCGTACCCGACTTGAGCTCCCCTGTTTCCCAGGCGAAACGCCCCCCGGGATCGGCAGCCAGCGCCAATCGGCGCATTTCGTCGCCCGTGTAGGTCCTCAGAACCGAGACGACGCCGTCCCAGCCAACCAACAGCGGCACGATCGGGATGACATAGGTCAACAAGAGTCGGCCGAGACGGAGCGGCCGGATGGCAGGCGTCAACAGGAGCACGGCAAGGGGCGACAGGGCGAACTGGATCAGGTGACGCACATCACGCCGCTGGCCCTCGAAGATCGCGATGGCCTGACCCTCAGCGACCGCATTCTCCAGGATCCTTAGGGCAGCGGTGGGAGGAAAGTGGTGGAAGGCAAGAAACATCGTTCGCAGGCCGACCAGGTCCCGCGGCACATCGGCTGCGTCAACGGGCCTCGACTCGAGAGTCAGGGCCCCGGGCATTTCCCTGACGGCCGCACTGATGGACTCAACGTTCGGGAAAGCGTCTGTCAATCTCACCTGAACGCCAGGCACGGAGGTCTGAATCGCTGGCACCAAGCCGGACCAAACCTGGCCGGCTCCGGCACCGAGGTCGATGATCCGGTTTTCGCCGGTGCGCGTCAGCCCTGCCACCAGCACATCCGCCGCCGGCGCGAACAGGCTTAGTCGACCGACCGCCATCCCAAGGTAGTCGGTCATGAAATCTCGGATGGGCTCGGGGAACCAGCCGGCGTCCAAAAACTCGAAAGCCTGGAAGCGCTTCATCTTGATCCGCTCATTATCTGTTCGACTCCCACTTGCTCTCCCCCTAGCCGCAGGACCCCGGAAGATGGAAATGCTAGTCGGCGGAGACGCCGAGATAGATGACCTCAGGGAAGCCATTGTTCAAGTCTTCCCAAAAGCCGTCTACCAGATGCTCTGGGAAAACGGAAAGGCTGTGCAAGTCTTCCCTTGCCAGCCAAGCTACATCGCGAATGTAGTCTTCGTCGGGTCCGTTTCCGGCCACGTTGTCGAGCGTGATGGCCCCGGAGAACGAGTCACAAAGAAAGAAGAGTTCGAAGTGGTGCACGCCGGCCTTCTCTTCGACAAATTCGCGCAGGTACACCAATTTCCCGATATCCACCCGCAGACCGGTTTCCTCAAAGACCTCCCGCTCAGCGCAAGCCAGTATCGATCCATCCTCAGGCTCCATACCACCGCCGGGCGGAATCCACCAGGTGTTGCCGGTGAGAGGGTCGACGTGCTTTACGAGCAGCAGTCTGTCATCCTCGACGAAAATGACGGCGGCTCTCACGCGCTGGTGCACCAAGGCCTCCGATGGCCTGCGCTTCGCCAGAGAAGGTTCACCCCCGAAAACTGCTGCCAATTCTGACTTGTACAGCCTCAGCGGAGGGCGAAAAGCGCGATGGCCACATGATGAAAGAGAACCAGCCCCAATATGATACTCAGGCTTGAGAACTCTGGAAATGGACTAGCCGCGCCCCCCGGCGATTCTTGAGGCCGCCGGCGACGCTTTGAGGCGCATCATGGCCAGGATCCCCATGGCCGGTCCAGGCGCCAAAAGGGCGAAGGCCCAGCGCCAGCCGACAAGTGTTTCAACATAGGGCACGAGCCAGATCGTGGCGACCGTGATGGTGAACCCAGCCGCCAGTTGCAGGGTAAGAGCAGTGCCCACGTACGCCTGATCGGCCAATTCGGTGACCATGGTTGAAAACTGCGCCGAGTCGGCCACCACCACAAACCCCCATATCAAGCCCACTGCCAGAACGAGCCAGGGGGATGCGCCGAACGTCCATCCGATCAACAAGGCGCAGCTGCCTGAGGCGGCCATCATCAGGATGGTGGTTCTTGTCCGACCCCAGCGATCGGCCATGGCCCCACCCGCCCAGCACCCGAGCCCGCCCGCAAGAAACACACCGAAGGTGGCAAAGGCGGCCCTGGCGCCGACAGGAGCTCCGCTTGCCCGCAGCGCCTCGCCAAAGAAGACGGCGAACCAGGCATACATGGCGAACAGTTCCCACATGTGGCCAACATAGCCGAGCGTCGCCAGACGGACGCCGCGGTTGGCGAACGCCCGACCGGCTTGCCTAAGGTCAAAGACCGCATCGGGAAAGGGGTACTTTCCCTGGGTCAGTCCAAACTCGGTGATCAGCCCGCCCAGCAGCGTCAGGGCCGACGTGGCATAGATCACCAGTCGCCAATCCAGTCCCCCCAGCCCGTTGACCAGGTGCGGCATCCCATTGCCGACCACGATGGCCCCCGCCAGCACGCCCAGGGCCAACCCCCGCCCATCCCGGAACCAGGTCGAAATCAGCTTGAAGGCCGGTGGATAGACGCCGGCCAGAAAGAACCCCGTGGCAAAACGCAGGGGAATGCCGCCCCCCGCGCCACCGGCCAACCCAAGCAGCGCGTTGGCGAGAGCCGCACCGGCCGCCCCGCCCAGGATGACGTGCCGCGGGGCCACAATGTCCGCCAGATTGAACAGGCTTGAGACCACTGCCCCAGTCACAAATCCGATTTGAACGGCGATCGTCAGCCAGGCCGAAGCGCTGGCAGAAAGCTGCCACAGCTCCTTCAACTGTGGAATGACAGCTGAGGCCGAAAACCAGGTCGACATCGACAGAACCAGCGTGATCGCCAGCAGAGTCAACGCACGCCATCGGCCATCGCTCCGCATCTGTTCATTGCCCATCGTCACGAGATTGTTCTCCCTCCCCATCGTGTCCTCATCGCGCAGGTGATCTCTACGACAGCTCACGTGTCCGCCCGGCATCTCCTCGGGCAGATGTCGGAGGCAAGATTTTGATCAGCGCACATTTGGTTGGGCCGATCCTGTGGGTGCCGCAGAGAGCGCCGCCGGCTCGGGGGGGGAGCCGCTGCACATGCTGGCGCCAAGACAGACTCTATGTCAGCCACCCGATCGTGGCAAGTCCATCTCCATGTTTTCGGTTTTCGGCTGCGGCTGTTGGCTTGTGCCGACCTATTGGTTCAGATTGTGACGAATTTCACAATCCGTTGGGGTGCCGACGGAAGGGAAGCCGTCGGATCAAGTGGCCTGGGATTACCAGATCAAGGGAATCAGGCGATAGCGCACCCGTTGAGCATACGCCTCATAGCCGGGCAGATCCCGGCGAAGAAGCTCTTCCTCACCTCTTATACGTCCGACCAGCACCAGCGGGAAAGCAGCTGACGCCAGCAATCCCCACCAAGAGCCTAGAGCGAGAGGGGTAAGGATGAACATGACCGCAATCGCAGAATACATTGGGTGACGGACCAGGCGGTAGGGCCCTGTTTGGATGACTTGCTGTTCCGCTTGCAGTTCGACTACGCGCGAGGCGAAGCGGTTCTCGCGCAGCGTAAGGGCGAACAGTCCGTACCCGCCCAGCATTAGCGCATCCGAGACCAAGACGACGATAGGCGGCACATCCGACCAGCCGAATCTCTTGTCGAAGCCGGGGACCAGGTAGATCACAAGCAGAACGATCGTGGAGAACAAGATGACTGTCCTCTGTGATGACTCCCGCTCGCGCAAGGTCATACGTCGTTCCAGCAGCTCGGGGTCCCGCAGCAGGAGGATCGATCCCACCAGCAGGACCGGGGCGAACAAGACAATGAGGTAGACCCAAGCTTCCCAGTATGCCGTCGTCCCCGCCGGCAAGAACAGCAGCAGCGCGATGAATGCCATCCCGGCCACCAAACGCCACAGGGCCATAAGCGCCAAACGCAGATGCGAAGCGTGTTCTGTCGGCATTCTATGCTCCCTCGCAGGAAGGCCCTCGCCAGATGTACACCTCAACGCGGCTCGGTTGGGTCACTGAGGCCTCTGAACCACGGTGAAGCGAGAATCTTGTTCGCCCAGGTGCGCTAATGCATGCGCACCCAGTGGGTGGATATGATCTCGGGCCAGCCTGATCAGCCGCCGATGTAAGGCCCCAGGCTCAGGATCATCCCCAAGGTGTTGATGGTGCAATGGGTGAGCATGCTGACATAGATGTTGCGCTTTCGGGCGACCATGTACACGATGGGAAGCATCGCAAGGATGCGACTGAGGTTTCCCCAAGGCGAGAAGAAATGGTACAGGGAAAACAGGATCACATTCCAGAGAACGGACCCAAGGGTTCCCAATCGTGCGACTCGGGGGAGCAAGTAGCCTCGGAAGTAGAGCTCTTCGACGACCGGGCCGGCAATCCCGTTCAAAGCAAAGCCGGCCCCAAAGATCAGCAGGAGCTTGCTGCGGGCTATGCCTCCGAAGGTCACCCCGGCAGCCGACGGCAGCGACCATGTCGGCATCCAGGCAAACAGCCTTGAGGCGAATAGATTTTCCAGTGGGGAAAGGCCGATGAAGACTGCGCCTCCCCAAACGACAAGCAGTGGAACAAGCCAGGCGAAGGTTGTCCAAGGCAGAGGTTGACGCCATACCACGACGTCAGCCAGGCTCAGCCGGCCATGCCGCCGATAGCCCTGCACCAACAAAACGCCCAGTTCAAGCGGGATCAGAACGACCAGGATGGCCAAAAGCAGGGCCGCGATAGAAGGGTAGCCTGCGGCCATCATCGGTGGAGCGATAAGAAAGTAGACCAGGGTCAGCAGGGCACCTGGCATGAGATGCATCAGGACTGATTGGCCAAGCGGCATCTGGTCGGGGGGGGGTGTCTCCAGAGAGTTGACAGTCACAGGTGAACTCCTCGTGTATCAGGTATGACGTGATAAGTGTACCGTCCAGCGTCTGGCCCGCACGCCCCTCGAACGGCGTTTGACTCGCCTAGTTTCAGGTGGGGCCAAGCGTGGCTTTCGTCATTGTAAGGGACGACATGCCACCAATATCATAAACACCCGAGCCGACCTTGTCATGGCAAGACTCCCTTCCGGCTGGCCAATCGCCAAACCCATCTGAGCGTCCTGGCGACGTGGCCACAAGGGGAGAAGGGGTCAAATGTCACCTGATCTTTGCGGTCGCAGATTGTACTCTGGTAGTGAGCCCTCGAAACCCCGCGACCTTGAGGCCAAAGTTGCCGATCACGCCGGAGGGAGGCCAACTCATGGATAATGGGACGGGCAAACGTTTGGGAAACAGCATGGGGGCAGGGATCGCCATTGGCGCCAGCTTGGGCGTCGCTTTGGGACTGGCACTCGGCAACCTGGCCCTCGGCATCGCCATTGGCGTCAGCCTGGGAGTGGCTCTGGGCGCTGCCTACGGCACACGGGATCCAGAGACCGAAGTCTCACCATCAAGGAACATGCGACTTCTCGGCACAGCCGGGGTTGTATTGGGTGTGATCGTCCTGATCCTGGTGATTGCACTCATGATCCTGCAATAGGTGTTTCCAGAGCCGTAAGAGCCATCCAAATCCCATCGGAGCATGCTGGACCAAGAGTATCCTGGCTCGACTTCAGCCAGGCCGCTTCGGCATCCCAGGTCGAGAAACACAGAATGGATCGTGGGTCCCCTGGCCGGCGGAAGACGCGAACCCGCTGGCAGCTACGGGGCCGGGCTCATCCCGCCGCCAAGGATTCAAAGGAGATTGGGACAGCGCCTCTTGCGCGAGGCGGGGGTTTGAGACTTCGGTGAACTCCGTGAACGTTAAACCGAGCGGAAGAGAAACGGCTCTTTCGTCCCTGAACCCGGCAGGACAGCCTGGTCATCCCCACCTGACGACCATGCCGGTCCAGCCGCCTCGAAAAGTGGCAAGTCAGGAAGCGCGAATCGTGCACCAACTCCTGCCCCGGAGGAAGCCTTGCCGCTCCACCCACTTGAGCCCCCGAGGGCCTGAAAAGCTAGCGCTCGGTGCGCTCTTGAATGTAGAGATAGGCTGGTAGGGCACACGAAAGGCCCACCAGCAGGTTGAGCAGGATGAACCAGATCGGCTGGGGCCCATTTCCTTTGCGGTGGGCGCGAAACAACAACAGCCAGAAACCCAGGGAGCCCAACACAAGGTCGGAGTCGAGGCCCTTCACAGCCGGATTGACGACGATCGCCGAGAGAAATGCGGACGGACTAGCCCCTTGCGCCACAAAATGCTGGCCGTAGAACCAATAAGGGACCACCGTGCCGATCACCGCCAGCCCAAGATAGACGTACTGCATGGTTCCCTCCCCTCGATGAAGGACTACGCGGGGGCATGGCCCCGATTATGCTGCCCCGTCGTCCAACGGTGTCCCCTGGTGGAATCTCAAACGCCACCCTTGCGGCGTCCGGGACCAAATGGAACAGCGGCAGGCACGCCGAGGCTGACCGCCCAACTCGTCTTGGTTGACATAGGTCACCTGGACGACATCCCGGCCAAGTGCTCGAATCTTGAAGTCCGTCAGTGGAAACTCGGCACCGATGGCGGATGCCGGAGTGTCCAGCGTTTCCTGCCTGGTGTGGAGCTTCCCCGATCGGCCGATTTCGTAAAAGTCCGCCGCAAGTATCTCTTCCATGTAGGTGGGGTCAAAGCGGGTTTCGCCTTGCCACAGTGACTCTTCAAGGCGTTCGAGTTCCACCCGGTCCACAGAAAGCCTACCCATCCGGCATCTCCTTCGATCTTCCAAAACCTGCACGCCGGGGCCAGCCTGCTCCAAGTCTCCCCTTCCGACATGGGCAATGCCGGCAGACGGAGCATCTCAGTCTGGGCTCAGCGACGGCTCTCCCCAAGCTCAACCGCCCTCAGCGCCAGCCCAATCTTACCCCCCAGATCCACCAGGCCCTTGAGATCGTCACCCGAGTAGCCGCGGCCGTTGTCTCGCGTCCCGATCGCCAAGAGACCGAGCAGTTCGGTCGTTCGGCCTCGGTCGACATGGATTGGGACGTAGCCGGCGGCGGCCCCGCCGTTCGTGTTGGCGATCACTCGCTTTCCCAGGAGCTCGTCCATCTGCTGCGGCGAAAGTTCCAGCCGACTTGTTACACCTTGCGGCGCTTCATCATGAGCAACGCTTTCGAAGATCCCATCGGGGTCCGGCAGGAAGAAGGCCGAATACGACACGCCCAGCGCCCGCCGCGCATGCTCTTGGGCAGCCGATACAAGCGTCTGCCTATCCAGCAGCGACCAGAATCCCGGCTGGATTTCAACCAGTCCAGAAGCCAGATCCGCTTTTTGGGGGTAGAAGCGCTGGTCCACAAACGCTTGGACCCGGGATCGCAAGGGCTGGAAGATCACCGCCACGACCACCGCCGAGATCGCCGCGCCGAGGGCCTGCGACTGTGTCCCGAAGATCTGTTTGGCGAGTTCGGAGCTGACAGCGATGAGCACGGCGAAGATGCCGGCCAAGACGGTGGTCAGAGGACCGTACACCAGGGCCCGATTGACGATCACGTCCAGGTCCCACAACCGATAGCGGAAGATCGCCACAGCGATGGCAATTGGGACCCCCAGAATCGACAGCACAAGAACCAGGGTTTGAATGCCATTCAGATCGAAGTTTTCGGGTGCCGTGATGAAGATGAAACTGTACGAAAAAACCAGAAAGGAGCCCGCCAACAGCAGCCACCGGATTTGCTGACGTTCGGCGCCCGTCGACCGGCGAAAGCGGACGAAGAGCGAGGCCACGCTGGCGGAGATGGTGCCTATGAGGAGGGTACCAAAGCCAAAGACAATGGGGCCGTTCAGCAGCTCATCAGAGATAAAACCTATCGGGTTAATGAAGCTCCAGCCCCCTTCTTGGGGACTGACGTTTGCGCTCAGTGCCAGAATCACCATGAGGCTCACCAGCAAACCCGCAGCGGCACGCGTGACCCACTTCCAGCGGCCAGGTATCACCTGTCCGTCTGGAAAGTGCAGCGGGATCAGGAAGATGGGGAGGATGATGAGTGTCCACGACCAACTGTCCACCCACGCCAGGAGCCACAGCCCGAAGGTCAGCGACTGCGGACGAGGCATGGCATCCAGCACCAGGCTGGTCGGGCTGTTCGCCGCCAGGCCGACGATCATCATCAGCCAACCCACGCGATTGTCGGGTTGTCGGGAGACGATCAACGCCGCCAAAACCGAGAAGACCGTCGGAATGGCCAGTCCCCAACCGAATGTCTCCACCAGATCGATAAGACTCGGCCCAGCCTTTAAGCCTGCCGCCCAAAAGATCATTCTGGTGATCGATATCAGAAGAACGACTCCGGCCAATCCCCAGGCAATGATCCTGGCACGATTTTGTCTCACCCTCATCACTCCGATGCTTTGAATGCTAGTCGACGGGCGGGGGCGCGGGAAGCGCTATTGGCAAGCCCGCGCGCAAGGAATCAGATGCGTTTGTCATCCATAGGGCCTCCCGCAGAATGGCCCGACAAGGGCGGATTCCATCCATCTTGAGACCAGAGCACGCAGTCATAGCGCGCCCTATCGACGGAGTGGATCTGCTCCTGTCATCGGCTATGAATGCGGATGGGACTCGTCACGCAGAGCAGGCAAAGAAATCCCCAACCTGGCTCTTGTCAAGGGCCGGTAGCACGAGTCGTGTCAATGATGTTGAGATCGAACGGAAACCGTCACGCGGGATGGTCATCCCGCCGCA
>Ga0307424_1001974_pt1 | contig 10378 bp, 6 predicted proteins | sample SalMarWE160320MG_FD_202157 | JGI IMG/M metagenome (GOLD analysis project Ga0307424, IMG submission 202157) | Salt marsh sediment microbial communities from the Plum Island Ecosystem LTER, Massachusetts, United States - WE1603-20 | ecosystem: Environmental > Aquatic > Marine > Intertidal zone >...
TGCCGGGTGGGTACCGTCTGCAAGTCCAGCGCCGATTGTCCCTCCGGTTACAGCTGCCTGATCCTCAAGGAGGTCTGCGTACCCGACAATCCATGCGAGTCGGACGCTGACTGCGACGCCCCTACTCCCTTCTGCCTGACCGGCGGCGTATGTGTGGCCTGCAAGCAGGACGGCGATTGTGAGTCGGGCTACTTCTGCAACGACAGCCATACCTGCGAGATCGAAGGCCCCGACTGCACCAGCGATGCCGACTGCACCGAGAACGGCAAGCCCCACTGCGACATTGTCCAGGGCAAGTGCTATCCGTGCGTCGAGGACACGCACTGCTCTCCCCAGGTGTGCGAACCGACCATGCGCCAGTGCGTGGCCTGCTATGAAAACGCCCACTGCACCTCGGGCAACCCATACTGTCTGACCGACTCGCACACTTGCGTCGAGTGCCGCGACGACAACGACTGTGCCGGCACCGAGCGTTGCAGTTTGGGTCACCTGTGCACGGATATGATCTGCGTAAACGACTCCGATTGCACAGGCACTCCCGGCACACCCTATTGTAAATCGGACAGCGGCGACTGTGTACAATGCAAGACAAGCGATCACTGCGGCACTTACCAGTGGTGCCGCGACTACACTTGTGCAGCGGGCTGTCTGAGTGACGACGAGTGCGTCGAAAAACAGGGGGCCGGCTATCACTGCGACTCGGACACCAAGAGCTGTTACTACGCTGAGTGCCTGGCCGACGCCGACTGCGTCGCAGCGAGCCCAACTCTGCCGCACTGCAAGACGGCAGGTAGCCCCGCCAACAATGCCTGTGTAGAGTGCACCGACGACGAGCACTGTGACGAATTCTTCTATTGCAAACCGGGCGATGACGCCTGCGCCCCCGAGCCTTGCTACCGCTATCCGGATCCCGACGCCACCTGCCAGCAGATCGACGCCTGCTACCATTGCGATTACATGAGCGGCAACTGCGGGCCGACAACGGAGTGCACATACCCGGACGGTAACGAGTGCTGCCCGGGATACACATGTGAGAGCTACGGTTGCGAGATGGATCTCGACTGCTCGACGCAGGATCCTGTTTGCGCCAACGGATACGAATGCAACACCTCCTATAACCAGTGCGAGTGGATTTCGAACTGCCAGCCGCCATGCGGGGCCGGCGAGTTCTGCAACTCCAGTAACGTGTGCGAATCCGGCTGCCACGAAGCCGGCGAAACATGCGATCCATTCTCGACCAACAGTTGCTGCTCGGGCCTGATTTGCAATCCTTTCTGGCCGTTTTGCTCATAGGCCGCACCCATTCTGGATGAGTCTCACCCTCCCTGAGCTCAGCGACGTCGTAGCCGAGCTCGCGGCCTGCCTGACCGGCAGCATGCTTGTCAAGCTGTCCGCGCCAACTTCCCAGGACTGCCAGATTTCCCTGCGCGGTGGCGGTGTGACACGCATCTTGTACATCGATCTGGCGCCCGGCTTGACCCGCCTGCAGCTGATCGACTCCCGCAAGCGTTGTCCCGCCGTGCCCCCGGCCTGGGTAATGAAGTCTCGTGCAGAGCTAACCGGTCAGCGGCTTTCAAAAATCGCCCTTTTCGGCAACGACAGGATAGTGCGGCTCGATTTTGCCAAGCACTCCGAATCCGGGCGGCGCACTCTCCTGGCCGAGCTATTCGGCCGGCGCGGCCGCCTGCTGCTGCTCAACGAGCGTGATCAGATCCTGCATGCCCTGGTCGGCCAGGCGGATACCGGTGAGAGCTATCGTTCACAGGGCACATCCACAAGCGGCGATCCGGGGTCTTCGCGTTTCCCGCCGGTCGATCCCGTGAACCTTGCGGTCAACCGGGCGGTTGCCGCGCACTACGCTCGGTTGACCGACGAGAAGTCGCTTGACGAACGACGCCGGCTGGTTATCCAACTGCTAAAGCGCCGACTGCGCAAGCAACGCGCCTTGATCGGAAAACTCACAGACGATTTTTCGCGCACCGCCAAAGCTTTGGAATTCTTCCGGCAGGCCGAAGCTCTCAAGGCCGGACTGCACCTTGCACGCAAGGGGATGAGCAGCATCGAGCTGCCCGACTATTCGGATCCCAACACCGCTCTGATAGCCATACCGCTCGAGCCGGCACTCACTCCGGTTGAGAACATGGAGCGGCTCTTCGCCCGCGGCCGACGCCTGGAACGAGGGCGGGCGAAAATCGAGCCGCGTTTACGCGAAGCTACATCGCTGGAGGAGGAATTGATCGATCTTCTCGGGCGCCTCGAAAAAGCGGATTCGATCGCCGAGATCGAAGATATCGAGGACTCGTTTGCAAAACCCGTACGAAGAAAAAAAACTGCTGCCTTACGCCGACAACCATATAAAACCTACGTTTCAAAGACCGGGCGCAAGATCCTGGTAGGCCGCAGCGCCAAGGATAATCACCAGCTGACCTTCCACATCGCCCACGCCTCGGATCTCTGGCTACACGCTCGCAATCGTCCGGGCGCCCACGTTGTAGTGCGCCTTGGCAAAAACGAAGAGATCGATGAGCAATCACTACTCGACGCGGCCACTCTGTCTGCATATCTTTCAGGCACTGAGAAGATGGAAGTCGCCTACACCCGGGTTATGAACCTGCGCCCGGTAAAGGGCCAACCGGGCCTGGTATCGCTCACCAAAGAGAGAACCATCGTCATCCGGGTAGAACCAGAAAGGCTCGAGAGGCTCAAAAAATCCAAACAAGAATGATCCCACCTGCTTCATGTAGTATTATGTAGGATAATGTAGTCATTTTTTTGACATATCCCTACACCTGCCCTACAATGAAAATGCCTGATAAAACCGCTACGAGGGAAGGTGCCATGAGCTCAACCATAAGCAAGGGATTGAAAAAGGCTCGGGGGGCTGTCAGGGAGGCTACCGCTCAAAACAGGCAGAACGAAGTAATTGGAGTGGTCTTCTGCCTGGCTGCCGCTCTGGTGTTGCTGTCGCTCTCGTCCTTCTCTCCCAGCGATCCCGTCTTCGACGGAATCGGCGAGAAGGCCTCAAACCTGTTCGGCCTGGTCGGCGCATATCTGGGGGCGTTTCTGTTCTCGAGCCTGGGACTGGCGGCCTTTCTGCTGGTGGGCGGGCTTGTCTACGGGGCGGTGGTCGCCTTCAGCAGGGGCAGCGTCCGGGTAACGGCGAGCAAGGTCACAGGTGGCCTGCTGCTGACGATTTTGGGCACGGTCCTCTGCCACCTCGTATTCTCCGGGGATCCGATCATGGGTTATCCTCCTGGAGGCGTGGTCGGCGAATACATGGGCGGGCTCTTTATTTCTCTGTTATCTGTTACCGGCTCGCTGATGGTGGTTACCACCGGGATGATACTGTGTCTGATTGCTGCAACCGGCTTCAGCCCGGTAAACAGCGTCATGCTAACCTGGCGCTACCTGCGCATCGCGGCCATTAAAAGCGGGCAGGCCATGCTCTGGGCAGCCTCACGGGCATGGCGAGCCACGGCATCCTCGGCTCGCCGTGCGTTTGTTTTTCTCGCCCGGGAATCCCGAGAGTTACTGGCCGGCCTGCGAGAAAGCAAGGCCGCTACCCAGGCCGCCGCCGCTCAACTTTCAGATCCCGGCAAGAAAAAGGAACCATGGTTCGCCTCGTCCATCGGCATGGATGTCATCGATCCCGATTTGGAGCGCCGCGAGCCCGTAGTGGTCACCAGCGATCCAGGCTCAGTCGTCGAGCCGGCCGTGGTCGAAGTCTCGAAACAGGTCATCGAGGAGGCCGCGGGCGAACCGGAACCCGAGATAGTCATCCCGCGCAGGGAAAAGAAACCGCCTGTAGCGAACGTCCGTAAGCTCGAGCGGACTTTCAATCTCAAGGAATATGAACTACCCGATATAGAGCTCCTCGATTCCGAAGAACAGGGCCAGAACGAGATCGAGAAGGAGCAGCTTCACGAGTACGCCCGGCGCCTGGAGGAAAAGCTTTCCAGCTACGGCGTGGAAGGCAAGGTCAAGAAGATCATGCCCGGGCCGGTAGTCACCATGTATGAATACGTTCCCGCCCCGGGAGTCAAGGTCTCCAAGATCGCCGGCCTGTCCGACGATATGGCTCTGGCCCTGGGCGCGCTCAGCGTGCGTATCGTGGCTCCCATTCCGGGGCGATCGGTGGTCGGCATAGAGGTCGCCAACAAGCAGCGCCAGACGGTATTCGCCAAGGAAATAATCTCTCATCACTCTTTCCAGGGCAGCAGTTCCAAGCTGACGCTGGCGCTGGGCAAGAACATCGAAGGCGCCCCGTTCGTGACCGACCTGAACAAGATGCCTCACTTGCTGGTGGCCGGAGCGACCGGAACCGGCAAGAGCGTTGCTCTGAACGCCATGATTACCAGTATTCTATACCGGGCCACTCCGGAGGACGTGCGTTTCATCATGGTCGATCCCAAGATGCTCGAGCTGAGCCTGTACGAGGACATCCCTCACCTGCTGTTGCCGGTAGTGATCGATCCGCGCAAGGCGCAGGCAGCGCTCAACTGGGCGGTCTGCGAGATGGAGCGCCGGATCCAGTTGCTGCACGCCGTCGGCGTCCGATCACTGGACACCTACAATCGCAAGGTCGATCGCCTGAACTCCGGACAATCTGAAAAAGGCGCTCAGGCGACCAAGAAAGTGATCGTGATCGACAAGACGGCCACGGCCGGGATGACGTCCAGCCCGCCCGCCGAGGAAGAGAACCCGGCCGATGCATGCGAATCGCAAGAGCCTTCCGACGACGATGCGAAGTTCGTCAAACTACCGCACATCGTCATCGTGATCGACGAGCTGGCCGACCTGATGATGACGGCCAGTCGCGAGGTCGAGACCTCCATCGCCCGCATCGCCCAGAAGGCGCGTGCGGCCGGCATCCACCTGATCGTCGCCACCCAGCGCCCGTCTGTCAATGTGATCACCGGCCTGATCAAGGCCAACCTGCCGGCGCGCATCTCTTTCAGGGTGGCCTCCAAGACCGACTCGCGCACCATCCTGGACGGTAACGGCGCAGAGACCCTGCTGGGCAACGGCGACATGCTCTTCCACCCGCCGACCAGCTCGCAAATAGTCCGCATCCACGGGGCGCTGATAACCGAGGACGAGATATCCCGCGTGGTTCAGCACCTCAAAGAGCAGGCCCAGCCCGTTTACGACGACTCGATCCTGGCCTCGGCCGAAGAAGACAGCGGCGATCTAGCGATCGAGGACGAAGATCGCGACGAGTTGTACGACCTGGCGGTGGCCGTGGTGGCCGAGGCCGGACAAGCCTCGACCTCGATGGTTCAGCGCAAGCTGCGGATAGGTTACAACCGGGCGGCGCGCCTGGTCGAGCGTATGGAACGCGAAGGTATAGTCGGCCCCCCCGACGGATCCCGCCCCCGCGAAGTTTTGATCCGCGATCATACTGGCTGATTTACCCGCGCTACCGGATCGCACCCTCGCCGTGGGGAATATCGATCACGTCTACGCCTGCCGGAATGTCGAAATGGAAGGAGCTGTCTTTGAGGCCCACGTTGGTAGAAACGTGGTCGAAAAAGACGTGGTTCACGTTGCCGCCCGGATCTTCGACTATTGTCTCAGAGACACTGTAGGTTTTCGCATCCACTACGAAGATCAGTTTCTTGAAGCGGGCCTTCTTGCGGGGCACAAGCTGCAGCACGTAACGGTCCGGACCGCCCAGGTCTTTTCGTTTTGAAAAAGTTATCACGAACTCCTTGCCCAGGTTGCCCTTGCCCCACAAGAAATTCACGGCGCCTGTCAGGCGAGAACCGGAAAAAGACTTGTCGCGCATTACCTGCATCAGATCCGGGTCGTAGACGTAGAGCGCCTTGCCGTCCACGACGAAATGTTTGGCTCGCGGGGTCTTGTAGTCCCAGCGCATCATGCCCGGCTTCTTGATGTAGACGAAACCGGTAGAAGATCTCTTGCGACCGAGGGCCTTTGAAAAATACTCCTGCCTGAAGCCTGCCTGGAAATCATTGGTGCGCACGTAGAATGCCTGGATCTTGCTGGCCACCTGCATGGCCGAGAGCTGCTTGCCCGATGCTTGAGCGGCCAGCATGCCGATCGCAGCCATGATCATGCATCCGATCCCGATGCCTCTTGTCATCTTACCCTCCGCATGAATGACGAGTTTCGTCGCCCTTTCATTCACAGACATCTACCTCGAGGTCGTACGATCCGGCCTGTTTGACGACCGCCCGGACTATCCGGCCAGGTTCGGCCCGCCCGCGGATTACCGTCTTCCCGTCGACTTCGGGCGCCTGGTTCCAGGCCCGCCCGACCCCGACGTCTTCCGCAAGTACCTCTATCTCTTGCCCGATAAGCGATCGATTGTAGTCCTCTGCAATCCGGCGCTGTACGTCCAGAAGCTCGGCACGCCTGCTCTCGGCCAACTCGGCCGGGATCTGGTCGTCGAGATCGGCCGCCGGGCTGCCCTCCTCCGCTGAAAAAGCGAAAACTCCCAGCCGTTCGAAACGACAGTGCTCCACGAATTCCACGAGCCGACGGAAAGCTTTCTCGTCCTCCCCGGGAAAACCCGTCATCAACGAAGTGCGCAAGACTACCCCAAAGATGTCTCGACGCAAGCGCTCTACCAGAGCGAGCATGCTCGCGGGATCGCCCCCGCGGCGCATTCTCAGAAGTACCCTTTCGTCCGAGTGTTGTAGCGGAATGTCGAGATACGGCAGCACGTTCCGCCTGCTCGAGATTACTTCAATCAGCCGATCGGGGACAGCCGTCGGAAACAAGTACATCAGCCGCAGCCAGTCAAGACCGGCCACTTCGGACAGGGCCGCGACCAGATCGGCAAGCTCCGGGCGTCCCGGCAAGTCGTCTCCCCAGGCGGCGAGATCCTGAGCAACCAGGACGATCTCGCGCACACCCAGCTCGATCAGGTTCTCGGCCTCGACAACCAGATCATCCAGCGGACGACTGCGAAATGGGCCGCGCAGGCCGGGGATCAGGCAGAACGAACAGCGCCTCGAGCACCCGACTGCTGCCTTGAGATAGGCCGTGCCGGCCGCCAACGAGTTGACCCGGGGCACCGAGGAGTCAGCCAGATAGCTTTGCCCGGACTTGCAGCGAACCCTTTCCCCGCCGGCGTCGGAATCCATCCAGCCGCCGATCTCGCCCACTTCGGCCGGGCCGACGAACAGGTCCACTTCGGGCAGTTCGGCCGCCAGGCTGTCTCGATAGCGCGGCGTCAGGCAGCCTGCGACGATCAACTTCCGGCAGCGGCCGCTTGTCTTGTAACGGCCCAATTCTACAATGGCGTCCAGAGATTCCTCGACCGCCGCCTGGACGAAGGCGCAGCTGTTGACCACGATCACATCGGCCTGAGAGGGATCGTCAACGGCAATCAGTCCGCGCCTGGCGGCAGCGGCCCAGATCAGCTCGGAGTCGACCCGGTTCTTGGGACAACCCAGGCTGAGCATGTAGAAGGTGTCTGTCAAATCTCGAACGACTCGCCGGATTTTACGGCATGGCCGGAGAGTTCCGCGCCGGAAAGAGCCGCGACCAGTCCACGGGCGGCATCTTCCTCGCCGTGGTTTACAAAAAATCTCTTAGACGATCCTGGGATTTCCTTGGCCCAGGCCACAAGGACATCGCGATCTCCGTGGGCGGAGAATCCGTTTAAAGTCTCTATCTTCGCCCGCACATCGATCTTCTCCCCGTAAATGCGAACCTTTTCCTCACCGTCCACCAGTCGCCGGCCCAGCGTGCCGTAGCCTTGCCAACCGACGAAGATGACGGTGGTGCTCTCCTTGTCGAGAAAGTCCTTCAAGTGATGAAGAATGCGTCCCCCCGTGCACATGCCCGAACCGGCGATGATCACGGCCGGGGGCTTGGTGCGCTTGAGCGTCTTGGACTCCTGGGCGGAGGCAATCTCCCGCAACCCTGGAAAACTCATCGGCGGATCGCCGCGCTCAATGCCTTCCCAGGTCACATCGTCGTAGCATTCACGGTGGGCGCGGTAGACGGCCGTGACCCTCTCGGCCATGGGCGAATCCAGCATCACCGGCAACCTGGGGATTTCCCCGGCGTCTACCATGTGGTTGAAGTGGTACAGAAGTTCCTGGGTCCGGCCGATGGCGAAGGCCGGGATCAGCAGCATCCCCTTGTTGGCCACTGCCCGCTCGACAATCTTCTTGAATTCGCGCAGAGTTTCCGCGCGACCCTTGTGCAGCCGATTGCCGTAGGTCGACTCAATAACCACGGCGTCCACGGACTCGTCCCAGTCGGTAGTCGGATCGCGGATTATCGGAGAGTTGGGCTGGCCGATGTCACCGGACATCAGCAGCCGTCGCCCCGCGCCGGAAATGAGCGCGTGCGAGGAACCCAGGATGTGCCCGGCATCGAACAGCTCAATCTTGACTCCCTCGATATCTTGCTCCTGCCTGTAACGCAGCGGGCGCATCAGTTTGCAGGTGCGCTCGACCTGTTTCTCGTCGTAGAGCGGCTTGCCTTCGTAATCAGACAGGCGCGCCGAGTCGCGCATGACAATCTCGGCTAGTGCCGTCGTGGCGACATGGGCGAAAATCGGGCCGGAGAAGCCGGCGGCCACCAGGCGCGGCACGCGTCCGACGTGGTCGAGATGGCCATGCGTCAGCAGCACAGCGTCGAGGGATGCGGCCTCAAAGGGAAACTCTGCGTGGTTCAGTTCGTCTGCGTTGTCGTCCCCCTGGATCATCCCGCAGTCGATCAAAATGCGTTTGCCCGCGCACTCAACCAGGCTGCACGAGCCGGTCACCCGGAGTGCCGCTCCGTAGAAAGTAATCTTCATGCCGCTCAAATATCACCTCCGCCTTTTACGTTTTCCTCGGTTCAGGTCTGCGCCTGAAAGGCAAGGGACGCTGTGTGTGCCATTCCCAGTATAACCGCAATCCTTCCTCCAGCCCCAGCCGCGGCTGGAATCCTATGCTCTCTTCCGCCTGATGTATGTCTGCAAAGGTGTTCGGCATCTCGCCCGGGCGAAGCGCCAGCGACTTGCGTTGAAACTCGATATCCGCCAACCAGGCAAGTTGCTCGGCCACCTGGGCCAGCGTGGTCGTCTGGCCCGTACCCAGGTTGAGTACTCGCCAGGGAACAGGTCGATCGAGGATTCTGAGAATGCCCACAACCAGGTCGTCAACATGAATCATGTCCCGGCCGGCGGTTCCGTCGCCGCGAAGACCCATGGGCACGCGGCGCTCGGCTGCCTCCGCCAGAGCGGGCACGAGCCGCTCGGGCGACTGGCGCGGACCATAGACCGAGAAAATCCTGGCCAGCGTGATGCTTATCGGTGAGCGCAGCGAAAAGGCATGGGCGAACAACTCGGCGGCCCGCTGCGCCGCTCCGAATACCGAAAGCGGCCGATCGGCGGCATCGCTCTCAGAAAAGGGGTAGACATGCGAGCCGCCATAGACGTGCGACGACGAACCGATTACCGCTTGCTTGACGTTGTTGCGCCGGCAGGCCAAAAGCAGAGTGGAGCAACCTTCAAGGTGCAGACGCATGCAGGCTTCGGGTTCGAGCTCGGCCCACTCCAAATCGCGCCGCGATGCCAGATGAACAACCGCTTCCGGACGAAAGGCGGCCATGGCCTGGTCGAGCGCCGCCGCGTCGGTTACGTCGCCGCGGGTGAACGAGAAGCGTTCGTTGGCACGGGCCTCCTCGATGCGTCCCTCTTGCCAGCCGGGCGGATCCAGGCCGTCGATGATGTCGAAGCCGGCCACATGGTAGCCGCCCTCCAGCAGCATCTCGCACAAACGAGCGCCGACGAAGCCCGCTGCGCCTGTCACCAGCACTCTCATCCGTTCAGCGCCCTTCCCATGCCGACGTGCTCGAAACCCATTTCACTCATGCGTTTTGGATCGAAGATATTGCGGCCGTCGAAAATCAGCGGCCGGGAGAGCATCTCCTTGATACGCTCGAAATCGGGACGACGAAACTCGTTCCATTCGGTCACAACTATCAAGGCATCGGCGCCCTGGCAGCAGGCGTAGCTCTCGTTACAGTAGGTCACACGCTCGCCTAGTTCGGCCCGTGAGGTTTCCATGGCCTCAGGATCGTAGACTTTAACGGCGGCACCTGCATCGAGAAGCCTAGTAATGATCGTCAGAGCCGGGGCCTCGCGTACGTCATCGGTGCGAGGTTTGAAGGCCAGGCCCCAAACACCGAAAGTATACCCGCTCAGATTCTCGCCGAAGCGCTCGATGATACGTTGCGGAATAATAGTCTTCTGGCGCTCGTTGACCTCGTCCGTTGCAGCCAGCATCTTCATCTCGATGCCGTGTTCGGCCCCGGTTTGCGCCAAAGCGCGCACGTCCTTGGGGAAGCAGCTTCCGCCGTAGCCGACCCCCGAAAACAAGAAAGGATGACCTATGCGCCGGTCAGAACC
>Ga0307424_1001975_pt1 | contig 10377 bp, 11 predicted proteins | sample SalMarWE160320MG_FD_202157 | JGI IMG/M metagenome (GOLD analysis project Ga0307424, IMG submission 202157) | Salt marsh sediment microbial communities from the Plum Island Ecosystem LTER, Massachusetts, United States - WE1603-20 | ecosystem: Environmental > Aquatic > Marine > Intertidal zone >...
ATACCTAATATAGTCCATCACACACCTCCGTATTTATGTATATTATGTTTGTATTTTCAATTTTACACACTATCTCTGGCATCTTTTCTTTCTATGCAGTGTCCATCCAGAAATGAGTCCCGCTTGAGGCGGGATTGAGTCTGACGTCCCGCCGATGGCGGGACGAAAAATAGCTATTTATGGATCTGCACTACTTAGCTCCTCCAGCACCTTCAGGGGATGATCTGAATTCCACACTTGCTAAAGCCTTTCTATCAGGGCTGAGATACGCTCCTTTTCCTTAAGCTCATTGACCCATTCTTGGGGCAGACCGGTCGGTCCCAGATGCGCGCCCAGCACCATACCGACGATCATCCCCCTTGCAGCGCTGTCACCCCCTGCCATTACCGATTGAATCAGGGCTTCCTTCAGATCATTGTGGTGCCGAGCGATGAGTTGAACCACCCCCGGAAATGCCTCTTCGGTGTGACAACTCTGCCCGAATCTTGATATGGTCGAGACGCTGTCTTTATTTTTTGCGGCCAGGCCTGCCTGCACCCAACGTGATATGGGTGAGCCGCCAAAGTGTTCCTGTGAGACGTTGTTCATCGCTTCAACCGGTAGGCTCCCCTGCAGGACCTGCCATGCAACCCTGGCAAAAAACGCTGCACTGTCAATGGTAAGCGGGCTGTTGTGGGTCATACGGGTCTGGGATTTTGCGGTCTCGACAAGTTTGTCAGGATCATGCCGGTAGACATAAACCAGAGGCGCGATCCTGGCGGCGCCGGCAAGATCGTCGGAAGGGGAGTCCGGATCTTCATGGCTGTTTCCGGAAGCATAGTTGGAAAGTGTGTCCGTTGTCGCGTGATCCATGTAACCGTTGTAATCCTCAAAAAGTGCACGCCAGCGAGCCGAGAAGTCGGGAAGATCAAAGCCCTTTTTGGCGGCAAGGGATTCCAGCAACACAAAGGTTTGATCTCCGTAATGTGTGAACGCTCCCTTCTCCTTTGTGGCGTGGTAAGAATTCGGCGCGGGCTTCAGGAAGATATCGACCCTACCGAACATCTTTGAAATACTCTCGGTATCATAAATCCAGTGGGCACCGAGGGCAAGCGAATCTGCCGCAAAAGAGGCCAGCACCATGGTTTTTCCATTCGCATTCATGATATCCTCCTGATTGAGCTCCGGGCGAGGGCTTTTTTCTTGGCCAATTCAACATCCCTTACTTTTTGGTGTATGGCAGCGAGGAATGATGTAAAACTATCTTAAGCTTGCCATCATCGTTTTTCAAATAGCCGAAAGTGTATTCGACTTTTACGACATCTCCCTTTTGGGGAGTGAAGAAATATTTTCCCATGGCCATGGCGACATTGCCGTTTATATAAGTTGCCGCATTCTTGAATTGGACGTTCGTCCATGGTTTCAAGGCGAAACCTTTGTCTTCTGGAAAATCCTTATTATGTCCTATGAAATACGATATCGCGCCTTCCTTCGTCGTCCGAAATCTAATATCGGCGGCCTTGGTAGGTTTAAAAAGGACTTGACCGGTTTGGTATGCGTATAGATTGTCAACAAGGTTTTCCGCCGCTTTTTTATAGTCTTGGCCATTTGTGTAAGTCTTTCCAAGATTAACCAGAGCATCGCCCCAGGCTTTCTGCGCCTTGACGACCTCCTCTTTGGTGATTTCACTTTCCTCCGCGCGAACGACGCCTGCCGTAAAAATAATCAGAAACCCTATGATGATAATCTTTACTGTCTGAAGACTTTTGATTGGCGTTTTCATGGCCCTTTCCTCCCTTACTTTCATTCCCTGTCCCGCTGCTGAAGCGGGACTGCGGGGCTCTTCAATCCCTTTCCAGAAAGATCCCTCCATCAGAGAGGTATCTTACTCAAGCTCCCCTGACCCACTTTTTGAGCCACCTTTCCTTTCGTACCTACTTGGTAACAAAGAAACCATGTCCCCCTATCCTCTCACGGTGCGACCCCATACTAGTCATAATAGTCATACCACGATTCATCGGGGGGTATTTCGATATCATCGATCGGTTCGAGTATTTGGAAAATCTGTGAACGTGACTGAAAATTGGGGAAATTCCGCCTTTAAACCCTCTTTAATCGCGTTTTCAAAATCGGCCAGCAAGACCATGTTCAGCGCTGCACAACAGGCTTTGCAGTGGCCCAGACGCTTGAAAAACACGATGAGTTTCTGCCGCTTTTCCACATAGCGAATTTTTTCCACTAACCCCAATTGTGAAATTGTCATACCGGTCTGAGGATCTTGGATACCATCCAAAACTCTGTCAATTTTTTCCTGAATTATATTCTCCATTTTATCCTCCCTGTTGCAAAATGGTTTGTACCGTTCGATATCATATCATAAATACCTCAGCCAATGTAGACGCAATTACCTCTGAAAGGGTTATGAAAATGGGCGCCTCCGCAGAATCTGTGGGCAAATATTCCAATGGTTATCAAACCCTCTGTGCTCTTGCTTAGGCAGGATCTACACGATTCTCAGGATGTTGGCATAAAATCAGATACGTCCCCTTTTCACATTCTCAGCAACACTTCCGAAAGGTCGAAAGCGGGCCGCTGTGCATAATTTTTCCGGGAAGGGTACGACCAATGATTTCTTCCGTAAGCCTCGCCGCGGCGATCAATTTATCAAGGTCAATGCCGGTTTCAATGCCAAGTTCGTGACACATAAAGACCATATCCTCGGTACAGATGTTTCCTGCTGCGTTGCTGTTTTTGTGTCCAGCAAAGGGACAGCCTCCCAATCCGGCCACAGAACTGTCAAACAAGTCTACACCCATTTGGAGCGCCGCATAGAAATTGGCCGCGCCAAGACCACGCGTGTCGTGAAGATGTAGTCCCAGACGCGCACCCGGTGCTGTGTCTCTAACCGCCTCAATGCGGCGCTTTACCTCCTCGGGGTTTGCCCAACCCACCGTATCGGCCAAATAGATATTTGGGAGGGGCCTCGATTGACTCCGGCAAACACCTGTTATAAATTTTACGTAATCAATCACGGTGGACAGTGGGACGTCGCCTGACAGGTTGCAGCCAAATGCCGTCAGGATATAGGCATCTTCCAGCGGAAGGTTATAGGAATCATATACATTTAGAAAATCCAGTTCGTTTTGCTGCATCTTCTCGGCGGTGCAGTTGTTGTTCATTAGACAAAAACCATCCGTGGTGTACAAAACCATCTTTCCGTAAAGGTGGGCCTCCGGTAATTCAACAATACGCTCAAACCCACGTTTGTTCAACCAGGCACCGGTATAACGAACACCCTCCCGCGGGCTGATTGCTTTAAAGAGTTCCTCGGCATCAACCATGGAAGGAACGGCCTTCGGGTTGACAAAAGAGGCAACCTGAATCTGTTTGAGCCCTGTTTCGCTCAACGCGTCAATGACCTTTGCGCGTGCCTTTAGAGAAAACTGTCGTTTTTCCATCTGAAATCCTTCACGCGGCCCTTCTTCATGGAACTCAACAAAGGCAGGGAGATTGCCCATTCAGTCTTTCCTTTCTTTTAACCGTTCACAGGTTCAGGGTTCAAAGGCTCAAGGTTGTTTTCTTGAACAGCTATCACACAACATAATCAGACTCGCAACATAACGTCCCGTTTTCTTATGGTTCCCCTTTGCATTCAATACCCAAGAGGGTAATATCATCCTGAGGAGGGTTATTATCCCCGAAATCCATGATAGAATCTATTATCCCGTCAACGAGATCGGAAATTGTCCTCTCTTGTAATCTCTGCAGTTCCCTATGAAAACGCTCATTGCCATAAAATTCCCCATCTTTATTCTGATATTCCACAATTCCGTCCGTATAGACCAGCAACTTGTCTCCGGCAAGCACCTCTTTGTTTCCCTCTTCAAAGGGGAGTAAGCCCCCCATTCCGATAACAGTCCCTCCCTTGTCCAACAGCTCCATGTCACCGTTCACGTGGAGCAGAATAGGTGGGGGATGGGCCGCATTGCTGTATATGATACTTTTATCTTCGGTATTCAAAATAATATAGCTGATCGTAAAAAACTTGTTAAATCTTTCTATGGGGTATTCCTGGTCAAGAAGATTGAGTACCTCTGCGGGGGATACTATCTCATAAAACGGTGGAGGAGTTATCGCCCTTTTTAGCAGCGACCTCTGCGGGGGGCGAAGTATCTGTGAGGCCGAGACCGCCACTAAGGCCGCAGGCACCCCGTGTCCGCTGACATCGAGCATGTAAATGCCCCAGTGGGTTTCGTCTAATCGAACCATATTGAAGATATCTCCCCCGATCCTTTTACAGGGTATAAACCGCCACGCCACTTCTACGATATCCACATCAGGGGGCTCTTGGGGGAGGAGACTTCGCTGGATTCCTGCGGCAGCCTTGAGGTCCTCATCTAACGCTTCCTGTTTTTTGAGAAGCTCCTCATTGGCCTCAATCACCTCCTTGGTGAGACGCGAGATCCTTAATTGGGTCTTAACACGGGCTAAGATCTCTCCCCTGTTAAACGGTTTGGTCACATAATCGACGCCACCAAGATCAAAGCCCCTTATCTTATCTTCTACCTGCGTCTTGGCCGAGAGAAATATGATAGGTATATTAGCAGTCCGGCTATCGCCCTTAAGCTCCGCACAGACCTCGTACCCATCCTTTTTAGGCATCATTATGTCAAGAAGAATAAGGTCCGGCATTTCGCTGAACGTCATTGCAACAGCTTTTTCCCCGTCCTCAGCCTCTAATAAATCATAGCCTTCATTTCTCAGGATTGCTGTCAAGAGTTTTCGATTAATTAAGTTGTCATCAACGACAAAGACCTTCTCGGGCATTCCATTGCTCCCCAAGGACGAGACAGTTCCCGTCCCCATAAAATAAATAATTACAGGCTATCCGCATTGCCCACTCAAGAATCACCTTTTCTGTAACCATAACAAAAGTCTTTGAAAGGCGGTCCGAATACGTTTCGAGGCTTGACAGACCTGGTTCGTGGAATTAGAATCCAACGGATAGACAGGCTTTTCGGTCAAACTTTCCCCCTTTGTTGCATAAATAATATGGCAACATAAGTTTAAAAGCTATAAATACAGGCTATGTGTTCATTTTTGATGCTTTGCTGGAATCCACTACAGGTGGCATCCTGAAAGCAGGAAAAAACAGCCATTTTATTTACCCTATGGGAAAGCCGAGGATACCGCATCTCCTTCGTTGTCGAGGGTTCGCGGTAAAGTACTACAGCTTCACCCTCGACGCCTAAGATCTGCAACATCCTCGACTTTTGCAACGTTAGCGTTTCTTTGAGCATATCATGATTAAATCGTTTTTTCACGGGTTAATACTGAGTTTGGTGGCAGGGGTGATATACCTGTCGAATCCGGGTTCGCTCATGGCCAAAGATCCTTTCGGATTCTACTATGGGGAAAAGTTTACGGAAGATCTGTTTAAGTATGAAACATTAGTTTTGGACGCAAATAATTTTGTTTCTGCTGATCTAAACAAGTTAAAAAATAGCGGAGTGCGCATCATTACTTACCTGACCATTGGAGAAACCGACACATTACTGGTCGGAGATGGCAAGGGCCCGGGAGGATATGCCTCATGGTATTTTGATAACAACAGAGACGGTTTTCCTGATCAAAATCCGAATTGGGGATCATATTATGTAAATGCAAGCGATAAAAAATGGCATGATCATATCTTAAATACGGTCATTCCATCTCTGCCTTCTGCCATAGCAGGCGTTTTTTTGGATAGCGTCGATACCGTCGATATCTTTGAAGAGACAAAAAACGGTATGATTTCTCTGATCAATAAAATTGCGCTTCATTATCCACAACTCTTCATCGTCCAAAACAGGGGTTTTGACCTGATAAAAGATACGGCTGAAAGCATCGATGCCGTCCTCTTTGAAAATTTCAGCTCATACTACAATTTCGAGAAACAGACATATGAAAAATGGACAGGAGAGGACCTTGTCTACATCAATGAGGTGGCAATTCTGCTAAATCAGATTCGTCGCTCCTCTCGGTTTGATGTATGGACGTTAGATTACATGGAGGCCGGTGATCAGGATTTCCTCTCTGTCTTGCTTACGCGTGCGGCGCGATTCGGGTTTGTTCCCTCCGCAACCAACATCAATATTACCCGGCTTGATTTGATGAACCAGGCATCAGTAGATGATGAAACCAATAAAGGGCTTGATGGGTGTTATGATATTTCAAGTGCGTTTGCCGAAGATACTTTGACTGATATCAGGTTTACTATTGAGGCGAACGATAAGATTGACTTGCAAACCACAAACATCCAGTTCTTTATGGGCACTTCAGACACAGACACGGCTAAGTTTGAATACCCAGACGCCCTATCCGCTGATTATCTAATCGAAAATGACATCCTGTACCGGTATACGGGCGATGGTCAAATCTGGGCATGGGAGCGCGTGGGGGCGGTCTCTTGTGAAAATTCCAATGGAACTTATAATGTAACAATAAACAAGACTCCTATAAATATCGCCCAAAACAGTCTGATAGAGGTGATAGCGGTCACTCAAGATCAGGAATGGAACCTCCAGGATCAGACCGATGTCCTTCGGATCGTGACCCGAATGAGCCAGTATTCGAGCAAGGAGGACCTCGATAATAATATCGCCCCCCCAGGGGACATCAGGAAAATAGGCGTGGCCCTGACGGACTCGCACATGATGATCACTGTTGATCTGGAGGGCACCATAGATATCGCCAACCATTATGGCGTGTTCATAGATACAAATCCCCTTGAAGAGGGCTATCAATACTATAATATTACCGCCTCTTACATGATTCTCGACAATGGGTTTTACCAATATACCGGAGACGGGGAGAGCTGGGACTGGCGTCTAATCAGATCCGTTGATGTAAATCAGGGAAAAGGAACCTTATCGTACACCATCGACTGCAATAAAATCGAATTTGCAGGAAGCAGTGCTGAACTCATCGGTTTTTCGCTGAATTCCCGTTGGAATGACATAGACAAAAGTGAAGCCCTGCAGATCCTGCTGAATTTGAAAGAGGAAATTTGAAGTACCATAGCACGTGACACAAGATACATGGCATTTCCCGGTCTGCTCTAACTGAATTTCAGAGCTTTTCCTCCATTTCCCTGAAGGCCTTTACCGCGTCTTCACCGGTTTCATAGATTCCTATAAATTTGTACAAATTCATGAGTCTGAAAAGGGCGCTGACCACATCTGAGACACTGCAGAGATGGAGCATGCCACCCTTGTCTTTCAGCTTTTTGTAACATAAGAGAATAGCTTTACACCCAGAGCTGTCGATAAACTTCGGCTTACTCAGGTCAAACACAACCATTTTGTTGTCCTCTAACAGCGGGGCTACTGCGTCGCTGAATTCCTGGGAATTGCTTGCTTCCAAAGTGTCTCCAGGCAAGGTTACGACAATAATATCGCCCTTTTTTTCCACATTAAGATCCATAGGTACTTTCCCTTTCAATACGACTTGATTCTTTTACAAGCGAAATGGTGCATTTTCCGTTTTGGGATCGATCATAAGTGACTTCGTCCACTCTGTTTTCAATGATAAACAAACCAACCCCTGAGACTTCGGCGCCGTCAAAAACAGGCGGGTCCGCAGAGACCGGGGCAAAATCCTCACCCCAATGATTGAGAAGGATGGTCAGTCGGGTATCTGTGGGATGAGCCTCAATCAAAATCGGTTTCCCCATACGTCCTCTGTATGAGTGCTTTATAATGTTGGTAGTCACCTCGTGGACCGCATGGACCAGTTCGCTTATGCTCTCGTTGTTCAAAATTGTGCGCATATGTCTCATGGCAACCTCACGCACAAATTCTCTTACCTTGACTACCTGAGTCAAGTCACTCGATATCTCCAGTTTAAGGATGACGGGTGACATTTTTACTTAATCTCCATTTTTCCCTCTACCCACAACAGATATTGAAGTATGGCCGGACACAGACGTTCACACCGTTCACCCACCACACCGCGATTTGAGAACTCAGTGATACAATATAGGAGAAATGAGTTGCAGAATCAAATAAAAAAGCATAAGAGGTTGTCCGGTGTTAGACGACAGGCTGCCTTGCAAAAGTAATGTATTCCAGGTTACGTATTTTATCTTGAAGAATGCAAAAAGCCAGAATCAGTGATATCAAGCACGAAAATGTATAGCCGTAACCGTAGAATTGAAATCCCATCCTGGTGGTAAGATAGCTCAGGCCTGCATTGGATATCAAAAAGACCGACGATACCACGAGGACCGGGCGCCTGAGATCAAAATAAAACAGGATAATAATAGTAAGCGCCAGGAGGACTTGAAGGAATGACCCAACCAGGGCGATCTTAAACAAAGGCACCTGAAGTGCATTAAGACCCGCAGCCTTGGCCAGATTGGGGGCAAAGACGAGGCATATAACAGTAACAGATCCCTGTATTACAAATACATCCTTCATGCTGTTCCTGAGCGCCTCAATCATTTTGTCCTTTTCCATCAGGATACCGGCCATATTCCACTTCCCCATGATTTTTCCATAATATCCCCGGTAATGCTCATAGAAACTGGTTTCTATGTTGATCAAAAACATGGCCAGGGTTGGCACAATAGTAATGTAGGAAAAGAAGATTGGGGCCTCGTAAATGTCGTTGGTCCTGAACCAGGGCACAATCATACGGGAACCCGGCGCCACCCAGAAGACCATCTTATCCACCCATATGGCCAGATTGAACGCGAACCCAATACACATGAGGTCCCAAAACTTCCTGAAATAGACAATAAACCCCCAATCCCACAGCCCTGAACCAGGAAATTCCTTCAATAGTCTTGCAAGGAGCCAGAAGAAGGTCAGGGCCTGACCCAGCAGATAGCCCATGAGATAGCCCTCTGTCCCCATTGATCTTCCCAATCGAAAGCCGGCAATAATGCTCAAAAGAGAGCCTCCAGCAAAGGCATAGACGATGCTGTTGTAGTCTTTTATGGCGGAAAGGAATATCATAGAAAGCCATATCATATCCACCACCAAAAAGAGCACTACACCGCAAAACTTGTGCAAAAAAGATATCTCGAAAAATGAGTAGCACAGTGTTGAAAATAGGGCACCGAAAAAAAGCAGAAGTATACTGCAGGTCAAGAAGGTTGAAAGCGTATTTTGAGTATCCTTTTCATAGAATCGATCTGCGAGATACCTTGTGACCACTAACTGGAGTATGCCCACAAAGATAAGTGAAAAGGCGTAGGTGTAGATAACCGTGCTGCGAAATATCTCATGCTCTATCAGCCCCCGCCCCGAACCGTGATACATACCCAAAATTGCCAGGCATATGATTGACATAAGCCAGGGACCTGACGATACTAAGGCCGCATATAAAAAGGCCCTCATGTCACTGATGAGGGTCCCTTTCTTGAGGATCTTCTTTAACTCAAAGCCTATGCCTGCCATCTATTGCCTCATGACCTGAAGTTTCCCCACCCATCAATTCCCTGTAAACACTAAGGTATTCCCGATTTAAGTCGCTTTCTCGATAAAACTTTTCCACTCGTTTCCGGCCTGAAAGGGCCATTTCCTTTCTCAATTCACGGTTGGAAAGGATAGTGATGATTCCCTCGGCCGTACCCACGGGGTCCGCCACCTGTGTCACAATCCCGGAAGGGCCTAATGCCCTATCCTGTTCAGTACGCCCCTCCAACAACTCCCGGCATGCCCCCACATCAGAAGCAACCACAGGGATGCCGGCACAGTTAGCCTCGAGGATAACTAAGGGTTGCGCTTCGCTTATGCTGGTGAGAACAAGGAGATGCAGTCTGGGATAATAATCCATCACATTGACTTTACCAGTAAATTCCAGATGATTCTGAAGGCGCAAGACATCCATAAGTTCAAGACATTCCTGGTAATATTCCGGATTTTCATCCGTTGGTCCCATGACATGGAATTTCACGTTTGGTAGTCGAAGCGAAACTATCTTGACCGCCCTTAACAGTGTCTTGACATCCTTTATGGGAACTACACGGCCCACAAATCCAACATTGAATGCCCCCTTTTCATCCCACTCATCTCCGGAATCAACCGGTTTCAGACTGCTGAATCGGTTGATGTCCACACCGTTGGGAATGACGAAAACCTTATCCGGGTTAGCACCACCCGCCAATTCCAGTTCACGATTGCCCTCGTAAAGGGTGTAAATTCTGTCCGCCTCCTGGTAAGTGATTCTTCCCAAGCTGTCAAAGAGCTGAATCCAGATTTTCTGAAAGGCGCCAAGCTCTTTTTTCAGTTTGATCTGATCCGCGTCTGCCACATAAACCCATTCCGACTGTGCTATTTCGATCTTTCTTTCTTTTGTATAAATGCCGTGTTCGGTAAGGAGCAGTGGTTTTCCATAAAGGTCCTTTGCCTC
>Ga0307424_1001976_pt1 | contig 10372 bp, 7 predicted proteins | sample SalMarWE160320MG_FD_202157 | JGI IMG/M metagenome (GOLD analysis project Ga0307424, IMG submission 202157) | Salt marsh sediment microbial communities from the Plum Island Ecosystem LTER, Massachusetts, United States - WE1603-20 | ecosystem: Environmental > Aquatic > Marine > Intertidal zone >...
CGGTGAGGAACTGTCGCACGAGTCGACCGCGACCGGCGCCGATGGCGACCCGCACCGCCACCTCCCGCCGCCGGCCTTCGGACTTCGCCAACAGCAGATTGCCGACGTTGGCGACCGCGATGAGCAGCACGAGCCCGACGGCGGCCAGCAACAGCAGCAGCGCGGTCCGCACGCCGCCGGTCATCTGTTCCTGGAGGCTCCGCATGGCGAGCGGATGGTTGTCGGGCGTCGGCACGTGTCCCTCGGGGATGGCTTCACGCCAGCCGGCGACCAGCGTGCGTAGCTCCGTTTGGGCGCGCTCGAAGGTCGCGCCCGGTGCGAGCCGGGCGACCAGGTGCAGGTAGTGGGACGCGCGGTTCGTCGGATGCGGCCCGATCTGCACGGGGGTCCACACGTCCACATGCGCGTCCTCGATGTCGAAGCCTTCGGGCATCACGCCGGTGATGGTGGTGGGTGCCCCATCGATCTGGACCCGATTGCCGACAAGCTGGGGGTCGGCCCCGAACACCCGTTGCCACAGCCCGTGGGAGATCACCGCCACCGCCGGACCGTTGGGGCGGTCTTCCTCGGTGGTGAACGCACGGCCCAGCACCGGCCGCACGCCGAGCGCCGTGAAGAACTCCGCGCTCACGACCGCGGAGGTGACTCGCACCGAGTTGTCCGCGCCGGTCACGTTGACCCGCCCGGTACGCCACGCGCCGACCGCGCTGAACGAGCGCGCCCGTTCCTGGAGCTCGCGGTACTCCGGCGGCGAGATCCAGAACTCGTCGAAGCCCATCGTCGGGAACTGACTGTACAGATAGACCAACCGGTCGGGCTGTCGGTACGGGAGCGGCTCGAGCAGCACGCCGTTCACGACGCTGAAGATGGCGCTATTGGCCCCGATGCCGAGGGCGAGCGTCGCCAGCGCCACGGCCGTGAAACCGGGGCTCTTGCGGAGCATCCGCAGCGCGAAGTGAAGATCCTGACGAAGCGTCCGGAACATCTCGGGAGCTGCCATGGTCTGGCCCCAGTGGCTGGGAGTAGGGGGGAGCTGCGGCCGACGCCGGCTCGCGGAGACCCCTACGCCCTCGGGGGACGCCCGGTTTCACCACCTGTCCCCAAACGCCTCGCCATCCGTGATCAAGCAGCCGTTTGATAACCCGCTCGGCGTTTTGATTACTGCGCCAACGCAATTATGCAAGTTCGACTTTAGTCGCTTGCCGAGCGGCATATCAGTACGGCGACATACGCTTGCTGACCTGAGCAAGGGACTGCAGTTTCAGAGCGTTGGCCGTCTCTGGGTTGTCCCGGCGCGCCGAGCGTTATCGCGATGGGCGGGCTTGAGATGGGTGTTATCGAGCTCTGCATGATATCGGTTAAGCCGCGAACATAGTTCCCGGACAATTCGTATGAGCAGCGGATTCAGGAACCTCAAAGCACTCGGCGACCGAATCGACGTGTCGATTCCCACGGACCATGCCGGCTTCATCGGTCGTGAATGCCCAGTCGAAGAATGTCTCGGGTATTTCAAAGTGAAGCCTGGAACCGGCCTTACCGGGCCGGGGCTGCAATGTCATTGTCCGTACTGCGGTCACGCCGCTGACCCGAATACGTTCTGGACGAAGGAACAGATCGAGTATGCCAAGTCGGTTGCGATACGGCAGTTAGCGGGGGCGATCCGGCAGGACCTGAAGCAATTCGAGTTCAACTACTCCGCCAAGGGACCATTCGGGATCGGGATCAGCATGAAGGTGAAGGATGGGCCCTTGCCCCCGATCCGGCATTATCGCGAACAGAAGCTTGAAACAGACGTCGTCTGCTCAGACTGCACCCTTCACTATTCGGTGTTCGGCCTGTTCGCGTATTGCCCTGACTGTGGCATCCACAATTCCCTTCAGGTCCTCGAACGCAACCTCACACTCGTCGACAAGCAACTTACGCTCGCGTTGTCGCTGGAGAACGATGAGTTGACCCGCCACCTCGTCGAGGACGCGCTGGAGAACTGCGTCTCGGCGTTCGATGGATTTGCCCGCGAAGCTTGTCGCGTCCGCGCCGCCAGCAGTTCTGACCCTGGTCGCGCGGCTAGTCTGTCATTTCAGAATCTCGCTAGCGCCCACTCGGCCACCAAGAGACTCTTTGCCATCGACTTCGCCGCATCCGTCGACCTGCCGACGTGGGATCGGGCGAAACGTGGCTTCTTCAAGCGCCATCTTCTCGCGCACCGCGCCGGAATTATCGACGAGAAGTACGTAAACGAAGCCGCCGACCCTTCAGCGATAATCGGTCGCCGGATCAGCATCACACCCGACGAAGTGACGGCAGTGGCGAATGCAGTGATGGCACTGGGGAAAGGGCTCCTCAGCCTCCTTCCGCCAGCATGACAAGTGAGTCTCCTCCCGGCCGCGGCCTAACGAAGGGTTGCTGCAGTCCGGCCCGAGCCGGCCGTTGTTCTCACTCGCCTGGAAGGGTCATAGGTAGTGTCGTCTGATACACGTTGCCGCGGGCCGAGCGTGGCCCGCGGCAGAACCCCGAGCCGTTAGACAGCAGGGCGATCTAGGGGCGTTAGATGAAGCGCATTCCGCTCTGGGCGATCTTGATCTTGAGTGCTTGCAGTAAGTCGGGCGAGCAGCGCGCACCATGCCCTAGCATCGAAGTGAGTGTTGTTGCGGACATGCCGAGTGACTCGGGTAGATCCGTTGCGCTTTCCAACGGGAAGCGGGTCTTTCTGACCGGGGCTCCTTTGCTAACCACCATCGATGTCGCCAGCGCACACGCGTCTTTGACCGAAGGTCAGTATGTGCTCAATCTCGACATCAGCGCCAAGGCAGCGCGGCGCGTTCAGGCGTTCACCGCACAGAACGTTGGTCGAACCATGGTCTTTCTCGTCGATGGACGCATTATCCGGACACCAACGATCAGGGACCCGATCACCGGGAATGGGTTCCTCATCGGACCGTTCGAACGGGCCGAAGCGGAACGTCTGGCCAACGCACTGAACGGCGGTTGCATACCCTAGCGTGCTTCAGCGTGGATTTGTGAGGATCTCAAGTGCGTAGGGAATCGGTTCGCTCGTGGAATCCCGTTTGCAATCACGCCTCCTCTTGACCGGTGCTTGCTGCCGTCAGGCGCGCGCTCGCGAGCCGCTTGTGGAAGCCGGTGCAGGCCGGACTTGAGGACGACCGTGCACCGGACCTTCGCCACCCTTGCTAGCAACACTCCGCGCGGCGGGCTATCCTACGGCGTTCTGACCCCAACCGGATGAGCCTGGCCGAGTTCCCCATGCGCCTGGAACAACTGAACGCCGCCCTAGCCGACCGCTACCAAGTCGAGCGCGAGCTCGGGCAGGGTGGCATGGCTACGGTGTATCTGGCCCATGATCTCAAGCACGACCGACAGGTGGCGCTCAAGGTCCTCAAACCCGAGCTTGCGGCGGCCCTCGGCGCGCAGCGGTTCCTCAAGGAAATCCAGGTCACCGCCAACCTCCAGCATCCGCACATCCTGCCGCTGTACGACTCGGGAAGCGCCGGGGACGCGCTGTTCTACGTGATGCCCCTCGTGCAGGGCGAATCGTTGGGCGACCGCCTGGCGCGAGAGCGGCTGCTTCCAGTCGAGGAAACCATTCGCATCGTGCGACAAGTCGCCGGTGCACTCGATTTCGCGCACCGGCATGGCATCGTCCACCGCGACATCAAGCCCGAGAACATCCTCCTGCACGATGGGGAGGCACTCCTCACCGACTTCGGCATCGCCATCGCCTTGACCGAGATGGGCGCCGCGCGACTGACCGAAACCGGCTTCTCGATCGGCACGCTCCAGTACATGAGCCCCGAACAGGCGACGGGCGAGCGCGCGCTCGACGCCCGCAGCGATATCTATGCCCTCGGCGCGGTGGCGTACGAGATGCTGGCGGGTGAGCCGCCCATCACGGGCGCCACGGCACGCGCGATGATCGCGAAGCTGGTCACGGAACCGCCGACGCCGTTGCGGGCGCTCCGTGACGGTGTGCCGCCACCAGTCGAAGAGGCGGTGATGCGGGCGCTGGCGAAGCTGCCGACCGATCGGTACTCGAGCGCTCGGGAATTCGCGGATGCCCTCGCGATGCCGGAGGGACCGCCGCCAGGCGCGCCCGCGACGGCTGCCCCCCGGCGCCCGCGCGCACGGACGATCGCGCTCGCCATGGTCGGCGTCCTCGCCGTATTCGCGGTCGCCTGGACCGCGCTCTCCCGGCGCGCCGATACCGCCCCTGGTGAGATGGACACCGCCGCCCGTATTCGGTCGATTGCGGTCCTCCCACTCGACAACTACTCCGGAGACTCGACACAAGACTACTTCGCCGAGGGCATGACGGACGAATTGACCGCCGCCCTCGCCACGATCAGCCAACTGCGGGTCACGTCGCGTGGCTCGGCGATGCAGTTCCAGGGGAGGAACCGCCCGTCCACACCAGAGATCGCGAAGGCGCTCGACGTGGATGCCATCGTCGAGGGTTCGGTCACCCGATCCGGCAACAGAGTCCGGATCACGGCCCAGTTGATCGATGCGCGGGCGGACACGCACCTGTGGGCCAAGAGCTTCGAGCGGAGCTCGAGCGACGTGCTCGCGCTCGAGGCCGAGCTCGCGTCGGCCATCGCCGGCGAGATCAACGTGCGCCTCACGGAGAGCGAGCAGTCACGGCTCGCCACCGCGCCCACCGTGAATCCCGAAGGGCACGACGCCTACCTCAGGGGCCGCTATTACTTCAACCGCCCCAGCGACGAGAACCTGCAAAAGGCCATCGCGCAATTCGAAGAGGCCGTGCGGCTGAGTCCGACGTTTGCGCCGGCGTACTCGGGACTGTCGGACGCCTACCTCTGGGCGGGCTACAACGAGGGTTTCCTGACGGCTTCCGAGGCCAAGCCCAAGGCCAGGGCGGCGGCCGAGCAGGCCGTACAATTGGACAACAACTCGGCCGAAGCGCACACCTCACTGGCGGTGTTCAAGCTCTTCTACGAGTTCGACTGGCAGGGGTGCGAGCGCGAATTCCGTCGGGCCATCGAGCTCAACCCGAACTACGCCTTCGCGCACGACCAGTTCGCCCTGGCGCTCGCCTTCACCGGACGGTTCGACGAAGCCAGCGCGGAGAGCCGGCGCGCAGCGGAGCTGGACCCCCTGTCCCCGCAAGTGCTGGTCGACGCCACCATGGCCCCGCTGTTCCAGAAGGACTTCGCGACGGCCAAGGAGCTGGCGAGAAAGGCCGGGGAGCTCGACCCCACGTATTTCTTTCCGGTCATGATGGAAGGTTGGACCGATCTCGAAGCCGGCCAGTTCCGCGAGGCCATCCCGTCCCTCGAGCGGGCCGCCGCCATGGGGGCGCCGCCCTTCGTGACCGCGTTTCTCGCGTACGCCTATGGTGCGGCCCGGGATCGGGACAACGCCACGCTGGCGCTCGAGGCCCTGAAGAGTCTGTCTCAGGGTGGCCGAGTCCTGCCCTTCAACTTGGCGCTTCACTATCTCGGCCTGGGCGATCATGCACGCGCACTCGACAACCTGGAGCGGGCGCTCGCCGCCGATTCCCAGATGATGGCGTGGATCGGACGCGACGCCATCTTCGACTCGCTCCGCTCGGAGCCACGGTTCATGGCGCTGATGCAGAAAATGCATTTCGTCGACTGAATCGCTCCGCGGAGCAGTGTCCGTTGGGAAGCAGCACCGCGAACCCGCCGCTGGCAGCCGTTCGGCACGGGCGCACGGGACCGGGATCGCGCCTCACCTCGCGGGCTGCTAGACTAGAGGCATGCTACTCGCTGCCGTCATCACGTTCGCCCTGGTGGGCGCGATCTCCCTGTTGCTTGCCGTCGTCGCCTTTCGGCGGCGCAGCTACCTTGGTGGCGCCAGCGGCGTCCTAGGCGGCTTGTTGTTTCTCACCATCGCCGCGCTGTGCGGCACCATCAGCATTGCGACTCAGGGATATCGGGCGCTCACACGCGAGGTCGTGGCGGCCCGGATCACGACCCAGCCACTGGCGCGGCAGCGATTTCGCGTGCGCGTTGTGTTTCCCGATGGTCGGGACACGACCTACGATCTCGCGGGCGACCAGGTCTACGTCGACGCCCACATTCTCAAGTGGAAGCCCATCGCCAACATCCTCGGCCTCCACACCGCCTACGAGCTGGACCGCATTGGCGGACGGTATTTCGAGCTGGAGCAGGAGCGCGTCAGCGCCCGCACCATTTTCTCGTTGAAGGGAGCGAAACCAGTCGACATGTTTTCGCTCCGGACCCGGTACGCCCTGTTCGCGCCGTTCCTGGACGCCGAGTATGGGTCCGGCACGTTCGCCACGGCGGACCGGCCGATGGAGTATGAGGTGCGGGTCTCCACGTCCGGCTTGCTGATCCGCCCCATCATGGCGATTCCGTAGCCGCTCGCACGGGCCCTCAGCGACCCGCGCGCGCGACGTCGCTCACATCACGCAAACAGAGATCCACCCAGGGGAGGGTTGTGCAGCATGCCTGACAAGAAAATCATCGCGGTCACCGGCGCAACGGGTGCCCAGGGGGGCGGTCTGGTCCGCGCCATCATGGCGGACCGGATCGGCTCATTCGCGGCGCGAGCCCTGACGCGCGATCCCAAGTCCGACAAGGCCAAGGTACTCGCCAACCTCGGCGCCGAGGTCGTGTACGGTGACGTCGACGACCAGGCGAGCCTCGCGCGCGCATTCCATGGTGCGCACGGCGCCTATTGCGTCACGCCCTTCTGGGCACACATGGACCCGGAGCAGGAGATCACGGAGGCGCGGAACCTGGCGCACGCCGCGAAACAAGCACAGGTCCCCCACGTCATCTGGTCCACGCTCGAGGACACACGCACGCTGGTGCCCCTGAGTGACAACCGGATGCCGACCCTGAGGGGCAAGTACAAGGTGCCGCACTTCGACGCCAAAGGGGAAGCGGACATCATCTTCGGCGAGCTGGGCGTCCCGACGACCTACCTCGTCGCGTCGTTCTACTGGGACAACCTCGTCCACTTCGGCATGGGACCGAAACGGGGGCCGGACGGCAAACTGGCCATCACCTTCCCAATGGGTAGCGCCCGGCTCGCCGGCATCGCCGCCGAGGACATCGGGAAGTGTGCCTACGGCGTCTTCAAGAAGGGCAAGGAACTGATCGGCCAGACCGTCGGGATCGCCGGCGGATACCCGACCTGCGCGCAGATGGCCACCGCGCTGACCGCGGCACTCGGTGAGACCGTGCGCTACAACGAGATCACACCCGAGGCATACCGCTCGTTCGGCTTCCCGGGCGCGGACGATCTCGGCAACATGTTCCAGGTCTATCGCGACTTCGAGAAGGAAGTGTGCGGCGCGCGCAGCCTGGAGGTGTCACGGTCGCTCAATCCCGAGCTTCAGACGTTCGAGCAGTGGCTCGGGAAGAACAAGGACAAGTTCTCGCTCGAATAGTCGCGCGGCGGAGTCCGCAGTCATGCGCGTAGCGGCCTTCTACGACATTCATGGCAATCTCCCGGCGCTCGAGGCGGTCCTCGAGGAGATCAGCCACGAACACGTGGACCGCATTGTCGTTGGCGGTGACGTCGTTCCCGGTCCCCTGCCGCGGGAAACGCTCTCGAGACTCCTCGAACTTCCGGTGCCGGTGCACTACCTCCGGGGAAACGGGGAGCGGGACGTCCTCCGGCTGCACCGGGGCGAAGTACCCGCCCGAGTTCCCGAACGGTTCCACGACGCCATGCGGTGGGTTGCCAACGAGCTTCGCCCCGAGCACCTCGCGGCGCTCGCGACATGGCCGCCGATCGTGCGGCTCCAGATCGCGGGTTTCGGCGACGTCCTGTTCTGCCATGCCACCCCGCGCGACGACAACGAGATCTTCACCCGGATCACACCGGAGGATCGGCTCCGACCCATTTTCGAGGCGGTCGGCGCCGATCTGGTGGTCTGCGGTCACACCCACATGCAGTTCGACAGGCAGATCGGGACGGTGCGTGTCGTCAATGCGGGAAGCGTCGGGATGCCCTTTGGGAATCCGGGTGCCTACTGGCTGCTTCTCGGGTCCAGCGTCGAGCTCCGCTGCACCCAATACGACCTCGGGGCGGCCGCCGACCGTATCAGGGCCACCAACTACCCCGGGGCGTCGGAGATCGAGCTCCAGGACCCTCCACCCGAGGCGCGGATGCTTGAGGTGTTCGAGGCAGCCGCGCTCCAGTAGCGTCACCTCGCGGTCGCAAGATCCACGCTGGGGGCGGTACCTCGCCTCCACATTCCCGGGCTGGCGTCGTCCCCGCGCTGGGCCTCGCGGCCTCCGGGATCCAACCCGCGCTGTCATCCTATCGACAGGACATGGGTGTACACTTGATGGTTGCAAGCGCTGGCAATCCCCTCCACCACAGAAGGTCGTATGACCAGATACTCACTGACCGCAACCGCGTTCCTCGTGGCCGTCGCGCTGGCCGCGCCCGGCGCGGCACAGGCGCAGACGTTCAAGGTCCAGAAGTACAGCATCGGAGGCGAGGGCGGCACCGACTACCTGAACGCCGAGCCGGGCACCGGCCGCGTCTTCGTCTCGCGCAGCAGCCACGTCATGGTGGTGGACGGTCTCACCGGGAAGGTGCTGGCCGACATTCCCGACACGCCGCGGATGCACGGCATCGCGCTGGCGCCCAAATGGAATCACGGCTTCACGACCAACGCCGGCGACTCGACCGTCACGATGTTCGATCTCAAGACCCTCGCCGCGATCAAGAAGATCCCCGTCGCCACCGGCGGTCTCGACGGCATCATGTACGACGCCTTCTCCGACCGGATCATCCTGACCAACCACAGCCGACCGATCGGCACCGCGGTCGCTATCGACGCCAAGACGGGCACCGTGGTAGGCACAGCCCAACTCGAGGACAACGCGCCGGAAGGCGCCGCGAGCGACGGCAAGGGCAAGATCTTCGTCAACAACGAAGGCACGAACACGATGCAAGTGATCGACGTCGCCACCATGAAGGTGCTGGCGTCTTGGCCGCTCGCGCCCTGCGAAGGCCCCACCGGGATCGCGTACGATCGCGCCTCAAACCGGATTTTCTCGGGGTGCGGTGGAACGTCGGTGGTGGTGGACCCGAGCACCGGCAAGGTTGTGGCGACGATCGCCAACGGCGAGGGCGTCGACGCCCTGGGCTGGGATCCCGTGGAGAAGCTGATGTACATCCCCGCCGGACGCGACAGCAACGTCACGATCGTGCATCAGGACTCGCCGGACAAGTACACGGTGGCTGCCACGGTCACCACGATGACCGGCGCCAAGACCATCTCGGTCGATCCGGTGAAACACGTGGCATATCTCTTCCAACCGGAGTACGGTCCCGCCCCGGAGCCCGCCGCGGGCGCGCCGGCACAGCGAGGCCGACGCCGGCGGGGTCCGATCGTCGCTTCCTGGTTCTTCGTGATCACGCACTGATCGCGCCCGGGGAGCAACCGAAGGGGCCGCGGCAGTTACCGCGGCCCCTTCGTGTTTGCCTGACGACCGACCTGCGGCCGCGAGTTATAGTGCCTGGGGTTTGCGAGACTCGGCGCGTTCCCCAGGGCTGGCCGTCGCATACACCGTCAGCGCTTGGCCCGCTCGCGGGCCGGACCATCCCGGGCGGTCAGATTCCGGATCGTGTTGATCAGCGCCACGTGCGAGAATGCCTGCGGGAAGTTCCCCAGCATCCGCTCGCCTGCAGGATCGTACTGCTCGGCGAGCAGTCCAACGTCGTTCTGAAGCGAGAGCAGATGCTCGAACAGCTTCTCTGCCTCATCCTGGCGTCCCAGCAGCGCGAGGTTGTCCACCAGCCAGAAGCTGCAGGCGAGGAACACCCCCTCCGGCCCCTCCAAGCCGTCGACCGCCTGGTCTGCACGGTAGCGCCGCACGAGACCGTCGATCGCGAGGTCCGCCTGGATGGCCTCGACGGTCCCGGCGACCCGGGGATCGTCCGCGGCCAAGAACCCGATCAACGGCCCCAACAGCAAACTCGCGTCGACCTCGTGCGAACCGTAGCTCTGCACGAAGGTGCCCCGCTCCGCGTCGAAGCCCTCGCGGCAGACCTGGGTGTGGATCTCGTCCCGGATATCGCGCCAACGGTCCACCGGCCCTTCGAGCCCGAAGCGCTCCACCGCCTTGACGCCCCGATCGAACGCGAGCCAGGCCATCATCTTGGAGTGCGTGAACTGTCGCGGCGGGCCCCGCACTTCCCAGATGCCGCGATCCGGCTCCTGCCAGTGCGACTCCAGGAAGTCCAGCACGGCGCGCTGCACGCCCCAGGCGGACAGGTCGGGCTCCACCCCGGCGACGCGGGCCAGGTGCAGCGCGTCCATCACTTCGCCATAGACGTCGAGCTGTCGCTGGTCCATGGCGGCGTTCCCCACGCGGACGGGCCG
>Ga0307424_1001978_pt1 | contig 10369 bp, 9 predicted proteins | sample SalMarWE160320MG_FD_202157 | JGI IMG/M metagenome (GOLD analysis project Ga0307424, IMG submission 202157) | Salt marsh sediment microbial communities from the Plum Island Ecosystem LTER, Massachusetts, United States - WE1603-20 | ecosystem: Environmental > Aquatic > Marine > Intertidal zone >...
AAACGGCGCTCACCGGAAACGATTCCTTGACAAGGAGGTTCAAACGGCCTGGGCCCTCCTGGTCGACAAATCCGTCGAGTGCGGGCGACTGCGTCTCGACGGCACTATTGCCGAGCAGCAGATTGCAACCTACGTGAAGGTATGGGAGCGCTTCATCAACGCAGCGAAGGCGTCCTTCGGTCCGGTCACCGAAGCCGACTGCCCGAGCATGCGAAGGGTCTCGGCAGAAACCGAATCCCTTCCCGGGGCCGCGTAGATCAACCACTCCTCTCAGGTTCTCCCTCCGCCGAGGTGGCGGGTCCGGTAGGCCGGGAGGGGCGGCGGCCGGTTCGCCCCGGAATCTCCTCGAAATGGGCGATCAGATCGGCCGGGTTCACGGCCCGCTCCTCCTCATCGCTCGTCGCCTTCTTCTCGCCTTCGCCCCTGGAACGACGGGTTTCCTCGAACGACCGCAGGAGATCGTGGGCGGAGATCTCGCCCAGCTTCCGGTAGGACTCGAACTGGGCCTCGTCGAAGAACTGGTCCCCGGTGGACTGGTCCGGGAAACCGGGGTGGGTGCGCGCGTAGGCCAGAAGATCCTCCGGCTCGCCGCCCACCAGCAACGTGTTGACGTAGATCAGGATGCCCGATTCCCCGTTGGGATAGCTGATGGTGCCCACGGCCCAGCGCGAGCGCTTCGCGGCCCCCGGGCGCAGGGCGTCCACGTCGATGTCGATCCCCACCCCGAGATCGATGCGGGCCAGGCGGATGATGGAGGCCAGGTCGCCGAAGCCGGCCCCCGGGTCGCCGGTGGCGTCCGAGACGAGGATGATCCGGCAGCCCCGCACCAGGAGTGGATAGAGCCCCAGGTTGTCGAAGTGGCCTCCGTCGGAGATGGAGAGGAGCAAGTCCTTCTCCGTGCCCCGGCAGATGAGGTCCTTGACGAAGCACCAGGGCCAGAAGAGGCCGCTGGCCACCTGATGCCAGGAACCGTGGATCGGGTTCGGCATCCACTGCTCGAGCCGGATGTTCAGCATGCTGAAGAGGAATCCGATGAACGAGTTCCTCTTGAGGCCCATGACCGGACTGACGGCGGCTCCGGAGACCGCCACCGCGGAGGCCAGCCGGGTCACCCCTCGTTCGTAGGCACCGGTGCAACACCACCCGGTGGAAGCCGACCCCACGTTGTAGCGTGAGAACTCGAACAGGTCGGCGCCGCGGCCCTTGAGATGTTCGTTGTGGGAACTGGGGAGATTCACCGTCGCGTTGATCAGATGGTACGGAGCCCCGTTGCCGCGACGATGGAGGTCCTTGAGTCGCAGAGGCTCGTTGGAGATCAACGGGCCCTCGGCGGAGCCGGCCGCCTCGCCGCCGTCGACCCGGCCGGCCGGGGCCCGTTTGACGATGAACGCCTCGCTGAGGCGGTCCCGGTAGAAGTGGTGGAGCGTGATCCGGTTCTGGTTGATCAGGATGGCCAGGATCAAGAGGATCAGCCCGCCGGCCAGAGCCCCGGGGAAGTCCCCCAGCTTCCGGTCCCAGAAGTCCAGCCCGGAAAGCCGGGTGAGTCCGAAGACCAGCAGGACGGGCATCACCGTGAAGAGGGCGGTCCGGAAGAGGATCATGTGGAGCTGCTTGAGACGTCTTCCTCCAAGCTCGAAGAGGCCGGTGAGCAGGACCAGGAGATACACCGGCGCCACGTATTCCGCCTTGCGGAGATAATCAGGCACGGAGTCCGGGTTGCAGACCAGCCAGTCGACGCCCACCGCCGCCAGGAGTAGAGCAGCTCCGAGAAGAAGGGACCCTTGTACGTTGTCGGCCCGGGACCGCGTCTTGATGTCCCGGAGATACCACACCGAGGCCCACAGGCGAACCAGGACCACCAGGGCGGCCAAGCCCCCGGAGATCACGAGAAGAAGTTTCCTGACCGTTTCGGCATCGCCGTAGAGGCGGGCGAGCGGAAACAGGGACAGGGCGGCGGCCCCGGCGGCCATGCCGGCGGCGATTCGGGGGGCTCTGCGCCGCCACTTGCCCTTTCCGGACAGGCGGGACCCCATCCACAGGACCAGACCGAGAGCCACGGTCCCGCCCCAGACGAGCACCAGGTTCCGGCACGCCATGCCGTCCAGTCCGGCTTGCATCCGCAGGTACCAGATGAGCAGGATCAGAACGGCTGCGGGAAAGAGCCAGGTCAGGAGCAGACCGGAGAGGTACGTGGCCCCGATGCGCCACACCTGGGGGCTGAGCAGGCTCTTCTCCAGGGCCAGGTACTCGCCGTGGCGGCGCAGGTGCTTCACCTCGGCCCGCTCGTCGGCGCTCTCTTTCCGGACGTAGCGGAACGGGAACTCCTCCCACTTCAAGGACGTTTTGGGCCCGTCCAGGAGCGAGGTGAGGCAGCCCCCGATGTAGCCGCCTCCGGACACGGTCGAGAGGTAGTCCACAACGGGAAGCACCTTGTGCCGGGCCAGGCCCTGGAGCAGGCCCAGGTTGAAAGTGGCGGACCGGATGCCTCCGCCGGAGAGGGCGAGGCCGAACAGGTTGAGCTTCCGGATCGAGGTGTGAACCACCCGCGGGGGGAGGGAGCCGTTTCCGTCCGGTAGGGACGGGTCCTCGGCAAAGGTGGGCTCCTCGGGACCGGGCCCGGCGCCGGCCGACCGGCGCCTCTCCCTCAGATACTCGATCTCGGTCGGGAACGCCTTCCGGAAATCGAAGGTGTGATGGCCGTGTTCCCGGTCGGTCGGCGGCCTCATCTCTTGGTCCCGTAGCTCTCGATCGTGGTCGAGATGAAGAGCGCGTAGGTGTCTCCGTGCTCGTCGTCCAGGCCCAGGTCGCCCCAGAGGCCGATCACGAACGGGCGATCGAAGAAGCCGCTCTTGTCGTTGTCCGTTTCCGAGCTTCCCTCGATGCGGTCCTGGTCGTTGAAGGTCAGGCGGATCCGGGGGCGAATCCGGGTTTCCCGGAACTTCCACGTTCCTGAGAAGAGTTCCTGGTTGGTCATGACCTCGGACTGGCCGGCGAACAGGTCCAGGAGCAGGGTCGACCCCTGTCCCACGTCGGCCCGGAAGGACGGTCCCAGCAGCACGTAGCTGCTGGCATCGGGAAGGGACTGGTTCTCCTCCTTGCCCTGGACGTCGAACAGGAACCCGATGTTCGATCCCAGATACAGGGCCAGGGATCCGTCCGTGGATCCCAGCCTGGAGATTCGCCAGCGAAACGTCAGGTCGGCCAGGAGCGACCGGCGGACATCGGCCATGGAAGAGAGCGCGGTGTCCTCGGGGCTCGCGGTTCCGTTCCCGCCGGTGATGTCGACCAGCCGGCCGAAACTGGCCATGGCGAGCTTGAGGTCGAGCCGGAATCCGGAGTGGCCGCCGATGGTGGCGACGGCCGCGACCAGCGGCTCGTTTCCCTCGGCGTCGGTGCCGGAGGCCGCCCCCACGCTCGCGAGGTCCGAGAACGGCGAGTTGGCGAGCCCGAACGAGTAGCCCAGGAGGAACGCCATGTAGGGCTTGGATGGATCCAGGGACTCGGAGTCCTGGGCGGCGGTGGCCGGGACGAGGCACGCCGCGGAGACGAAGAGCGCCAGCAATAGGGTAAGGGTCGCGTTAGGGATGGGGTGCGCCATCATGAGGGGAGATCTCCCTTCAGGAATAGACGTGAGACGGGTGCGGATGGACAGGGCCGGCGAAACGGCACGCTGGGGCGTCAGGAGGTAGGGTCGGTGGCCGACGCAGGGTAACGGGAACGTAACAGGGAGCGGTGACCCTGACAAGGATGCAAACCAGGTGGCGGCATGGTAGCAAAAGACTTCTCCAGCGAATGCGATCTTATGGCTATATACCGTTCTGATAGCACGTTACATCATGTCGGAATTCTGGGGCATGGCGGATCCGGGGCCGGGCAGTTGCCGCATTCCAGGTGAAGACGGCAAGAGGGTTATTGAACTGGAGCCCGGCATTGACCCTTCAGTTGGTGTTCCATGGATTGCTCGAGTGACGGCCGGGATCGGTCACCGCAAAGACGATCTCGTTGCCGTCGGGGTCGCGGACGATGAACATGTCCATCCAGCCTGTTTTCTTGATCTCCCCCGGATCTCCGCCCCAGGCAAGCACCCGGGAGCGATGGGCGGACAGATCCTTGACGCGAAAGTACAGGCGCTGCTGGCCGATCTTGGTCTCCTGCCCCGTCGACGTCGGTTCATGCAGACCGAACTTGGTGCCGCCCGCCGCCATTTCCGCGTAGTACGGCCGGTCATCCAGATTGGCGTAGCCCTCGAACGCGAATCCCAGGGTATCCCGGTAGAAGGGCGCACTCTTTTCGACGTCGGTCACATAGAGCACCGGCTTGATCTCGCCGGTGAAGGTCCCGTGCTCATTCCGCGGATCATCCTGTGTTTTGGGCGGAGACGCCGATATCAGGAAGAAGGACAGGAGCATCAGGACGCCGGTTTGCCTTGGTACCATCGCTTGCCTCCGGTCAGGTTGACGCAAGATAGGTAGGGCGAGTGTCCAGGAGTATACGCTACAGCCACGGTTCCCCGCTGTATCACGGGTGGCTCCGGAGGGGGTAAGTCCGCGTCACCAGCACCACGTCGCGGAGGAACCGTACCAGGACCACCACGATCAGGAACCCCAGGAGGAGGACCCCGACCCGGTCGGTCTCGAGGCCGGGAACGGTGCGGAACTCCGGATGGATCGGGAGGTTCCAGGCCGCCCACAGGAGGAGCAGGACGGCCACGTCCCGGAGGATCTTGACCAGGGGGGAATTTCTGACGAACCGGAGGCCGTAGCAGGCGGTCTCGCAGGCCACCGCGGCCACGAACAGCCCGGAGTAGACCAGGGACGCGGTGGGATCGAGGAGCGAGACCGGGCGGCCGAAGTTCACCGTGTAGAAGAACACGGTGTGGTAGCGGAGGAGGAAGAACAGCATCACCGCCAGCAACGCAGTCAAGGCCGCAAGGCCGGCGACCCGGGGCGGACGGAGCGCGGTTCGCCGCCCCGCGATGGAAGCCCGCGCCGGCCAGGGGAGCCGCGGGTCCGCGCGACGCCGGGTGACCAGGTAGAAGAAGAGGGCGACCAGGCCGCAATCGTAGACCAGCGCCATGGGGACGTAGAGAAGCGCGGTGGGAAGGTTCATCTCGGGGACGAAGAAGAACGGGACCAGGTACAGGCTTCCCCGGGTTGCGAACGAGACCGCGATCAACACCAGGTGGAAGGCGGCCACCAGGGCCAGGTAGCGATAGAGGTGCCGCCGGTAGACCGGAGCGATGATGGCGTCGGCGTCCAGATAGGGCTCGGCCACCGTTCGCGGGCTTCCGTAGGCCGCGATGACCCGGGCCAGGGCGGCGTCGTCGACCGCGCCGAACTCGGTCTCCGCCTTCTCCAGGATGTGGCTTCGGATCTCGGCCAGGATCTCGGTCGCCCCTTCCGTCCCGGTCAGGTACCGGCCGATCTCTTCGAGGTAGGCTTCCAGAGGTTCATGCATGGCGGGTCGCCTCCATCAACGTGTTCAGGATGCGGTTCTGCTCCGACCAGATTTCGAGGGCGCGGCGGCGGAGATGCCTGCCCTTCTCCGTGACCAGGTAGAAGCGACGCGGCCGCTCCTCGGTCACGTCCCAGGTGCTCTCGATGCACCCGTTCTTCTCCAGGCGTCGGAGCAGGGGATAGAGGGTGTTCTCCTCGAGGGTGTAGCCCAACCCGGAGAGGTGGCGGCTCAGGCCGTATCCGTACATGCGCTGCTCCAGGGCCACCAGGAGGAGCACCTGGATGAACCCCCGGTTCATCTCGGTCTCCAGCGCCCTGACTCCCGGGTCCATCCGCCGTCACCGCCTTTCCGGGGCCTGTCGAGGCCCTCGACCTTACTGTACGGGACCATGGTACTGTGTGTTGCACAGTATAACGAGAAGAATCCCGGGTGACTTGGTAACACCTTATTTCCAAACAACATAAGGCCACTCTTCGGATCGGTTGGGGTGTGATTCCGTCAAGAAGAGATGCCCGCATCGGCGAAGCGCACGTGGCCCGCTCTGTGGAGCCCGGGAAGCTCCGGGGGGGAATGGTGGCAGTGGAGAACTGGGCCGGGGAGTTCGAGCGTGGGGAGAGGTAGAGACGGAGCGCGCCGGTTCATCGCGGCTCGAACCCGCCCCTGAGTCGCGCCAAGACCTGGGCGGCGCGCCCCTCGGGAGACCCCGTCACCTCGATCACAGGCACTCCGAATCCCAGCCGGTCATCCAGGACGAGACTCCGAAGCTCCTCGTCCACGCGTTGCCTGAGGCGACGGTGTTCCGACGCGAGTACCGCTATGCGATCGGGCGTCTCGATAGGAACAAAGACGACCAGGTCCAGGTGCTCCATCGCATCGCCCACGCGGGGCAGCCAAGGTCCGATATCGAATCCATCCGACTCGTCATGGGTGATCAGGTAGGCCAGGATATCGAGCGGGCATCGATCGAAAACGCAGTCGTTGTCGCCGCTCGTAACGGATTCGATCGAACGCTCGAGCTGCAACTCGAAATCCTCGAGGGTCGGCATCTCCGCAAACGTGTGTCCTTCCTCCACGAGCAGGTAATACGGCTCATCCATGGTGCTGAAGGTCGGAAGCGAGCCGACGAGTTCGCCGATCAAGGTCGTCTTTCCGGTACGGTGGGCCCCCGAAACAACGATTTTCAAGTCTTGTCACCACTAATCACACAGAACACACTCGACTCGTCTACGGTCGTGATGGCCGCTCGCACGGGGAAGCGACTCGAGAGTTGGCGAAAGGCCTCTGGGCTTAGAACACCGGTACGGAAGCCATCCTTGCACACAATCACTCCATCTCTCGTCTGTTCGTAGTCGATCTCGCCCACCAGGCCGGCAGCCGCCTGAATCTCGAACCACCGGAGGCGTTCAGACCAGAACCCAGCGGCGTAGGTCGAGAAAAAGGCCCGCCCGCCAGGCCGAAGAACGCGAACTGCCTCGCGCAGAAGCCTTTCCGGGTCAACCCCAAAGGCACAGATTCCGTTCTGGACACAGACGACTGCGTCAAACGTTTCGTCCCCAAACGCCAGGGTGGTCGCGTCCATCTGGAGAAACTCGCACTTCGAATGAGGACCTGCGAATCGAGGCGTCAACGCGAGGTTTTCAAACGCTGTGTCGATGCCAACGATACGCTCAGCTACCTCGGCAAGCCGGAAGGCTACGCGTCCGTATCCACACCCGAGTTCCAGGACCGAGTCCCTCGGCTGCAGCCTACCCCTCACGAAGCCGATCTCCGCCTCAAGGTATTGCTGAACGCGAGGCGGGGCCACCTCGTAGCACTTCAGGAGTCTCATACCGAAGAGCTTCGCCGCGTAGTAGCCTTGCACCACCGCTCCTACTCTCGCCGCCCAACGGCCTGCCGCTCAGCCGCGCCGCATACGTGCCCGATCGGGCCTCAGTATAGCCCTCCCTGGGTCGCTTTCGGACTGAGGCGCAGTCCCGCGTCTCCTACGGTCAACGGAGATTCCTGTCCACTCAGATGAGTGGGCATCCGCAGGAAACCCTTGAGACCCTTAGAGGGCTACTCTCGTGCTCGTTGAACGTTGAGTAGTGAGACCTCGAGTTGGAGAAGATCCCTCTCGTGGAGGTGCGGCCAGAGGCGCATCACGGGAGGAGAAGCCAACGGGACCATCTTCACATGATAGGTATCACCAACATTCATCAGACCAAGGACGTGGTGAAGACCAGGTCCCAGTGTTTCGGAGTTCATCGCGGTTGCAAGTCTATGTTCTGAGAGACTCAAAGTGTCTTGCCCTTCAAGCGCGAGTCCTTTGAGAGAAACAGAGATTGAGCATCCCTCGCATATTGCGGGCCCATCCCCAAGGACACTCTCCTTCCACGATACCAGCAATGAGTCCCCGGGGAGTAAAGCGGACATATACGCGCCTGCTAGAGTCCTTTGCCAGGCTTGAATGTTATCGATTGGCATGTCCTCACGCATTTCTTCCTCGGTAGCGAGGTCCAAGCTGTCTGCGCGTTCTGATCCACCGACTTCGGTTCTGTCCAGGCGTGTTCGTCCACAACCGCCAAGCACCAAGACAGTGAGAAGAAGGGCAGTAATGCGCCTCTCCATTGACATTGTGCTCACCTCACTTTACCACGAGCTTCTCAGCCCGAAAGCCATATTGCAATCTCAACTGAACGAAGTAGATGCCACGAACAAGCCGTCTGTTGGCATGATCCCTGGCGGTCCAGGTTGTCTCAGACTCCCCGGCTGGAAGTCTAGTGTGCAACTCAGAAACCCGTTCTCCCTTTACATTGAAGATGACAAAACTGGCTTCCGATCCACGCGGTAGACTCGTCCTGAACAAATAGCGATCACTTGTGGCGGTCAGAATGTAGAAGGAAACTGACGGATTCTCGGTTTCAGGTGGATCTCCGACGCCAACGGCCTCTCTGAGCGCTTCGCACTCATCTGGCACTCCATTATCGTTCTCATCGGGCGCACCCAAGCTGTCGATATCGACATCGTCGAAGATCCCGTTCCCATTGCAGTCGAAACGCAACTCATTGAGGTATGCGAGTCCTTCCGGCGACTCGCAGGTGATGTATTCAACCTCATCATCCTTCACGACTCCATCAAGCCAGTGGGAATTGTTCGGGAGGTAATCGAGATTGGACCAGTCGTCATGTCCAATCAGGGTCTCTCCCGGTGAAGGCGGATCAGTGGAGTTAATGTGATTCAAGTCCACGGGGTTACTGAAAACATTAATCACGTGATCTCCATCGAAATCCCAAGGACCTCCCATTGGTACAATCCTCGGCAGGCCGTTGTTTCCCACATCCCCGATTGGGACCCACACGTTTGGGTCTCCGCCGATTCCGGCATACTCATTCAGCGATGACTCATGGAGATCAAACGGGGGCTTACTTCGTGAATAGTCCAATCGCCAACTTTGGGAGTAGAGGTTGAGTGCCTTGTCTGCCATCGTAGATCCACTGTTTGGGTTTGGCTTGAAGTTCCACGTATAGTTCATAACACTGAAGTAGTTTGGCTTGTAGTTAATGGCATCAGCTCCGCCGTGATGTAATCCTAGTGTATGGCCCAATTCATGCATTAGGCTAGCGCCCTGATGAACTCTGAGGGCGAATTGTGAACTCGTTCCGAGGTTCAGAACCAGATCATTACCACCGGGCTCAGCACTTCCTCCATCAATAGGGTGCCCAGTGCGTTTATCCCCGGAGATCCCATATCTGAAGACCTTTGACTTGGCAAGTTTGATGGCCTGCCAGCCAGGATCATTTCGCTCGCTAAGGGTTCCAAAGTGGACAGCCTTATAGGTAAGATAATTGCCCGCCCCGGCACCTGCATCCCACTCCGCGGCAGGTAGATCATCCTCGTCAATACAGGGATCACAAATGTTGCCACTGTCCTCTCCGACAATGTGCAGTTGAATGCCCGTTGACGGGTAGTAGTTGACAACTGGAGCATTCTGAAAGGCGGCTACGACGTCAGTCAGAGCATCTGGTTGGAGCGAGAACCCTGTCATGGCATCGAGTTCCAAGTAGATATCCTGAACCCCCGCCGATGCATTGTGTAGGTGGTAGTCGATGGTTCCGTCCCCGTCACCGTCGATACCGCAGTTCTCCCACTTGTCCAACAGTCCGTCGCCGTCTTTGTCGTCGGGATCTACGGCCGCCCCGTGCTCGCCTGCTTTGCCTATCCGACCCAGGGTTGAAATTGTAGCTGTTCCCAAGGGGCAACACGGCAGACAAAGCACGTAACCCCAGTACTCACCGTTTCGGATGCCAACACCAACGATTTGGCCGCGGTTATTGATGTCAAAGGCATAGACCAAACGCGTGAAATCGGTAGAGGCATCAAGGTAGTCACTCAAATCGGTCATAACGCCATCTTCCCACATCCAGGCATAGTATTCGGTTCCGTAAACCCTGGTACCGAAGCCCACGACCTGGTCTAGGTCGTTTAGTGATCTTGCTTCAGTGTATCCTCCCCCAAGTGTAAACGCCGGTCCAAAAGTGCGGCGGGTGGCGGGGCGGTTGAAAAGTGCGGCACCCCTTGCCGGCCCCGGGAAACGGGTCAAACTGGTCGGTTTTTTCCAGCCGGTTGGAAGGACCCCCTATCCCGGGAGGCCAGGAGGTGTACACAGACATGGAGCAGTGGGCTGAGATCCGACGCCGGATCCTGCAGGAGGGGGTGAGCAAGCGCCAGATCCTGCGGGAGACGGGGATGCACTGGAGGACGCTGGAGAAGATCCTGAGCCATAGCGCCCCGCCGGGGTACCGGGGGCGGGAAGGCCAGGGGCGGCCGAAGCTGGGTCCGTACCTGGACCGGATCCGTGGCATCCTCGCCGACGACAAGAAGATGCCGAAGAAGCAGCGCCACACGGCGAAGCGGATCTTCGAGCGGCTGCGGG
>Ga0307424_1001979_pt1 | contig 10365 bp, 10 predicted proteins | sample SalMarWE160320MG_FD_202157 | JGI IMG/M metagenome (GOLD analysis project Ga0307424, IMG submission 202157) | Salt marsh sediment microbial communities from the Plum Island Ecosystem LTER, Massachusetts, United States - WE1603-20 | ecosystem: Environmental > Aquatic > Marine > Intertidal zone >...
GGGAGGCAGCACTCGCCTTCGGATCCGGGATGGCGGCGATCTCTTCGGTGATACTTTCGCTGTGTGGACACGGATCCAATCTGGTCGCCAGTAATACCCTTTACGGCGGGACGCACCAGTTATTTGGGGAAACGCTGCCACGCTATAATATCACGGCCAGGGAAGTTGACGGGACGAGACTGGAAAATTTCGAGCAGGCAATGGATAAAAATACACGCTGCCTCTACATCGAGACGCCGGCAAATCCTACCCTGACGGTTATTGATATAGAAGGTTGTGCGAAAATCGCCCAGCGGCATAAAATACCGCTCATTGTTGATAATACTTTTTGTACGCCTTACTTTCAACGTCCTCTGGAACTTGGAGCGGATATTGTCATCCATTCTGCGACCAAATACATCGGTGGACATGGTGATACCGTCGCCGGACTGGCGATCGGGAGCAAAGACTATATCGATGAATTACGTGAAAAAACACTTCGTGATCTGGGCGGTATTATCAGTCCGCTTAATGCCTGGCTGCTGGTGCGCGGCTTAAAAACACTGGCTATCCGAATGCAGCGCCATGAGGAAAATGCGCTGGAAGTGGCAAAATATCTGTCTTTTCACCCAAAAATAAACCGGGTGTGGTATCCCGGATTAACCACTCATCCCCAGTATGAACTGGCCTGCCGGCAGATGACAGGATTTGGTGGTATCGTCTCATTCGAGATTAAAGGTGGCCGTAAGGCTGGTGAAAAACTCATGAACAGTGTACATGTTTTCGTCCTGGCTGTCAGCCTCGGGGATGTGGATTCCCTGATTGAACACCCGGCGTCAATGACGCACTCGACATATAGCCGTGAAGATCTGCTGAAAACTGGTATCTCGGAAGGATTTGTACGCCTGTCGGTTGGCATAGAGGATCGCCATGACCTGATCAATGATCTTTCCATGGCCTTAAAAAAGGTGGATATTAAAATCTGATCCTCTGATCAGCATCTGCTCACGCTGCAATTCTGAAAAAAATCAGCCGGGTCGTCCGGACCCATACCGGTGGAAAACCCATGGTCTGTCCCGCCTTAACACCGGTGATTAAATTAATTTTATGAACTGATGATCCTGCTTTTTTTACATTTTTTTCGTTTGAACTTTATCCGCAAACAGAAGTAAAATTGATAATTCACAGGCGCTGCCGTCGCGTTTGCTTTTAAATAAGTGATATTTTAAATTATTAGTTTTTCAGATACATTTTGATGAGTGTCAAATTGGTGATTTGATCCACGAGAAAGGGATTCCAATGCAAAAAGTTTTATATGGTTTTACGGCATTATTCATGATGATTTTGCTCTTTAATTGTGAGGAGAAAAAATCAGAAACGGAATATTTTCAGGAGGCCTACGGCCAGTATAATCAGGAAAAGTATGTTGAAGCCATTCAGAATTTTAAAAAGATAATCGAATATTACCCGGAGGGTGAGAACGCGCCTAAAGCAACTTTTATGATTGGTTACATTAATGCCAATAATACAAAGAATCTGGACGAGGCAAAAAAATATTATGAAATGTTTATCAAGAAGTATCCGAAGAATGATCTGGTTGATGATGCTAAATATGAATTAGAAACACTGGGTCAGGATATCAATGATTTGCCTATTTTTAAGGAAGTTGAGACGAATCGTGAACAGGTTAAAAAATGACAGGTCTTTCTGACCCGTCCACGTTTGATCGAACCAGTACGTGGGGAGCAGGAGCAGGTGACGCGTCACAAAGATCGATCGGCTAATGATCACTAAGGCCGGTCAGAATCTAAATCTATCAGGGTTCTTGTTTTTAGATTTACAGTAGATTTTTATCAATTCATAGAGAATACATTTTTCTTTGTAACGCTTCTTTATTCCAACCTGCCAGGTGATCCACGCATGAGCAAGGGAGTGAGAAAATTTAATTATGCGAATGCTTATACTGGCGGCTGTTTTATCCGGATTGATCCATAACAGTTTTTCTCAATCTGTCACGGACAGTCTTGAGAGCGAAATCCGGCTGCGTACCTTTGTCGAATCTGAAAACATCCCGCTCAACAGGGAAGTGGTTTATCATATTGAGTTGCGTTGGCAGGGTGATCTGAGCCGGTACCGGATCTCGGAGATTGTTGAACCGGCGGTGACAAATCTGGTTACACGTGGAAGCGGGTCATCCAATAAGGTAAGGACCTCTGCCGATGGTGAACTGATTTCCATTAAGGAAATTACCTTTTATTTTCGACCGCTTGAAATGGGCATGGCCTATATCGACGGCGTCATCATCCGCTATAATGACACGCTGAAGGACAAAGAGGAGAGTCTGATATCAAGCCGTATAGGTGTGAAAATCATCGAGCCGCTGCCGGAAGCATCTGGCGACGGAGGACTTTCTGTTATCATCCCCGGCCTGATTTTTGTCTTAATATTATCTGCAGCTATTATTTTTTATTTACGTTACAGGCGTAATCAAAAAGAAGCGCTGGCCAAAGCCCGGACAGAATTTCAGGAAACAATAGAAGAAAAATATAGTCGCCTCCTCAAAGAGACCATCCATTTAAATACAGACAATATCAAAGACAGCCTGGGAGATCTGACCCATCTGCTGAATGGCTACTTTTCAGAATGCTACCATATACCGGCACAAAGTATGTCTGATGAAGACCTCCTAGTGGCCTTGAAGGAAAAAGGACTTTCCCAGGAAACGCTTGAAAAGACAAAAGAATTTTATAAAAAAGCCAATCTGGTCAAATTTGCGGCAGAGTCGGTTAGCGACGCAGATTATCACCGTTTATATGATAATGTTGAACTAGTACTGACACATCAAAAATCTAATAATGCGGAGGAGAATTCATGAATCCGGATATAAAAGCGATTAATGAAAAGATTATAAAGGAAAGTGAATTTGTTGAAAAAATTGTAGCCGAGATATCAAAGGTTATCGTCGGCCAGACCTATATGATTGAACGCCTGTTAATAGGGCTGTTATCCAATGGGCACATTTTGCTGGAAGGTGTACCCGGACTGGCTAAAACGCTGACCGTTAAGACCCTCTCCTCGACGATCAAGACGAAATTTCAAAGGATCCAGTTTACACCCGATCTTCTTCCCGCCGATCTGCTGGGTACACTGATTTTTAATCAAAAAGATGGCGAATTTACGACAAAGAAAGGACCGATTTTTTCAAATCTGATCCTGGCTGATGAAATTAACCGTTCACCGGCTAAGGTGCAGAGTGCTTTGTTGGAAGCCATGCAGGAACGCCAGGTAACGATAGGCGAAAACACTTTTCAGCTCGAAGATCCTTTTCTGGTACTGGCCACACAAAATCCAATCGAACAGGAAGGCACCTACCCGCTGCCCGAGGCGCAAGTAGATCGTTTTATGCTCAAACTCAGTGTCGGATACCCTTCACCCGAAGAAGAGCTGGAAATTATGCGGCGGGTAACCAAGACAGGTGAAATAAAAGTAAAGGCGATCGTTGCTCCGCCTGAGATCATGCGGGCCAGGGAAGCAATTAAAGAGATTTATATTGACGAAAAAATCGAAAAATATATTGTTGACATTGTATTTGCCACCCGGAATCCGGGTAAATACGGGCTTGAGGAATTAAAAGATCTGATAACTTTCGGGGCATCACCGCGGGCTTCAATTTTTCTTGCCCTGGCTGCCAAAGCCCATGCGTTTTTGCGCCGGCGCGGCTATGTAACCCCAGAAGACGTTCGTTCCATAGGAATGGACGTCATGCGTCACCGGGTTATTCTGTCCTATGAAGCAGAAGCGGAAGAAATGGGCACGGAGGATGTTATCCGCAAGGTCCTAAACCGTGTTGAAGTACCTTGAGAAAGCAATTATAAATTATAAATTTTTAATTTTAAATTATCTTTAATGATACCGAGAGAGATTTTAAAAAAGGTTAAACGGATCGAGATCACCACACGCGGTCTGGTCAATGAAGTATTCTCCGGTGAATACCATTCTGTCTTTAAAGGACGCGGGATGGAATTTGCCGAGGTGCGCGAATACCAGATGGGAGATGATATCCGTAATATTGACTGGAATGTAACCGCCCGATCCGGTTCACCATTTGTGAAGATATTCGATGAGGAACGGGAATTAACGGTCATGCTGCTCGTAGATGTATCTTCCAGCGGTAATTTCGGAACAACCACTCAGATGAAAGGTGAGATAGCGGCCGAACTCTGTGCGGTGCTCGCTTTTTCCGCCATCAAGAATAATGATAAGGTAGGTCTGATCATTTTTTCGGATAAAATTGAGAAGTTTATTCCTCCGCGCAAGGGTAAACAACATGTATTACGTGTGATAAGGGAAATTCTGTTTTTTAAACCGGAGGATTCCCAAACAGATCTGAATGTTGCCCTGGAATATCTTAGCCGTGTGATTAAAAGACGAAGTATCGTTTTTCTCGTATCAGACTTCCTTACCGAGAACTACGAAAAATCTTTGCAGGTAGCAAACAGGAAGCATGATATTATTGCGATAAATATTATCGATCCCCGTGAAGTGGAACTACCCAATATAGGCTTTATCGAGATGGAAGATGCGGAAACCGGTGAGACCGTAATTGTCGATACCTCGAATCCGGCGATCCGGGGAAGTTTTTATAACGAGTCCAAGGATGAGAGGGATAAACGTGAAAAGTTTTTTAAGTCTATCGGTGTGGATAATATTAATATCAAAACCGATCGTTCCTATGTGGAACCTATTACCCGCTTTTTCAAAATGCGGGCAAGAAGGATGAGTTTCTGATGGTCGAGCAGTGAAATCAGTATGCCGAGTAATTAGACAGGTGACCCATGATGCAAAAAAGAAACCAACGCCGGGTTCGTATGGTGCTTAAATTAAACATTCTGTGCGCTCTGATCCTTCTTACAGCCTGCGGGCAGAATGCCCAACATCCGGGAGCAGACGCAGATCAGAGGCTCAATCTTGCTCATACGTTCTACAATAACCAACTCTTTGAAGCAGCCATTCACGAATATGAAGCGTATCTGGCCGCCTTCCCCGTCGATGTAAACAAACGGGCAAACATCATCTATCAGATCGCAAATATTTATTTCGAGCGTTTGAACGACTATGACAAAGCGCTTGAAAATTATCTGCGCATCAAATATCTCTATCCGCAAAGCAATCTGCAGGGTGAGGTAGGGAAAAAAATCGTCGATTGCCTGGAGCGTCTGGAACGTTCACAGGATGCCCAGCGTTTGCTGGAAAAGGAGACCGCCCTCAAACCGCAGGAAGTGGAGGAAAGCCGTCCGGGAGAGGTGATTGCTAAAATCGGAAAAAGAGAAATCACACAAGGCGATATCGATTTTGAAATAAATCAGCTGCCGCCATATTTGCAATCACAGTTTGACACAAAAGAAAAAAAACTTGCCTTTGTCCGGCAATATGTAGCAGAAGCCCTGCTCTATGATTCAGCAAAAAGACAAAATCTTGATCAGGACAAAGAAATCATTGCCGGAACTTTCCGGGCGAAAAAACAATTAATGGCGCAAAAGGTCCTGCAGGATGAACTAAAAAAAATGATCGACATCAAACAGGCCGATGTGGAGCTCTATTATAAGGCTAATCGTGATAAGTATACGGAAAAAGACGAGAAGGGAAAGGTGACCAGACAAAAATCATTTCAGGAATGTGCCCAGGAGGTTGCCCAGGACATGTTTATGGAAAAACAGCAGGACGCATATAAGCAACTCATCGATCGTTTGATGAAAGCAGAGAATGTCACGTTGTATGAAAAACGTCTGAAATAAGACCGTGTGAGAGATATTATTTACCGCTCCCGAAAGGGATCCCTTTGGGAAGAAAGACACGGAATAGCAGTTTGGGAAATAAATATGCAAAAGAAAAATTTAAATATCATTGTGTTGCGCCTGCTATTGATCACGATCATAACGGCGTTACTTTCCTGGACAGCATACGCTTTGGATGACCAGCCGCTGATTGAAGTCACTTCCGCCGTTGACACCTCACGGATTACGATCGGTGACCGTATTACCTATACGATTACCATTGATCACGTGGATACCATGCGCATGGAACGTCCCGGTGAAGGCGTCAACCTCGGACAATTCGAGATCAAAGATTATAAAGTTCATGATCCGGTCCATAGCGACGGGCGTATAAAGCAGCAATTCGATTATGTGATCAGTGTTTTCGATACCGGCGCCTTTGTGATTCCGCCTTTTCCGGTGGCTTATTTCCCGACAGATTCATTGAGCGATTACCGGCTGATTGAAGCCAGCCCGATCACCATCTATGTGGAGTCGGTTATTCAGGATGAAGAACGGCAACTGCATGATGTTAAACCGCCGATTGAAATCCCTTATAATTATCTCGCTTTGCTTTCCCTTATTGCAGGCGTCGTACTGCTTGCAGTATTGCTTTATGTCGGCTACCGACTGTATAAAAAGAGAAAAGAGAGTGGTTATCTGATCCGTGCTCCCGAACCAGCCCGGCCGGCTCATGAGATTGCGCTCAGCGCATTGGAAAACCTGCTGGCAAAGAATTTACTTGCCGAAGGGATGACCAAGCAATTTTACAGTGAACTCTCTGAGCTGATCCGGCACTACATCGAAGGACGTTACTATGTCCGTGCCCTTGAAGAAACCAGTACGGAGATCCTTACACAGATGAAGGAACATGAATTGGACGAAAAGAGTTTTACCTGGCTGCACAACCTGTTGCAACTGGCTGATTTGGTTAAATTTGCCAAATATCAGCCAACTGAAAAGGAGAACCAGGAAAGCCCACAGTGGGCAAAATCTTTTATCGATGAAACAAAAATTATCTATGAGCCGGTGACGACACCAGAACAGGAAATCATCCTGCCCGAAGACCGGGATGAGGTCGTCAAGGAAGAAAAGGCTTAGTGCGGTTCATGAATTTTAAACCGTATGTAGATATGAAAAATAAATGATGGAGGATGAACGTGATTGAGGTAAAAGAATTAACACGCTATTATGGACAGAAACAAGCCATATCCAATGTATCATTCAGCGTTAAAAAGGGTGAGATCCTTGGATTGCTTGGGCCAAATGCGGCAGGAAAGACAACGACTATGCGCATTCTGACCTGCTATATGCCACCTACCAGCGGTACAGCCACGGTAGGAGGGTATGATATATTTGAAAAAAGTATGGAAGTCCGGCAAATTACCGGGTATTTGCCGGAGAATCCCCCCTTGTACAATGAACTGGTCGTTACAGATTATTTGAATTTTGTCGCCCAGATCAAAGGTATCGAGAAAAATCGTATTCAGAAGGAGATTGATACTGTTATTGAAAAAACCAGTCTCGGTGATGTTAAGGAGAGAGTGATCGGCAAATTGTCAAAGGGATTTAAACAGCGTGTCGGCCTGGCGCAAAGTCTGCTGAACAATCCGCAGGTTGTAATCCTTGACGAGCCGACGGTGGGACTGGATCCAAAACAGATAATCGAGATCCGTGAATTGATCAAAAATCTGAAAGGTGATCATACGGTTATTCTCAGTTCTCATATTCTGCCGGAAGTTGAGCAGACCTGTGAACGGGTGGTAATTATTTCCGATGGGAACGTCGTCGCCGAAGATACGCCTTCCAATCTGACTGCCCGGATGAGAGGTTCTGAGCGAATTATGCTTGAGGTGGAAGGAGACGCTAAAAAGGTGGAAGAAGCGCTGAAGGTCTTTACTGATATAATTGCAGTAAAGATTATTTCCCAGGAAAATAATATTGTAAAGATTGCCATCGAAAGTAAAAAAGATCTGCGGACAGATCTGGCACACACCCTGGTAACCAAAAAATTTGGTCTGCGTGAAATGTATGCAGACAAAGTGACTCTGGAAGATATCTTCCTGCATTTGACAACAAAGGAGGAGGTCGTCTGAAATGAAAAAGACATTCGCTATATTCGAAAAAGAATTCAAGTCATTTTTTTACTCACCAATGGCTTACATAGTTATTGCCGTTTTTACGGCCCTTACAGGATTATTCTTTTACCTGTATCTGTCAAATTTTGTAGAGGCCTCGTTTATGGATCAGATCCGCGCCCAGCAATACCGGCAAATGCCTCAGAAATTTAATGTAAACCTGATGCTTATCCGCCCCTATTTCTGGAATATCGCGCTGATCTCTCTATTTACACTACCGGCCATTAGTATGCGTCTGTATTCGGAAGAAAAGAAACAGGGGACAGTGGAATTATTGTATACCACACCGATCAGCAGTGTACAGATTATAATGGGAAAATTTATGGCCGGACTGGCCTTTTACCTTGTGTTGCTGCTGCCGACCATTTTCTTTCACGGTCTTTTGTTCATCTACGGAGATCCTGAATTCCTGCCCGTGCTTTCCGGTTATATCGGTCTGATCTTTTTAGGCAGCGCATTTATCTCTATCGGACTTTTTATTTCTTCCACTACTGAAAATCAAATCATTGCCGCGATCGGGGGCTTTGCACTCTCGCTGGTTCTATGGGTGATCGGCTGGGGCGCCAGCTTCGTCGGCCCTACCTGGGCGCCTGTTTTGAATTATATTTCGATTATAAATCACTTCGAGGATTTCGCTCAGGGTGTGGTCGATAGTACCCATGTCGCATATTATCTTCTGTTCACCTTTTTTGGTTTGTACCTGTCATTAAAATCAATCGAATCAATCAAATGGCGCACATGAGTATGTCAGCTATGATAAGGAGTGGAGACTAAAAATGAAAAATCAAGATAAAATAATTGGTGTAGCGGGGATTATCCTGTTCCTATTCTCTCTGGTGTACTATTCCATTCAAAGCGTATGGGAGGTACTCAACTGGATAACACTTGTTCTGGGGCTGGCCGGTCTCGGCTGGTTCATTTTTAACTATTATCGCAACCGTGATAAAATGATCTCCAAACGCAGCCTGCAATACGGTTCCAATGTACTGCTTCAGGTTGTTATTGTCATCGGCATCATTGGATTTCTTGCGTTCATCACGACCCGCCAACACTGGCGCAGTGACTGGACTGAAAACAAACTCTACAGTCTTGCCGATCAAACCGACAAGATCCTTGAAGGTCTGGACAAAGAAGTGCGGGTCACCGCCTTTTATAAAGCGAGTGATCAGAAAGGTCCGAAAGACATTTTGGACGAATATACTTTTCGATCACCTGACTTTAAATATGAATTTGTCGATCCTGATGAAGAGCCCCAGATTGCCAGGCAATACAAGATTGAAAAAAACGGGAAACTATTGAGGAATTGAATGAATCGAATCTGACCAATGCGATCATGAAGGTGACCCGTGAAACTGAAAAGGCCGTCTATTTTCTAACCGGTCATGGTGAAAGATCGATTAGGGATGAAAGCCGCAATGGCTATTCTCAGGCAGCCGAGGCGATTAAAAATGAGAACTATCTGGTAAGAGAATTAAATCTGGTGCGCCGGCTGGCCGGCGGCCAGGGGATTCCGGATTCCTGCAGTGTGCTGGTGATCGACCGGCCGCTGGCTAATTTTTTCCCCACAGAGTTGGATACGATCGGTGCTTTTTTGAATAACGGCGGAAAAGCCCTGGTGCTTCTCGATCCGGATCATCCGCAGGATCTGGCTGATTTTCTGGCCGTCTATAAATTACGTATCGGTCAGGATCTGGTACTCGATGCCAGTGGTGTAGGCCAGTTGTTTGGCGCCGGTCCGGCTATGCCGCTGATCACGAACTATGATAAGGATCTGGCAATCACCAAGGATTTTGGTGTAATGACTTTTTATCCAAATACCTGTTCTGTGACGCCTATGGAGGATAAAGGCGGTTACGAAATCAAGGAAATTTTGAAGACAACCGATAACAGCTGGGCGGAAACCGATCTTTCAAAGCCTGAAGCTTCCTTTGATGAGGGAGAGGATCTGCAGGGTCCGGTTTGCATTGCCGCACTGGTCACCAAAACTTCCGGTGAAAAGAAAATGAGTCTGGCCGTTTTCGGCGATTCCGATTTCGCCAGTAATGGGTACTGGAAAAATCAGGGTAATGCGGACATTTTTTTGAATACGATAAATTATTTGGCCGAGGAAGAAGATCTGATTTCTATCCGGCCGAAAGATATTGATGACCGGCGTGTCACCCTCACCCAGGCTGACGTCAAAACCTTGTTTTATCTTGTGGTGATCGCTATTCCGCTGATTGTTATTATCGCTGGCGTGGTATTTTATATCCGTCGTGGAAAATGAATAAATAGTGAAAAATGATCTGCTTGGGAAACAAAGTTAAACTGAGGAGGACTTATTCCTTTATAGCAGGGAGGCATCAGCTCTATTCCCCCTTAGAAAAGAGGATTAGGGGGTTGTTGTAACACCCCCCTCAATCCCCCCTTTTTAGGGGGGAGTTTAGCGAGGCTCC
>Ga0307424_1001986_pt1 | contig 10349 bp, 9 predicted proteins | sample SalMarWE160320MG_FD_202157 | JGI IMG/M metagenome (GOLD analysis project Ga0307424, IMG submission 202157) | Salt marsh sediment microbial communities from the Plum Island Ecosystem LTER, Massachusetts, United States - WE1603-20 | ecosystem: Environmental > Aquatic > Marine > Intertidal zone >...
CCGAACCTCGGAATGAGCCCACTCAGGGGTTGACTTCGTCTAAAGATGTACAACCGGATCGTGATCCGGCCCCGATCGTTGGCATGCGGGATGCTTTCCTAGGTAGCGCAAATACGGGAATGGCGCTGTTGAGGCGTTCTCTTGCGTCTGAGACTGATCGTGGTCACGGGTTTCCGTCATGCACCGGATCGATCTCGTCACCGGACCGCCGGTCACGGTTGGACGTCAGCTTGCGCCGTGGAGTACCCGGGTATTCGAGGTTGCGGCCGACGTTGGCCCCGGGAGGCGGGACGAACGGTCATTCTGTACACGTGTACACAGAATCAACGGATCCGGCCGACGAAACAACTGGCAGGAAGAATGCAAGGGGCGTAATTACTGGCTCCTATTGGCCTCGATTGCAGCCAGCTTGGCGATGCGATCCAGCATGTCCTGCACCTTGTTTTCGATCACGGACAGCGCCGTGACGTTCACACCGGAGAGCATCTCGACCGCCCGGGCGCGCTCCGCCTGGCAAGCGGCGCGTGCTTCCCGGAAGTGTCTCTCCTTCACGAGGGAGAATGTGATCAACTGGAATCCCTTTTCCCAGCCGTAGAGAAGGCACCCCTCGCTTTCGGAGTGGGCGGCCAGCCCCCGAAGCGCGCTTCGTATGGTCTTGTCACCGTCCTTGGCGTCCACGTAGGTCATGGTCTCGTTGCAGTTCAGCTTCGTCTCGCCGGTAGCGGAGACGATCTCCCGGAACTGGGCCGCCGCTTCCTCGGTCCGGCCGGTCTTCTGCAGAGCCAGCGCGTACTGCTTCCGGTCGTTCACGCGGTCGGGATGATGCTCCAGCAGCCACTCGTAGACCGTAACCGCCTCCTCGTACCGACCGCCCTTCATAAAGACGTAGCCCAGGCGGCTGGCCGCGGCCACCGAGTCCGGGCGAAGTTGGAGATAGCCCCGGTAGGCGTGGATGGCGTCGTCCATCCGTCCGGTGCTGAACGCGAGGTTTCCCAGACCCTCGTAGACCTCGATCATCTCCGGGCAATGACGGATCACCGCGTGGTAGGCCGCCATCGCCTCATCCACCGCGGCCTTGGCCTCCGGTGCGAGTGTGCCTTCGGGGGCAAGGTGCGTACGCGCGGCCTCCGCTTTCGCCTCCGCCCGGGCCAGGCGGCGCCGGCAGTCGCGGGAGTCGGCGGCGAGCAACGCCGAAGCCAGGGCGGGAAGGAGCAGCGCGCCGGTCAGCGCGGCAAGAAGGATGCGTCCGAAAGATCCGCGGGCGTCCATGGCAGGCTCCCGATCTACCCAAGGCCGGCCTTCCCCTGGAGCAGAGCCAGCGTGCGGTGGTCTCCCCGGTCAGCCGGCCCGGGTGGGCGCCACCCCGCAGCGCCGCGCTCGGGGTCTGCCAACAGGATAGCGCATCCCGCCCGGCCTGGCCACGGTCGCGATCCTTCCCTCCGCTAGAAGAACGTGGCCAGGCTCAGCCGGTAGCCGGTCTGGGTGTCGCCCCAGTCCGCGGCGCCGATGTCCCGGCTCCGGTCCAGGACCAGGTCGTTCTTGATTACCGTAGCCTCGGTGGGGCGGAAGTTGATCCCGAAGACGAGGCGCTCCTGGTCCTGCCCGTCGACCTCGCGGTTCCGGTCCAGGTATTCCACTCGCAGCACCGCCGTGAACACGCTCTGGGGCAGGCCGCGGACCGCCCCGGGCAGGAAGTGGTACCGGCCCTCCAGGTAGAACCCGGCCGCCCGGGCGTCCATGGTTTCCACCGAGGTCAAGGTCGTGTCCACCGCGTACTCGGCGGTGGCCATCGCCCCTTCCCCCAGCACTTCCAGCGGTCCCTGGATGAACTGGGCGTCCAGGGCGGCCAGGGTCAGGTTGTAGTCCCCGGCGTCGTCGTAGGATCCGGTGTGGATCGAGACCCCGAATTCGGTCCCCACCCGCGGGCTCACCCCCATCCGGGCCACCACCGAGCGCGCGTTGTTGTTGTCCGCCTTGGCGCTTCCCTTTCCCTCGCGCAGGTTCAGCACCCCACCTTCCACCGCGTTCCCCTTGAACCCGTTCACCAGATACGCCTGGTAGTTCACCATCAGGGCCCCGGTGGGATGGTAGGCGCCAAACGCCCCCAGCCCGGCCTCACTCAGGGTGGTGGGAATGACGTAGGTGTCCACCAGGGGCCGGTCGGTCAGGTCGCGTTCGGGCGCGTCGTGATGGAGGTTGATCCGCCCCAGGGGGGCCAGGATCAGCCCGCCCCGCAAGCTGAGCCCCTCGTTCACCCGGAAGTCCATGATCGCGGACTCCACCTCGATCTCCCCGTCCGTCTCCTCGTCGCCGGCCACCGCCCCGCCGTGCTCGAACTCGATCTCTCCGGCCGCCCGTACCCGGTCGCTCACCTGGGCGGAGATGAAGGGGACGAACTGGTGCTGGTCGAAGCTGCTCCCCTTATCGTCGGCCCGGAACTTCAGGTCCATGTAGCCACCGATCACCACCCGTCCCAGTTCCGGGAGCGACTCCTCCATCTCGGGCTCGCCGGACACTCGCTGTTCCCCGTCCGCATCCCCGGCGCCGGTCGCTCCCGCGGCGCGGATCCCCGTCGCCGCCAGCATCGCCAGCATCATCACCGCCGCCGGCCTCGCTGCCGTGGCGGGCCGTCCCGTCCTCGAACGCATTTTCCCTCCTTGCGTGTGGGGGTGTGGTTGACCGGGTGGGTCCGGACCTACCCGTGTGGGTGTGGAGTTACGCTTCCTGCCGGACGTAGATCTCGCCGGCGATGTCCTCTTCCAGGGCGAGGGTGGTCCCCCCCACCTCGATCACGAAGGACGGGCGCTTCTGGCGCAAGGTGAGCACCGTTCCCGGCACCACGCCGAAGCTCCCCAGCCGGTCCAGCCGCCGGGCCACGCCGGGAGCGATGAACACGATCCGCGCCTCGCGCCCCGGCCGCAGGTCCCGCAGCGCCGTCACCACCGGCTCCAGGCTCTTGTCCCGCTTGCGCAGACAACACGGGCCGGGGGGAATGGGATGGCCGTGGGGGCAGGTGGGCGGGTGCCCCAGGAAGGCGCACACCTTGTCGGTCACCGCCGGGCTCAGGATGTGCTCCATGAGACAGGCCTGCTGCTCGGACTCGGCCAGGGGCACGTCGAGCACGTCGGAGAGCAGGCGCTCGGCCAGCCGATGGCGGCGCACCACCCCCTTGGCCCGCTCCTGACCCGCGGGCAGGAGCCGGACCGAGCCTCCCTCCACCGCGACCAGACCACGCTCGGTGAGCTGGGACAGGATGGCCTCGGTGTCGGTCTCCGGGGTGTGGCGAAGAAGGCCGGTCACGCTGTCGTTGCCGTCCTCCAGCCTCTGCCAGATCAGCTCCAGGATCTCCTCCAGGGGCTGATCCAGGAATTCAGGATGCACCATGCGACTTCGCCTTTGTCTTGCGCTGGAACATGGCCTTCACGAAGTCCACCAGCACGGATCGGGGGGCCACCGTCTCGTAGCCGCAGTTCTCGCAGCACACCATCTCGCAGCCCCCGTTCATGGGACAGGTGGAGCAGCCGGAGACGTGCTCGCGAAGAACGCCCCCGCAGACCGGGCAGGTGAGTTCCATCGTCATCAGAAGGTCACCCCCAGGGCCTGGAGTCCGAAGTGCAGGGCGCCGCCGACCAGGAAGGCCATGGGCACGATGAAGGCCACCATGCCCAGGGCCATCTTGACCCCGCGCTCCTTGATCATGATCATGAAGTTGGCCACGCAGGGGACGAAGAGCGTGATGGTGACCATGGCCACGATGAGCTGCGTCCCGTCGAGCCGCCCCTGCCGGGCCAGGTCGTAGAGACCGGCCGCCCCGTAGTCGCGGCGCAGGAAGCCGACCAGGAAGGCCTGGGCGCTCTCGGCCGGAAGCCCCAGCACTCCCTGCACCACCGGGGCGGAGATCCGCTCGATGGCCCCCAGGAGGTGGAAGGCGTCCATGACGAACAGGAGCAGCGTGCCCAGCAGGAAGAGCGGCACCGCCTCCCGCATGTACCACTCGATCCGGGCCAGGGTCTTGACCACGATGTTGCCGAGCTGGGGCCGGCGGATGGGCGGCAGCTCCAGGATGAAATCCGAGCGGTCCCCGGGAACCAGGCGGGCGGCGATCCAGCCCACCCCGAACAGGGTCAGGGTGACCGTCCCTGCCCAGACCAGGGTGGCGGGAAGGGACAGGGCGCGGATCATGCCCAGGATCACCCCGAGCTGGGCCGAGCACGGCACCCCCAGGGCCAGGAGCAGGGTGACCAGGATGCGCTCCTTCTTGGTCTCCAGAATCCGGGTGGTCAGGGTGGCCATGGTGTCGCAGCCCAGGCCCAGGACCATGGGGAGCACCGCCTTGCCGTTCAGGCCCAGGATGCGGAAGAGGCGGTTCACCATCACGGCCAGCCGCGGCAGGTAGCCCGAATCCTCCAGGATCCCGAAGGCGATGAAGAAGGTGGCCACGATGGGGAGGATGAGGGCGATGGCATAGGAGAGGGCCATGGTGATCTGGCCGTAGGGGCCGACCAGGAAATCGTGCAGGAACCGGGCGATATCCTGCCACCAGGTCAGGTTGCCGGTCACCGTGTAGTCCGGCTGCAGGACCCCGGCGTCCATCATGTGCTGGTGGGGAAAGCGGAAAAGGAAGTCCGCGGCGTGCATGGCCCAGGGCGAGAGGTAGTGCCCGAAGACGTGGGTCTCCAGGAAGTCGACCATCGTCCCCGCCCCCAGGACCCCCACGAACTCGTACATCCCGAACAGCACCGCCAGCAGGACCGGGATGCCCCAGAGCGGGTGCATGGCTCCGAACCCGATCCACTCCAGGAGCGATCCGGGGCGGCGCCGGGCCCGCTCCTCCACCTGCTCCAGGATGGCGTCCACCGCCCTGAGCCGCACCCGGTTCACCACCGTGCCCAGGGGCTCGCGCACGCAGCCCGCGGTGCGGCGGCGGATCTCCAGCAGCGCCTTCAGGTCGCCGGGGGGGAGGCTCTCCCGCAGCCGGTCTTCCAGGGACTCGTCCCCGGCCAGGAGCATGAGGGCCAGGGCCCGGCGCTGCATCGGGGTCTCCGGCAGGTGGGGCTCCATCTCGACCACCGCCGCCTCCACCGCCTCCGGGTAGGTCACGTTCCAGGACGACGGTTTCTGGTCCCGCAGCACCCGGCGGAGGTCGTCGAACCCCTTCCGGCGCACCGCCACCGTCCGCACCACCGGGACCCCGAGCGCCGCTTCCAGCTTCTCGAGGTCGACCCGGACCCCGAGGTCCTCGGCCTCGTCGCTCATGTTGAGATCGAGGGCGAAGGGGACGCCCATCTCCGCCAGCTGGCAGGTGATGATCAGGGCCCGCCGCAGGTTCTTGGCGTCGGCCACCTGGACCACGGCCTGCGGGCGCTCGTCCAGCAGGATGTCCCGGGAGACGCGCTCGTCCTCGGACATTGGGACCAGACTGTTCACCCCGGGGGTGTCGATCACCTCCGCCGACTCGCCGTCCAGCCGCATCTTCCCGCGGGTCACGGTCACCGTGGTCCCGGGGTAGTTGGAGACGGTCACGTAGCGCCCGGTGAGGGCGCCGAAGATGACGCTCTTGCCCACGTTGGGATTGCCGACCAGGACCACCGGGCCCGGGCTGGAGGCCGGGGATGCGGCCGGATCCGGGGTGATCGCGGGCAGGATGGCGGGATCGGCGGCGGGGGTGGTCATGAGACCCGGGCTCCGGGGGCGGTCCCCGCTTCCTCGCTTTGGCAGTCCCGGCACAGGCCGTAGATCTGCATGACGTGGCTGGTGGACCGGAAGCCGTGCTTGGCGCACATCTCTTCCTGCAGGCGCTCGATGTCCTCGTTCACGAACTCGATCACCCGCTGGCAACGGTTGCAGACCATGTGGTCGTGGTGCTGGCGCCCGTAGTTGTGCTCGAACAGGGCCTGGCCCGGGCCGAAGCGGTGCATGCGGACCAGCCCGGCTTCCCGCAGGTGGTCGAGGGTGCGATAGAGAGTGGCCCGGCTCACCCGGCGGTTCCGCCGCCGCAGAAACGCGAGCAGCTCCTCGGCATCGAAGTGCCCCTCGCGGCTCAGGATCACCTCCAGCACCGAACGGCGCTCCGGGGTCATGCGCAGGTTCCGCCGGCGGAGGTAGCTCCGGAACCGGGTGAGCGGGGTCTCCTCGGTCGGGTTCACGTGGGCTTGCATGATGTCGTTCCTCGTTCGGGTCATCGGCCGGACCTTATCTGAATTGAGACTCAGTCTCAATTGCAGAGATAACTGTAGAGTGTGTTCCCCCAAGGGTCAAGGATCGATACGGGAGTTCGGTTTTGTCTATACCCGGGGGGGCGAGGCCGGGGCCGACTGCGCGCCCAGAGCGGCCAAGGCGGCTTCCAGCAACGGCTTGGGGATCCGGAACAGGCTCGAGAGGGCCTCGGGAAGCGGCTCCGGCAGGGCCCGGGCCACCTCGCCGGCCCGGGTGATCTCGAACACCTGCCCGGCGTCCTTGTACAGGAATCGGGTGGCCTCCCGGAAGCAGCCCAGGGCCAGGCGCCGCATGTAGGGGGCCTCGGGGCGGAAGGTCTTCCGCCAGGCGACCGCGAAGTGGGCCTCGCTGGTGGCGCCGGGGGTGAAGCGATAGCGGAAGCGCTGGCCCCGGTCGTCCTCGCTGAAGACGAGGTATTCCTCCTGGGGACCGCGGCGGATCTCCAGGTCGTAGTACGGGGTCCGGCGTCGGAGCGCGGTCCGGGCCGGGAGTGGGAGCGGCGCCGGCAGCGCGTACCCCACATCGACCAGCACCCGCCCCTGCTCGGTCTCCACGAGGAGCGCGATGTGGGCATCGGGCTCGTGGGCGGGAAGGTGGCAGAAGATGACCTCGGACTTGAACCCGAGGTAGCGCAGCAGGAACTGGTAGGCGCTGGTGGCCGCGAAGCAGGTCCCCCCGCTCCCCCACCGCAGGTGCTCCTCCCAGAACTCCACCGGCCCCCGCATGGCGCTCTCCGCACTCCCCGCCCGCGCCGCCTTCACGATCTTGGTCGCGTTCTCGAAGGGGACCCGGTTGATGTGGGCAGCGTGGAGCGCATCCAACCCGGCCAGGGTGGCCGGGGGGCGCTCCAGCTCCCAGCGCTCCAGCACCCGGTCCAGGAGACCGGGCTCGGTGTGGCGGGGCTTGGCCGGATCCGCCGCCCGTCCGTTGGTGCGGTTCCGGGACGGGGAGGGTCTCCCCGGTTGGGCGGCCGGCGCGTCGTGGATCATGGGACGTGGGTTATAGCACAACGGAGGGGGAGCGGTCACGGGGGGGGTCAGGTCCCGAGCACTCCGGCTCGGTACACGTGTACGCCGCCGCGATCCCCCGTCCCCTACCCCACCTTCTCCAGCCCCTGCTCCAGGTCCGCCAGGATGTCGTCGGGGTCCTCGATTCCCACCGAGATCCGCACCAGGCCGTCGGTCAGCCCCCGCGCTTCCCGCGCCTCCCGGGGGACCTCGGCGTGGGTCATGGTGGCGGGATGGGTGATCATCGTCTCCACCGCACCCAGGCTCTCGGCCAGGGAACACAGCTTGACGTTGTTCATCAGCGTCACCCCGGAGGTGATATCCCCCTTCAGCACGAAGGAGATCATGCCGCTGAAGTCGCTCATCTGCCGGCGGGCCACCTCGTGCTGGGGATGACTCTCCAATCCGGGATAGATCACCCGCTCCACCTTGGGATGCGCCTCCAGGAACCGCGCCACCGCCATCCCGTTGGCCGAGTGCTTCTCCATGCGCAGCGGCAACGTCTTCACCCCCAGGAGCGCCAGCCAGCAGTCGAACGGCCCGGGCACCGCGCCCACGCTCTTCTGCACGAACTTGAGCTTCTCGAACAGCTCGGGGTTGCTGGTCAAGGCCATGCCCCCGATCAGCTGGTTGTGGCCGCTCAGGTACTTGGTGGTGCTGTGGACCACCAGGTCCGCCCCCCACTCCAGGGGGCGCAACAGGTACGGCGTGGCGAAGGTGGAGTCCACGCCCAGGAGGAGCTTGTGCTTTCGCGCCACCGCTGCCGCCGCCTCGAGGTCGGTGATCTTGAGGAGCGGGTTGGTCGGGGTCTCGATCCAGAGGAGCTTGGTCTCGGGGCGGATGGCCCCCTCGATGGCCACAACGTCGGTGCTGTCCACGTAGGTGAAGCTCAGCCCGTAGCGGGAGAGGATCCGGTCGAAGAGCCGCGACACCCCGCCGTAGACATCGTCGGTGGAGACCACGTGGTCCCCGGCCGAGAGCAGCCGGGCCACCGCGTCCACGGTGGACATGCCGCTGGCGAAGGCCACCCCGTGCTCCGCCCCTTCCAGGGCGGCCAGGTTGGCCTCCAGCACCGCGCGGGTGGGGTTGGACGACCGTGTGTAGTCGTAGCCCTTGGTCTTCCCCACCGCCTCCAGGGTGTAGGTCGCGGTCTGGTAAATGGGAGGCAGGATGGCCCCGGTCGAGGGATCGGGGGCGATCCCGGCCCGGACGGCCCGGGTGGCGAACTTCATGCCGACTCCTTTCCGGCGCCCGGTTTGCGGCGGGCGAACTTGAGGCCGGAGAATACCGCATCCAGCGCGGCGATCTTGTAGTCCACGAGCCCCACGGCCAGGCCGGCGCCGCGCACCGCGGCCTGGTCCAGGTCGGTGGCGACCCCGGAGGCCTTCTTGGGCCAGACGATCCAGAGCCCGTCCCCGCCGGCGAAGGCGCCCATCCGCTCCACCCGGGTCTCCAGTTCCTTCCGCGAGGCCGGAAACCAGATCACCAGGTCGCACCGCCCCCGGGCGCCGCGGCGCACGATCACCCCCGGCGGCAGGGCTCCCAGGGTGGTCTCGAAATCCGCCGGCGCCCCGACCAGGGCCACCACCCGCCCCGGCTTGATCCCGAGCTTCCTGGGCAGCGGGGTCCCCGAGTACCCGGCCAGCGCCGAGGCGGGCACCACCGGATCCCGGGGCGGCCTGGCCATCGCCCGGCGCAGCGCGCCGGCCAACCGGCCCCAGGTGGTGTAGACCGCGTCGGGCAGAAGGTCCCGGATCCGGGCCACCTTGGCCGGATCCCCCTCCACGAACAGGATCGGCACCCGGCGGGTGGAGCTTGCGGTCCGCAGCGCCACCGCCACGTCGCGCCCCTGGGAGGGGAGGCGGCCCAGGTCGATCACCGCCGCCGCCGGCGGCCGGGCACGCATCGCGGCCAACACCGAGGGCGCGAAGGGCTCGAGTTCCACCCGGTAGCCCTCGTCGCGCAGGAGCCGTACCCGCTCGGCCGCCTCGGCCTCGGCCGGCTTCCAGTGGATGAGACGCACCCGGGGGCGGGCCGCCGGCTTACCGGTTCCTGCGCTCGGGCCGGGTTTCCCGAACTTCCCGGTCTTCCCGGCCTCTCCGGACTTCCCGGCCTTCCCAGCCCTTCCGCCCTCCCGTGGCGAAACCCGCTTCGCCGTCTTCCGGGCTCCATGGGACTTCGGCGGCACGACATCCTCCTTTCGTCAGTTCACGTATCCCAGGGACCGGAGGCGCTCCAGCCGCTCCTGGCGCGCGGCGGTGGTGGTGTCGGCCTCCTCCCGGGCGAACCCCTCCTCCAGGCGCAGCTTGTAGGCCAGGAGATCCTGCTTCCGGGCCGCGTGCTCGGGGTTCTTCGGATCGTAGAGATCCCGGATCTCCCCGCGGTCGGAGGCCCAGTCGAAGACCTGCACGTGCCAGTCGCCGGAGAGTTGTCGGCAGAGCTGGAAGACCCGGTCCCGGTCCCGGATCAGGGTCCAGATGTATCGCGGCTCCGGCGCCGGGTGGAGGGTGTTCCGCAGGGTGAGGCCGGGAGGCCGCCGGTACTCCTCGGGGGCCAGGAGCGAGGTGTGGGAGTAGGCGGTGAGGTCCGGCTCCGGCCCGGTTCCGCGAAGCGCGTCCGAGAGATCCTGCCCGGGAAGATCCAGGCCGCGCGGCAGCGACACCCGGCAGAGCCCGGCCAGGGTGGGAAAGAGGTCCACCGACCGGGTGACCTGGTCGTAGGGCCCGGGCCGCACCCCGGCCCCGCGGATGAGGCACGGCACCTCCAGCACCTCGGGGGCGAGCTGCTTCCCGTGGGTCCAGTGGAAGAAGGCGTTCTGCCGGTAGAGGATCTCGCCGTGGTCGGAGGTGAAGACGATCAGGCCGGCCCCGTCCAGGCCGTGCCGGTGGATCCGGTCCAGGAGCGCGCCGAACTGCCGGTCGAGCGCCGCCACCGCCACCCGGTAGGTGAGGTCCAGGGTCCGGGCCAGCCCCGCGACGTCCTCCGGCGTGAGCCCCAGCCGTGCCGCGGTCTCCGGGAAGTTCCAGGTGAGCTGGAAGCTGTTCCGCGTGTAGAGATCCAGGTACCGGTCCAGATCGGCCACGGAAAGCCCTCCCGCCGCCTCCGGATGCGCGGCCAGGAACGCCC
>Ga0307424_1001989_pt1 | contig 10344 bp, 14 predicted proteins | sample SalMarWE160320MG_FD_202157 | JGI IMG/M metagenome (GOLD analysis project Ga0307424, IMG submission 202157) | Salt marsh sediment microbial communities from the Plum Island Ecosystem LTER, Massachusetts, United States - WE1603-20 | ecosystem: Environmental > Aquatic > Marine > Intertidal zone >...
GGCGGGTCGACCCCGGCTGGGTCGACCGCTGGCGGGTCGACCGCTGGCGCCGGCCGGCCGGGCCGGGGTGGACCGGCCAGGGCACCCCGGCCGGGGGAGGGCATGGACGAGATGACGCGGAAGCTACTCCAGCAGGGTGGGTACCGCAGGTAGTATCATCGGGGTAGCACCCTTTCGCGATGAAGGTGCAACGTGATCATCTAGCGAAAGGGGGGCTACCCCGTGGCACGTGAAACCTTCGAAAACTGGATCCCGGTACAGACCGGCGACGTTGCTATCCAGGCTCTGATCCAGGCATCGGTCACTGAACGGATCGGTCGGCCCGAGCCGATGGCGTCGGACACTAAGCAGGTCCCCCGGTCAGGGGACTTTGCCGTTGCGGGAGTGGGCAAGGGTTCCGCGTACGGAGAGACCAGCGGCACCAATGACTACGTGGAACTGATCGCTCGCAAGGTCGGTGGCGCCGCGCGCATTGCTGAGGAAGACCTCATGGACTCACCGGTGGACCTGTTGAAGACCAAGAGGGTCGATGCGTCCCGTAATATGGCGTTGTTCTACGATAACGCCACGCTCGCCACGAGTGCCGCGGCCAACGGCACCACCATCCTGTACACATCCGTGTACAACGCGGTCCGTACCACGGATGCCGCGGTGGGGTACACAGCGGACGACAACTACTTGGCGGGGGCTGTCACGTACGACAACCTGTCTGCGACGCTGGCGCTTGTCGAAGACAACAAGTGGTTTGACGAGAGCCAACTGTTCGTCGCAGCGTCCCCCGCGTACAAGGCGTCATTCCGCGGGGTCAAGGACGACAACAACATGCCGATCTTTCAGCAGGGCACCGCTGGCGGGGATGACATGCTGTTCGGTTACCCCGTGCAGTGGACCAGGGGAGCGAGGGTGTCCGCCACCAACAGCTATCAGCCGGCGGGTAACCCTCTGCTGGTGATCGGAAACCGACAGCTGTTGATCAACGGTCAGGCCAAGCTCTCGCCGTTCATCGCCACGCCGAACCCTGGATTCGCCTTGCAGCGGGCCAACACGGGCATCGGATTCCTCACCGACGAGGCTGTCATGAAGGCAGCGTTCCGCCGGGGGTTCAACGTGGGCGACGCTAGCGCTTTCGCGGTGTTTGAGAAGACAGCCTGATCTACCCGGACGAGTGCCTGTTTAGTCTCCCTTTCCAGGCACTCGTCCGGGTACCGTGCGGAGGTGATGATCATGGTATGGGCTAGCGCGGAGGATGTGCTGTCCATCACTGGAGCATCCGCCACTGCTGAGGATGTCGCGTTGGCCAATGCGACCATCACGGTGTATTCCAACCGATCGTACGATGCCTCGGACTCCATGACCCCTCGGGATCTTTTCTGGTTGAAGCAGGCTGCGGCCTGGCAGGCCAAGTGGTTGCCGGCAAACCCTGGATTCGGGATGAACCAGAGTGCACGGTCGACATCTCAGGATGGGGTATCGACCGACCGGCGTGCCGAATGGGAAGAGAATCTTGCTCCCATGGCTGCCCGAGCTTTGAAGAATCTCAGCTGGAAAGGTGACCGTACCGAGCGGGTACCCCGCGTGGATGTCCCGTTGGGCCTGGCCGTGGTGTCATTCCTTGAGGAATATGGAGACAACATCAGCGATTGGGAGACCCTGTGATGGCTGGTTTCAAGAGCAAGGCCCAGTGGCGGTGGGCATTCGCGACCCATCGGCGGTGGGCTCGCAGGTGGGCCCACAAGACACCAGGTGGTCCAGTGGTCCGGTTCCGTCGGCTGCCCCGCCGGAAGACGGTTACCGGTGTGGGTTCCGGTCGTCGGAGGTACTGATAGATGCGTGCCAGGGTCACCACCACCGTGACGATCCTGTCCGGGTCGTCGGTCGATGATCTCGGAGACGTGATCGATGGCACCACGGTGACAGCCACAGCGGTGCCGGCCAGCGTGGTGGCCACCCGGCAACGGACCACAGTGCCGGCCGATGGCCGACCACAGGTGATCAGGTCCTTTGTGGGAAGGGTGCCGTATGGCACTGCCGTGACGGTGGACGATCGGATTCGGGACGACCGGACCTTGACCGTGTACCGGGTGGATGCGGTCACCCCCGCTCCCACCATGCTCGATGATCTCAGGTTGGATATGAGAACATCCTGACCGAAAAGGGACGGATATGCCCTACACGCTCGACCCCGATGGGAAGATCGAAATACGGGCCCATCTGGAAAAGGTCGCTGACCGGGTAGCCGAGGCTGTGGCCTCCGACGCTCGTCGGCTGTGTCCGGTGGATACTGGAGAGCTGGTCAGCACCATCACGGTTGTCCAGGTCCTGGCCTTGCAGCGGCAGGTGTGGGTGGGATCCGATCACTGGCTGTACGTCGAATATGGCACCCGGTACATGCGTGCCCAGCCCTACATGCGGCCGGCAGCCTACCGTCGGCGGGTGATCACGTGACGTACCACCCTACAGACGAGCTGGTTGCTGTCGCCTGGTTGAAGACCATCCCTGCCCTAGGTGATGGGGTGGCCACCACGCTGCCCACCGACACCGCCACGTGGCCCACCCTGGGCACCCCCGCCGGACCCATCTTCGTCCAGATCACGATCGTCGGCGGTGCGGTGGAACTGGAATATAACCGTACGGAAGCAATCATTGGCGTGGCGTGCTGGGCAGCCAGCCCCACCTCGGGCAAACCTCCCTGGGGCCGGGCCAGCCAAGTAGCTGCCCTTGTCCGGGATGCTGCGACCAGCCAACGCGGTGGGGGCGTGGTCACCATGCCGGTCGGGTACGGCCCGGCGGTGGTGGAGACGGTATATCCCGCATCACCCCCGCGGCGTATCCTGTCCGATCCCGCCGACTACGCCCGGTATGACCTGGACCTTAACCTACGGTGGATCGAAGTCTAATGTGGGCGATTATGGGGCAGGTCACCCGGGATCTGCTGACCTACCGTGGCCGGCCGGTGGTGCATGACAACCGTGACGAGCTGCAATGGTTGCTCCCGGGGGCGGTACTGGTCCGGGTGAGTGACCAGGATCTGCGAGCCCGGTCGCCCCTGCCTCCCCTACCGTTGCGGGACCACCCTGACATGGCTGGGGCCGCCTGGCCACTAGACAGAGAAGAGTTTCGATGACAGAACCCACGGTCTGGCCGGCCACTGTCCGGACCAGCATCAACCCCACCACACCGATCACTGTGAACCGAGCGGAATGGCTGGACCTGTCCCGCATGGGCCTGCTGGTTCAGGAGAACCCGGTCACTCCCATCAAGAAAGGACAGTGACATGGCGGTCACCACCACCAACCTGATCGCTGGGCCGGGCACGCTGTACACCGCAGCGTTCGGTGCCGCTGAGCCTGACTCTGTGGACGTCGGCACGGCGCCGGCCACCCCCACATGGACCGATGTTGGTGCCACTCAGGGTGGTGTCAAGTTGACCATTGATCAGTCGTACTACGAGCTGGAGGTTGACCAGCTGGTCGATGTGCCGGAACGGCGCATCACCAAACGGGACACCATGCTGGAAACCAGCCTTGCGGAGCCCACGCTGGACAACCTGGGCATGGCACTCAACGGGGGGACCGTGACCTCGTCCGCTACGTATGACGAGTACGACCCGGACGACGGTAACAGCGCTACCCAGCCCGATTACGTGGCGGTGATTTTCGATGGGTACGCGCCGCGCACCGCGGCGGGGGTGACCAACGTCCGTCGGGTGCTGGTTCGCAAGGTCCTCAGCACTGCGGGAGTGGGTGCCGAGTACAAAAAGGACGGTCAGACCCTCTTCCCTGTGAAGCTCAGCGCGCACTACGTGTCGGCATCTATCAAGCCGTTCCGGATCGTGGATCAGACGTCATGATCGAGATTGTGAGCTCAGAGTCCGCACCGGAACGTGTCCCGCTGTTCTCCATCGATGGGGTGGAGTACGGCATGCCAGCACGGATCAATGGGGCCACGTCCCTACAGGTGCTGGAGGTCATAGCCGAGCGGGGGGAGGTTGCGTCCCTGCCGACAGTGCTACGGATGGTGTTGGGTGACGAGGCGTACATGGCGCTACGGTCCTGCCCGTCAGTCACCATGACGGACCTGAATCGGATCATGACGGTGGTGCGGGACCAGGTGCTCGGGTCGTTGGAGGGGGGGCCGGGGGAATCCTAAAGGCCAGGGTTGCTGAGATCGGTTGGGTGCTGCACTACCAACGTGATCTCTGGTCGGATTTTCGGGCGGTGCATCGTCTGAGTCCCGATCAGGCTCTGGCCTTACCCGGGCCTGAGTACATGGCCCTGGCATGGCGACTACCCGCGTACGGCGGGGTGTTGGCCAACAGGATGTCTGAGAAATCCTCTCCACTTCCGGATGATCTTATCGAATGGGGGTGATCTGAGATGGCCGATATGCCCGGTGGGGCATTCAAAATCGCGGATGCGTATGTCAAGGTGGACCTACGCTACGATGATGATCAGGTTGCCCGTGCTGTGGAAGGTGCCCTGAAAGGCTCGGAGCCTCGGATTCGGAGTGCATCCCGTAAGCAGGGAAAGAAATCGTCGACGTCTTTTGGTCAGGCGTTTTTCGGGTCCCTCAAACCGACCCTTACTGCGGGAATCTGGGGATCATTCAGTGATCTACCGAAAAGCTTTGCCTCGGCGCCCTGGGCTACCTCGGCGGGTGTGGCGTTGGGAACGACCATTGTTGGCACGATGCTGCCGGCTATCGGTGGACTCATTTCCGCCGGTGTCGGTATCGGTGGTGGACTGAGTGTGCTGGGACTGGGTGCCCTGCTGTTGAAAGACAACCCAGACATTCAAAAGGCCGCGCATGGCATGGCCGATGGTGTCCTCATGATTTTCCGTAATGCGGCGGGTGTGCTGGTACAGCCTTTTGTGGAAGCGTTCAACCGATTGGGAGAGATCTTTACCGGAGACAAGGTGGCTCCACAGTTGCGGGAGATGTTCTCCACCATGGCGCAGTGGGTCATTCCCTTGACCGATGCTTTCGGCAAGATGGCCGAGAACATCCTTCCCGGGTTTGTATCCATGCTGAAAGATATGGGCCCGGTGTTTCAGCAACTGGCGGTGTCATTGCCACAGTTTGGGCAGGCTCTGGGTGACTTCTTCAAGATCATTGGGCAGGGGGGCCCTGAGACCGCGCGGTTCCTTGGGGACTTCTTCGTCTTTCTGGATAGTCTGCTCACGTCTACCGCATACGCGGTATACGGCCTGACCAAAGCATATGGAGCTCTTCACGAATTCTTTGCGGTAGCGTTCCCCTCGGCGCTGTCCACTACCTGGTCATTCCTGAAAATGGTAGGTTCTGCGGTCGGAGACTTCTTTACCGGTATATGGAACTGGATCACTGACGCGGTGGGCAGGATCGGAGGATGGATCAGCAACATAGGGACCATGATCGGTAACGGGGTGAGCGCCATCGTCGGATGGTTCCAAGCCCTACCCGGCAGGATCATGGAAGCTATCGCCGCCCTCCCTGGTCTACTGAACACCGCTCTTGACCAAGCCATCACCCTGGCATTCACCACCATCGGGGAAGGTTTGGGGATGATCGTGCAGGCATTCCTCAATCTCCCGGGAGCGGCAGCCAATGCGGTGTCATCGCTATGGGGTGCGATCTCTGGAGCTTTCCACAGTGCTCGGGACCAGTCGACCGGCACTATCAGGTCCCTGGTGGACCAGGCAGTATCGTCCCTGTTTGGCCTGCCCGGTCGGGCGGCCGGGGCGGTGTCCTCGTTGTGGGGATGGATGTCAGGGCACTTCTATGGTGCTCGGGATGCTGCGGTAAACGCAGTGTGGTCCCTGGTCAATGGGACTGTCGGAGTGCTGTGGAACCTTCCTGGTCGAGCGGCAAGTGCTGCCAGTGCCGTACGGGGCGGAGTGATCGGCGCGTTCAGTGGCGCGGCCAGTTGGCTTTACAGTGCAGGCATGGACATTATCCGGGGGGTAGGGTCGGGTATCGAGGCTATGATCGGATGGGCTGTTGACAAGGCCAAGCGAGCGGCATCGTCGGTAGTCAACGGGTTCAAGAGTGCTCTTGGTATCGCGTCAAAATCCAAGGTCATGGCCGAACAGGTAGGGAAGTGGATCCCCCCGGGCATCACTTCCGGGGTGGAATCCGCCTTACCGGCCATGCATGCCAGGATGCGTGAACTAGTACCAACCACAATAGTGGACGCGGTCACCCCATCCCGGGGTACCTCCGGATCGGTCACCTACGTATTCCAGTCGGGAGCGCTGAGCTTGGATGTCAGTAAGCTCAAAACCATGGACGAGGTCATCAGAGCGGTGAACGGATTGGTAGGCACCGCACGGCAGTACCGGGTATCGGGAGTGACTACATGACCACCCGAGCTGAAATTCTGGTGAACGCGTTCCGCACCTACCCCGGGCGTAATCTGGACGGGGTGGTGTGGGTGGGCGGGATGTGTGTCCGATCGGTGGAACTGGACGGACCCAACACGGTATCCGTGATGGTGGATGGGGTCGATGACCCGCACTTTCGGATCACTAATCCCCCGCTTCGGACATCGGCAGGGATTGAGGATCCGGTGCGTGCCCTGGCCGCGGTGATCAGGAGGTACACCGGGTGACTGTCAACATCAGCTACGCTGACACTGGTGACGGCGGGGTATACGGGTACGGCACGTACGCCGAGGCCCTGGCCGGTACCAACAGGCTGACCACCGATACCGACATTGTCACTTTCGGTCAATCGTATGATGTCCCCATCACCTCCGGGTATGTGGTTGATCAGGCATTCTTCAGTTTCGGTTACACCTTGGCATCCTCCACCGAAGTGGTTGATGCTCACTTTGAGTTCAACATTGCAGAGCTTCACAGTGCGACAGTCGCGCGTGATATGGAAGTGTACGAATACGATTGGGGAGGGTCCCTCGACACGTCCGACTTCCGCACACCCAGCCAGGTATCGGCACTTACCAGGCTGGCCGTCGTATCCGACATTCAGAACAGCTACACGGACAACCTGATCCAGGCTGGGTCCCCTGCCCTGACAGAGCGGATGTTCACTACCGGTGCGATCCGCTGCATGGTGTCGACCAGCAGGGCACGTCAACAGTCCACCCCCACGGTGGACGAGCGGGGATCGTTCTACGCTGCCAACCACACCGGTACCGACAAGGACCCCCGGTTGGTGTGGACCACCATCCCGATCAGTTACCTCGCCCGGGTGGCGGGGGCTCAGGTGGCGCTGTCAGATGGGCGCACCGCAGTGTTGGAGGCCACAGCGGCAGAGACGTCCCTGGGTACCGGGCATATCCTGCTACGCACCGTGGACACCGCAGGAGCGGCCACCACGGTATCCACGGTGGGGACATCGTTCGCAGACTCCTGGCGGGGCGGTCTACAGGGGATGGGACTGTGCCGAGACTCTTCTGACCGGATGTACGTGGTGGGCCGGGCAGCGGGGATGGCCACTACACTGGCCGTCCAGTCCTGGTCATCGGCCGGCACGGCCGGCCCGGTGGTGTCCGCTCCCATGGCCACGTATGACGGATCTTTCGATCATTTCGCTGTGACGTGGCACGCGACCGGGGGAACCTACGGCACCCTGGTCGTGGTGGCCTTGTCTGGTCCAGGTACCGGAACATCCCCCTACCCCACCAACCACGGCCAAGTGCTACTGATCAGTTGTGACGCGGTGGTCACAGGTACGGGCACGGTGACCCGCGGAACCACCGCGTTGAAAAATGTGATCTCCAATGTGGTTAACGGGTTCAACGGGTGGACCAACAGCTTGTGTACGGGGCTGGACGTGGCGGCAGCGTCAGCCACCGTAGGATGGCTGGTCACCTACGCGGCGGAGTACCCCCCGTCGCTGAGCAGGTACACCCTGGCCAGTGGTGGGACCAGCATCACCGCCAGCAGCACCAGTCTGTCTCTGGGGTACGTCACCCGCAATGCGGATTCCAAGCTCCGAGTGGTGCCGATCTCTGACACTCAAGTCATGGTAGCGGGGGGTTCCTACCCATTCGTGTCAATCCAGAAGCAGCCTGGTTCAGGGTTTGTCACTCTCGGTAGGGTGTCCACAACCGACGTGGGAGCAGCTACCGTACCTGTCACCCTGGCCGATACCCCTATGTGGGATATCGTCTACGACTCGGGATCCAACAGGGTGTGGTGGTACTACGTCGATTCGGGCGCCAGCCACACCGTCAAGCGCACCTACTTCGACCTGTCCACCATGCTGCCCTCTGGAGTGGAGACGGTGGTCAGTAGTTCGGTGGGTGCCGGTGGTACCGCCAATCGGGCGATGCGCGCCACCCGGGGCGCGCTGGTCGGATCGTTCGCCCTGCTCACCGTGGCCAACAACGCCGGTGGAACCCTGTACTACCCTGATGTGCTCAACCAGGCACCGTTGGCACCCACCCTCACCCCGAAAGCCAACTTCGATGCCGACGCGGCGGCCACGTTCATGTGGACCTTCAACGATGCCAATGTGGGGGACACCCAGAGCTATTACGAACTGGACATTGACACCGCCGGAGGCTCCGGAGTGTACGACTCAGGATGGGTGTCCAGCTCGGTTGGTCAGCATGTGCTGTCTGCCAGCACCTTGACCAACGGGTCCGCCTACCAATGGCGGGTACGTACTCAGGACAACTTTGGTGCTACCGGGGCCTGGTCAGGGTTTGGTACGTTCTCGACCGCGGCGGGGGGTAACGTTACCATTACAGACCCCGCCAGTGACAACCCTGCTGGGGTGATCACGTCGTACTACGATGTGGTGTGGGAGGTGACCGGTACCGTCCAGCAGGACTACCGGGTGGTCCTGGTGCGCAACGACACTGCCAGCACCATTAGTGACACCGGGTGGGTGACCTCCACCGACACCGACATCACGGTGACTGGGATGATCACGGACGTGGAACACACCGTGTCCGTGACGGTCCGCAATGCCTCCGCGGTACAGTCCGGTACCGGAACCAGGTTGATCACGCCTAGCTTCGCCAGTCCAGACATCCCGGTGCTCATCCTGTCAGCGGGTGAAGGGTACATCTCAGTAACCGTGGACAACCCCAGCCCATCGGGATCCCGGCCCATCCCTACCCGCAACGGGGTGTATCGGCAGACGTACCCGGACGGAGGGTACATCAGGCTGGCCACCATCGACCCCGATGCCACCTATCTGGACTACGCCGCGGCGGGTGGGGTCGCCTATGAGTACTACGTGGAAGCTGAGGTGACATGACCAGCAGCGTCCCAGCCGTTATCACCCTCACCCTGACCGGCACATGGGTGCATGACCCCGACGACCCGTCCGGTACAGCCCATCAATACCCCTACGGGCCGGGCGGAGGTACGACTCTGGACCTTGCCCCGGTGCTCACGTTGTACGCCGGCCGGCAGTACCCGGTAGCGGACTTCGGCGAGCACCAACAGGACCAGTGCAAGCTGTCCCTGGATCTGCCTTTCGGAAACACTTGGTCGGACGACTTGGCTTCGCTGATCGACTTTCACCAGTTGCGCAAGACAGTGTTGGTCCGGGATGGTCGTGGTCGTAAATTCTTCGGCATCCTATCCGATTTCAGCGATACCCCTCAAAGGTGGGGATCTACCGTGTCGGTTGTGGTCACCCGGGTGACGTATGTCGAGGGGGAATAGTGCAGTCCCTCACCCCGGCTGGGGAAAGCAACCCTAACGGGCACACCCAGTCTGAGATCCTGGCTGCACTGCAAGGGTTGTCCGGGATTCGCCGATTGACTTTCCGGTATGACCGATTGGACGAGGAGAACACCTACCTAGGTCCACTCTCCAGCGTGGTTGATGGTCATGTGGAGCAGAACTGGCTGGCCGATATCAAGCGTAAGGCCAATTTCACTATCAGGGATGATGGTGTCCTCAACTATCTGTCAGATCGGATCCAACCATGGGTAAGGCTGGGGATTCCCCCATACGGTAGGAATGACTGGGTGGAGTGGCCACAGGGGGTGTTTCTTCTGACCACGCCCACCCGCACGGTGGATTCGTCCGGTCGGGTACTGCGCCAAGTAGACGGGTATGACGCCCTGACAGTGTATGCGGATGATCTGGTATCCAGTCGGTATACCCTCCTGGCTGGCAGCGTGGTGACTGATGAAGTGGCGACCCTGCTAGACACCGCTCATCTGACCGTGCAGGCTTCCGCGCTGACCTTGTCCACTGATCGGGAGTGGGAGCCTGGCACTTCCAAACTCAAGATCATCTCAGATCTTCTTGACTCGATCAACTATGAGTCGCTGAGCATGGACGAGTATGGTCGAGCAGTGGTCCAAGCCTACCGATCCCCTACCGATCGGCCAGCGGAGTACACCTACGCCGACGACGACCAGGGTCTGATCGTTCC
>Ga0307424_1001990_pt1 | contig 10338 bp, 7 predicted proteins | sample SalMarWE160320MG_FD_202157 | JGI IMG/M metagenome (GOLD analysis project Ga0307424, IMG submission 202157) | Salt marsh sediment microbial communities from the Plum Island Ecosystem LTER, Massachusetts, United States - WE1603-20 | ecosystem: Environmental > Aquatic > Marine > Intertidal zone >...
GGCCAGCGTGCGCAGGATCTCGCAGACCGGCCGGGTCGAGTGCGGCGCGTCCTGCCAGATGCCGCCCATCGATTCAGGGACGCCGATGAGTAGGAAGCCCGCATCGGCCAGGGCCTTGAAGTCGGCTGGGTCCAGGTTGCGGCGCAGCTGTCGCTCGCGCCGGTTGCGGGCGAAATCCTCTGCGATCTTGCCTACGTTTTCGAGTATCGCCTGGGACTGCACGAAGTCCTCCTTTAGAACAGGAGACATTCTAGCCGGGGCATGGCGGAGAGGGCAGGGGGCGACTAGGCGAACCGGGCTTCGGCGGCCGCAAGGAGGGTCTCGAACTCCTCGCCGTCGGCGCCGAACGAGGCGACTCCGATGAGCGGAGCGTATTCGTCCATGAAGGTGCGGATACGGTCCGCGACCACCTCGCCGCCTGCCCCGGGGGTGTGCGGCAGGCAGATCACGTAGTCGCCGGTGCCGAGCAGGCCCGCGGTGTCGATGGTGCGCAGCTGGGTGGAGACGAAGACGTAGAGAGCACGGGCGGCACGGCGCGAGATGGCGGGGATGCGTACCAGGACCAGCGTGGTCTCGATCTTGTAGCGGCGCGAGCGATACAGCTCCTGCTCCACACGTTCCTCAAAGTAGGCACGTTGGTACCACGGAGAGCCCTCGATCCAGTGCTCCTCCACCAGGGGCGTCTTGGCCTGAGCGCTAGCTTTCGTGGCCATACTCAGCTCGCCTGAGGCCAGGGCCAGCGCCGTCGCCGCGACAGGTTACGCACGCGCGTGATCTGAGTCTGGATGCGAGAGCGCTCGCTTTCCAGGCGCTCGCGGTTGGGGGGCAGATCGAAGGCTTCGTTGCCGTCCGTGGCGCCAAAGCGCTGGCTGCCGCGTTCCTTGCGCGAACTCATGACGCGCCACAGAGAAGCAAGCTCGCCCTGGGTGTGCTCCAGGGCCTCATGTGCTTCCCGCAACTCATCGCGCAGCTCTCGCGTCTCGTTCTGGAGGCTCTGCACCTCCTGGTGCGCCTCGTGTTGCAAGAAATGGGCGACGCCCAACTCCTGGCGCAGCCGTTCGGCCTCCGACGTGGCGGCGGCCAGCTCATGCTTCGTCACCTTGAGCTCTTCCCAGAGATCGGCCACGGCGGCACTCCCGCTGGACACCGCAGGTGCTGCTGGCGCTGCCGGAATGGAAGGCTGGATGCGCACCCGGCCGCGTTCGTCTCTGAATGCGTGAATCTTGCCTTGCTTGACCCGGCGCCGCACACTCGCAACCGAGGTGCCGAGCAGTACTGCGGCTTCCGGCAGGGTGAGCTCCGGGCCGCCACCTTCCCGGATCACGCGGCGCCAGACGGCCAGGAGAGTTGCCTCCACCTCCGGAGGTACGGTTTCGCGGTATTCGTCCTGATTCAGACCTTTAGCTCCATCTGCGATTCGTCTTGCCAAATAATCGGCCAATTGCGCCTGATTCTGTTGCGTAAAGGGGCCGAGCGTCCCTTTCGCAGTCGGCAGTTCGAACTCGAGGGGGCAGTGAGTCCGGCGTCACGTTGTGGATACCGGTGAAGGCGGGGTGTTGGTTCTACGCCGCGAGGTTCAGTCCTGGCTGACTCGCCAGCGCCGGCAGGCCGTGGCTTGGCGGCCCGCTGTTAGTGCTTCTTGGCCCTGTAAACCTTCTCCGACGTGATCGGCAGGTCGCGGATGCGCACGCCGCATGCGGCCTCGACGGCGTTGGCGATCGCCGCGGCGGTGGGCGTGTTCGGCGTTTCGCCGATGCCCTTGATGTGATACGGCCCAACGCCGCTTTCGGAATCGAGGATCACGGTCTTCAGGGGCGGGATGTCGCGGATGGTCGGGATCTTATAGTCGCCGAACGAGAGCGTGGTGACGCGCCCGTCTTCGACGTGAAGCTCTTCCATCAGCGCGTAGCCGATTCCCTGTACCAGCCCGCCGTTGATCTGCCCCTGGTGGCCGATGGGGTTGATGATCTGGCCCGTGTCGTGGACCGTGGTGAAGTTGAGCAGCTTGACCTCGCCGGTCTCCGGATCGACCTCAACCTCCGCGACCTGCACCGCGAAGCAGGTCATCTCTGTGCGGCCCTTCTCGTTGACATGGCCATTGCCGATGGCTGGCATACCGGCCTTCTGGATCAGCTCCGTCCAGGTGATCGCCTCTTCGTGATCGGTGCGACGAACTTCGTTGCCGCGCAGGACGAGGCGGTCTTCCGGCCAGCCGAGGGTTTCGGCTGCCAGCGCCAGCAGCGCGCGCTTCGTGTCCTGTGCCGCCTCGTAGGCGAGAATGGAGTTGACGCGCGTCGCTCGCATGCCGCCGACGCCGGCGTCGTTCTCCACGCGGCCTGTCGGCCAGTAATCGAAGCGGATGCTCTCTGGCTCGATGCCGAGTTCCTCGGCGACAACCTGGCGCTGGGTTGCGTAGGTGCCGGTGCCCTGGTCGAAGATCGCGGTGCCGATGACAATGCCGCCGTCGGCGTCGAGTGTGATGCTCATGGTGCCTTCGCCGCCCACGGGTGCGCGGTCGCACATAGCGACGCCGAGTCCGACGTTGGGACGGCGCGGCTGGTTGTAGCCGGCGGCCTCCGCCGCGGCATGCAGCGTCTCGACACCGCGCAGGTCGTGGTGCACCTGGCCCATCGGGTTCTCATCACCCTCCTGCACCACGTTGCGCAGGCGAAATTCCAGGGGGTCCATGCCGATGGCGCGCGCCACCTCGTCGATCTGCGATTCGATGGCGAAGGCGCCCTGCGGCTCGCCGGGTGAGCGCATGTGGCCGCACGGCACCGTGTTCGTGTAGATCTCGCTCGATTCCAGCCGCACATTGGCCATCTTGTAGGGGCCGCCGCAGGCCGAGCGCACAGCGCCACCGATGATGCCGAGCGGCTTGTACCCGGCATAAGCGCCGGTGTCGACGAAGGCCTGGGCGTGGTGCGCCGTAATCGTTCCGTCCTTCTTGACGCCGGTCTTCATCTCGATGATCGCGGAGTGCCGCGGGTTGCCGGCCATGAACTCCTCGATGTACTCGTGGACCATGAGGACGGGCTGGCCCGTGGCCTTTGCGAGGAAGTAGCAGATCGGCAGGTTTGCCGGCGTTGCCTTGCCGCCGAAGTCGCCGCCGATATAGCTGTGGTTGAACACGACGTTCTCGTCCGGCACCTCGATCGCGATGGAGAGAGCGTTGCGCGTGTCGTACGGCGCCTTGCTGCAGGTCCACACCTGCACGATGTCGTTCTCGACGTTGATGGCGACGCTCTGCGTCTCGAGGTAAGCGTGGTGCTGCCGCGACAGCGTGTAGGTGTTCTCGACGATGACGTCGGCCTCGGCGAAGCCGGCTTCGATGTCGCCCTTCTCATTCACGGCGGAGGAGTAGGCGTTGCTGACCTTCTCCGTGGGCCGGGCGCCCATGTAGGACGGGTAGTCCGGATGCAGCAACGGCGCGTCCTCTTCGATCGCCTCCAGGGTTTCGAAGACTGCGGGCAGCTCTTCGTACTCGACGTCGATGAGGTCGAGCGCGGCCTGCGCGATGTCCTCGTCATCGGCGGCCACGGCAGCCACGCGCTCGCCGATGAATCGGACCCGGTCCTTGGCCAGCACCGGCACGTCCTTGATGGCGCGTCCCCAGGGTCCGAACTCGATGTCGTCAGCGGTGATCACGGCGTGCACGCCGGGCAGTGCCTTGGCTGCGGAGGTATCGATTTTGAGGATGCGGGCGTGCGGGTACGGGCTGTGCAGGCTCTTGCCCCAGATCATGCCGGGCAGGGAATGGTCGGCGGAGTAGCGGCCGGTGCCCGTGACCTTGTCGACGCCATCAGGGCGTCCCAGCGGCTTACCAATCACTCGATATGCAGTGGCCAATCGAAATCTCCTCCGGGGAACCTATCTAATCTGACAAAGCGGCCTGCACGCCGCTGCGAAACTGCTCTGCGCCCAGCTGTAGCATGCCCAAGGCGGGCACCGTAACAAAAGTCGCTCCCGCTTTGGCCAGGTCTGCGACAGCCGCCGGGTTGCGCGGCGAGTTGCCGCCGATGCCGACGGGGATGCCTGCCGCCTTGCAGCGGGCGATGACGTCTTTGCGCACTTTGACAACCTCCTCCTCCGGAGGGAAGCCCATGCTCTGGGCCAGGTCGTTTGGGGCGCAGTGGATCACGTCGATGCCCGGGACGCTGAGGATCTCGTCCAGTGCAGCGACGGCATCGATGTGCTCGATCATGGGGATGACCATGACCTGCTCGTTGAGCCAGCGCGTGGCTTCGAGGCGCGAGACGCCGATGTTGTAGTCGTGCGCGCGGGTGCTGCCGATGCTGCGCTCGCCGTCCGGGTAGTAGCGCGCGGCTTTGACCACGGCCTCCGCCTGCGTCCCGGTGTTGACGTGCGGCACGATGACGCCCTGCACGCCACGGTCGAGGAAGCGCAGGATCGTCGACGGGGCATGGTCCGGCACGCGGGCCAGGGGCGTGATGCCGGCGCTTTCGCAGGCACGCACGAGGTGCTCGACCTCCAGCAGGCCCATCGAGCCGTGCTCGCAGTCGATCATGATGAAGTCGAAGCCGATGTGGCCGAAGACCTCGACGGTCGCCGGCGCGTACTCACCGACGATGGCGCCGAAGACGACCTTGCCCTCGCGCAGCTTCTGCTTCGTCGTGTTGACCTGCATCTTGACCCTATTCCCAGGACTCGCCGACGACGCCATCGGCCAGGAGGCGATCGATCTCGGCCTCGTCCTTGGCGAGGACGTCGAGCAGTATCTCGCGCGTGTGGCCGCCGGGCCTGTCGGCGCCGCGCGTTAGCTTCACCGGCGTGCGTGATAGTTTCACGGGCGAGTTTACGACGCGAAAGCTGCGGCCTTTCCACGACGGCAGGTCGACGAGCATCTCGCGGTGGTTGACCTGCGGGTCACGGCCCATGTCTTCGATGGAGTTGAGCGGGGCAATGAGGAACTTCTCGCCCAGGATCTTCATCCACTCGTCCTTCGTCTTCTGAGAGAAGGCTTCGTTGAGGATTGGCTCCAACTCGGCGTGGTTCTTCGTGCGGTCGCGACCGTTGACGAAACGCGGGTCGTCGATCAACTCGTCGTGGCCGATCAGGGCGCAGAACAGGGCCCAGTCGCGCACGCCGGCGAGCACGATGTAGCCGTCGCTGGTCGGCAACGCCTGGAACGGAGTGTTGAGCGGATGCCGTGTGCCGATGCGGCTGGGCACCTCTCCGGTGGCGAAGTGACGCACCACGGCGTTCTCGGCCAGGTTGACCTGCGCGTCGAGCATCGCCACGTCGATGTACTGGCCCTTGCCGCTGCTGCCGCGTTCGACCAGTGCGGCGAGGACGCCCTGCGCCATGAACAGGCCGCCCGCCATGTCGCCGATCGAGTAGCCGACGCGGGCCGGCGGACCGTCCGGGTAGCCCGTGATGCTCATGACGCCGCCGAGACCCTGCACGATGACGTCGACGGCGCCGCGGTTGGCGTATGGCCCCGTCTGGCCGAAGCCGGACAGGGAGGCGTAGACGATGCGCGGGTTGCGAGCCGAGATTGCCTCGTAGTCGAGGCCGAGGTTCTTCATGGTGCCAGCCGAGAAGTTCTCGATGACGACGTCCGCCTTTTCGGCCAGCGAGAGGGCGATCTCTTTGCCCTCCGGGTGCTTGAGGTCGATCTCGATGCTGTCTTTGCCGCGGTTGATACTGAATGTGTAGGTGTTGATGCCGTCGACGACGGGGCCGGCGGCGCGCTTGTCTTCCGTCTGCCCCACGACTTCGATCTTCCAGACCGTGGCGCCAAGGTCGCAGAGCTGCATGACGCCAAAGGGTCCAGCCAGGGCCCAGGTGAAGTCCAGGATCTTGATGCCTTCCAGCGGTCCCGGCATGAGAGGCTCCCGTGACTAGTTAGGGGAAGCCAGCGTCCCCATCTTCACAAGGCGGGATTGTAGTTGCGAGGGCAATGTTAAACGACTCGGCGCAATTGCGCCGAGTACACGACATAACGGAAATTTGGCGGGATGCCGATAATAAGAGTGAGCCCTCCGGACGTCTCAACTCTGACCCGAAAGGGTCCCTCCTTGAGCGGGGCCAAGGAGGGCTCTTCTTGTTATCTCCTTACTTATCGCCCGGTGGAGGCGATCCTGATGCCGTGGTTGCGGCCTGCTGTACAATAGGACGCCGTTAAGTAAACTAGTTTCGACGGAACCGGAGGAACCCCGTATTCCGGTAAGGCGAAGGCATCTGCGTAACCCCCATGAACCGCGCCGGTTTCGCGGGCGGGTGTATCCGCCGGCCCCGCGCATCCCGTGGGCGCTGTTACACGTACTCGTCGTAGGCCTGGCGCTTGCAGCCACGTTTGGCACCGTTTCTATGGCCAGCGAGGCAGAACACGCCGGGCCTCAGAACGAAAGCCAGGTGGCATCCCAACAACAGCGGCTGCAGTCCTCTAACGACTCACCCGAGTCAATCTTCGCGGCGCTCGCGCCCGCTTACGTGCCACCGCCACAGGCTCGGGTCCAGGGGTCGCTGGTGCTTTCGGAGCACGTGCTGCCGCCGCCGCCCTGCGTCAACGACGCGGCCCACCCCACGTTCTGCGTCTATACCGTGCAGCCGGGCGACACGCTGTCCGGCATCGTTACGATGTTTCGCCTGAGCGGTAACGAGTACCTCTCCGCGGTTGAAATGGTGGCGCAGAGCAACAAGCCTGATGTGATCAGCTCCGACGAGATCGTGCCCGGGGAAAAGCTGCGCCTGCCGAACCAGATGGGCATCATCCATACCGTCTTCTCGACCAGAACGCTGAGCGAGATCGCGGCGCTGTACGGCGTCACGGTCGAAGAAGTCATCGCGGTCCCAGCCAACGGCATCAATGCCGACGGGCATATCCAGGTCGGGCAGGACCTCCTGATCCCGAACCCCCGCCAGCTGCCGCCGGACGTTTCGCCGGAGCTGCCGCCGATCCCCGAGGCGACTGAATCGGCCCCGGTCCTGGACGCAGATGCGCCGCAGCCTGTGGAGCCGCCACCGATTGAGACGCCGGAAGCCGTCGACACGGTGGAGCCGGAGCCCACGGAGACGCCAGAAGTCGTCGACACGGTGGAGCCGGAGCCAACAGAAACGCCGGAACCTGCTGATGCGCCGCCGCCGGACGACGCTGCCGCGATCATCGTCTCAGACCTGGGCGACCGCCCGACCGAGACCTCCGTCTACGGCTTTGTCTGGCCGGTCTGGGGCCCGATTTCCAGCTACTTTGGCCCCAGTCACCCGCTGGGCATCGACATCGACCTGTACAAGGACCCCAATGCGCCCATCGGTGCAGCAAAGGCGGGCGTCGTCACCTTCGCCGGCGGCGACGCGTGCTGCTCCTACGGCCTCTACGTCATCATCGACCACGGCGATGGGACCAGCACGCTGTATGGCCACCTGTCGCAGATCGCGGTTGTGCAGGGGCAGACCGTTGGTACCGGGCAGCTGATCGGCTTCGGCGGACGCACGGGCTACGCGACGGGCAACCACCTGCACTTCGAAGTCCGCATCGGCGACAACGTCGTCGATCCGCTGATCTTCCTGCCGCCGGAGTAGAGCTAGGCGTGCGCCAGGCGCGTCACGCCACGGGTGATCAGGGCTCGCGCCAGGTCCAGCTTGAACGCGTTGTGTTCCAACGGCGTCGCGCCGGATAGCGCGGCATCAGCGGCTGTGGCTGCTACGGCCTGGGTAGGCGCGTTGCCTTCCAGCGCGGCCTCCGCGGCGGCGCTGCGCAGGGGTGTCGGAGCCACGCCGCCGAGGACGACGCGGACGTGCGTCATGCGACCATCCTGCAGCTCGTAGCCCAGCGCCAGGCTGGCGATGGGGAAGTCCCCAGCGGTACGCTCGCGCGACTTGGAGTAGGAACCGCGCCAGGCGGCCGGCATCGTGGGGACGATGACGTTGGTCAGCACCTCGCCGCGCTGCAGCACGTTCTCGCGCGCCAGGTCGGTCTCCGGGCCGGTGAAGAACGATACGAGTGGCAGCTCGCGCCGCCCCCCGGAGCCTTCGATCACCGCGGTCGCGTCGAGCGCGATCAGCGGCGGCGCCAGGTCGGAAGCGTTCACGGCGTAGCAGCCGGCGCCGCCAAAGACGGAGAGATAAGACTGGTAGGGCGTTTCGATGGCGGGACAGCCAACGCCGCCCTTCTTGAGGCAGTTGACCAGCGCGTGGCGATAGTGCAGGCAGCGTGGTCGCTGGCAGAGGTTACCGCCCAGCGTGCCCTGGTTGCGTATCTCCGGCGTGGCGACGCTGCGCGCGGCCTCGGCCAGGATGCGATAGGGGCCATTGAACTCAGGGCTGAACTCGAGTTCTGAGATCGTGGCCAGTGCGCCGATGCGCAGGCCGCCCGGCTCGCTCTCGATGCCGCGCAGCGCGTCAATGCCTGCCAGGCTAACCAGACGCTCGTACTCGGCGCTGCCTTCCTTGAGTTCGCCCAGCAGGTCGCTGCCGCCGGCGATCAGCCGCGCGCCGCTGCCCGACGATGAGGCGAAGACCTCACGCAGACTCGACGGTTCGATGAACGTGACGGGCTTCACGCCGACACTCCGCCGGCCTTGATCGCCGCTAGCACACGGGCCGGGGTGAACGGCACCTCCTGTAGCCAGACGCCCGTCGCGTTGGCGAAGGCGTTGGACACGGCCGCGAAGACAGGCACTACGGGCGGTTCGCCCAGCGCCTTGGCGCCGAACGGGCCCAGGGGGTCGGGCTCGCCGCAGAACAGCACTTCGACGGGTGGGAAGTCGACCACGCTGGTGAACTTGTGCTCCAGGAAGTTGGCGTTGAGCGTCATACCCAGGTGTTTATCGATGAACATCTCTTCCCGCATCGCGATACCGAGGAACTGCAGCACGCCGCCGGAGACCTGGCTCTGCGCCATGCGCGGGTTGATGATCCGGCCGGAGTCGTGCGCGGCGACGTAGCGCAGGATGCGGATGCGCCCTGTCAGCTGGTCGACCTCGACCTCGCAGAAGTGCGCCGCGAAGGAGTTGAGCACGTACTGCGTGCTGCCCGACTGCACCGAGGCGCTACCCACGATCTCACCGGAGAGGCCGCCCGCCAGCAACGCCCAACCCTCGGCGCCGGAAGACAGCTCTTTGAGCTGACGCAGGGCGTCTTCGGCGGCCTGCTTCACGGCGTTGCCCGAGGTCATGGTGGTGGAGGAGCCGGCGGTGACGTGTGCCGGCGGCGTCGTGCCGGTATCGGCCAGGACCATCCTGATCGATTGCATCGGTGCGCCCAGCGTCTCGGCGGCGATCTGCGCCAGGACGGTCTCGGAACCCTGGCCCACGTCCACGTTTCCAATCGACACGACGACCTGGCCATCGGGTGAGATGCGCACTTCGGCCTGCGCCGTGACGTTACCGCCGCCCTTGTAGTTGCCCAGCGCCATGCCGATGCCCCGACGTATGGCTCCGGTGGCGGCGCCGTTGGGCTGACGGCGTTGGCGCCAGCCGATGCGCTCGGCGCCTTGCAGGATGCATTCGTGCAGCGCGTTGCTGGAGAACGGCACGCCGCCCTCGACGGGCTGGTCGGGGACGAGCTCGCCTGCGGGTGTCTGGCGCTGCCCGGGCTGCCCCCCGGGCGTTACGTGATGCGCCATGCGGTAGTCCAGCGGGTCGGCGCCAAGCTGCGCGGCAATCTGGTCGATCAGCACCTCGAGGGCGAAGTGGCCCAGCGGCGCCCCCAGGCCCCGGAAGGAGCCGCCGGCAGGCCGGTTCGTGTAAGCCGTGCGACCCTCGAAGCGGGCGTTGGGCGTGGTGTACAGGTAGATCGGCCCTTGGCCGATGCGCCGCGTCACGCCCATCCCGGAGGCTACGTAGGCGCCGGCGTTCATCACGGCTTGCATGTCGACGGCGGCCGGCGCGCCCGAGGCGTCGACGCCGATTTCGATGTCGATATCGGTTTCCTGGCGGTTGCGGCCGGCCGTGAACTCCTCGACACGGCTATATTCGATGCGTACTGGCCGGCCCGCCTGTCGCGCCACCAGCGCGGTTAGCGCGCCGAGGCGGCTCTCGTCCTTGGCGCCAAAGCCGCCGCCCATCGTGGTGCAGATCACACGGACGTTGTCTTCGGGGACCTCGAGCACGCGGGCCAGGTTGCGCTTGTCTACGGCGTGCACGGCGCGGCTGGTCTTCCAGACCGTAACCTTGTCTCCGTCCCACTCCGCCAGTGCGGCGCGTGTCTCCATGCCGGCCGGGCTGTGCATCTGCGTGTGGAAGTGGCCGCTGAAGCGACGTGCAGCGCCCGCCAATCCTGTATCCACGTTGCCGCGCTCGACGAGGAGGGCGGCGCCACCGACGAGGTTACCGGGAGCGTGTTCGTGCAGCTGCGGTGCGCCGGGTTGCAGGG
>Ga0307424_1001992_pt1 | contig 10335 bp, 8 predicted proteins | sample SalMarWE160320MG_FD_202157 | JGI IMG/M metagenome (GOLD analysis project Ga0307424, IMG submission 202157) | Salt marsh sediment microbial communities from the Plum Island Ecosystem LTER, Massachusetts, United States - WE1603-20 | ecosystem: Environmental > Aquatic > Marine > Intertidal zone >...
CCGTGACCAACTGACCGATCGTGAACTCGTCCCCCACGCCCGGTCCGCACTCGACGACCGCGCCGGCGAACTCATGTCCAATGACCACCGGTGGGTGCAGGCGGCCTTGCGCCCACGGGTCCCATTGAGCGATGTGCAGATCGGTGCCGCACACGCCGGCGTGGTGTACGCGAATCAAGACGTCACCGGGACCCACGGTCGGCTTCGGGACGTCGCAGACCTCGAGGCCGGGACCGGGGCGGGGCTTGCGGATGGCGCGCATGAACCCTCGACGGGTGGACGGCATCGCGAATGGCGGCGGATGGAGGAACCGCACCCGAGGCGGGCAGCGACCGCCCACCCACCCACCCGCCCGGCCGCCCTACTAGATGATGCTGCGGATGAACCCGCCGTCGACCTGCAAAACGGCGCCGGTAATATACCGCGCGGGCTCCGACGCCAGGAATGCGAACGCGGCCGCCAGCTCATCAGGCTCACCGAAACGGCCCGCGGGAATCGCGCGCACGGTGTCGTGCTCCACGTCGGTCACGGACCGGTCGCTCCGTGCCCCGCGCGCGGCGGCCAGGCCTTCGGTGCGTGTGGTGCGGAAGTATCCCGGACAGATCACGTTGACCGTGACGCCGTCGCGGGCGACCTCGTCCGCCAACGCTTTCGCGAACCCCAACACGCCGGCGCGAGCGGTCGTGGACAGGATGAGACTGCCGACCACCTGCTTGGCGGCGATGCTTGTCAGACACACGATCCGTCCCCAACGGCGCGCTCGCATCGAAGGGATGGCCGCGCGGCACATGTGGATCGTCGACAGCAGGTTGAGCTCGAGCGCGACTTGCCACGCGTCGCCGGCGGTATCGCTGAAGGCCGTGGGGGGAGGCCCGCCGGCATTGCACACGAGGATGTCGACGGCCCCGCACCGCTCGTGGGCCCGCGTGATGAGGGACTGGGCAGCGTGACCGTCGGCCACGTCGGCGGCAATCCCGATCACCTCGGTGCCGGTGTCCGCCGCAAGCGCTTCCGCCACCCGTTCCGTGCGGCTCTGGTCCCGACCGTTGATCACCACGCGGCAGCCTTCGAGCGCGAACTGGCGGGCGATGGCGTGGCCCAAGCCCTGTGTGGAGCCGCCGATGACGGCAACGCGCCCTTTCAGGCCAAGGTCCATGGTTGGTCTTACGTTTCCGCGGGAACGCCCACCGGTTCGAGCCGCACCGCGCAGACTTTGAGGCTCGCCATCTTCGCGTGTGGCTCGAGGACGGGATTGGTGAGCAGGTTGGCGGCCGCTTCGCGGAAATGGAATGGTACGAAGATCTGATGGCGGGCCACCCGATCCGAGATCCGCACCGCGATCAGCATCGAGTTGCGCCGACTGGTGATCTTGACCAGGTCCCCATCGGTGACCCCCAGCTCCAGGGCGTCGTCCGGGTGGACCTCCACGATCGCGCACGGCTCGCGGGCGTCCAGGCCCTGCGAACGCCGCGTCATCGTTCCGGTATGCCAGTGATAGAGCTGGCGACCCGTGTTCATCACGAACGGGAACTCGGCGTCGGGCAGCTCGCCCGGGTCGGCATACTCCACCGCGTGGAAAAGGGCGCGACCATCGGCTGTCGGGAAACGGTCGCCAAACAGGAACGGCGTCCCTCCGTGGTCGAGATCGGGGACCGGGTACTGAAGCCCGCCGCCACGCAGCCGGTCGTAGGTGACGCCGGCCCACGATGGCGCCACCCGGCTGATCTCGGCCATCACGTCGGCCGGTGTTTGGAACGACGTCGTCAAGCCGACGCGATTCGAGAGGTCAACGAGAATCTCCCAGTCCGGACGGGCCGTGCCCGGCGCCCCGATGGCCTGCTCGGCAAGTTGGATCCGCCGCTCCGTATTCACGAACGTACCCGTCTTTTCCGCGAAGGACGCGCCGGGAAGCACGACATCCGCGTAGCGAGCCGTTTCGGTGAGGAAGAGGTCCTGCACCGTCAAGAAATCGACCGACCGGAACCAGGTTTCGGCGTGCGCGATGTCTGGATCGGAGATGATGGGATTCTCGCCCATGATGTAGAGCGCCCGCACGGGCGATCCGTCCCGCGCCATTTCCGTCACCTTGAGACCGGGTTCGAGCGACAGGCGGTTCGAATCGACTCCCCACGCCCGCGCGAACTTCTCGCGATGCCGGGGGTCGCTGACCGCCTGATAGTCCGGGTACACGAAGGGAATCGCGCCCATGTCGGAGGCGCCCTGCACGTTGTTTTGGCCGCGCACGGGGAGCATGGCGGCTCCCCACCGGCCGATCATCCCCGTCGCGAGGATCAAGTTGAGGAGCGACGTGACCATGTCGTGGCCGGTGAGGTGCTGCGTTAGGCCCATGGCCCAGAGCGTGGACGTGTTGGGACCGCGGGCGTATCGCTCCGCCGCCCGACGGATCAGGGCCCCGGAGATGCCGGTGATGGCCTCCGCGCGCTCGATCGTGTACGGTCGGACGGCGGCCCGGATGGCGTCGAAGCCCGTCGTGCGCGCCGCGATGAACGCGCGATCCTCGAGCCCCAAGGCGAGGATGTGCGCGAGCATGCCGTTGTACAGCGCGACGTCCGTCCCCGGCTGCATCTGCAGGTGGATGTCGGCGCGTGACGCGAGCTCAGTGCGCCGCGGGTCCGCGACGATCAGGGTGGCGCCACGCGCGTGCGCCCGCTTGATCGCGGCGCCGAACACGGGATGCGTTTCGGTCGTATTCGCGCCGGCGATGAAGATGACGTCGCACGCTTCCTCGATTTCCCGCATTGAGCCGGATGCGGCCGCCGTGTTGAGGGCATCCCCCATGGCCGACACGCTCGTGGAGTGACAGAGACGCGTGCAATGGTCCACGTTGTTCGTGCCGAAGGCGCCGCGGAACAGGCGCTGCAGCAGGTAGTTCTCTTCGTTGGTACACTTCGCGCTCTGGAACACCGCCATGGCGTCGGAGCCGTGGGTCGCGTGAATGCGCGTCAGCTCGTGCGACACCAGGCTCAGCGCCTCGTCCCACGTGGCCTCGCGGAACGGCCCGTACCACGACGCCGGCGTCGTGGCCCGGCCGCGGATGTCGGGCGCCACCCGTTCGAGGAGCGGCAGATCGCGGAGGCGTTTGCCCTGTGCCCGCGGAGGCCCGGCCGGCTTCGTCCGCGCGCCTTCCTCCGTGATCGTGTGCCACGGTCCGGCGCGACGCGCGGCGCCCGTCGGTCCGGTCCATTCCCAACGGCCATCGCGCCGCTCCCATCCCCGACGGATGAGGGGCGTCGTGAGGCGATCGCGATGCTGGGTGAAATCGTAGCCGAACCGGCCCTTGACGCAGGTCGATCCGTTGTTGGGAGTGACTTCCTCGAACGTGGGCGACGTGACGCGCGCCAGCACGTTGTCCTTCACGTGCAGATCGACCTGGCAGCCGACGCCGCAGTACGGGCACACGGAGCGCACGACCCGATCCGCCGCGACCCGTGCCGTGCCGAACCGCTCGCGCGGCATGACCTCGAAGATGGCGCCGGTCGGACAGACGCGGACGCATTCCCCGCACCAGGTGCACGCCGCCTCGTCAGGGTCGCCGTTCCCACCCACGATGATCTGGGCGTGGTCGCCGCGGTACGCGACGTCGAGCACGCCGACGACCTGGATGTCGTCGCAGGCGCGCACACATCGCGTGCAGAGGATACACAGGCTCATGTCATGGGCGATCATCGGATCGCCGGCCCGGTCGTCACCCGTTCTGAGTGGCAGGGCGTGGGTAGTCGTGGGGCGCGGCGTCACGCCGTACTGCGCGACGTAGGCCTCGAACTCGTTGCCACGCGCCGGGGGAGCGCCCGCCAGCAGGTGATCGGCAGGATACCGTTCGAGGAGGAAGCGCAGGACTCCGCGTCGGGCGTCCACCGCGTCGGGTGACTCGGTCTCGATGACCATATCGTCGAGCAACGCCGTCGCGCACGCCGGGAGCAGCTTGGACTGTCCCTGGACGGAGACGACGCAGATCCGGCAGTTCCCCACCACCGGGAGCTGTGGATACCAGCAGAGCGTGGGAATCGAGATCCCCGCGGCGCGCGCGGCGTCGAGAATGGTCGTGCCGGCAGGCACGTCGACGCGGGTACCGTTGATGGTGGCGCTGGGCATGCAGAATATTGGGCCGCGGTCGCCGCGGCACGCAATAGCGCGCGGCCTAGGGCTTCGCCGCCACGAACCAGCGCCGGTTGCCGCGCGCACCCCGGTCGACGTTCCATTCCCCGTAATGGTTGAGCAGGGCTTCCGGCGCGAGGGACCGGACGATCCCGCGCTGCTCGACGGGGAGCACCAGGTGGCGGCCGCCCGAAACCGTCGCGTCCCGCAACTGGAGCATCGTGCGCACCTGCATCGTCGCGTCGAGGTTGGCGAACACGAGGGGATCCAGAATCACCAGGGTGGGGTGGACGTCGTCGGGGAACCACTCCCCGAGGGCGACGACGATCGTCTGCACGCGGTGGGTCAACGCTTGGTCGGCCGCGCGCACCTCGATGCCCTCGGCGGCCTCCACGGATTCGACCAGGACGAGCACGTCGACGTCGTGGGCGGCGAGCAGGTAGGCGGCGCCGGCGGCCCCGCTCCCGATCGTCACCGCCTGATCGGGTGATTCGAGTCCCTCCAGCAGTCGGGCAAAGGGGACGTCGGAAGGGAGCCCCCAGTGGGTCGGCTGGCGCTGCGCGTCGCGGAGCCGCTGGTGCTGGCCACTCCATCGCCGCTGCCCCGGTAAGCGGAGGCGCCGCTTGATCAGGCGATCGACGTGCTCGAGGACCAGGACTTCCGTGAGCACGAGCTGACCATCCAGTCCTGCTTCCAGTTCCCGCACGGCGTCATCCGCAAGGGCCAGCAACTGTTCGCGGGTCAGCTGGTTCTTGTAGTCCTCGATCCGCTGGGAGACGTATTCCTCGTACTCTTGGCGGGGCGAGCGCGGAGCGAGCCGACGCCGCGAGGGAGCCCGGTCACTCAGCACGGATGGCGGGACGGGGAGGATCCCCAGGTGCTGCGCGTCGCGTGGGCGCAGCGGCCGGCGGCAGCGAGGGGCATGCTGCAACCTCGCGCCCCCGGGGCGGCGTGTCAACGGAGTCCCGCGGCGTCAACCCACGACGCGGAGCAGCGCGCCTTTGAGATAGCCCGTCTCGGGAATGCCCAGGACTTCGGGATGGTCGGCGGGCTGGCCGCAGAGCCGAAGCAGCGCCACTCGGCGACCCGCGTCCGCGGCCGCTTCGCCGAGCATGGCGAGAAACGCCCGCCGGCCGACGTGGTACGAGCATGATGCCGTGAACAGCAGCCCGCCTGGCGACAGCAGGCGGAAGGCACGCAGGTTGAGTTCCTTGTAGCCGCGCAACGCGCCGAGCACGGCGTTCTTGTCTTTCGCGAACGCGGGCGGATCGAGGACGATCGTGTCGAATCGCGCGCCGTCGCGATCCAGCGCGCGGAGCAGATCGAAGCAATTGGCCTCCTGCCACCGCACGTTCTGGATCTGGTTCAGCACCTGGTTCGCTCTCGCGGCCTCGATGGCGGCAGCGCTCATGTCGACGCCCAGCACCTCGTCGGCTCGGGCGGCCATTTGCAGGGCAAAGAGTCCGTGATAGCAGAACAGGTCCAGCGCCCGGCCCTCGGCCAGGCCTCCCATCAGCACGTGATGTTCCCGTTGATCGAGAAAGGCACCGGTCTTCTGGCCGCGATGGGGCGCGGCGATGTACTGGAGACGTCCCTCGGTGACGGCCAGCGGATCGGGGACGGTCCCCCGCACCGGCTCGATGGCGAGGGGGAGCTCCTCGTGCTGGCGAACCGAGGCGTCGTTGCGCAGCAACACGCCGCGCGGCGTCAGCGCCGCGTCGATCGCATCGAGGACGTCATGCCGTACGGCCTCGAGTCCGGCCGAGAGCAGTTGCGCCACCACGAAATCGCCGTACCGGTCCACGATCAACGACGGAAGCCCGTCTCCCTCGCCGTGGACGATCCGGAATGCGGTGGCGGGTGGCTCGAGTCCCGCGCGGCGCGCGTCCGCCTCTCGGATCCGCGCGGCCCACCAGTCCGTCGTGATCGGGGCGTCGTCGGCCGTGAGGAACCGCAGGCGGATTTCCGACACGGGACTCCAGAGCGCTTGACCCACGAACCGTCCGCGGGGATCGGCGACCGTGACGATGCCGGCCTTCGCGGGTCCCTCGAGAACGTCGGATCGGTAAATCCAGGGGTGCCCGCGCTGCCAGCGCGCCGCCCCGCGCCGAGATACGATCGCTCGGGCGCTCATCGGGGGCCGACGCACCGCCGGCGGCGGTGGGCGGTACGTTTGGGGCGGGGACACGGGGCCCTCCGGTCGACCAGCCACGGAAGGTGGGTGCGATGGTGCTCGACGCGCGACTGATCGCGATTCTCGATCCCGCCCAGCTGGGAGCGCGCGCGCTGGATGCCGCGCGTGCGGCGGAGGCGGGCGGAGCCACGATCCTCCAGGTGCGCATGAAGCACAGCGGCGGCGGCGCGTTTCTGCGGTGGACCGAACGACTGGTGGGTGCTCTGACGATCCCGGTCTGGGTCAATGATCGGGCGGACGTGGCGTGGCTGTCGGGGGCGGCGGGACTTCACCTCGGAGCCGACGACCTGCCGGCGGCGCGCGTGCGGGACCACTCGCCACGACCGCTGGCCATCGGTGTGTCGGTGGGGACCGTCGCGGAAGCGGAACGGGCGCGCGCCGCGGGCGCGCGCTACTGGAGCATCGGCTCCGTCTTCGCGACCGGCAGCAAGCCGGACGCCGGCGCCCCCATCGGCGCGGCGGGGTTCGCCGAGTTGGCGCGACGCGCACCGGCTGGCATGCCGTGTCTCGCGATCGGGGGCATCACGGCCGGGCGCGTCCGTGAAGTCGGCGCCGTTGGCGCCGCCGGCGTGGCGGTTATTCATGGAATCTTCGGCGCGTCCGACATCGCGCGAGCGGCGCGTCGCCTGCGCGAAGCTGTGGAGTCCCACTGCGCCCCACCGACCTAGCGATCGCCTTCCCGGGCGGCGCGGATCCGGGCGACGGCGGCCAGATGCTCGCGGAGGGTCCGCGAGAACACGTGCCGCCCGTCGCGCTGGGCCACCAGGAAGAAGAAATCGGTGGTCGCGGGGTACAGCGCCGCCCGGAGGCTTGCCGCGGAGGGCTGACCAATGGGACCCGGCGGCAGACCGTCGTGGAGGTAGGTGTTGTAGGGCGACGGCCGCTGGTAGTCGCGCTCGAACAGGCGGCGCCGGCGTCCGAGAGCGTAGATGATCGTGGGATCGGCTTGCAGGCGCCAGCCGGCGCGGAGGCGATTGTGGTATACGGAGGAGACATATGGGCGGTCCCGATCATGGCGTACCTCCCCTTCGATGATCGAGGCGAGCGTGACGAGCTGGAACCGAGTGAGGCCAAGCGTGTCCAGCCGCGCGGTCCACGCCGGCCGCCACTGGTTCTCGAACTCCTGGACCATCTGCGACACGACCTCCCGCGCGGTGGCGCCGAACCGCACGAAGTAGGTGCTCGGGAATAGGAATCCCTCGAGGGACGTGGCGCCCGGGGCGACGCTGGCGATCAGCGCGGAGTCGTGGGCGGCGGCGAGCGTGCTGTCAGCGGGAATGCCGAGCTGTCGCTCGACCTCGGCCGCCACCTCCGTCAGCATGAGTCCTTCCGGTATGACCAGCCGGTGGAAGGCGGCGGTCCCCGCGACCAGCGCGCGCAGCACTTCCCGGGCGGGTTGGTGGCGATACAGGTCATACACGCCGGCCTGGATGGCGCGGTCGCGTCCCAGGAGGGTCGCGTAGAGCCGGAACCGCGCGGGCGACGCGATCACCTGGTAGGCGTGCAGGGTATCGGCGACCGCTTCGAGGGAAGCGCCGCGCGGGATGGTCACGCGCACGGGTTCCCGCTGTGGCGACGGCGCCGCGCAGCCGGCGGCCGCCACCACCCACGCCGCCGACGCGATCCTCCTCACCGATGCGTCCGGTCCAGGTAGGCCTGAAGCAAGAGTGCCGCGGCGCGCTGATCCCGATCGACGCGGCCCCCCACGGCGTCCGCCCGCGCGGCGCGCGCGGTCGTCATCCTCTCGTCCGCCAACAGCACGGGGAGTCCCGTCTTGAGGGCAATGAGGTCGGCGATCGCTCGCGCCGCGTCGGCGGCGGGTCCTTCGGCCCCGTCCTCGTCGAGCGGCAATCCCACCAAGACACCGACCGGGCGATACTCGTCGAGGTGGGCGCGCAACTGCTGCATGGGGAACCGCCGACCGGCCCGACGTGAGAGGGTGGCCAGCGGTTGCGCGATCATGCGGCTGGGATCGGAAATGGCGAGGCCAATACGCTTCGTGCCCCAATCCACCGCGAGCAGGCGTCCCTCCGGCGGGAGATCAGCCTGGTGGGCCGGTGGGCCTTCGAGCGACGATGGCGGGGAGCTACGGCCCGTCGGCCCGTCGGCCCGTCCGCCCGTCGTGGTGGTCATCCCTGCTGCATGGTGGCGAAGAACTCCTTGTTGTTCTTCGTGCGCTTCATCCGCTCCAACAGGAACTCGATCGCCTCGACGGTCGGCATGTCGGCCAGGAAGTTGCGAAGCAGGTAGACCTTGTTGAGCTCCTCTTTGTCCAACAGCAGCTCCTCTTTCCGCGTCGAGGTACGCTGCACATCGATTGCGGGGTAGATCCGCCGGTCGGAGATCTTCCGGTCCAGCACGAGCTCCATGTTGCCGGTGCCTTTGAATTCTTCGAAGATGACTTCGTCCATCCGGCTGCCGGTTTCGACGAGGGCCGTGGCGATGATCGTCAGCGATCCCCCGCCCTCGATGTTGCGCGCGGCGCCGAAGAAGCGCTTGGGCTTCTGAAGGGCGTTGGCGTCCACACCGCCGGACAGGATCTTGCCGGAGTGGGGGATCACGACGTTGTGGGCCCGCGCGAGGCGCGTGATCGAGTCGAGGAGGATGATGACGTCCTGCCCGTGCTCCACGAGGCGCCGGGCCTTCTCGATCACCATGTCCGCCACCTGAACGTGCCGGTCGGCCGGCTCGTCGAAAGTGGAGGAGATGACCTCCGCCCGGACGTTCTCCTCCATGTCCGTCACCTCTTCGGGCCGCTCGTCGATGAGCAGCACGATGAGCTTCGCTTCCGGATGGTTCTCCGAGATGGAGTTCGCGATCTTCTGGAGGATGATGGTCTTGCCGGCTTTGGGTGGGGCGACGATCAGGCCGCGCTGGCCGAAGCCGATGGGCGAGAGCAGATCGATCACCCGCACCGACAGGTCGGCCTCTTTCTGCTCGAGGTGGATGCGTCGGTCGGGGTAGCGAGGGCGCAGGTTGTCGAAGGCGATCCGGTGTTTCGCTTTGTCGGGATCGTCGAAGTTGACGCTCTCGACCTTCAGGAGGGCGAGATACCGCTCGCCTTCCTTGGGGGGCCGGACCTGGCCGAGGATCGTGTCCCCGGTGCGGAGGTCGAAGCGCTTGATCTGGCTTGGACTGACGTAGATGTCGTCCGGGCCGTAGAGGTAACTCCAGTCCTGGCTGCGCAAGAACCCGTACCCCTCGGGGAGAATCTCGAGGACCCCCTCCCCCTGCAGCACGGTATCCGAGTCGAGCAGCGACTGTTCGATCCGGAAGATCAGATCTTGCTTGCGCATGCCCGAGTAGTTGGTGATGTTGAGTTCTTCGGCCATCGCGTGCAACTCCGCGACGGATTTCCTCTTCAGATCAGCGATGTCCACGGCGGGACTCCATCGGGGCGGGGGGACGCTGGTGCGGACCTCGGTCCAAGCGATTGCGGGCAGCCCTGGGTGAGGGCGGAACCTGCGGAATGAGTCTGGGGGTTTAAGTGATGAAAGCGCTTAAATATCTGGCGCCTTCGGAACACCGTCAAGAGGCCCGATGATTCCCTCGGAATTGCTCACCCATTGGCGCTCCGTGATCGTCCGCAACCGCGAGATCATCGAGGCGGTGGTGCGACCCGAACATCGGGGGCCTTCGCGGGCGTTGCGAGACGCGTTGGCGGAGTGGCCTGGCATGCACTACTGGGCCAACGGCAAGGACGCCGAGCGGCTCGTGCTCGTCCGGGCCGTCGGCCCGCAGCCCCACGAGCGGTGGTGGCTCCACATCGTCTTGTTCCTCGGGACGTTCCTCACGGTGCAGCTGGGCGGGGTCCTCCTCCTCGGTGGCTCTGTGCATACGCTGCCCTCGTTCCACGGCGGATGGCATGAGGTGGGTCAGAATCTCGCGTACTGGTTGCGGGCGAGCACCGCCGGCATCCCCTTCGCCACGGCGCTCATGGCCATCCTGCTCTCGCACGAGATGGGTCACTACCTGACCGCCAAGCGATACGCCATCAGTGCCTCGCCACCGTATTTCATCCCGGC
>Ga0307424_1001996_pt1 | contig 10328 bp, 5 predicted proteins | sample SalMarWE160320MG_FD_202157 | JGI IMG/M metagenome (GOLD analysis project Ga0307424, IMG submission 202157) | Salt marsh sediment microbial communities from the Plum Island Ecosystem LTER, Massachusetts, United States - WE1603-20 | ecosystem: Environmental > Aquatic > Marine > Intertidal zone >...
TGTGAAACCGGCATCGCCGCAAGGTTGAAGACCCTGTCCGCCGCACCCAAGTCCATCCGCAGCGTCAATGCCCAAAACGCCCTCCAATGGATCCAGAAACGGCTGGATATCCGTCTGGCGGAAAATCAGGCCGAAGCCGTCCGATGTGCCCTCGAAAACAAGATCATGGTCATTACCGGCGGACCCGGCACCGGAAAAACCACCATCATCACTGCGATTTTGAAAATTTTTTCTGAGCTCAAGATCAAAATACATTTGGCCGCTCCCACGGGAAGAGCCGCAAAACGAATGAGTGAAGCCACCGGTCATGAAGCCAGAACCATCCATCGACTCCTGGAGTACAGTTTTGCCAAAGGCGGATTTCAAAAGAACGAAGAAAAGCCGCTGTCCTGCGATCTTCTCATCCTGGACGAAGTTTCCATGATCGACACCGTGCTGATGTACCATTTGACAAAGGCCATACCGACCTTTGCCACCGTTATTCTGGTAGGGGATATCAACCAACTGCCATCGGTGGGTGCGGGGAATGTTTTAAACGATATTATTGGATCCCATGTCGTCCCGGTGGTGGAACTCAATGAAATTTTCAGACAGGCCAGAGAAAGCAGAATTATCGTCAACGCCCATAAAATCAATAACGGCATCCTTCCCGTATTTGAAGACCATGCTCCGGGCAATGACTTTTATTTCATCCAACAGGAAGATCCTGAAAAAGTTTTAGAGATCATTCTGGAATTGATCAAAGAACGCATCCCGAAACGTTTTGATCTGGACCCGGTGCATGATATCCAGGTGTTGACGCCCATGCATAAAGGCGTGGTGGGGGCCGACAATCTCAATACGGAACTGCAAAAAAGCCTGAACCCTTCCCAAGATGAAATTATACGGGGGAACCGCAATTTCAGGGTAAACGATAAGGTCATGCAGATACGGAACAATTACGACAAGGAAGTGTTCAACGGAGACATCGGCAGGATTGCCGGCATTCAGCCGGATGAAAACGAGATTACGGTGTTGTTCGACGGCCGGCACGTTGTTTACGAGTTTTATGAACTGGATGAATTGGTGTTGGCTTATGCCGTTTCAGTGCACAAATCACAGGGTTCCGAATATCCGGCAGTCGTGATGCCCGTCCTGCCCCAGCATTATATTCTTCTCCAGCGCAATCTCATCTATACCGCCGTAACAAGAGGACGAAACCTGGTGGTGATGGTGGGCGCCATAAATGCCCTGGCCATGGGCATACAAAACGATAAGACACAAAGACGATTCACATATCTAAAACATAGACTGCGTTGAACCGCCGTGAGGAATCAGCTCTTGCTGGAGGTAATCGTTTGAAAAGAAGTAATCTGCTGCTTCACCTTTTTGCTCTTGCATTTCGGGCACTGAAACTTTTTCTTTTCATACTCTGAAATCTTCATCATCAAGGAAAAGAGTTTCTTGCATTTTTCGCAAATGAATTCGTAAGTCGGCATAATCCCCTCCTTTATACATACTTTTAGAGACCTTTGCAAAACGCCCCTTTTTGCCCAATTTCTGCGTTAGACTCAAATTTTAATCCTCAAAATACTCAATGTATTCCTGCGGTTAAAATTTTCGTCTTCCTTGAACTTGAACAAAAATGGGCGTTTTGCAAAGGTCTCTTTTAAAAAGGCCTCGCACAGGATCCATTTCGCGACTTTTGAGATATACGTTTTGTTAACTACTATACACGGTTATGATCAAAGGTTCAACCTGTTTTACTTTTGCAAGGGCCTATCTATTGCCCATCCATAAATGAGGATTTTTGTTCAAGATCAAGACATGCGAAAAAAATAACCACAGGCATATGAATAATATTCCGAGGATTATTTTTTGAGCATAACGCAGATATTGGGCAAAAAGACCATTTATGGATGGACAACTCAGGCAAGGTCCGGGCTTACGGGTGCTTAAGGACGAGTTTCGGTTGGTTGGAAAGAGATACACGTTTTCGCGGAGCGTTGTTTTATGTATCGAGATTCAAATGCGTCTTCACGGCTATTTTATCGATTTTGGAAGCAGTATTTATCGGGATTAATTGTGATAGTTTTGCGCTTGACGAATTTTGAAATATCTTCTAGTCGATGTTTTTTTGAGCGTCTTCCAAACCCAAAGACAGATTCGGAAGACGCTCCAGCAGATTTAAGCGGCAAGTTGGAAGGCTTTTTCAGTGGCGTTTCGGATTTCTTCGGGCGTAAACGGTTTGGGCAGGTAATCGACCGCGCCCATTCTCGAAGCTTCAACGGCGGTTTCGATACTGGCATATCCGGTAATGATGATGACCAGGGTTTCGGGTCTATTGTCCCGAATTGCCTTCAAAAGTTCCAGGCCTTTCACTTCGGGAATCTTCAGGTCCAGCAACACCAGCGCATATTCGTTTTCTTCGATCTTTTCAAGGGCCTCGGCTTTGGACACCGCCTGATCCACATGGAAATCTTTCTTTGAGAGTATTTTACGAATATTGTTGTTAACGGCGACCTCGTCGTCAATGACCAGAATCCTTGCCTTGGCGGCTTCTTTCGGAAATTCAATGACATCTGCCGAAACCTCGGACGCTTGCTCCATCATTTGTGCCACATTCTTTTTGAGCTGCTCATAGGGTATAAAGGATACGCCTTCATGCTGCAGGTTCAGCACATATTCAGGACCGGTTACGGATGCCACTTCTTCGTAGGAGAACGGATAGTCGATCCCGATCAGTTTTTTTGAATCAAAGCCTTTTTCTTTGGCGCCCTTTTTCTTTCTGGCTTTCAGTTGCGGGCATTCACCGGTCTTGTTTCCGCCTTTACAGGTATTCCCCAATTTTTTGAAAATATCACACACCATACTGCCCACGGCGCAGTAATTTTCCAATGTTTCGGGAGCAGCCTCCACCACCGGCATATCCGAAGGTCCGAGTTTGTCGGTATAGTCGTCACCGGCGTATTTTGCCACCTCTTCTCTGTCGAAGGGTATATCGACATCGATAATCTCTTTTTCCTTTTCCGTGGTGGGGGCCTCCACCAGTTTTCCGGACAGAGCCAGATCCACCGTCGATCTCAGCTCATCCGGCGTAAACGGTTTGGAAATATAGTCCAGGGCGCCCAGGCGTATGGCTTTAACCGCCGTATCGGTGGAAGCATAGGCGGTCATGATGACCGCTTTTGTCAACGGCCATTCCTTTTTAACCAGTTTCAGCAATTCCAGCCCGTTCATTTCCGGCATTACGATATCGGAAATGAGCAGCGCGAAGGAATCTTTCGCCATTTTATCCAAGGCTTCTTTGGCGCTGGTTGCGTGAACGATTTCGTAATCATTTTTTGAAAGGATTTTTTCTACATTTTGACAAATTTGCGCTTCATCATCCACGACCATTATCTTTGCTGCAGTTGCCATTTTTCCTCCTTTAAGAAATTTTCAATTTGGATTCTTTATCATGTTAAATGGTTTTTTTCTGAATAAGTTGTTTTGGCTATTATCGAATGCATGATGTATGCCAGATATGGATAAAAATTATATGCTATTGATATAATAGGTATTAATCAAAAAAGCAGCGGCTGTTTCTACCACAAACGTATAAAATAAATATACAGTGACCATTATGCTTATGAGATGCGTGTTGACGGTATTCGAATGACGGATGAATGGGGGGTATCTAAAAATAACATATTGTTATTAAACGATATTATCTAAAATTTAGGGCGAAAGCTGAAAGGGCTGGAACAGGCCGGTGTTCGCTTCCAAGGGTTTTTGAAAAATTTCGCAATATGTATAAAAAAAATATACAGAGTATATTAATCCATTTTGAATTGACTCGAAATGAATAAGCTCTCAAAAACCAAACAAAACACATTTTTATTAAACCCACGAAGTTCACGAATTTGAAAATTATTAATTATTTTTTATTTCTTTGTGATCTTCGTGGTGATTTCTATACATCCGTTTTATTGTTTTTGGGCAGCTTGATATTGTGTTTTTTCATCAGTGCCTGAAAGTTGGTTCTTTGAAGCCCTACCTTCCGTGCGGCCTGGGTGATATTCCAATTGTTTTTCGTCAAAGCGTTCATTATGAAATTTTTTTCGACCTTTATCACCGCTTTCCGACGAATTTCTTTTTTAACGCGTTTAAGGGCTTCATTGGTTTCAGGAACATGCTCGAACAGTTCTTCGATGTCGGCCATCTCTCCCAAAAGTGGAAGCTCTTTATGGGTAATTTTTTCTTTTTCGCACAAAATGACCGCCCGTTCGACAACATTTCTCAGTTGCCGGACGTTGCCCGGCCAATCATACCCGGTCAGGCGTGCCGCGGCATCTTCATCGAATCCAGTGATCTTTTTTCCGAAATCAAGACAAAACTGATGCAGAAAATGATAGGAAATGGGCAAAATATCCGCCTTTCTTTCTTTTAACGGAGGAATAAGGATCGGATATACGAAAATGCGATAATAGAAATCTTGTCTGAAAGATCCCTCTTTCACCATTTCTTCAAGATTCTGATTGGTGGCAAATATCAACCGGACATCCACTTTTTGGGTCCGGGTGCTCCCCAAGGGCAAGAATTCTCGATTCTCAATAAATCTCAGCAACTTACTCTGAACGACCAAGCCGATATTGCTGATTTCATCGAGAAATACGGTGCCGCCGTCCGCCAATTTAAAGATGCCGTCCTTGTCATGGTGCGCTCCGGTAAACGCTCCCTTGGTATACCCGAAAAGCTCGCTTTCCAGGAGGGTTTCCGACAATGTCCCGCAATCAACGGCAAAAAATACGTTGCTGCTTCTGTTACTGTTGGCGTGAATCGCCCTTGAAATCAACTCCTTGCCGGTTCCGCTCTCTCCGCAGACCAGTACCGTCGCGTCGGTGGGAGCGACCTTTTGAACCATGGAAATGACCTTTTTAATCTTCGGACTCTCCCCGATCAGTTGATGAGAAACCGATTTTCGGCGCTGTTTCTGTTCCAAAAGCTGCTTGTTTTGAGTCAGCATCTCTTTTTGGGTCAACGCCTGTCCAACGACCGCACGCAGCTCCACGGGGGTGAAAGGTTTCGGCAGGTAGTCGAAAGCGCCCATCTTCATCACCTCAACGGCCGAAGACACGCTGGCATAACCGGTGATAACGATGGTCATGGTTTCCGGGCAGCATACTTTCAATCGCCTAAGAACTTCCATACCGCCCACATTGCTCATTTTTAAATCGGTGACCACCACGTCAAACATGGTGTCGTCCACCATCTTCAATGCCTCATGCCCGCTCAGCGCATAGCGGACGTCATAATCCATTTTAGAGAGTATTTTGACGCAGTTCCGGCAAATCGCCGGTTCATCATCGATAATGAGAATCAGCGGTTTACGCGCGGCCATCTTGATTTCCTCGGTTGAAGGGGAGCCTGATGGTAAATGTCGTACCATGATCCGGCCGGCTTTGCACGCCGATATCGCCGCCGTGCCGTCCGACGATACCGTGTGTAATGGCCAGACCAAGGCCGGTCCCGATCTCCCGTGTGGTAAAAAACGGTTCGAATATTTTATCGATAACCTCGTCGGCAATCCCCTTGCCGGTATCGCTCACCGTTACGGTCACGAATTGATTGTCGGGTAAAACTTCCGTTGAAATTCTAATCCGGCCCCCGGGTTCAGTGGCGTCGGTGGCATTAAGGATAAGATTGATGAGGGCCTGTTGCATCTGTTCTTTATCCAGCAACAATTCCGGAACGCTCTCGGAAAGCGCTTTTTGTATTTTGATATCCTTGAACTCGGCCTGCTTTCGGGTGAGATGGATACACTCGTCAATGATGTCATTGATGTTGTGAAGTTTTTTAGCCGGTTTTGTTTGACGGGCAAAATCGAGAAGGCTGGAAACAATCTTCCGGCAGCGAAGGCTCTCATTGGTGATGGTTTCCAGTTCCTCATATAGGGGACTTTCGGAATCAATTTCTTCCTGACTCAACATGGCCGTTGTCAGGATGGTGGTCAGCGGGTTGTTGATTTCATGGGCAACACCGGCGGACAACCGGCCGATGGAAGCCAGCTTGTCCTGTTGCATCATCGCCTGCCGGGTATTGATATCCGCGGTAATATCCCGGGCAAGCTCGATGGCGCCGATGATCTCTCCGTTTTCAAAAAACGGGTACGCGGAGATTGAATAATAGACATTTTTATTGTCTTTATCTTTGTGGACATGGGTTTCTTTCGTCGGCTTCCGGGTCTTGAGGGTATCCGCGAGGGGACATTTATGATCTTCACCGGAGCATGGCCGGGTCAGTCTGTGGGTAATTTCATAGCAGTATCGACCGACTGCTTCTTTTCGCTGTAAACCCAATTTTTTAAGAAGGGTTTCATTGATATCCAGAATCCGGTAGTCGGACCCGATGATCATGACATCTTCCTGAATCAGCTCGTTGATTAAAAGATCATACATCGCCCGGTTGCGGTCATATTCCTTTAGCTTTTTCCGCATCCGGATTTTATCAAAGGCCCTTTGGATCGCCAGTTCCAGCACATTGTCGTTAATCGGTTTTGTTACAAAATCAGTTGCCTCATGCTTTAAACTTTTTATGGCAAGATTCAGATCCCCGTGACCTGTCAACATAATGACCTCTGTTTCCGGATGGTTGCTTTTGATTTTTCGAAGCAGGTCTATGCCGTCGATGCCGGGCATTTTGATATCGGTAATGACCACCGGAACGTCGGTCTCTTTTAAGATGTTCATTGCCTGCGCGCCGTTTTCAGCGGTCAGAACATCATACCCGATATCGGTCAAAGAGATATCCAAAACTTCCCTAAGATCGTCCTCGTCATCCACCAGTAAAATGGTTTTTTTCATAGTTTGGATTCCTTTGCCGGAAAAAATATATGAAAACACGTCTCCTTTTGTTCGTTCATGGCCGCCTTGATATCTCCGTGGCAGTCTTTGATAATGCCATAACTGATTGAAAGCCCAAGACCGGTCCCTTTACCGACTTCCTTGGTGGTAAAAAACGGCTCAAATATTTTATCGGCGATATCTTCTGAAATCCCGATACCCGTATCTTTGACCTCAACAACCACCATATTTCCTTCCAGTGCGGTTTTGAGTGTAATTTTTTTCGTGCCCATGGCGCGCTCCGATGACCGCCATTTTTCTTCTATGGCATCTCTCGCATTTAAAAGCAGGTTGATAAACACCTGTTCCAGCCGGCTGGAATCCGCCATAATGGTCGGTAGGTCTTGTTCGATATCCCAGGCCACTTCAATGCCTCTGACTTTAAGCTGCTGGCTGAAAATGTCATGGGCTCTTTTCAATATTTCGTTGACCTGCACTTCGGCCAACACCACCGACGACTTCCGTGCGAACTGCCGCATGTGACTGATAATGTCGGCGCTGCGATCCACATTGCGATCGATCTTCTCAAGCATGGTATAAAAGTCTTTGTTTTTAATAATTGTGTTATTTTGCGCTTTTTTTAGGCAATAGCCGCCGGCGGCTTTAATAACCGAGAGGGGTTGGTTCAATTCGTGAGCAATACCGGTTGCCATTTCTCCCAGCGTTGCCATCTTGCCCGCATGAATGAGCTGCTGTTCGGTTTCAAGCCGCTTGGTGATATCGCTGGTCGTCACCAGAAGTACTTTTTGTCCCAGATATTCCGACGGTGATATCCGGATGGCCGCAAAAAAAGTTTTGCCGTTGCTGTTAACCTGCTTCACCTGGTTAATATAGGCGGATGTCATGATTTTAAACGCAAAGTGATCCTTTTCCTCATCCAGAAACAAATCCAGAAACGATCTGCCGGTGATTTCATCTTTTTCGAATCCATACAAATCTTTAACGCTTTTATTGCAATCGAGGATTTCGAAAGTATTCATGTTCAATACAAAAACAGCATTTGGGATATTATTGAAAATGGCATAATATTTTTTTTCGGATTTTTCAAGCCGCTCTTCAAGCTGCTTCATACGCGTAATATTGAGGCAAACTTCCATGACCGAAACGACATTTCCGCGGACGTCCCGAATGGGAGATGTCCTGGCGAGCCAGTGTGTGGTGTTGCCGTTTTTGTCTTTGCCGGTTTCCTGTCCGTAATGAGATCTCCCGTCATTGAATGTCTTTTCCACGGGACAGTTTTCGCATTTTTTCTCACGCTGTTTATAAACACGAAAGCAGAAGTCTTTAGGTGTTGGATTAAACGTTTCTTCAAATTCTTTGTTATAACTGACAAGCTGATAGTTTTTGTCCTGAATGGTAATCAAACAGGGAACCAGCTCAAAGAGGTTCTGGTATTCGTCCCGCTGTCTTTTGAGTTCGGTCTGTTTGGCGGCAATTTTTTTGCCCATTTTATTGATGGCGACAAACAACTGGCCCATTTCATCATTTTGGTCGATGTCGATATTGCTCAAATACTCGCCTTTTGCGATAAGCTGGCTGGCATCGATCAGTTTTTTTATGGGCTGATTGACGAATTTCAATACAAAGATAAATATAATGGCGGATGTGAGAAGAAACGCAAAAGCAGCCAGGGCAATGTTGCTGTTTCTAAGAAAAGCGATGCTCTTATCCGTCTTCTCCAAGGAGACAACCACATCCAGCGCCCCCAGGATCTTCTTTCCCGTGGGGTGCACATGGCAGGCATCGGACGAACAGCCGCTTTCATTTCGGATGGGGCTGATAATTCCCAAAAGGCGATGGCCTTTTAAAGAAGAAAAGATTCTGGTTTTTTCCGCCAGCCCGAGTTCCACCAGCGGCGGATCTTTCCGGTGACACACATCACAGGCTTCGGCCTTTATGTTGGTCATCAGATTGAGTTCCGAAGGACGGTTTGAAAACTTTATCTGCCCCTTTTTGTTGTATATGCGAATCGTGTCGATTTCTTTTTGTTTGCTGATATTGTTGATGATATGATTGATGTCTGCTCTGGAGTTCAACATCATGGCATAGTGGGTGCCCAGAATGATGGTATTGCTCAACCTGTCGGTTTCTACCATGATATCTTTCATGATCTTTTGGGTCTGGTATTTAATGTTGTAATAGGCCCATATCGATAGGCTCAAAAGCAAAATGAGTCCCACGGGTAGAATCAGCTTTGAAACCAGATTAAAACGAAAATGTCGAAACGGGTTGAACATGGTTTGGCCCTTTTGGCATAGGCGCTTTAGATTTTATAACTATTTGAGGAGTCGGGGTGTTTTCCGAACAGGCGCTCCATGGATAAACTTTTTTTAAACCGCATGAACTCGCGGCAAGGGATCGTAAGGAAAGAACAAGGTATTATCTTCAAGATATCAACCGGTTAAATTCATCATTTTAAATTCTTTTAGAGACATAATTTCGGAATAAACCTGTTCTTTCCAACGATCCCTAAGCCACTCAAACAGCATCCGATTTTAAAAAAAAGTTTATCCATTCCGCTCTCCTCAAGGATTTAGAGGAAAAACTCCCCGAGGGCTCAACTATTTATTACCATTGCCGTTTATTTTTTTCAACTGCCGACTTTGGAAGTGGTTAGAAGTGGTTAGACGTTTCTCCCCAACGGATAAAGCGGCATCGGTTTTTTTAGTTTATAATGGATCACCAGAATTCCCGAAACGATCAGGAGCAAAGCGATGAGGATATTCATGGTTATCGGTTCTTTCAAGATCAGCCCTCCCAGCAAAACGCCGGTGATGGGCATAACAAAGATAAAAGAATGCAAGGCCACGGCGCCGTACCTTTTTAACATGCTGTTCCAGGCCACAAAGCCGAATGTCGCCGAAATAAGACTTTGATATGCCATCGCGCCGATAATTTCGGCATCGACAAAACCGATCATATGTCCGTCCCACAAAACACCGCCCAAAAAAAAGAAGGGCACGGAAAATATCATCGGGAACAAGACGATCTGAAACGGCTGGAAGGATGAGATGATCCGTTTTGTATATACGGCATTGCAAGCCCAGAGAAAAGCAGCCGCCAGTATCATCAAATCCCCGACGTCCAAATGGGTCTTCACGCCTTTTTTTTCCAAAAATACAAAAGCGACACCGAAAAATCCCATCAAAAGGCCCATGATTTTCCTTTTTGTAATCCGATCGCCGGGGATAAAAAAATGCGCGAGAAACAGGGTAAAAAAAGGTTGAAAATTCACGAGAAGGGTGCCGCGGGAGGCATTGCTTTTACTGAGCCCAAGGTAGAAAAGAGAAAGCTGGATGGTAAAAACCACGGAGATGACCATCAACTGAGAGATCTGTTCTTTTTTAATGTTAAAAGATCGTCCCGTGATTCTCGCCCATACAAAAATGGCAATGGAGGCAATGCCGAATCGGATGCCGGCCGTGGTAAACACCCCCAGACCCTTTAGGCTGATTTTAATGGCCA
>Ga0307424_1001999_pt1 | contig 10316 bp, 7 predicted proteins | sample SalMarWE160320MG_FD_202157 | JGI IMG/M metagenome (GOLD analysis project Ga0307424, IMG submission 202157) | Salt marsh sediment microbial communities from the Plum Island Ecosystem LTER, Massachusetts, United States - WE1603-20 | ecosystem: Environmental > Aquatic > Marine > Intertidal zone >...
TTCCGCTATTCGGGTTCGCCGACTGGATCGCCGGGGCACGGCTTCACTGATGTTGGAGCGGGCGACTTCTTCAACGAAGCTGTGAAGTGGGCGTTTCTGTACGGCATAACGTCGGGAACCACCTCGAATCTCTTCACCCCAGGGGATCCGTTGACGCGAGGGCAGATGACCACACTGCTGCATCGATGTGCGGGCGTTCCGGCGGGAAGCCCGGACCCCGGCTTCAGTGACGTCAGCCCCTCGGCGTTCTACGCCTCGGCGGTGGCCTGGGCCAAGGCCGTGGGTGTGACGACAGGAACCAGCGCAACGACGTTCTCCCCGAATCAGACGGTGACTCGCGGGCAGATCGCATCGTTCCTCAAGCGGCTGAGTGATGCGCTCGGTGGGGCTTCCTGCGCGGGAACACCTCCCGACCCTTCGATCCAACCCACCGCCATCGGGACGGCACCTTCTGGGACTGCGCAAGTAGTCATCATCAACGCAGCACCCGAGATGCTCAGGTTCTCGATGGGGGGTCCCACCCCGACACTCGAGGTGCTCGACTCCTGCCCTACGTGCCAGAAATACGTCGGCACACCGCCGGCGGACGCGTGTACTCGGAGTGGTGTCGTGGCGAAGACGGTGACCATCGACCCTGGTCGGTACCGTGTGGCTTTCGAGGCGGTATCGGGAAACGCGACGCCTCTGTTTGCAGACTGGCTATTGGGCAGCGGGATCGCCTACACGTTCTGCGTTGTCGTCATCCAATCCTGAAACCGATACCCAGCGCGTAGGAGGTTCGGGATTGGGCCTTCGGAGGCTTGTCTGCCGATGCTCATCTTGGGAGTGATCCCTCGGGGAGGGCTTCCGGCTGGAACTTGGGACTTTCGCCTCTATTGCTCCTTGCGAGTGCCGTGCGATGATGCGTCCATGACTTCAACGGATCTTGAATCAACATCGATTGAAGAGAGAACGGCCATCTTCTCCGCGTTGGGGGACCCGATCCGGCTTCAGATCCTCGATCAGCTTGCCTCCTGCCAGAGGTGTGTATGCGATATTCAGTCGTCCATCGACATCGCACCGAATCTCCTGTCCTATCACCTGCGCGTCTTGCGTGAGGCCGGCCTGGTGGAGGCGTCCCGGCGGGGACGGTGGGTCGACTATCGCCTCTCCGACGAGACGGTGCGGCTGGTGCAGCGATCGCTCCCTGCCGGACTCGGATGAAGGCACTCGTGAACACCGACGTGCAGGCCGTCCCCGCGGTGCACTCTTCGTGGCGCGTCTGGGGCGGGCTCTTGGCAGCCGTTGTGGTGTGGGCTGGTGCCTACCAGGCAAACGGGCCGCTGTGGCAGTGGGCCATCTATGACATGTCCGGGTTTGCTTCGGACAATCGGCTGGGTTCGGCCCTGGAGTTCTTCTTCTTTGACACGGTGAAGATCCTGCTGCTGCTGGCCGGGATCATCTTTGCGGTGACCGTCCTGCGCAGCTTCATGAGCGTCGAACGCACCCGGGCGCTGCTGGGCGGCAGGCGCGAAGGAGTCGGCAACATGGCGGCCGCAGGGCTGGGAGTGGTCACGCCGTTCTGTTCGTGCAGCGCAGTGCCCGGCTTCATCGGGTTTGTCGCCGCCGGCGTGCCGCTGGGGATCACCATGAGCTTTCTGATTGCCAGCCCGATGGTCAACGAAGTCGCCATCGTGCTTCTGTACGGGCTCTTTGGATGGCAGGTCGCGGCGCTCTATGTGGCTGCCGGACTCGTCGTGGCCGTCGTGGCCGGATGGGTGATCGGACGGCTCCGCCTCGAACGTTGGATCGAGTCGTTCGTGTTCGAGACCACCCTGCGAGGTCAACCGGTCGACCCGTCACAGGGTCTCGGCTGGACCGACCGGTTCGCTATCGCACGAGAGGAAGTCCGGACCATCATCCGAAAGATCTGGCCGTATCTCCTTGCCGGGATTGGAATCGGAGCCGCCATCCACGGCTGGGTCCCTGAAGGGTTCTTCGTCAGGTACGCCGGGCCGAACAACGCCCTGGCCGTGCCCGTCGCCGTCGGTCTCGGAATTCCCCTGTACTCGAACGCCGCGGGGATTCTCCCGTTGGTCGAAGCACTCCACGCCAAAGGGCTCGCAATCGGCACGGTCCTGGCCTTCATGATGTCGGTCGTCGCCCTGTCCGTCCCCGAACTCGTCCTGTTGCGTCGCGTGCTCAAGCCCCGTCTCCTCGCAGTGTTCGTCGGAGTCGTCGGCACGGGCATCCTCGCCGTCGGCTTCCTGTTCAACCTGATCCTATGAAAGGAGATCCCGTGAAGATCGAAGTGCTAGGCGCCGGGTGCGCCAACTGCCAAGCCCTCGAGAAGCGAACGGCCGAAGCGGTGACCTTGCTCGGTCTCCAAGCTGAGATCGTGAAAGTCACGGACTACGGAGAGATCGCCTCCTACGGTGTCATGTCGACTCCGGCGCTGGTCGTCGACGAGAAGGTCGTTGTCGCCGGCCGAGTCCCGAGAGTATCGGAGATTCAGTCGCTGCTCGAGGAGGCGGGTTTCCAGGCGACACCGTGAGATCGTCCGGCGCGGCGAGGGTGGAACGGAGAAGCGTGAGGAAGAGCGGGGGCCGGTGCCAGCCGAATGTGGTGGCGTCAGAACGCGAAGAACCCCGAGAAAGTCTCGATCGAAACCTTGACCCTCTCGGAGCTTCCGACTCGCTGGGACTCCGAACCCCAAAGGGCTGGTCTCCTAGTGAGTACCCGGAGTGTCCTCTTGGTCGCTTCCGGTCCGGCCCGGGGTTGCCCCCGATCCGGAAGCTGCACGACAGACCCAACCCCTCGTCGCCACAGACTCAACGGGGGCGAAGATTTCGCGAGTCGATTCGTCAGCGAAGGCGTGTTCAGCGATGCCGACTGTAGCCTTCCGTCAATCTCCCAAGTCCTCGTCGAGATTCCATCCGTCATCCTTGGTGAAGTAGTAGCCGGAATCGCCACAGTTGAGGCAGATGTCGGGCTTCTGGTACTCATCGCTTGGGGTGGTCGTGGTAGTCGGCTCCTCTTTGTCGCAGTCGTCCGCGTTGTCGACCACCTTCTCGACGGCGAAACCGACGATGCCTTCTGTCCCGGTGGTCGTGAACAGGTACACCGAATCGCCCGAGATCGTGTCTGGCATCGTGTTCGTCCACGACCCCTTCGCTCCGGGCACCCCCTGTCTCCACGAAGCCTGCACGTCGCCGCCCACGAAGACGTTCATGCAGGCGACCTTGCCGGACGTGACAACGGCGTGGATGCGGCGAAGACCGTAGGGCGGGGGAGTTGCATCGAACGACGTTTCTCCGGTTATGTCCAACCTCCAGGCGACGGTTCCGTAGGTCGTTGTTCCCACTCCGACGTCGTGGATGATGCCATCGGTCAGATCCCGGTAGTAGCCATGCAGATAGGGTTTCAGGCTCACTGGGAGCCCTGGCACCAGGCCCACCACCCCCTTGCCACCCAGCTGGGCGTGGATGTATTCGAAGAGCGACCAGTTCGTGGTTCCCCGATCGAGAACCGTATTGGACAGTTCGTAGTTCGCCAGGACGACAGGGTTCGAAACATCCCAGCCGAGGGGGGGAAACGGTGTCGACTCGAGTCCCACATCCTTGTAGACGACATCGCTCAGGTACACGGCCAATCCGACGCTCCACCAAGCCTGGTCTGCGCCGGCGCCGAAGGTCCCCTGCTCGAGGCAGACTGCCATCCGCATCGCCAAATGCTGCTTGAAGAAACCCGCCCCTTCCGGCTCCAATCGAAAGTCGCTCCCGATGGTGACGGTGCACGTACCGTTCTTCATGGCCACGAGGCTCCAAGGTGCCTGGGAAAGCAGCACCGCGACTTTGGGCATCTTCCCGAGTCCTTCGAATGTGGTGGCAGCGGCCGTCATGCTCTCGAGTGCCCAGTCGATGTCACCTAACTCCCAGCCACTTTTTAGGTCACCCTTGGGGCGGTACAGCGCGTACTTGCCCGGCCAGTTGGCCTCCAGATCGGGGCTGGTCTGCTTGATGAGGCAATCGGTTATGCCGAACGCGAGCCCACAGTAGGCGGGGTTGTTCACTTGCAGGAAGATCGGTACACGGGAGACGAGGAGTGAGTCGGGCGAAATGAAGGCCTCGGTGGGGGCGGTTTCCGAGTCGAGCTGTTCCCGGGTGGGGACGAGGTAGCCGAGCAAACGGGCGATCTCCGTCTTCGTGGCTTCGTCGGTTCCCGTGTCGAGATATCTCTGCGCAAGGTCGATCACTTGCGACGCCTGGTCGTCGGCAATCTCACCTTCTGACGGGTCTCGAGAGGGATCCGCTTCGCCGGCGAACAACCTGAGGGTGTACACGATTCCTTCCTCCAGCGTCCACTCGCCCGATGCGACCTTCGTGTTGATGTTGTCGAGATACCCGACGCTGGGTTCCGTCTGGGGTGGTTTGGTGAGGAGCGATTCGGGTGGCTGGACGCCGGGAATGCGACTCAGGGCTGTCGTCGCGAGGCGCTCGGCGAGGCCGAGCTGATCGGCCACCGGCATGTCGGGAAGCGCAAGGACGATGCGAAACCGCGCGTCGTCCCGCCTGACACTGAGGATCTCCTCGTCGTGGGGTGCGCTGAACCCCCCTGTGTAGGGAACTCCTTCGAACCAGACTGCCGCATCTCCGATACCGGACACGGGTTCGCCGGCCACACCTTCTATCTGAGCTTCAGGTTCGAAGTCCGTGTCGGACGCCTGGGTGATCTTGACGTAGATCTCGGTCAGGATGAGCTTGGTGCAGGTCGCGTCACCCGACTGGGACAGGTCGACCGTGCCGGCGAAGTTTCCGCCCGCCATGAGTTCGGGGAGGGCCGCCGGGTGGGCATCGCGGTAGGGGGCGAGGATTGCTTCAGCTTCATCGTCGGTCACCAGGTCGCACAGATCCACGGCGGGGGGCGTGACCGTCGGCATTCCAGGGAAACGGGGCAGGGCGGCCAAGGCGAGTGTCTTGGCGATCTCGAGTTGGTCCGCGGTGTCCACATCGGGCCGGCCAAGCGCGATCTGAAAGTGGATCACGCCGATGGGGGTGTCCTGGCGCACGCTGAGAACGCCTGTGCTGCCGCCCCCTTCTGCGTCACTGCCGCCGAACCACACTGCCTGTTGGCCCACTCCCGGCACCGCGTGGCCGCTGACCCCGATCAGGGTCGCGCCTGGCTCGAAATCACTCGGGCTTCCAGGTCGGATCTGGACGAAATACGCCGGGTCCGCTTGCAGTGTTTCGGTGCAGACCTCGTTGAGCGATATCTTCATCGAGTTCTGCTCGTTCGACGGTCGATCCCGGATCGCTAGCGCCTCCCCGACCTCGGTTGGAGTAATGAGGGGAATGCAGTCGATCGGGGAGACGCCGGCGAGACCGCTGGACGTCGTGGAGGCGGCCGCGGTGGTGAGAGCAGAGGCAGTCGTACTGGTTCCCTGGGCCGTTCCGGTGGGCTCGGATCCGCCCGTAACGAGAACAACGATGAGCGCAACAAGCCCCACGGCGACGATTGCGCCGGCTTCGTACCGGTAGCGACCGACCAATTCGCGCAACGCCCGGCCTTGCCGCCTCTCATCCATCACACCACCCTCCCTCGCTTGAGGGTAGGGGCGGTGCCGGGTTATTTCCCGAGTTTTTGCGATGCTGATGTGGTGATCCGACACCCTCTGGCAGACGAGGGGGGCGCGGGTAAACCGCCCGAACCCTGGAGTGCCACGATCACGACGATGCCGACTCGTGTCCGGTCATTCCCGGTAGCCCGCCCCCATTTCTAGCGTTGTCTCGACGGACCGTGACCGGCCCGCCAGAGCCGGAGGTTCATCATGCGGCCGTCAACTCTCTCTCCTCGGTTCGCCCTGATCGCGCTCGCCCTTGTAGCGCTCGTTGCTGCGTCGTGCAGCAGCGCCTCGATAGGTGCGACGGCTACGACACCGTCCACGACTTCGCCTGCCTCGACCACGAACTCGACGACAGCGATGGCGCCAGGGTGCACTGCCGGTTCTGCGGATATTCCGGTGGGTGCCGCGACCAAGCAGGTGATCGACCTCGACGGCGATGGTCGGCCCGACACCGTGTGGATCCTCACCGACGACTCCGGTGTCACAATGGTCGGCGTCACGACCGCTGCAGGTGGGGGCACCCGGCGCATTTGGGACTCCGCCAGCCCCGTCATGCGGGCGGTCATGGTCGTCGATGTCAACGACTCGACACCGCCCCTCTTCCTTGCCGACGACGGAAGAATGGTGCAGCTGTGGGCGTTCGAGAACTGCTCGATCAGCGACGTCACGAACGTCCAGGGCGACCCGTATGAATTCTCCCTCGGCTTCACCGACTATGGCACCGGTGTCGGGTGCGCAATCGTCGACGGGGTTCGCCGGCTCGTCGGGCTCAACGTGACCGATCAGACGGACACCACGGTGGAGTGGTCCTCAACGGTGGTGAACGTGACCGGCACCGAAGCCCGCAACGGAACCGTCACCACCGGCACGTTTGCGAAACCGGCCGACGACGCCGCCATCGACCTGCTCCACACCGTCACATGTGAAGATCAGACCATCCTGAACGACGGGATCTCGGCCCAGGAGTAGCCGGTGCCTTGGGGCTCGCCCTCGATGACATGGCCGTCGCGCCTGAGGCGGTTCGGAGCGCGCGCCAGCGAGGAATCGGCACGCTGCTGCCACTCTGAGTTGCCGTCGGCCGGCCGGCTACTTCAAGCTGAACGGTGGGTAAGTGTCGGTGACCAGCAGGCTCGCATAGGCGGCGACACGCATGCCCCAGCGACCGACTCCGACCACGTAGTCGAAGAGCGATCTCGGATACCGTCCCGTGAACAGGATCGCGAACCAGGCGATGACCCACACGACGATCGCAATCGCGACGAGAACGGCGAGCACGATGTAGTGGGGGATCGCCAGCAACCACTTGACCAGCGGCAGCCACCGGTTCAGGTCCCGTTCCGCATCCGGATAGTCGAACTCCAAGTGCACCGCCTGCTCGTCAACCGTCGATGGGTACTGGTCGGTGAGCAGGAAGAGGTAGGCGGCCACGCGCGTCGAGAATCGAAGCAATTCTCGTGCGAAGTCGAACCACCACCGCGGATAACGTTGCCGGAACACGATCATCAGCATGGTCGCAATGAAGAGCCCGCCGGTGATACCCAGCCCGGTCCGTCGTATCTCCTCGCCCGCTCTGACGACCGTCTCGTTGCCAGTGGCGGTAAGGAGACTCAGAATGATGAGGATCGGGATGATCCAGATCAGCCTGAAGAAGCTCGTGAAGCGGTCGAGTTTCTCCGGATAGTCGATGTCGAGACGAGCTGCGTACGGGGTTGACGGTGCCGTCATGGTTCCTCCCTCTCCTGTCACGAAGCTAGTCCCGCGAGGTTGCACATAGGTGACATGGGCGCTTCCAAGAAGCCTCTGGCGATGTGCGAATCCGACCCGAGCAAGATGGAGGGTCATGTGAGTTTCCCTGGGTCCAGACAGCGATCGGGTCGTAGGACGTGCATTCACCAGAGCGAGATCGATGGGCTGTTGGCGCCCGGCTGGAGGCGGTGTCGCAAGGCCGGACGACACTGCTTGCTGCGTCCTCGTCCCTGAAGCACCGCCAGGTGTGCCCGCGTCCTTGCGATCGGAGGAAACGCGCCCTAGCGCGTCACTGGTGCTGCCGGACAGGTCCCTAGCTCGGTGGGCTTGTCGGCAGGGAGACGGTGAAGACGGTTCGGCCGGGTCGCGACTGGACGGTCAACTCGCCGCGATGACGGTGAACGACGATCGAGTAGCTGATGTCCAGTCCCAGCCCCGTTCCCGATCCAGGAGGCTTCGTGGTGTAGAACGCGTCGAAGATCCTGGGCAGCGCCTCCTCGGGAACTCCTTCTCCGTTGTCCTCGATCTCAATAACCACGGAGTTGTCGGACACCCGCCCGCGGATGGAGATCCTGGCGTCGGGCGTGCCCGCGACGGCGTCGGCCGCGTTGTCGAGGAGGTTGGTCCACACCTGGTTGAGTTCACTTCCATAGGCCGAGATCACCGGCATGTCGTCCAGATCGAGCTCGACGGTGATGTCCTTGAGTTTGTGTTCGAGAATGACAATCGTGTCTTCGATCCCTTTGCGGACGTCCACGTTCTGGAGAGGGGCCTGATCGAGGTACGAGTAGGACTTGAGTGCACCGATGATCGTCGACATCCGGGACGTGCCCTCCTCGATCTCCCCGACGAGCCCGAAGACCTGGTACATCGCTACGAGTGCCTCCAACACCACAGAAGCCTTGTCCCCGTACTCGGAGACAAGCGACTGAACGGTGTCGGCCGTCATGCCCGAAGATGCCGCGCCTTCGGCCAGTTCCCACGACCGCGGTACGCCGAGCGTCTGGAGGATGCCTTCTATCTCCGATTCCAAATCCGCTCGTTCGAGCGGTCCCAGTCGACGGGGAGGTTCAGTTGGCATCTGGAGGCGCTCTCTGAGATCCGGGTAGGCGGATGCAAGCGCGGCGGCCGCCGATAGAGCGATCGGGAGCTTGGTGAGCGCCTCTTTGAGGCGGCCGGCGGATCGCTGGACGGCGGCCGCGGGGTTGTTCAGCTCGTGGGCCAAGCCGGCAGTCAGGGTCCCCAACTGTGCCATGCGTTCCGATTGCCTGAGGCGTCCCTGGGTTTCGCGCCACCTCGCAAGCAGACCGGTGAAGAGCGCCCGCGCCGCGGCCGCGCTGGTGGCGAGGAGCTCGTCCAGATGCTCTTTGGGGATGGAGAGGAGCGACGAATCGGTGGATGCTCGCGCGGTTGCCATACGTGGCGCCACCTCGATGAGTGCCATCTCGCCGATGACTTCGCCCGGACCGCGTCTGGCGATCAGGACCTCGCGATCGTCTGTGATCTTGAGGATCTCGATGTCGCCTTCATCGATCACGTACGCATGGTCGCCCTGATCTCCTTCTTCGAACAGGAGCGCTCCCGCCGGCAGCTGTATCCGATCGATGCCCGACGCGAGACGCTCCAGATCCTCCTGCTGGAGTTCCGCGAACAGCGGAACGGCTCTCAGGCCCTCGGCTCGCTCAGACGGTGTCAAGGTACTTGTGCACCATTGAGACGGCGATCGACCCTTGACCGACGGCAGACGCGACTCTCCGCACCACGCCGTGGCGGACGTCCCCGGCTGCGAACACGCCGGGCACGCTTGTTTCGAGGAGGAACGGATCCCTGTCCACCGTCCAGGTCGGGGGTTTGCCGCCGTCGAGGAAGATGTCGGGACCGGTGTAGATGAAGCCACGGTCATTGCGTTTGACGACCCCCTCCAAGAATGCGGAATGGGGCACGGCTCCGACGAAGATGAAGATCCCCGAGGCCGCCTGTTCGTGAACCTCTTCACCCGTCTGCAGGCGCAACCGTTCGACTGTCTGCTCGCCGAGTACTTCGACGACCTGAGTGCTGAGCAGGACCTCGATGTTCTCCCTCGCGTCGATCTGATCGACGAGGTACTGGGACATCTTCGCTCCCAGGAAATCACCCCTCACGATCAAGGTGACGTCGGCTGCATACTTCGAGAACATCATGGCGGCTTGGCCGGCCGAGTTGCCTCCGCCCACCACGAAGACATGCCCGCCGGTGTAGGTCGTAGCTTCCGACACCGATGCGCCGTAGTAGACGCCGGCTCCTTCGAATCGCTCGTATCCCGGCACGTCGAGACGCCGCACGGTCATGCCGGTTGCGATCAGAACCGCATGGCTTCGCAGCCCGTCACCGTTCTCGAGCGTCACGGTCTTGACAGTGTCGTCAGTCTGGAGGCTCGTCGCAGTGTCGGTGAGAATCTCGGCACCAAGGCGGGTTGCCTGCGTCACTGCACGCCGAGCGAGATCCCCTCCGCTGATACCTGACGGGAAACCTAGGTAGTTCTCGATCCTCGAGCTCGTGCCGGCTTGCCCTCCGGGAGCCTGCTGCTCAATCATCACGGTGCGGAGCCCTTCCGAGGCTCCATAGACAGCCGCCGCAAGTCCCGCCGGCCCGCCGCCGATGATGATCAGGTCGTAGAAGCGGCTGGTCGCCTCCGTTTTCAATCCCACGTGTTCGGCGAGCATGCGCCGGTCGGGGTCGACGAGCACCGTCCCGTCGGGGAAATACACAACGGGGATGGTTCCTCCCGAAGCGCCGACCATCTCTGCCGCCTTCGCTTCGCGTTCGATGTCCATGAATCGGTATGGCACGTGGTTGAGCGCAAGGAAGTCTTTGATCGTGTGAGTGTGCGGCGACCAGGTGGTCCCGGCAACGCGGACTCCGTCGAAAGGAGCCGGCACGTTTGCCCTCCAGTCACCCAAGAGATCGTCCAGCACCGGATAGAGGTTCT
>Ga0307424_1002002_pt1 | contig 10303 bp, 11 predicted proteins | sample SalMarWE160320MG_FD_202157 | JGI IMG/M metagenome (GOLD analysis project Ga0307424, IMG submission 202157) | Salt marsh sediment microbial communities from the Plum Island Ecosystem LTER, Massachusetts, United States - WE1603-20 | ecosystem: Environmental > Aquatic > Marine > Intertidal zone >...
CAGCGCCGCACCGGCTTCGACGTCATTGCGGCGCCGAACCTCTACGGCGACATCATCACGGACGAGGCCGCCGAGTTCCAGGGCGGCGTCGGCACGGCCGGCAGCGCCAACCTCGGCAAGACCAATGCGATGTTCGAGGCGATCCACGGCTCGGCGCCGCGCATGGTCAACGAAGGCCGGGCTCAGTACGCCAACCCGACGAGCATGATCGTGGCGGGCAAGATGCTGCTGGACCACATGGGCTACGCCGACCGCGCCAAGAAGCTGGACATGGCGCTGGACATCTGCGGTCAGTACGAGAAGAAGCTGGTCATGACGGGCCGCGACACCGGCGCCACGGGCGCTGACTACGCGAACTACGTCATGGAGACGCTCAAGGACCCGAAGCTAGAGGAGCGCTGGCAGCAGTTCGGCGGCGCCACGAAATAACGCAGCAGACTTTCGACTAACGAGGGGAAACATGGCTGGACGCAAGAAGGTAACAATCGTTGGCGGCGGGCAGACGGGCGGCATCATGGCCTACCGCCTGGCCGAGAAGAACATCTGCGACATCGTGATCAAGGATGTGGAGGCGTTCGCGCAGCACCACGGCAAGGCGCTGGACATCTACCAGGGCTCGTCCTTTGCGGGCTTCGAGACCAAGCTCACGGCCACGGACGACTGGGAGGCCACGGCAGGCTCGGACGTCGTCGTGATCACGTCGGGCGCGCCACGCAAGCCCGGCATGACGCGCGAAGAGTTGCTGCAGGGCAACGCCGACGTGGTGGGCGACTACGCCGCAAAGAACGCCATCGCCATGAGCCCCGACGCGATCATCATCGTCTTCGCCAACCCGATGGACGTGATGTGCCACGCGGCGCTGAAGGCCACCGGCCTGCCGCGAGAGCGCATCATCGGCCAGGGCGGCATGCTGGACAGCTCCCGCTTCCGCACCTTCATCGCCATGGAGACCGGCATCGCCCCGCGCGACGTGCACGCCTACGTCCTGGGCGGCCACACCGACGCCACCATGGTGCCGATCGTGAGCCAGGCCCGCGTCGGCGGCATCCCGCTGGAGAGCCTGCTGTCGAAGGACAAAATCGAAGCCATCGTCAAGCGCACGATGAACGGCGGCGCCGAGCTGGTGGGGCTGTACAAGACAGGCTCCGCCTTCCTCGCCCCCTCCGTCGCCACGATGACGATGGTCGAATCGATTCTCCTGGACCAGAAGCGCCTGCTGCCCTGCGCCGTGAAGCTGGACGGCCAGTACGGCATCAACGGCGTCTTCTGCGGCACCATGGTCAAGCTGGGCGCCGGCGGCGCCGAGCAGGTCTACGAGATGCCCGTGTCCGCGGAGGAGAAGACCAAGATCGTCGCGGCGGCCAAGGGTACGGAAGAGCTGAAGGCGGTTATCGGGGCTTAAACCCCCGTCGAGGGGGCTTAAACCCCCTCGACCACCTCGTTTATCTCGTCCGCCACGAGTCCGTGCGCTTCACGGTGCACGCGAATGGCCGACTCCTTGTCCGGCGCCTCGACCAGGCAGAAGATGCGACCCGTCCCTTCGTCCAGCCAGTAGCGCTGGTAGCTGACGCCGTACTTCGACTGGACCTCAAGGTCCTTCTTGTGCGCGGCGGCCACGGCTGCGGCGTTGGCGCCTTCGACCTTTTGGTGAACATCCATAAACAACGACATACATTCCTCCTGTGAAGTTGATGGCGTCATTCAACGCTTCCAGGAGAACTCGGCCATCGGACGAACGTCCTATTTTTCAGTCGATGAGCCCGTGTTCCATAGCGAACAGCATCGCCCCAATGCGCGTGGAGGTCCCCGTCTTGTTGTAGATGTGTTCCAGGTGGTGACGCACCGTGGACTCGCTGACGGAGAGCTCCTCGGCGATCGCCTTGCGCGTCAGCCCTGTACAGGCCAGTCTCAGCACCTCGGCTTCGCGGGAGGTCAGGCCGGCGGGCATCACTTTCGGCGCAGTGATCTTTCCGTGCGGAACCCCCAGCGACGTCTTCAGCGCATCGACAACCTCCCCGTCCAGCGAGGGTCCAACTTCACCACTCAGTACTTCCAGAGCACGCTCCTGGTCCAGGGCCGCTTCTCCCGGTTCTCCATGGGTCAGCTCGTCATATCGATTGGCGACGGCGATGATTCGCGAGCCCATCGGTATGTCCTTTGCCCCGATGCCTCGGTGATAGCCCCCTCCGTCCATACGCTCATGATGCGAAGCCACAAGCGCCTTGATCGGCGCTAGGACGGGCACGCGGTCCAAGATTCGCTCACCGTAGTAGGGGTGAAGCCTCAACAGCTCGCGCTCCGATTCACTCAGCGATGTCTCCGGCTTGAGCAAGACGGCGGCCGGGACCGCTACGAGACCGAGGTCATGCATCAGTCCTGCACTTCTATACAGTGCAACCTCATGCGGGGGTAGTTCCATACAACGCGCGATGTCCTCCGTCAGGCCCGCAACACGTCGGGAGTGCGCACTCGCCAGTGGGGACTTCAGATCGATGAAGTCGGCAAATGCCTCTGCAACGTGTTGGAACGAGTCGACGTCAAGCTTCGCGAACTCACAGTCGGGTTCCCGCGCGATAACCACCTGCTGGATCTCACCTGATTCAAGTTCCGCCCAGAACTCCTCTTGGTCCATCAACGCCAGCAACGCGTCGATTACGTCCGGAGCGAACATCTTTCCGCGCTGTGCCACGGCGACGGAACGAGCCGCGTCCCGACCACCCGCGCGGTGTATTGGCGATAGCAGGAAGGTGGGCAAGATAACCCGGGCGGCGATTGGAATGTCCTCGCCGCGAATGCCTCCGGGTGACCCATTGCCGTCCCACTGCTCGAAGAGACACAGCGCCGCTTCCTGGACCGACTCGGGTAACGACAAGCGACGCGAAATGCGGCTACAAACCTCCGCGGCGCTCGCGAAGCCTTCCTTGAGTACAGAGTCGCTCCGTGTGAGTACCTCTGTCGCCCGCCGCAGGCGAGGAACCGGCCCCACTTCGGGCGCGACGTAGCGCCCCATCCACTTCAGAAAGCTTCTGAGTCCCTGTCCACCCCCGAAAATCATCAGTTCGCGGCGGGCTTCGATCTCATCTTCTGCCTGCCAAAACTGCGCCAGCGTGGCGCCCCAGCACGTGCAGCCGGCGTCCTTTAACAGCGACGCGTAGTAGACGGTGATGCGGTCATCCTGAGGGAGTCCCATTTTCTCCGCGATCCGGTCCGCGACATAGCAGGACTTCAGCCCGTCTTCCAACTCGAGTCCGAATGCCAGGTCTGAGGCGAAAGTAAACGCCGCGAGCACTTCCGCGAGGCTCAAATCCGCCCGCACGGACCATTCGCTGCTCATTCGCGAATTATAGCCAGCCTGGCCCAGAAGGTCCGGCATGTTCCACGCCGAGTGGAAAGCGTGAGAGACTATGTCTCCCGCGTTCACCATCATTTTGGAGGGCCACCATGGCAGACCGTGAAGTCCTACTCCTGGGTAGCATCGCGCTGACCAACCCCGAGGAGGTCTTTCGCACCGTGGGCAGCGTTCTCGGCGGGCATGTGCGCCGCATCCCGGACGGCGAGACGGGCAACGCGCGCGCCTACTGGATCCAGTGCCAGAACCCGTTCTTCCTCGACAACCCCCAGGTCGAGATGGTGGAGCCGGACCCGGACAATCCGGGCTCGCTGCGGCCGGCGCGCGTCCCGTCCAACGGCCTCTACTCGCCGACGATGGCTGGTGCGTATCGCGGCCAGGCGCGCCTGCGTGCCGGGGTTTCGCCTGCCGACCTGCGCTTCGACAACTTCGGCTACGCCGACTGGGCGCTGGAGTCCTACGCAACGTTCAAGCGTTTGCAGCGCGAAGGCGTCGTCGCGTCCGACGTGAGGTTTCAGGTAAGCATCCCCACGACGCAGGTGATCAAGCAGGCGCGGATCCTGCCATCCGACTTGCCAGTTATCGGCCCCGCGTACGAGGCCGCGATCTTCCGGGAGGTCGAACGCATCTGCGCCTCAATCCCGCACAACGACCTGACGATCCAGTGGGACTGCACTGAACCCTCGGCTTACGAGACGATTCCAGCTGCCGAGGCGCGCCGCGGCATGATCGCACAGCTGATCAAATACGCCGAACCCGTGGCCGACGGCGTGGAGCTGGGCTACCACCTCTGCTACGGCGACTGGGAGCACCGCCACTCGGTGGAACCGAAGGATGCCGCCGTCCTGGTGGAAATCGCCAACGCGGTGTCGGCGGGCGTGATGCGGCCGATCGCCTGGTTCCACCTGCCGGTGCCGCGCGACCGCTCCGACGATGCCTACTTCGCGCCGTTGAGCAACCTCAAGCTGCACCCGGAAACGCAGCTGGTGCTGGGCCTGGTGCACCACACGGACGGCATCGAAGGGACACACAAGCGCATGCAGGCGGCGAACAAGGTGGTGCAGGAATACGCCATCGCCACGGAGTGCGGCATGGGCCGCCGCCCGCCGGAGACGATCCAGGAACTGCTGCGCATCCACAAGCAGGCGGCAGAGCTCGGCGTCTAGGATCCGGCGCCGAGGCTGGCGTGTGACTTTTCGCGGGTCTAACCTGAATACATAGGGGTGAAGTTATGAGAGATATCCACGTAGATACGATTCGCGACAAGGTCGCAGAGCTCTGCATCGAGGCGACGCACGTCCTGCCAGAGGACGTGCGCCAGGGGCTGCGCAATGCCGAGGCAACGGAGAAAGCGCCGCTGGCGAAGCAGGTGCTCGTTGAGCTGATCGACAACTTCGACATCGCCCAGCGCGAGATGATCCCGCTCTGCCAAGACACCGGCACCACGGTCGTCTTCGTTGAGCTGGGACAGGAGGCGCACATCGTCGGCGGTTCGCTGGAAGAGGCGATCCACGCCGGCGTGGGCCAGGGCTACACGAGCGGCTTCATGCGCGCATCGATCGTCGAGCATCCCATGACGACGCGAAAGAACACCGGCAACAACACGCCTGCCGTGATCCACTACGACATCGTCCCCGGCGACCAGCTGCACCTCAAAGTGCTACCCAAGGGCGGTGGCTGCGAGAACATGAGCCGCTACGTCAACCTGCTGCCGCGCGCCGGCACGGAGGCCGTGATCAACTTCGTGCTGCGCGCCGTTGAGGAGTCGGGTGGCAACCCCTGCCCGCCGCTGATCGTCGGCGTCGGCGTCGGCGGAACGTCAGAGAAGGCGATGGAGCTGGCGAAGAAGGCCGTCACACGTGGCGTTGGCAGCAAGAGCGACGACCCGGAGATCGCGGCGCTGGAGCAGGAGATGCTCGAGAAGGTGAACGCGCTGGGCGTTGGGCCGCAGGCAGTCGGCGGCACCAACACGGCGCTGCAGGTCAACATCCTCACCTACCCCACGCACATCACGGCCTTGCCGGTGGCGGTCAACATCCAGTGCCACAGCGCGCGGCTCAAGGAGGTCACGCTGTAATGAGCGAGGTACGCATAGTCAAGCCGAGCGAGCGCGACACGTCGACGGCGCAGACGCCGGGAATGTCCCGCGCCGAGGGCTGTGGCGCCAAGACGGTGGGGGCGGAGCACCTCTGGGTGGGCCACGTCAGCGTCGACAAGGGCGTGCGCTCCGGCGCGCACCACCACGGCGAGCTGGAGAGTGTGATCTACGTCATCTCCGGTCACGCCCGCTTCCGCTTCGGCGACAAGCTGGAGCATACGGTGGAGGCGGAGCCCGGCGACTTCGTGTTTGTGCCGCCGTACCTGGTGCACCAGGAGATCAACGCCAGCGACGCAGCAGCCGTCGACATGGTGGTCGCACGCAGTTCCCAGGAGAACGTCGTCGTCAACGTGGACCTGCCAGCCGAGATACGAGAGGGATAGCAATGGCTGTAGAACGAATCAATGACCTGGAGGTACGCCTGACGATTCCCGTCACCGAGGAGGACGTCAAGCAGCTGAAGATCGGCGACCACGTCCGCATCAGCGGCGTGATCTACACGGCGCGGGACGCCGCCCACAACCGCATGATCGAGACGCTGAACAAGGGCGAGAAGCTGCCCATCGACATCAAGGGGCAGCTGATCTACTACGTGGGACCGACGCCGGCGCGGCCCGGCCATGCCAGCGGCGCCTTCGGGCCGACGACCTCGATGCGGATGGACCCCTTCACGCCGCCCCTGCTGGAAGCCGGCCTCAAGGCCTGCATGGGCAAGGGCAACCGCGGCGAAGAGGTGCGCCAGGCGCTGAAGAAGAACGTCGCGGTGTATCTCATGGCCGTCGGCGGCGCCGGCGCCATGCTTTCGCAGTTCATCAAGAGCGTCGAAGTCGTCGCCTACGAGGACCTCGGCACAGAGTCGCTCAAGCGCGTCGTCGTTGAGGACTTCCCGGCCGTGGTCATGGACGACTGCGAGGGCCGCGACCTGCTCAACGAAGGCCGCAAGCAGTGGCGAGACCTTTCCAAGCTCGGCTCCTACACGCCGAGCGAGAGGATCGTTGTCGCGGGTGGTTGACTTGCGGGCGCCCTGCGACGCCCGCTTTGGTTGAGAAATATTGGCCCGCAGCCTTCCAATTGGGCTGTGCAGCGCCTATAAAGAGGAAACACCGGCCGCGAGGGGCCAGATCGGCCGATTTCTGGAGGTATCAAGATGGGGCTGCTTAGCAATCTCTTTGGCGGTAAGAAGCAGGCGGAAGCCGTGAGCACTGTCTCGGTTGAGTGTCCGCACAGCGTGCTGGTTGCGCGCTGGGACAGCGTCCAGGACATGGGCATCGAGGAGAAGGCAACGCGCTTCATGTGTGAGACCTGCAAGGAGATGTTCAGCCCGGAAGAGGCGACCCAGCTGCGCAACACGCTGGCGCAACGCATCGCGCGCATCGACGCGGCTAGCGAGGGGGGCGAGGGCGCAGGCGCGTCCTAGCCTGCCAGCCGCACTCGGGCCTTCGGCAGGGCAGTCAGCATCAGGGTCACTGCCGAAAGCCCGACCAGCGAAGACGCCAACACAAACGTCGTCTTCAGCCCGTAAGCGTCGCCCAGCACGCCCGCCAGCGTGGGCGATAGCGCGCCGATGAACCCGGACGCGTAGATCAGAGACACAATCGTCGACTGCATCGACGGCTCGGTCAGTTCGCTGGCCGCCGCGATCAGGATCGCGTGCAGCGAGAAGAAGAACGTGCCAAGCAGCAGGATGACGATGCCCAGCTGCAACTTGCCATCGGCGAGCGGGATCAGCAGCAGCAGAATCGCGTAGCTCGACATCGCCGGGACCAGCACGCGCTTGTAGCCCAACCGGTCCGAGAGGTGGCCCATCAGCGGCTGCGAACCGATGCCGACCACCTGCGCCATCGCGATGTAAGCGGCGACTAGGCCGGGGGAGTAGCCGAGGTCTTCTTTCATGTAGACGGGCAGGAAGACCGTCGCCGTCGCCTGGCCCACAGTACGAAAGGCTGTGGCGGTGCAGAGCATCACGATCGGGCGGTGCCGCAGCAGGCGGACAAAGGACCTGACGTACTCCTTGAAGGAACCATCGCCGCCTTCGTGCTCGACGTTGTCGTTCTTGAGCAGCGTCCACATGCCAAACGCCACGAGCAGCGCAGGGAAGACGCTCAGCTGCAGCGCCTCACGGTAGGTCAGGGCGAGCAGCAGCGCCGCGCCGATCAAGGGCCCGGTTGCTTCGCCGGCGCTGCCGCCGGCGCCGTGCAGCGAGATCACGAGGCCGCGCGCGGAGCTGAAACGCCTCGACAGCGCGCCGATCGCCGGCGGGTGGTAGATCGAGGGACCGACGCCGACCAGGAGCATGGCGCCGATCAGCACCGGGTAGGAGTTCGAGACGCCAAGCACCAGGTAAGAGATGCCGGTCAGCGCGAGCGATAAGCCCAGCATCATCGCCGTGAGGCGGGTGAACCTGTCGCCGAGGTAGCCAGAGGTCATCGTCGATACCCAGCTCGACGACTGCTGCACGGTAGCCATGGTGCCGTACTGCGTGGAGGAAAGCGCCAGGCCTTCCTTCAGCGCGGGCAGCAGCGTGCTGGCCAGGGCGGAGATGTAGATGTGCTTTAGTGCGTGGCCAATGATGATCGTGGCCGCGAATCCGCGGCGGCCTTCGGCCGGCTTCTCGGCGTCGAGAATCGTCTCTGTCATGGGGTGTCGCGGTACATCTGGCGTCGCATGTGCACGGAAGCGTAGCGCGGCCCAGAGTGAGCGTCCAGCAATCGCGATAACGAAACGTTAACGGCCAGGAGATATGATGATTTCATGAACGCAGCCAGCAAGACCGTCCTGGTCGTGGACGACGAGCCGACCCTGGTCGCGACCCTGAAGTACAACCTGGAGCGTGAGGGCTACCACGTCGTGACCGCCAGCGACGGTGAGCGGGCCATCGCGCTCGCCCGCGCCGAACGTCCCGACTTGATGATCCTGGACCTCATGCTGCCCGCGGTGGACGGCCTGGAGGTCTGCCGCATCCTGCGCCGCGAGATGTCGCTGCCCATCCTCATGCTCACAGCCCGCGCCGGGGAGGTCGACAAGGTCGTCGGGCTCGAAATCGGCGCGGATGACTACGTGACGAAGCCGTTCAGCACGCGAGAGCTGCTGGCGCGCGTGCGTGCCCTGCTGCGCCGCACCGTAACGCCGCAGGACGAAGAGGTGCTGGTCAGCGGCGATCTACGCGTCGATATGAAACGTCGCGAGGTCACGCGTGACGACCGACCCATCGATCTGAAGCCGAAGGAGATGGAGCTGCTGATCTACTTCCTGCGCAACAAGGGCCGCGCCTTCACGCGGGAGCAGCTGCTGCGCGAGGTCTGGGGCTACGACTTCTACGGCGATTCACGGACCGTGGACGTCCACGTTAGCTGGCTGCGCCAGAAGATCGAGGAACAGCCGGGCAAGCCGGTGCGAATCCTCACCGTCCGAGGCGTGGGTTACCGCTTCGAGGGCTAATTGACCGCCAACCAGCTGGGGCTCCTCATCATCGTTTCCATCATCGTCGTGGCCGCGGTCGCGCTGGCGGGAGCCGGCGTCGCCTTCCTCATCGGGGCGGTTACGGGCGGGGCGATTGCGGTACTGCTCGCCGTCTTATACCTGCTGCGGCCGCTGCAAGGCGTGCGTGATGCCGCCGCACACATTGCGGCCGGCGATCTGGGCGCGCGAATCCGTCAACGCCCGCCGGGACCCGCCGGGCAAATGGTCGACGCGCTCAACCGCGTTGCGGAGCAGTTCCAAAAGCAGATGGACACTGCTTCCGAGGGCGAGAGCCGCCTGGCTGCAGCGCTCAACAGCAGCATCGACGCCGTCGCAGCGCTGGACAACGAAGGACGCATTCTCTTCGCCAACGTCGCATTCGAGGAGGTCTTTGGACGCGGCCTGGACGAGGTCGCCGGCAAGCCGTTCGCCTACGCCCTGGCGGATGAGGATGTTATCGACGCCATCCGCGCCAGCCGGGAGCAGGGGCTGCGCAAGATCAGCGTCATCGAGCGGCCGGGGCGTCTCTTCTTCCAGGTTGTGACGACGCCAATCAGCGGCGGCGGCGAGTGGTCCGTCCTCATCGTCTTCCACGACATCACGGACGTGCAGCGTACGGAGCAGATCCGCCGCGACTTTGTGGCCAACGTCTCGCATGAACTGCGCACGCCGCTCGCCGCGCTGAAGTCCGTGGTCGAGACGCTGGCCGAGGGCGCGCTGGAGGACGAGACCGTGGCGCGCGAGTTCCTGCGCCGCGCCGACGGCGAAGTCGACCGGCTGGTCCAACTGGTCGAAGAGCTGCTGGAGCTGTCGCGCATCGAGTCAGGCGACCAGCCGCTGGCGCTGCAGGAGACAGACGTCGCGGCGTTGCTGACGGAGGCCGCGGACCGCCTGCGCCCCCAGGCGGCGCGGGCTCACCTCAACCTCAAGCTGGAGCTGGAGCCCGGCCTGGGCCTGGCACGGCTGGACGCGGCCCGCATCGAGCGCGCGGTGGTCAACTTGCTGCACAACGCGATCAAGTTCACGCCCTCCGGCGGCGACGTGACGCTGGCGGCCAGCCGGGAAGACGGTTCGCTGCTGGTGCAGGTGCGCGACACGGGCACCGGCATCGCGCCGTCCGACCTGACGCGCATCTTCGAGCGCTTCTACAAGGTAGACCAGTCGCGCGCCTCGGGCGGCAGCGGGCTGGGGTTGGCGCTGGTCAAACATGCCGTGGAGGCGCACGGCGGCAGCGTCCACGTCGAGAGCGAGCAAACCAAGGGCTCCGTCTTCAGCTTCCGCATTCCTCTTACCGACTGAGCGCGACTTTTACCAGCCGTTTACCGCGGTTAAGGCCGCCTTAATGGGCCCGGCCTAGGCTCGTCCGAGAGAGATGAGAGAAGATCGGGCGCTGCAAG
>Ga0307424_1002003_pt1 | contig 10302 bp, 11 predicted proteins | sample SalMarWE160320MG_FD_202157 | JGI IMG/M metagenome (GOLD analysis project Ga0307424, IMG submission 202157) | Salt marsh sediment microbial communities from the Plum Island Ecosystem LTER, Massachusetts, United States - WE1603-20 | ecosystem: Environmental > Aquatic > Marine > Intertidal zone >...
CCTGGAACCGCAACAAGGAGAATTCGCGCGCCTGGCTCGCCCTTAATATGATGACTGAGGCGCGCGCCGGCTTTCGCGCCTTCAATGAGGGCACCAAGGAAACCGGACGCGAGGCCGATTTCGTCGCGCTGCGGCGCGCGCTCGCGGACAACACGCCATGGTCTGACGAGCTCACCGAGAGCATCCAGCCGGGCGCAGGCAAGAAGTGATGACGAACCTGGCTCCCTCGCATCTCGGTCGCAGTGCAGCACGCAACGTTGCACTGCCGTTCCGAGATCCGGTGAGCCATTGGGTCTCAGGTCCTCAGCGCAAAACTTCATGTTACGCTGCGCCGAGGACACGGTCTCCGGAAAAGGCGAGATCGCGATGACAACGCCGCTCACGGTTTGGCGCGAGACAGAAGGCCGCCTGTTGCGGCTGCGCCTCAGCCGGCCGAAGGCGAACCTGATCGATGCCGAGATGATCGCGGCGCTCGATCTCGCCCTCGCCGAGCACGTCGGCAACACCCACATTGCCGCGATCCTGCTCGATGCCGAGGGGCCGCATTTCTCCTTCGGCGCCAGCGTCGAGGAGCATTTGCCCGATCAATGCGCGGCGATGTTGGCGGGATTGCATGGCCTCGTCCTCCGCATGGTCGAATCGCCGACTCCGATTCTTGCCGCGGTGCGCGGGCAATGTCTCGGCGGCGGGCTGGAAGTCGCGCTCGCGGCGCATCTGATGTTCGTCGCCGCCGACGCGACGCTCGGCCAGCCGGAGATGAAGCTCGGCGTCTTTGCGCCGGCCGCCTCTTGCCTCTTGCCGGAACTGATCGGACCGGCCCGCGCGCTCGATCTTCTCGTGTCCGGCCGCGCCATCAGCGGCGCCGAGGCCGCCGCCATGGGGATTGCGAAAGAGGCCGGCGCCGATCCCGAACAGGCGGCGCTCGCCTATGTCGCGGACCACCTCATCCCGAAGAGCGCCAGCTCGCTTCGCTTCGCGGTGCAGGCGGCGCGACACGACTATGCCGCCCGGGTGCGGATGAAATTAGCCGTCGTCGAGCGGCTTTATCTCGATGAACTGATGAAGAGCCGCGACGCGCTCGAAGGTCTGCAAGCCTTCATTGCCAAGCGGCCGGCGCAATGGGAGCACTGTTGAAATGGCGAGCGTGTCGGAGATCGTCGCGCATGCGACGCGGCTGTTCGAAGATCTGAACTTCAACTCGGCGCGCGAGTGGAAGGCGGCGAAACCGGGTCGCAAGGTGGTCGGCTATATGCCTGTCTATGTGCCGCGCGAGATCATTCACGCCGCCGACATGCTGCCGCTCGGCATTCTCGGCGGTGGCGACCAGCTCGAAGTGATCCACGGCGACGCCTATTACCAGAGCTATATCTGCCGCATTCCCCGTTCGACGGTCGAGCTCGGCGTCTCCGGCCGCCTAGACTTTGTCGACGGCATGTTGTTCCCATCGATCTGCGACGTCATTCGCAACCTGTCGGGCATGTGGAAGATCATGTTTCCGCAGGTCTACACGCGGTATTTCGACGTGCCGCAGAACTATCGCGATGAGATCGGCGGCAACTACTATATCCAGGAGCTTACCGAGCTGCGCCACGACCTCGGAACACTGCGCGGCTCGCCGATCACCGACGACGAACTGCGCAACTCGATCGCGCTCTACAACGAGAACCGCAAGCTGGTGCGCGAGGTCTACGTCTTCCGCGCCGAGCGGCCGTGGCAGGCGCCGGCCGCGGAGGTCTACCTGCTGATGCGCGCGGGGCTCGTGCTCTCGGTCGAGCAGCACACCGTCATGCTCCGCAATTACCTCGAAGCCGTCCGCACCGAAGAGCGGGTGCGGCGCGACAACTGCCGGATCGTCTTGTCCGGCGTTTTCTGCGAGCAGCCGCCGCTCAATCTGATCAAATCGCTGGAGCTTGCCGGCTGCTATGTGGTTGACGACGACTTGCTGCTGGTCACCCGCTGGCTGCTGGGCGATGTTCCGACCGACGGTGATCCGATCCGCAATCTCTCCGACGCCTTCCTGCACCACTCCGAATCGACCGCGGCAAAATACGAGCCCGACCTCAGGGAGAAGGGCCAGCACCTTGTGCGCGCGGTGAAGCGCACCAATGCCGAGGGGGTGATCTTCGCGTGCCCTAGCTTCTGTGACCCCGCGCTCCTTGACCGGCCCATGCTGCAGCATGTGCTCGCCGAAGCGGGCATTCCCTACATCGCGTTCAAATACGCCGAAAATTCCGGCCAGATGCAGCCCATTCGTGAGCAGGCTGGCACCTTCGCCGATTCGATCAAACTATGGAGCGGACAATGACAGCGACCCAGATCGTGACGCCGAAGACCGCGGCCAAGGACGTCGAAAAAGACGTCTCCATGCGCAAGCAGAAGACGATGATGGCGGCGCATTACGACCGCATCACCAGCGCACCGGAAACCGGCAAGAAAATCTGCTGCACCTTCGTGCCCGGCAATCTCAATGAACTGATCATGTGCTTCGACCTCCTCAACAATCTGCCGGAGGTCAACGCCATCCAGAGCGGGCTGCGGCGGGCCTCGGGCAATTTCATCCTCGAAGCGGAAAAGATCGGCCATTCCGAGGACGTCTGCACCTATGTGAAGTCTGACATCGGCATGGCAGCGAAGGGCAATATCGCGCCCAACGGCAAGAAGTTTCCCGATCCCGACGTGCTGCTGTTGTCCTATACCGGCTGCTTCACCTTCATGAAGTGGTTCGAGCTCCTGCGCGAGCAATACAAGTGCGAGACCATCATGCTGCACACGCCCTATATGGGCGACGGCAAGATCACGCCGAACATGATTCAGTACATGGTCAAGCAGCTCAAGGAAGAGGTGATCCCGAAGCTCGAGCGCATTTCCGGCGTCAAATTCGACATCGACCGCTTGCGCGAGTATCTGAAGAACTCGGTCAAGGCCGAGGACAATCTGGTCCGGGTGCTGCAGACCGCAAAAAGCAAGCCATCGCCGATCGACGCCTACTTCGGCGGCATCTATTACATCGGTCCGATCTTCGGCGCCTTCCGCGGCACCCAGGACGCGATCGACTATTACCGCTTCCTCCGCGAGGAAGTGGAGGAGCGCCTCGCCGCCGGCCAGGGACCGGTGACGCCCGACGGCGACATGGGCGAGGAGAAGTATCGCCTCGTCGTCGAAGGGCCGCCCAACTACACGAACTTCCGTCAGTTCTGGAAGATGTTCTACGACGAGGGCGCGGTCGTCGTGGCGTCGAGCTACACCAAAGTCGGCGGCGTCTATGACTTCGGCTTCCGCCACGATCCCGACAACCCGCTGGAGACGCTCGCCGAGTACTGCCTCGGCGTCTACACCAATCGTAGCCTGCCGATGCGCATCGACATGCTGACGAACTACGTCAACGAGTATGAGGCGGATGGCCTGCTGATCAACTCGATCAAGAGCTGCAACAGCTTCTCGGCCGGCCAGCTCCTCATCATGCGCGAAGTGGAGAAGCGTACCGGCAAGCCGGCCGCCTTCATCGAGTCCGATCTCGTCGACCCGCGCTACTTCTCCGCCGCCAACATCAAGAACCGGCTGGAAAGCTATTTCCAGATGGTCGAGCAGAAGCGCGCCGGCTCGCGCGCCGCCGCTTAACCGCCGTGTAGAGGACACGACATGAAAACCTTCGTCGGCATCGACCTCGGCTCGACCACAACCAAGGCTGTTCTCCTCGATGAGAACAGCCAAGTAATCGGGCGTGGCATCACCAATTCGCGTTCGAACTATGCAACCGCAGCGCGCGTCGCGAGCGAAGAGGCGCACGTCGACGGCCGCTTCACGCTGTTCCGCCGCGCCCTGAACGCGGGAGGCGGCCAGAGCGACGAGCTCGACACGTTCCTCGCCGCACTCGAACGGGCCTTCCGGCTGGAGCAGTTCCTCGAGCAACTTGACGATCTCGAGGCGACCTGCCGTGGCCAGGTCAAGGGCGACCGCTTTGCCGGCCTCGAAAGCGGCGTTCAGGAAGCCATCGGCGTCGTGTTCACGAATCTGCGCGGGGAAGCGCCCGAGCTTTACGCTCCCGGCGCCAAGCGCAAATCAGACTTCTTCCGCGACATCGCCGGCTCGCGCTATCACACCCAGGCCGAAGAGGTCGCACGGCAGGCAAAGCTGCCCTACGATCTCCTGCTCAATGTCTACGACAAGTCGATCATCGAGGTGGAGAACCGCCCGCCTGCCGGCGAGCTCAGCGAGAAGTTTCATCGCGCGCTTGCTCGCGTGCTGGCCATCGATAGTGTGGTCAGGACCGGTTCGACCGACGTGCCGCAGACGATCGTGGATACGCTCGGAATCGGTCTCGACGAGACCTACCTGGTCGGCACCGGCTACGGCCGGGTGACGCTGCCGTTCTCCAAGGAGCACATCCGCTCGGAGATCCTGTGTCACGGCCTCGGCGCGCATATGATGTATCCGAACACCCGCACGGTGCTCGACATCGGCGGCCAGGATACCAAGGGCATCCAGGTCGACGAAAACGGCATCGTCGCGAACTTCCAGATGAACGACCGCTGCGCCGCCGGCTGCGGGCGCTATCTCGGCTACATCGCCGATGAAATGAACATGGGCCTGCACGAACTGGGCCCGCTGGCGATGAAATCCGACCGGCCGGCCCGCATCAACTCGACCTGCACCGTGTTCGCCGGCGCCGAACTGCGCGACCGGCTGTCGCTCGGCGAAAAGCGCGAAGACATTCTCGCGGGCCTGCACCGCGCCATCATCCTGCGCGCGATCTCGATCATCTCGCGCTCGGGCGGCGTGACCAACGAGTTCACCTTCACCGGCGGCGTCGCCAAGAACGAGGCGGCGGTGCGCGAATTGCGCAAGCTGATCAAGGAGAACTACGGCGAGGTGACGATCAACATCAACCCCGAGTCGATCTACACCGGCGCCCTCGGTGCCGCCGAGTTCGCCCGCCGCGTCTATGAAGGCGGCGCCAAGATGGAGCACGCATCATGACGATCACAGCAGGAATCGATGTCGGCACCGGCGCGGTGAAGGCGGCCGTGTTCAAGGTCGAGGGCGACAACACCGAGTGGCTGTCGCGCTCGGTGATGCGCATCAGGCAACGCGACCCGATGCAGCTGGCGCGGATCGCATTCGATCAGGTTCTGGCGGACGCCAAGCTCGGCGAAAGCGACGTCAATTACGTCGCGACCACGGGCGAGGCCGAAGGCGTGCCGTTCCACACCGGGCACTTCTATTCGATGACGACCCATGCCCGCGGCGCGATCTATCTGACGCCTGAGGCCCGCTTCGTGCTCGATGTCGGCGCCCTGCACGGCCGGGCGATCTCGATCGACGAGCGCGGCAAAGTGCTGAGCTACAAGATGACCAGCCAGTGCGCCTCCGGCTCGGGGCAGTTCCTCGAGAACATCGCGCGCTATCTCGGCATCGGCCAGGACGAGATCGGCGCGCTGTCGCAAAAAGCGGACAATCCCGAGGTCGTGTCCTCAATCTGCGCCGTGCTCGCCGAGACCGACGTGATCAACATGGTGTCGCGCGGCATCTCCGGCCCGAACATCCTCAAGGGTATCCACCTGTCGATGGCGGGCCGGCTGTCGAAGCTGTTGAAGTCGATCGGAGGGAACGACGGCGTCGTCATGGTGACGGGCGGGCTTGCGCTCGACGACGGCTTGATCGCGGCTCTCGCCGAGGACATCGCCGCGATGAAGAATATGTCGTGCACCGTCCGCAGCCATCCCGACTCGATCTATGCGGGGGCGATCGGCGCAGCGTTGTGGGGGGCGTTCCGGTACGACAAGCTTGCAGCCAAGGGAGACTTGCCTCAGGCGGCGTAGGACGACCACCTATGGCGCGGTTCACGCAAATGGAATAATATCAAACACGAATTCGCGTGGGCTGCGCGTTGCCCGGCGGCAGCATTGGCGCCAGGCAATGGAGGAAAGGAGATAAAGGAATGGCCTTAATAATCAATGAGAACTGCACCGCCTGCGATGCGTGCGAGCCGGTGTGCCCGAACCAGGCAATCACCGCAGGTAACCCGATCTATGTGATCGATCCGGAGAAGTGCACTGAATGCGTCGGCGCCGAAGACGAGCCGCAATGCAAGCTGGTTTGTCCGGCGGAATGCATCGTTCAGAACCCCGACTATGTCGAGTCCAAAGACGAACTGCTGAAAAAGTACGAGAAGCTCCACGCCTGATTGGCGGCGGCAGCGCATCTCAAGCAAAAAACCTTCGTTTCGATGCCGCGCAAACCGCTGGTTGCGCGGCATCGTTGCGTGTAGGGCTTGTGGCTCGCGTCAGGTACAAGGCTGCGTGTGGCGGCCGGTCTTGCGGGGCATGTGCATCACCCCGGTAGAATATTACGCCGCCGGGAACATCCGGCGCCGACCTGGCTCCTTCAGGAGAGCGCGCAGTCGAACGAAAGGCGCCCCGACGGCTTGAAGCCGCAGCGATCAAGATACGCCATCAGTTCTCGATCGCCCCAATCGACTTCGGTCAAGACCTTATCGACCCGCAAGGTCGTGAGATTGGCCAAGAGCTGCGAGAGCAGCGCGCGGCCCACCCCGCGCCCGGCATAATCCGGATCGACGCCGATCGTGTCCATGACGGCCGCCGATTCGATGCGGCCGAACTCCCCGAGATCGACCCGCGCCATGATGAACCCCACAGCGCGGCCATCGATTTCCGCCACCAGCGAGACCCGAACGTCCGACTCGTGCATCGCTTCGGCGAGCTTGCGCTCGAAATAGGCGGAACGGTCGCGCCCGGTGATGCGGCGATCGATGGCGACCAGCGCTTTCAGATCGGCTTCGCGCATCGAGCGCACCGGAATGCGGTCGCGCGCGAGCTCGCCGACATCGGTCGGCGCCGGCAAACTGTAATCGAGCTCTTCCGGGTCGCCCACGCGTAGTGGAATCGTGATGCGGCTCTGCTGCGCCATGGTTCGTTCCTTCCCTGTTACGCCTCTTCAGCGGCTTCAATCATCGGCTCAGCGACGGAGCGCTCGAGCACCAGCCGTGGGGCGAGTTTGAATTGATGCGAAGCGAAGAATTTGAGGAGTCCGTGTTCGGTCCAGTCGGCCTGCGAATGCAGCCTGCGCACTCCTTTTTCGCGCATGGCTTGCATAAGCGCGTCCATCAGCAGGTGACCATAGCCGTGCTCTTCGCAGGACGGATCCACGCCCATGAGGTCGAGCGCCGCCACCGGCTCGTCGCGGCCGAATTCGCCCTGTCGCACGCGCGCAAAGGCGAAGCCGACGAGCACGCCGTCGCGCGTCACGCCGACATGAATGAAATCCTCGGGATGACTGCGCGCCGTGTCGAGCCGCTTCTGAAAAAAGCGCCGGCGCGGCCGGCCCGTATGCGCCTGGTCGATCGCGATGGTGCGTTCGAGGTCGTCCGGCCGCAGCCGGCGCACCTTCACACTGACGTCCTTGGAAGCACTCATGGTTTCCTCACCCGTTCTCGACATATTCTTCGTACAGGCGCGCCTCCATATCAGCGTCCATCGATTCCTCGATGAGCGGAAGCAGCGCCATTTCCTCTTTTTGCACATGTGCGAGCATGCGTTCGCACAATTCCAGGCCGAGCTGGCGGAATTCCGTCCAGCCGGCTTCGTCGAACCCGCTCGCCTCACCGGCGCGCGCAAGCGCCGCGAGCCGCCGGCCGAGCGGCCGCATCGCCAAGTGCTCATCGGTGAGATGCGCACCGATCGCTTCGTCGCCGATCGTCTGCAGGTAGGTGAAAAGATACTGCTCCTCGAAGTCGAAGTGGCGGTTCACCTCCGCTTCGACCCCGCCGGCAAGCTCCCGCAGCAACTGGGCGGTCGCGGGCGCCGTCGCGTCCGGAGGCCGTCTGCGGTTGCTGGCGATCAGGCCGTCAAGGCGCTCCATCAGCGCGACGGTGGCGCGATGCTCCTCATGCAGCGTCTGGCTGATCCGGTTGGAGAACATCAGTCTCCTCCCCAGGGCAGGCCGGTGCGACGCCGGTCTGCTAATCTTATATTTCGGTACCTTAATGCATATTTATTTGCTGTCAAGTTTCACCACCCTTTTCGAGGCCCCTCCAGCAAGGTCCGCTCGTTCGCATCGAGGCCCCTCAAGCGCGTCAATCCTTTGCCCGTTCCATATAGGAGCCGTCCGCGGTGGATACGACGATGCGCGTTCCGGTGGCGATGTGCGGCGGAACCGTCGTCCGCACGCCATTCGCGAGCATCGCCGGTTTGTAAGACGAGGAGGCGGTCTGCCCCTTCATGGTCGGCTCGGTTTCGACCACCTCCAGCGTCACCCGCTGCGGCAGTTCGATGCCGACCACACCCCCTTCATGCACGCTGAGCTTAACTTTCATCTCCGGCTGCAGATAGACCGCCTGATCGCCGATCACGTCTTCGGCCACGCTGACCTGGTCGTAGGTCTCCATGTTCATGAAATGGAAGCCGTCGTTGTCCTGGTAGAGATATTGGTACTCGCGCTCTTCCACATGGGCGCGCTCGACCTGGTCGGTGGTCTTGAAGCGGAGCGACGACTTCACCCCGTCGCTGAGCCGGCGCATGTCGAGCTGGGTGACCGGCGTGCCCTTGCCGGGGTGGATGTTCTCCGCGCTCAGAATGACGTAGAGCTTGCCGTCGAGATCGACGATGTTGCCCTTGCGGAGCGAGCTCGCGATGGCTTTCACAGGTGCGGTTCCTCGTTGGATGGGGGCCGGTGAGCCTGCATGCAGCGACGGGACCAGGAGCCGGCAATGTCGTTCGCGTGCAACATACCGATCCTGCCGCCGCTCGCTAGTTTTTTCGGCCCAGGCTGCTCCGTGGACCGAGCCGGCATGACGGAAGGCTCCCCCTGGTGGGACCCGCAGGTTTACGCCGACCGGCGCGGGTTCCTTGACGCGCGGCGACGTATTGTGGCGCGGCTGCGCCGGCTGTTCGAGGCGCAGGACTTCGCCGAGGTGGAGACCTCGATCCTGCAGGTCTCGCCGGGAAACGAGCTACACCTGCACGCCTTCGCGACCGCCAGCGTTTCGCCGGCCGGGGACCACGCGCCGCTCTACCTGCGCACGTCGCCGGAATTCGCCTGCAAGAAGCTGCTCGCTGCGGGCGAAAAGCGGATATTCGAATTCGCCCGTGTGTTCCGCAATCGCGAGCGGGGCGCGCTCCACCACCCGGAATTCACGCTTGTCGAGTGGTATCGCGCCGGCGAGCCCTATAAGGCTGTGATGCGCGACTGCATCGAGATTGTGCAGGCGGCGGCCAATGCCGCGGAAATGCGCATGTTCTTGTTCCGTGGCGCGCAGGCCGATCCCTTCGCCGAGCCGGAAAGGGTGACGGTCGCGGAAGCCTTTGCGCGCTATGCCGGGATCGACCTTCTGGCCACCATCGGTGGTGGCGCACCGGACCGCGATGCGCTCGCAGTACAGGCGCGCGCGGCGGACATCCGTCTTTCGCCCGATGATCGCTGGAGCGACATTTTCAGCCGCGTCATGGTCGAAAAGGTCGAGCAGCGGCTCGGGCTGGGTCGGCCAACATTGTTGTACGAATATCCGGCGCCGGAAGCGGCGCTGGCGCGGACGAAGCCCGATGACCCGCGGGTCGCCGAACGCTTCGAGATGTTTGTCTGCGGGGTTGAACTCGCCAACGGTTTTGGTGAATTGACCGATGCAAACGAGCAACGCCGGCGCTTCGCGGCGGCGATGACGGAAAAGCAGCGGCTCTATGGCGAACGCTATCCGCTGGACGAGCAGTTCCTCGCCGCCCTCGCGCTCATGCCGGAGGCGAGCGGCTGCGCACTCGGACTCGACCGGCTGGTGATGCTCGCAACCGGCGCGGGCCGGATCGACCAGGTGCTGTGGGCGCCGCTGCCGATGACGTGAGGACGAACGGACGGTAACGTGCGCTCAGATCAAGCGACCGCGTCCATCTGAACGCGTCGGAGCGGATATACCGCACTCGCCGGTGACCGACTGCCATGACAGACAAAGCGCTGCGAACACCTGCTGCCCTCGTTGATGCGGGGCTTGCGCCCGCCCAAGAATTGCCCGCGCTCGAAGCAGTGGCGGCGCGCTATGCAGTGGCGATCACGCCGGCGATCGCCGCGCTCATCGATCCGGCCGACCCGAACGACCCGATCGCGCGGCAGTTCATTCCGAGCCCTGCGGAGCTTGCGGCAGGCCCCGGGGAACGCGCGGACCCGATCGGCGATGATGCCCACAGTCCGGTCGAAGGGATCGTCCACCGTTACCCCGACCGCGTGCTGTTGAAGCTCGTGCATGTCTGTCCGGTTTACTGCCGCTTCTGTTTTCGCCGCGCCATGGTTGGACCGCGC
>Ga0307424_1002005_pt1 | contig 10297 bp, 9 predicted proteins | sample SalMarWE160320MG_FD_202157 | JGI IMG/M metagenome (GOLD analysis project Ga0307424, IMG submission 202157) | Salt marsh sediment microbial communities from the Plum Island Ecosystem LTER, Massachusetts, United States - WE1603-20 | ecosystem: Environmental > Aquatic > Marine > Intertidal zone >...
ATAAAGTTAGAGAACTTTCACAAGAAAATTTGGGTTCTAGAGGGCAAATCAGGCACCCGGATATTGTTGACTATCATATTTGTTACTCGTAGATTTAGGCGTTAAAATGACATCAGTCATGGGCCAGGGCAATCTACGGTGGGCTGTGCGATAAGATCCCCGGAAATAACATAATCCAAATCTCAAAATAATAGTTCACGAATAATGGGGTAATAGATAATCCAAATGGTATAATTTTAACCATTTAACCATTTAACCATCTTACCATTCATCCAATATAGAAGGAGGAATTATTTTGAGGACCATTTTACTTGTTATTTTCAGTTGTCTGTTTGTTGCCGCTTCCTTTGCCGGTACCATAAAAGGAAAAGTGACAAGCAAGGCAACCGGTGACCCGCTTGCCGGCGCTAATGTCTATCTGCAGGGATGGCCAATAGGGGCGGCGACGGATGAAAGCGGGATGTATTCATTTGAAGCCAAAGACGGTAAATACGTGCTTGTATGTGAATACGTCGGCTTTGCCGAGGAAAAAAGCGATGTACAGCTTGCCGGCACGGTGACGAAAAATTTTGAGCTGGTTGAATTTCTGTTTGCAAAAACGATCAGCGTTATTGCCGACCGGGCGAAAGAAAGAGAAACACCGGTCGCTTATTCAGATGTATCAAAAGAACGAATGGAACTGACGCTTGCTTCACAGGATATTCCCATGGTTCTGAATACCACACCCAGTGTTTACGCCACGATGCAGGGCGGCGGTCCCGGTGATGCGCGCATCAATGTGCGCGGTTTTGATCAGGCAAATGTGGCGGTGATGATCAATGGCATGCCGGTCAACGATATGGAAAACGGCTGGGTATACTGGTCAAACTGGGATGGTCTGGGGGATGCGACATCGTCCATTCAGATCCAGCGCGGTCTGAGCGCCACAACCCTGGCAACACCGGCCATCGGTGGTTCGATGAACATCATCACCGATCCAACCGCCCATGAGGCAGGATTATTGCTGCGCCAGGAATTAGGCAATGATGGTTTTTTAAAGACGACATTTACCGGCAATACCGGTCTGGTGGATAGCAAATGGGCTATCAATGCCACGGTGGTCAGAAAAACCGGTGATGGCCTGATCGATAAAACCTGGACCGATGCCTGGGCTTATTATTTTGGTGCAGCATGGAATATTAATGAAGACAATCGCCTGGAGCTCTATGCGATGGGTGCACCGCAGAGGCACGGCCAGAATTCATACAAGCAGAATATCGCTACCTATGATCAGGAATTCGCCAAAAGCCTCGATGATTACGATCAGGCCGCTCTGGCAGAATTTCCGCAAGCCTCCTCGGGACGTAAATATAATCAGACCTGGGGACCGGTAAGTGCTTCTTATTCCGGGCAGCAATACTGGAATGGAAGTACCCATGACCGCTATGCCTCTGACTATATTATGGAAAGAGCCAACTATTTTCATAGACCACTGGCCAATCTGAACTGGTATTCACAGATATCGAACAGCGTCAGTCTGTACACGATCCTTTACTGGTCGGGCGGCATAGGCGGTGGTTCCGGAACGTTCGGCAGCCTCGTGTGGGATTATTCCCTGCCCAACTCCCGACATATCGATTTTGACGGCACCATCGAAAGGAACATGAATAGTTCCACCGGCTCAACTGGTATCCTGCGTAACAGCGTCAATAACCAGTGGACGGTCGGTGCGATCGGCAAGGTATACTGGAAAGTCAATGATCAGGTGACGACCAACTTTGGCGTGGACTGGCGGACAGCTGAGATGGATCACTTCCGTGAAGTCCGTGATCTGCTTGGCGGTAAATACTATCGTAGTATCGGTGACTCGGATTTCTGGGATGGACCAAAGGATCTGAAACTGGGCGATAAATTTAATTATTATAATACGAATACTGTTGACTGGTTTGGTTTCTACGGCCAGGCGGATTACAAAAGCGGCAATCTGTCCCTGACCGGTACCGCCGGCTACTCGATGATTAAATACACCTTTACCGATCATTTCACCGAAGATCCGGATAATGCCGGCAAGGAATTGTATCTCGAGACAAATAATATTAGCGGCTATCAGATCAAGGGTGGTGCCAGTTTCCGGCTGGCTGAGGGCATGGACCTCTTTGGTAACGTCGGTTATATTTCCAAGGTCCCGATTTTTGATGCGGTGATCAATGACGGCGAAGGCACGAAAGCCGAAGACCCGAAAAACGAGACTTTCACACATTTTGAACTGGGATTCAATCACCACACCCTGGGCGGAAAACTCACCTATAATGCCGGTGTATATTATACGATATGGAACGACCGCACAAAATCGATTGGAATTACCCAGCAAGACGGTTCGGAAGGATTGGTATTCCTAACCGGTATGGATCAGACCCATATGGGCTTTGAACTGGAACTGGCTTACCAGCCGGTCGATATCCTCCGCTTTGATCTGGCCGGGATGGTTGCTGACTGGAAACAGCGGCCGTTACCGGGATTACAGTTCCCCGACTGACAAAAGGTTTTTATATGCGGTAAAAGATCTTAAGGTAGGTGAACAGCCACAGATGGGTGGCACGCTGGGTATCAGCGTAATGCCGGTGCAGGGACTGACACTGATAGTGATCGGAAAATATTATGTGAATCATTATGCCCTTTGGGATCCCTTTGACAGAGAAGTTGATCCTGATGATCCGAATGCTACTCCTGACCGCGTGCAGCCATGGAAAATACCGCCCTATGCCTTTGCCGATCTGCATGCCAGTTATCAGCTGCCGCTGGACTGGAACGGCATCGGCGTGAATATTTTTGCCCATGTGCTGAACCTGTTTGATACGGTCTATATCTCAGATGCAACCGATAACAGTTCTTTTGGTGCGTATCGTGTTGATCCGGTTACAGGCGAACCCGATTCGCGCGGAGTAATTGCCAATCCTCATATGGCGGATGCCGCGGAAATATTTATCGGCCCGCCCATGTCATTTAACCTGGGATTACAGCTAACTTATTGATTGATTCAATGACACATAAAAAAGCCCTCAAACAAATGAGGGCTTTTTTTGTTTCTGCAATTCAATCACCTGTCAAAAATTGAACACTGAAAATTGAATATTGGACATTCATGTGGCCTGAACCGGCGAATATCCAATAATCAACAACGAATATCCAACAGAGAAAATATCCTGTAGTGAGGAAAGATCGATGTTAGAGAGAAAATCTATACGAAAGGTGCTGGCTGCCCTGGAATCGGAGTATGCCGAGACGACGACGGCACTTAACTTTGGCACGCCGTTCCAACTGCTCATTTCCACCATACTGGCCGCACAAAGTACGGATAAGCGCGTTAATATCGTTACTGTCGGGCTGTTTCGTACGCACCCGGATGCGCATAGTTTTCTCTCTCTTTCCCTGCCCGAACTGGAAGAGAAAATAAAAACGGTGGGCCTTTATAAATCCAAGGCAAAAAATATTCTGGCCACCTGCCGGATACTGGTGGATAACTATGAGGGGAAGATCCCCGAATCGCGGGAAACATTAATGGAATTACCGGGAGTGGGTAGAAAAACGGCCAATGTGGTTTTAAGTATTGCCACCACATTTCAGGCTATCGCCGTCGATACCCATGTGTTTCGTGTTTCAAACCGGATCGGTCTGGCGCAGGCCAAAAATGTCCGTCAGACGGAAGAGCATCTGATGCAAAACATCCCCCAAAAAGACTGGTCTGATGCGCACCACTGGCTGATCTGGCACGGCAGAAAAATATGCCGGGCCAGAAATCCCCTCTGCGGACAATGTTTTCTGACAGCTTGGTGCGAATATTACCGGTCGCAGATTGCCGAAAATCTGAACAAATAAAACTTATCCACGAATTACACGAATTGGTCCACGGATTAGCACGAATTAAAACGAATTTCACGAATTATTTTTTATAAAATTATTTATTTCTCTCTTATCAATATAAAATTCTAATAAAACTCGAATGTTGGATATTTATATCCGTATTTTGTAAAATAACCATAACCGTTATATCTGTGTCTAATGATAACAAGTGCTTAAGAGGTGAAAACATGCCCGGATTGTCAAATCGCGGTAGAACAATGCCGCCGTCTCCCATTCGTAAACTTATGCCTTTCGCCGACCAGGCCAAGGAAAAGGGACGTCATGTCTATCATTTGAATATCGGCCAGCCGGATATCCATACCCCGGAAGGATTTTGGCTGGCGATTGAAAAACACGGACGAAAAGTACTTGAATACGGCCCTTCTGCCGGTCTGACTTCCTACCGTCAAAAATTGGCCGGATACTATAAGGGTCTGGGTATTACGCTCGATCCGGATGATATTATCGTGACAACCGGCGGAAGCGAAGCGATTCTCTTTACCATGCTGGCTATAATGGATCCTGGGGATGAGATCATTATACCCGAACCTTTTTACACAAACTATAATGGATTTGCCAATGAGGCGGCAGTAAAGGTTGTACCCATTACTTCATCTATTGAAAGCGATTTTCAATTGCCGCCGATTAATACTATCCGGGGAAAAATTACCGACCGAACGCGGGGTATTCTTATCTGCAATCCAAATAATCCCACCGGATATGTCTATTCGAAAAAAGAACTTGAAGCACTTCGTAAAATCGTTATTGAGCACGATCTGTTTCTCTTGGTTGATGAAGCCTACCGTGATTTCTGTTATGACGGGCTGAAACATACCAGCGTCTTGCAGTTGGAGGGATTGGAGGAGAGATCTGTTTTACTGGATAGCATATCCAAGAGATATTCGGCCTGTGGCGCACGCATTGGCTGCGTCATCTCAAGAAATAAAGAGATTACGCGTGCCGCACTCAGATATGGTATGGCCCGCCTGTGCCCGCCGACCCTGGAACAATTAGGAGCCGAAGCGGGCATTGACACCCCGAAATCTTATTTTCAGGAGGTTTTGACCGAGTATACTGAACGGAGAAATGTGATGGTAAAAGCCCTGAATGAAATGCCAGGCGTACTTGCGCCTAAACCGAAAGGTGCTTTTTACCTGATCGCCCGTTTGCCCGTGGACAATGCCGACCGTTTTGCCCAGTGGTTATTAACGGACTTTCATATAAATGGCGAAACAACCATGATAGCCCCGGCTAATGGTTTTTATTCCACCCCCGGGTATGGTGAGGATGAAGTCAGAATTGCCTATGTCCTTAATACAGGTGATATCAAAAAGGCCATGCATATTCTGGCAGAGGGATTGAAAGTCTATCCCGGCCGGACGACAAATTAAAGCAGTTTCAGAAGATAATGATTTCCAAAGAGAAAAAAATAATACTGTTTATTTGTCTGGCAGCGCTGCCGGCCCTGATAAGGGCGGATCAGGTAAAATTATCTGCCGGCAAAACCTATAGCGGGGCTATTACCGGTGCTGATAAGCGGTCGGTTTTCATTCAGATATCGGATACACAAACGGTGAAAATACCACATTCTCATGTGTCCTCCATATTCTTCAGATATGCCGATCGTGTTTATTTGTTGTCAGGTGAAGTAATAAAATGTAAGGTTTTAACTCAAATAGTACCTGATCTGTTTATCGTGTCTGAAAACGGTCCGCGAAAGCTAAAAATCAGTGAATTGAAGCGGTATTTTTATAATGATGCAGACAGCCTATCGATATCGTATTTGCCTCCCACAGGGGCTGTTTTTAACAACCTGAAAAGTATTGACCTTATGAATACCGAATTGAATCGGGCCTTATTTCTCAGTCTGTCCGCAGGGATACTGTCCGTACCGGCACAATCATGGCAGGAGAATTTTATCACCGCATCCTCTTTACTGGGTTTAACCGGTCAGGCCCAGCTGGGCTTCTATCTTCAGAGAAATCTGGCCGTATATGGCGGTTTCCTTTATGGTCATTATAAAAATACGGCTGAAGGCAATCTAAAAAGTGAAATAAACAGCGGTTATCTTCATCTGGGGGTTACCTACTACTCACGCGCATTTGAGTTTCTGCCGGGTACAGGCTTTTTGGTCAGTGCTGATGCCGGGTTACTGAATGTGACGGGTAATCTCTACACGTATAGTTATCGTGATATCGCCCTGGATGGATTAAAACCAAATATTGCCGGGCGTATTCTGATCGGAGCCCGGACTTTTCTTATGAGCCATTTTGATGCCTATCTTAAAACCGGTTATTTTTTTGCGCAATCATTCAAACTGACTGTTCCGGCGGTGCAGCGTCCATATGATATAAATCTTCCCTTGGGCGGCTGGATGATTTTAGGCGGTATTTCTGTATACATATCATTTTGAGCACTCGGATCTGAACATGAGAATAAAAATTATACTCCTTCATTCTCTGGCTGTTTTATTATGTCTTTTGAGTATGAGCAGCTGCGAACCTCCTCTTCAAAGCAGTGATGAGGCAAATCCATTTATCAAAAAACGCAGCCTCAAATTAGATAATGGTATGCAACTGGACTATTGGGTGCTTTTACCGGAAAGCTTTGACTCAACGCAGGTTTATCCGGCGATACTGACCTTTCCTCCAGGCACACAGAGTCTTGATCAGGTGGAATGGGCTGTCAATGCCTATTATATCCGACAATCAATTCAAAGAAACTGGCTGGTTATAAGTCCGGCGGCACCGCAGGGGATTAAATACCACGAAGGCGCCGAAGTATATATTCCCCTTCTTTTAAATGAGATAGAACAAAGCTATCATATCGAAAAAAATAAATATCATCTGGCAGGGGTAAGCAATGGGGGAATCAGTGCATTCCGGGTAGGTACGCTGTATCCTGAATATTTTCAATCCCTGACCGTTTTTCCCGGTGCACCCACCGAGACCGACAAACAACGTCTGCAAAATCTTCAGGATATACCGGTTACCATGTATGTTGGTGCGTTAGACGATGCAGATCAGATAGCCCAGAGCGAACAAACGGTTCAGACACTGGATTCGCTGGGGGTGTTGGTTGAATATAAAAAATGGGAAAATAACGGCCATGTAATTACCAGTCTTACGCCGGTCTATCTGTTTGATGTGTTTGAATCTTACCGTCTGCAGGCTAATCCCTGAATGGTGGCAGTAGTTGCGAAGCCGGGTTTTATTTTGTCAAAAGTGAAAACCCAGAAAAAAAGAAACCAGCAGTCCTGAAGCATTTATTTCTTCCGGAAAGAATACTGCCTGTATCTCCTCTGGCAGTTCCCGGGGCATATTCTGATCTGAAATATTAAAAGGCTGTACGGACTTGAACTGAAGCTGCATGCCAGCTGATATGCCCCGGCTGAGATAATAGCCGCCTCCCAGTAATATTTTTAGAGTGAAGGAAGAATAATGAGAGGTAGTTGAATTTTCACCCTGGCTACCATCCCGCAACTGGTAGTTAAAATTTATATCAGAACTTAAAGCGGTTGAACCAATATCAACACCGAGATAGATTTCATAATTCTGCGGCCGGCTCCAAAGTGTATAATTGACTCCCAGGTAAGTATTAACGAACCTGTTGGACCGTTCAATTTCAAGAAGGTCGAAAGTGGAAACGATACCTGTGGAGGGCGTGTAACTCGTTAGTGAGGTTTTCCAGTCAGTAAGTGGATTCTCAGCGATAAAGCCGATTTTAATAAGCCAGTCGGCTGACAAGAAATAGCTAAATTCCAGACCAAGCGAGAAAAAACCGTTTAGTTTTTCTATGTCCGGCGAAACGGTCGCAGGCAGTTTTTCAATTTCTTTATTGATTTCGTTCGTATAGGTAAGCGAAGAAAAACCGCCTTCCACAAGGATAGCAAATCGCTTAGAACCGTTTTGATCTCTCTGTTCAGTTTTATCCTCCCCTACCGGCAGATTATCCGTCGCGCTGAGGTCACCGGTCGCCAGTTCCCGGGCCGTTTCCGGTACGACCTCTGTAAGAACTTCACTCAGCCGGCCCTCATAATCTTTGGTAGCGGTCCTGATAATCGCGCCGCTGCTTACGTCGATCATCCGGATGCTCAGAGAATAAAGGTCTTCAATCTTGCCAATATTGCCCGCGATCATAACCTGCACATTGAGCAGCTGCCCGATTTCAACTGCACACTCAATGGAAGTGCAACCGCTTTGCTGAAATCCTTGTTCTTCAAGAATATCATTCATTTTTTCACGTTCTACGATTTGAAACTTTCCTGTTTCAAAAAGTTCGGTCCGCAACCGGTCGGACAAAAACTGGGCATCTGATTCGGCTACGCCGGTGGGGTCAAGATCCAGGACGGCCACAGTCATTTTTTTGTTCTGCAGGGCCATGAGCGGAAATGAAAAAAGGGCAATCAACAGTATTAACAGAATACGATTAGACGACGATCTCATATTCTCTCCATTCAATAGCTAATTAAAAAAACCGAAATTTTATTATACCTATAATCGGCGATATTGTGCTTATATTTAATCAACCTACAGTTTCAATACGGCCGATCTCAGGTCTTGGTCAGGTTTTCAATCAGTGAAGGAAGTTCTTTATAATCATTGATAAGGTGAGCCGATACTGTCTTATCTTGGTCTGTACCAGAAACTCCGGTATATTTAATACTGATTCCTCCACAGCCCAGAACACCGTTAACATCTGTTTTTTCGAGGTCACCGATATGAATCAGACACCTGCAATCAATCCCCAGATTCCGGCAGGTTAACTGGAAGACCGAGGGATGTGGTTTGCAATGAGGGTGTTCATCAGAAAAAATCAGGGACTGGAAGTATTTTAACAGATTTTCGTCGCGAAGGAATTGGCGAATAAATTTACCAGTAATATAACCGGTATCTGAAATGATTGCCAGGGGGTAATGGGTGGCCAGTTGATGAATACAGGTCTTGAGATTGTCGATCTCCAAGGGCGGTATCTGCCGGATCAAATTTCCAAAGAAAGCGGCCGTTTTCTTTATATCGATAGCACTGATATCCACACCCAGACGTTCCCCCATCTGCTGTATGCGGGTTTCGCAGGTTGGCGTAACCTGATGCACCAGCCAGTTGTGGATAAAGGACTGCCTGGACCATTCAAACACCTCTTCAATGGCGTCTCTGTCAAATGGCCGGTAAGCAGACACTATCTCCCGGAAAAATGAAATGCGTTGCTGATGGCGTTGTATTTCGTCTCCACTGGCGTAAAGGGTGTTCCAGAAATCAAAAGATATACCGTACTCCATTCAATTACAGATCTTCCAGTCTTTCTCTGGCTTCCTTTTTGTATTTATCATCATCACTGTCTGATTTTGGTAATTCCAGACATATTTCATATTGCTGCCGGGCTTCATCATCCAGTCCCATCATCTCATAGGTAATACCAAGTTCCAAATGATGATTAATATGTTTAGGATTTAATTCAATCGCTTTTTTGAAAGCTGCTAAAGCATTTTCATCACTGGCTTCATCGGGGACACCGCCCAGGAACATATCGGCAAATCCCTTTTCAATCCAGCTTAAATTTGATAATTTTCGATTCCAGCGTCCCAGCACATGATAAGCAATATCATCTTTTGGATTATATTTGATAGAGAGATCAACTTCCTCTTTAATTTGTTTGGACAGCCTTATCCTTTCCTTTGCCCCGGCATCAAGAGCAATCCGGCCCAATGCAATGGCAAGAAACAAATGCCCTTTGCTGCCCTCAGGTTCGATACGGACAGCGCGTCTGGCACATGATGTTCCCTTTTGGTAGTATTCAGCACGATCATCGTCATCCTCGATAACTTCCCCCACATCAAGATACGCCCGCGATGCTTTCCAGTTTGCTTCATAACTTAGAGAATCAATTGTCAATGCGTTCAGATAGGCGTCAAGCGCATCTTTGTCATCATATATATTATAAAGGCTGTCCCCCTTTACTAATTGCATCGATAATTCCGATCTGGCAAAACCTGAAATTACCGGAATAAAAAACATGAGACATATCTTGCTTAAAGTTTTCATAGGGAAGTCCTCATTTTAAAAGTGTCATTTGTTTGATTATATCATCAATTTCAATAATATTGATTATTTCTGCTCCTTTAATTACCTGCCCAAAGACCGTATAGTGCCTGTTCAGGTGTGGTTGTTCGGACAGGCAGATAAAGAATTGAGATCCGCCGGTGTCTTTTCCTGATGTAGCCATACCAAGGGTACCGCGTAAAAAGCGTTTTTCGTTATATTCACAGGGAATCGTATAGCCGGGTCCTCCCCAGCCGTCACCCCGCGGATCACCACCCTGAATAACAAAATCGCCGACCACCCGGTGAAATGTCAGATTGTCATAGAATCCTTTTTTAATAAGTTCGACAAAGTTAGCCACTGTGGCAGGGGCAACCGCC
>Ga0307424_1002006_pt1 | contig 10293 bp, 6 predicted proteins | sample SalMarWE160320MG_FD_202157 | JGI IMG/M metagenome (GOLD analysis project Ga0307424, IMG submission 202157) | Salt marsh sediment microbial communities from the Plum Island Ecosystem LTER, Massachusetts, United States - WE1603-20 | ecosystem: Environmental > Aquatic > Marine > Intertidal zone >...
ACAACATCAGGCCGTTCCAGGAAGTCAGAATTTTGTCATCCAAAGCCGGGCGTATTCTCTGGTTTCGCCGCGCTATTAAGATATCTTTTGATTCCTGCAGAATCTGTTTCAACTGCTGAACGGAAATATTCAAGCGATCCGCAACTTCTGACATCCCTTCTCTGACATGCAAAATATTTTTATTCTCAAAATTTCCCTGTTCAGAAACCTGATAAAAGGTACAGAATATATCGCTCTTAACTGTACCTAGTACCTGATCGATCTCCACCTTATCCCATAGATAAAATTTACCTTCAATGCCTTCGCTGTCAGCGTCGAGGCTGGAATAGAAACCGCCATCCGGTGATAAAAGTTCGCGCATTACGAAAGCAAGAATATCCTCTGCCACATTTAAAAAGAAATCATCACCGGTAATTAAATAGGTTTCCAGATAAAGCGGGGCTAATTGTGCATTATCATACAGCATTTTTTCAAAATGAGGTACGAGCCAGTTAGCGTCAACAGAATACCGGGCAAAACCTCCCCCCAATTGATCATAAATTCCGCCATATGCCATTTGTGTAAGCGAATGGATTACCATCTGCAGATATTTTTTATCTCCCCCGCTCTTATACAAACGCAAAAATAGGGAAAGAGGATAAACAGCCGGAAATTTAGGTGCACTGCCCAGGCCCCCGGATTCAGGATCGTAGAGCCGGGCCAGCTCAGAACCCGCTGATGACAACAGCTGTTTACCGGGCATCTCCGATAAACCGCCTGCGTCCAGACTTTTGCGGAATTCTGCCTGGATGATCGTAATATTTTCCCTCAATTTATCTTTACGCTGGTGATAAAAATTGCTGACAGAGTGCAGGACCTTTTTCCAGGCAGGATGTCCGTAACGATCTTCGGGAGGGAAATAGGTACCACCGAAAAAGGGCTCCTGTTCAGGTGTCAGGAATACGTTTAGCGGCCATCCACCGCTTCCGGTTGTCATCTGAACATATTTCATGTAAATTTGATCAATATCAGGCCGTTCTTCGCGATCGACTTTAATACAGACAAACAGATCATTCATGATCTCTGCCGTTGCCGGATCCTCGAAAGATTCGTGGGCCATCACATGGCACCAGTGACATGCGGCATATCCGATGCTTACCAGGATTGGCTTGTCATCTGCCCGGGCTTTTTCTAAAGCTTCATCACTCCAGGGGTACCAGTCAACAGGATTCTCGGCATGTTGAAGTAAATAGGGACTTGTTTCGTTGATCAGATGATTCTTCTGTGTTGACAAAGGCGAAATTTCCTTTCTTTTAGATTCTATACGCATTGCATGGTTAAATAATTTCGTGTATTTGTGAAGGAAAAGCGCTGGTTTATTTTTTAGCAGTATAGAAGATCATGATCAGGGGTGTCTCCGCGAAAATGTCACTGCCTTCTTAATGAATATCGAATAGCCTGGTCTATTCATGAATTTTTCACGCAGAGGCGCCAAGTCGCAGAGAAAAGACATTTTCTGAATTCTAAAGAATAAAAACTTAATTATTAAAAATTTTTTCTAACCTTTGTTAAATATATTAAAAATAAGATCTTGCGTCTCTGCGTCTCTGCGCGAGATGAATTATGTAGGATAGTTGAAAGGAAAGATAATGGTTAAAGTTGCTGTATTTGTAATTACCGTTTTATTCCTGACCTCCTGCCAGACCACAAAAAAAATTTCATACGATACATTTGATGAGAATGAGTTGGCCGGAATAAAGTCTTTACGGGCTAACATGGCATTTCTGGCCTCAGATGAACTTGAAGGGCGGGAAACAGGCACACGCTCGGAAAAGGTCGCGGCTGCTTTTCTCATCTCAGAATTACAAAAATATGGTGTTCAGCCTTTGCCCGAAAACGGAGATTATTACCAGGATATTGAATTGAAACAAATAAAATTCTCAAAACAGTCTTTATTTATGATGATAGATGAAAAACAGGACATAATTCTCGATTTGAGCTATGGTGAGAACTTTACGGGTTCGGGCAGATATTACCCGGCTTTGGATACCACGCTGAATCTTGTTTTTGTCGGCTACGGGATCACTGCGGAAGAATACAATTATGATGATTATGAAACCGTTGATGTTGAGGGAAAACTGGTACTATTTGTGCCGGGTGAGCCGCAAAATAACGACTCCTCGTTTTTTGAAGGCGAGGAAAGATCTCGTTATGCTTCCAGTTGGTCAAAGCTGGAGAATGCAAAAAAGCATGGTGCGCTGGGTGCCGTTTATATTTCCGCGTGGGAGAAAAGGTTCGGATGGGAATCGGTCACCAGCTACACAGAAAAAGGAGAAATGCAGTTAATCGATAAACCTGTTAAAAAGTCAGATAGGGGCCTGCCAGCTGTGGTGTTGCGGGACAGCAGTCTGAAATCATTACTTTCGGATATGCCTTTAAGGTTTGCCGAAATTCAGGCTCAACGAGAATCGAAACAGCCATTGCCGGTATTCGAACTGAACAGCAGGGCAAGGATCAGCTGGTCATTTGATACCACCGGTACAGTGCAGGCATGTAATGTAGTAGGCGTGATTGAAGGCAATGATCCGCATTTAAAAAATGAGTATGTTTTAATCGGTGCGCACTATGATCATGAGGGTACAGGTCCGGCGGGTGTTTATAATGGAGCCGATGATAATGCGTCTGGAACGGTGGCTGTGTTGGAAGCTGCAAGAATGCTTGCCGGCGCCAAAGAAAACAGGCGATCGGTTATGATCGCGTTCTACACCGGGGAGGAAAAGGGTTTACTCGGATCAGAGTATCTCGCCGGGACTATCGGAAAAATCGATGACCTGGTTACCGTTATCAATCTGGATATGGTCGGGCGTGGTGCCACAGACACGATTTACAGTATCGGTTCGGACAAAATCAGTACCGATCTGCGCCACCTGGTCGAGGAGGTGGATGCCCGCACTGTTGATATGTATCTGGATTACAAGTTCGATCAGCCAAACGAACCTATGCGCCTGTTTTACCGCAGTGATCAGTACAATTTTGCAAAAAATGATATTCCCGTTGTGTTCTTTTTTGATGATGCAATGGAGGATTACCACAGGGTTACGGATGATGCCGAAAAAATAAATTATAAGAAGTTACATAAAGTCTCTTTTCTGGCCTTCCGGATTGCTCTGGCGGTGGCCAACCGTGAAACATCTTTTCACTCTGATAAACTGGCGGGCAAACAGGAGATGTAAAAACTTCCATGGATGTGCATCATAAGATATGCCGGTGACTGAACCGGAATTGATTCCGGCAGCATCCAGGCACAGCCATGGAAGTCTCGAACGGTAACAAATTATTTTCCTTTTTTAATGATAATGTCACCATTGGTGGTATCAATACGAATCTTATTTTTGCCGTCTTTTATTTTACCGGTGCCATATTTATACAGTCGTGCAGACCCTTCCGAATAATCCCATTCATCTGATGTCTCGATATCGATAGGAAAATCACTGGTAATTTTAAACTCATCCTTGGATTTACGGGTGATGGTCAGCTTGATATCGAATTCCATGGAAAGTCCGGCGGGAAGAGTCAGCGAAACATCTCCACCCATAGAGGAAAGAACAACGTCCCGGTCAAATTCATCCGGATTTCCAACCATTTTAACGGTAATATCTCCTCCCATTGTTGTTGCTTTTACCCCGCCGTCAATCTCATCGATGTCGATATCACCGCCCATGGTTTTTGCTTTTACATATTTACGGGCATGCCGGATATGGATTTCACCACCCATCGTACTCACGTTAGCTCCTCCCGGTGCATCGTCGACCTGAATCTCACCGCCCATCGTCGAAATTTTAACTTCTTTTGCATTCTCCCGGGAATCACGTTTTTTATTATTTCTGTAGCTGACCTCCCCGCCCATCGTCGATGCATCGAGATCGCCGATTACGTCAAGAAGTGAAACTTCACCGCCCATTGTCTTGACCTGTCCGTCAAGCCGGGAGTTCTCAATACGGATATCGCCGCCCATCGTTGTCAGATCTGCCTCACCTTTAAGATCAAATAATTCGATCCCACCGCCCATCGTTTCTCCGGAAAATTTGCCCTCAACACCTCTGATCATCAGTTCACCGCCAGTTGTCTCCAGGTCGACATCATATTTTTTTGGTACCATAATTTCCAGAGTAGCGCCGCCATGGCTGTGCCGGCCTCGTCCTTCATAGGCGATTTCAACCTGAATACCCCAGGATCGCTCATCCATGTCAATTTTATAGTTCCTTTCATCGCCATCCTGGAGATCCACTCTAACTGATACAAGTTCCTTATCCCAGCCAGTGACTTCGATCGAGCCTCCGATGGGGAGGTCTACCTCGAGTTTTTTGCCTGCTTCTGTTTTATACTCTTTTTTTATTTCGTTCTGCGCCAATATCATTAAAGGCAGAAGCAAAATACTTAAAAAAGTTACTTTTTTCATGGAGATACTCCTTCTTCGATCGTTGAGTATTTAGAATTCATTTGCATAATTTTTTACTTTTATCAGAACAGCCGGGCTTTGCGGAACATTCGATTCGGAGACTATCCGGTGGAGAGAGTCCGGCGCCATACCGGATTTAATCAGATAATCAACCGCCATCAGGCGCATCTTTACCGAAGGTTCATCTTTTAGAACCTTGGAAAAGGCGTTTTGCACTTCGGCATCATTTTGATATTGCTGAAGCCCGTTCATCGCTTTCAGCCGGACAGCCAGTGAAGGTGCTGAATGTACGGAGTAAATCAAAGCTTCTTTCAGTTTGCGATCTGCCATTGTCTGCGAATAGGAAATAGTTTTCAGGTCGGTACCGATATTGGAAGGATTAATCAGAGACTGGGCCATGACATCGCGAACCAGCGGATCGTCCTTTTTTGAGAGAATATCAAGGTGGGTGGTGACATCGAAACTGAGTGAGATCTTTCCGTTATTATGGTCTTTAAAAGAGACATTTGAATAGACATAGGGCGAATTCTTCAGATCGGCCAGATTATCGTGCTTTGTGGCAAGTGAACTTATCTGATCAATAATCTCTGAATTCAGTGATTCCTTATCCGAAGGGAAAAGTCGTCCTAAAAAGAAACCGAGGATCAGGGTCAATGCAGCTACAGCCATTTCCGGTCGTAGGATAATCATATAGAGTTGCTCAAAAATAGATCCCGGAACCGCAGACCGCTTTTCTTCATGGCGGCGAATTTGTTTTATCACGTTTTCCCGCATAAAAGTGAATTTTTCCGGTCCCGGGAAAGGAAAGAGTGAAGGTTCAGATTTAAGAATCTGATCCGTTTTAACCAGGTCTGCAAATTCCGGGTGGCTTTTGATATATTCATCAAGCCTCGCCCGGTCAGCAGCGCTGATAGTGCCAGCCTGCAGCTGCCCGATAAGATTTTTGAGATCACGTTTTATATTCATCTCTTAACTCCCGGATTAACCAAATTCAGATTAGAACGGAGTTTTTGCAGACTCCTGAACAGCATATTTTTAACGACACCTTCACTGCAATCAAGTGTGGCTGCGATGTCGTTGATTGAATAGTTTTCAAAATAACGTAAAACAACAGCCAGCCGGTGTCTGGTATTCAATTCGAAAAGACAGCGAAGCAACGCTGTCCGGTTTTCAGAAGCAAGATACTGATCTTCGGGCAGCATGTCCGATGTTTTTTCGGTCTTGTATTCGTCAAAAGTTTCCATCTTCCGCTTCTTCATTTTTCTGTTCCAGTTGTTGCTCTCATTAAACGTTATGCGCATCAGCCAGGTTTTGAATTGGCTCTCTCCCCGGAATTTGTTCAGATTTTCATAAATCTTGAGAAAAATAGTTTGGGAAAGGTCAAGTGCATCGTCTGTATTTTTTGTAAAACTGACAGCTACCTGGAAAACCGTCTGTTGATGTCTGATCATCAATTCGTTAAAAGATTCCAGGTTCCCACTTTTAACCTCCTCAATCAGGTTCCAATCCGATCGGTTCAATCAAATTCTCCTTTTGTCTAGTTAGACACACATTTACGACATTGGTTAGCAAAAATTTATTGCCCCTTTGTATAAGAAGGTATTGCAGAGGGGATTATTTTAATGTAAAACCGTAATTTATTCTCTGGGTGAGCAAAATTTATTCCCCCTTAGTCCTCCCCGCCTGAGGCGGGCAGGCTCTTTTTCAAGGGGGAGACAGGCCCCTGCCTCCCATAAAGCTGAGGCGATTACCCTATCCTGCAACAGCCTCCTTATTAAGGGGGGGATATCTCCTGCATATCCGGTAATATAGAGGCCTTAACAGGTAAAATTCAGAAACTTTTTTAGTATTTTGTCATTTACAGGTTCTATGTGCCGATTATAACTTGAAGGCACCTGCAACATATACGATCAAAACAGGAGTGTCAGACAATCGAAAATCAGGAAACTCCCAGAAATATCTATCATTTTAGTAATTTCTATTTCAGGCCTGTGCTGATTAAACAGGCACCGGTTGTTTATCCCCGGGAGGCACAGGAACAGTACATTACCGGAAAGGTTATAGTCAGAGTATTGATCAATGAGAGGGGATTTGTGATTGACGCTAAATTACTCAAATCCCTGGATGATGTCATAGATACCAGGATCGACGAAAAGGGTAACATCAGCATTAATTTTATAAAAAAGTCAGAGAATCTCTCGGCGTTAGATAAAGCGGCTTTGCAGGCTGCCCGTCAGTGCAGATTTGAACCGGCAATTCAGAACAAGCGCCGTGTTAAATCCTATTTTAACATCCCTTACACCTTTGTCAGTAAATAAATCCTTTCCCATAAGACCTTGGAAATTCATATGGATCTTTACTGGTTTTCCTGTTTTTCGCCACGGCAGCACTCATCGATATTTGTACCGCATACTGCGCACTGACCATGACCATGGATCCAGATAATTCGCGTAACCTGTCCACACCAGTTGCACCGCATTGGTTTGTTTTCCTGCTGCATGGCTTGCCTGCCTGTTATTTCTATTCTGGCACAGTCCAGATATTATCATTTATTTGCAGTTGGATATCATCCAGAAATACGGCTTTTCCGGCACCCCCGGTCCTAAAATCGGTGACGATGTCTACATGCTGTGCAGACTTGTTCAACAAGCCACGTTTAATATAGTCGTCTGTCTCTTTTTTACCCTCTTCAGAGGCGGGATTATCCACAAAACATTCGGGATAGCTGGCGCCAATCGCAATATGAAGTGTTCCGCCTACTTTTTCAACAAACAGAGGGTGTTTGAGTACTTTCTGGATTCTCTGATTCATTCCGAGGGCCACCTCCCCCAAACGATGTGAGCCTTTATCCGTCTCGATAATTGTTCTCAGGGTATTTTCACCCTGCAGGGCATTATATTCTCTGATCACACCATCTGAAAAGTTGAGATATATTCCCTGAATAGTCACCCCGTTATATGATACCGGCAGATCGACATAGATCTCGCCCTCAACGGAAGCGGCATCCGGACTTGTAAAAACCTCGCCATCCGGAAAATTTTTTTCCCCGGTACATTTGATAACAGTTCGGCCGGCAATTGACATTTTCAATTCAAGTTCTCTGCCGTCAGCGGGGTGTACGGTTTGAATTCTGATTTGCCGGCTTTTTTTCATCAATTGATAAAGCGGTTCCTCCACCGCCTCAAGTTGGCGTGGATCGACGGTTGATGCACCGACAATGAAATTAACGTATGACTGCAGGTCCATGCCCTCCATCGCGGCAAAACCGGGTGTCGGAAACAGGGTCAGTACCCAGGGTTTAAACATTCTGATTGATTTAAATGGTTCATCAGCTTTCATGATCTCCTGGGAGGTATCGGCCGGCAGATCAGCAAACAGAGCAGGATTTTCCGAGCCGAGCACTTCGATATATTTAGTCATCGATTCATAGCGTTTGATCAGCCATTCCGGCACCCGGCTTATCTGGTCCAGGCTCCCATGGCGGGCCATAGCGGCGCCCCAGACTTTCCCGCGGTCATTATCCGGCGGCACAATATAAATGTCGGCGATCGCTCCGGCGGAGATAATTTTTTCCTGTAAGACAGAAATTAACGGCCAGGTAATGTGTTCACCTTTAATCATGACGATATCATCTGCCTGAATGCCTCCCAGCGAATGATTCAGCAAATATCCTGCCCAGGTCGAAAGATCACGATCATTTATATTTATTTCCATTATTTCCCGTCTCCTTAAATTCTTTGACCAGTTTCTTAATTTCAGCCATAGCCTCATTGAACCGCCCGATGTCTTTTCCGCCTGCTGTAGCCATATGCGGCCGGCCGCCGCCACCGCCGCCGACGATGCCGGCAATGGCCTGCACAAGATGGCCGGCATTAAGTCCTTTACTGCTGATCAGGTCATCACTGACGATACAGACCAGATTAATTTTATTATCATTGATAGTCCCCAACAGGGCAACGGTATTTTTACTTTTTTCCCGTATCCGGTCGCCCAATTCTTTTAATCGTGGCATCGCTGCATTTTCCATTTTAAATGAAATGACATTGATACCGTTGATTATTTCTGCCTTTTTCAGAATGTCCTCCAGTCCCCGGGAAAGGGCCTGACTGGCGGCTTTCTCAAGTTCACGCTCGAGATGACGTCGTGATTCAATGAGATCGCGGATTTTGCCGGTAAATTCAGGTTCTCCGGCATTCAGGAGATCCGCTATCTGTGTGAGCAGTTGCCGGTTATTCTGGATCAGACGGATGGCTGCCCTTCCGGTCACCGCTTCAATTCTGCGAATGCCGGCAGCTATGCTGGTTTCCTCAACAATAATAAACGCGCCAATCTCTCCGGTTCGCCGGACGTGGGTGCCACCGCACAACTCCAGACTATAACCGGGAACACTGACCGTTCGCACGATATCGCCATATTTTTCCCCAAACAGGGCCATAGCACCTTTTTTTCTGGCTTGCTCAAATGATTCCTCCTCGATCACCAGCATCAGATCATCCTGTATCTTTTCGTTGACCAACTTCTCCAATTCCAACACCTGGTCTGTTTCCAGCTTACCATGGTGGGTAAAATCAAAGCGAAGCCGGTCAGGGGTAACAAGAGATCCGGCCTGCTCCACATGGCTGCCTAAAATACGGCGCAGGGCAGCATGGAGAAGATGGGTGGCGGTATGATTTTTTTCCGTTTGACGGCGCCGGTCACTTCGGACACTTGCCAGAATATGCGCTGAGTGAAATTGAAAATGATCCGGAAGGGGGCAGACATGGACAATTTCATCGCCTTGTTTTTGTGTATCGATAACTTCCAGTTCCTGGTCATTGAGTATCAGAACCCCCTGATCACCGATCTGGCCCCCGGATTCTGCATAGAACGGTGTTTCTTTTAAAATGATATGCAGTTTATCCTGAAATGGGGCGTATTTGAGAATTTCGGTCTCAACCTCGTCTGTATCGTACCCGACAAAACGGTTGGTGCCATCTTCATTTGCAATAACCCAGGCATCGGCGGGAATATCGGTGGTTTGAAATTTTGCTGCCTTCCGGGCGCGCAATTTTTGTTCTTCCATCTGTTCACTGAAACCCTGCTCATCAATTCCCAAACCGGCTTCTCCGGCCAGGTTACGGGTAAGATCCACCGGGAAACCATAAGTATCATATAATTTAAAAACGTCGTTGCCGGGTATGATCGCCTGCCGGTGGGCAGCAAGATCCGCAGTCATTTTATCAAAAATTTCCAGACCGCGATCCAGTGTACGGTTAAAATTTTCTTCTTCCGTACGAATAACCGACGAGACACGTTCAGCCCTTTCCCGGCTTACCGGAAAACTGTCGGAAAGGGTTTCAATGACGGTTGGGACGATCTGAAAAATAAACGGGTTGTGCATATTTAATTTCCTGCCGTACCGGGCAGCCCGGCGCAGGATACGGCGAATCACATAATCCCGGCCTTCATTACCCGGACGACCGCCATCAGCAATGGCATAGGTCAGCATACGGATATGATCAGCTATCACATGAAATGATGCTTTCTCAGAGGAGCTTGCATAATCGACGCCTGTAATCTCTGCGATCTTCATCAGTATGGGGGTGAAAACATCGGTTTCATAATTTGAACGTTTGTTTTGCAGCACCCCCACCAGGCGTTCAAAACCCGCACCGGTATCCACATGCTTGGAAGGAAGGGGATGCAGGTCACCCGATTCATCGCGGTTGAATTGTATAAATACAAGATTCCATAATTCGATAAAACGGCCGCAGTCGCCGTTGACCTTGCAGGTATGTGCCTGATCAGCCTTGTCACAATAGCTCTCACCCAGATCAATATGGATCTCGGAACATGGTCCGCATGGTCCGGTTTCA
>Ga0307424_1002008_pt1 | contig 10287 bp, 12 predicted proteins | sample SalMarWE160320MG_FD_202157 | JGI IMG/M metagenome (GOLD analysis project Ga0307424, IMG submission 202157) | Salt marsh sediment microbial communities from the Plum Island Ecosystem LTER, Massachusetts, United States - WE1603-20 | ecosystem: Environmental > Aquatic > Marine > Intertidal zone >...
CTTGTTTCCCAACATGGTGGTTCAGATGGTCGCCATCGGTGAAGAAGCCGGCTCTGTTGACAGCATGCTGGCGAAGGTCGCAAGCTTCTACGAAGAAGAGGTCGATAACGCGGTCGACGCCTTAAGCAGTCTGTTGGAACCCATAATCATGGCCTTCCTCGGCGTAGTGATCGGCGGCCTGGTAATCGCGATGTATCTGCCTATCTTCAAGATGGGTGAGGTCGTCTAGCCCGATTCTTAAAACAGGGTATAAAGGTTTAATTTCCTGAATAGGTATTAACCCTCATAATGTAACGCCTCATCAAGGGATGATGTTATTTCACCGCATGGTGTATCAATGGAACTGATCGACTACCTGCACGAATCTCCGACGACATTTGTCATCTGCTGCGGCATTCTGGGTCTCGCCATCGGCAGCTTTCTCAACGTTGTGATACTTCGTCTGCCTGTCATGATGGAAAGCCAGTGGCGCATTCAGTGTCGTGAACTGCTGGAATGCAGTGATGACAACACAGCGACAGCAACGCCTGAGACTACATCGGAAAGATTTGACCTTATTTATCCGCCCTCACACTGTCCTAAATGTGGTCATAAGATCACGGCAATGGAAAATATTCCGGTTCTGAGCTACCTGATGTTAAGGGGTAAATGTTCCGCTTGTGGTGTACGCATACCGGCACGTTATCCCATGATCGAAACCATCACAGGCATTCTGTCTGCCGTAGTAGCCTGGTATTTCGGTATCGGCTGGGAAGTAGGTGCTGCACTGTTAGTCACCTGGTCGCTTATATGCCTTACCGTGATCGATATCGATCATCAATTATTACCAGATAGTATTACCTTGCCGTTTTTATGGCTCGGTTTGTTCGCCAGTCTATATGGTATTTTCACAGATACCGCCACCGCAATTATCGGTGCAATGGCAGGCTACCTTAGCTTGTGGTCGGTATATAAACTTTTCAAATGGACTACCGGCAAGGAAGGCATGGGATACGGAGATTTCAAACTACTGGCAATGCTCGGTGCATGGATGGGCTGGAAAATGATCCTGCCAGTCATCCTGCTTTCATCGCTGGTTGGCGCGGTTGTCGGAATTACCATGATGGTGGTACGCGGCCGTGACAGAAACATACCTATACCTTTCGGACCATATCTCGCTACCGCGGGATGGATCTGCCTGTTGTGGGGAGATCAAATCATCCGACTCTACATGGACTGGATGAATATCTGATATCAGCGGTCTGGTATATGTGCCGCATTGAAATGGCACGCGCTATCTACCAGGCCGTCACTGAATAATCGTGAACTCCCCTCCGAACATGTCTAAAATACAGCCATGTTGAAAATTGGCCTGACAGGCGGTATCGGAAGCGGAAAATCCACCGTGGCACAACGTTTTACCGAGCTCGGTGTCGCCGTTATTGATGCCGATGAGATATCCCGCACACTGGTCGAACCCGGCCAGCCGACGCTTGATCGTATTGCCAGCGAATTCGGCCCTGATGTATTGACCCATAAGGGTGAGCTCGACCGTTCCCGAATGCGCAAGATTGTCTTTGCCGACCCACAGCGACGCAAGGTACTTGAAGCGTTATTGCATCCGCTGATCCGCGCCGAGATGCAGCGCCGGGCCAAAATCATCAAGACACCTTATGGTGTCTTATGTATTCCCTTGCTCGCGGAGACACGGCAGACTGATATGGTGGATCGTGTACTGGTCATTGACAGCCCGGAAAAATTACAATACCAGCGGATAAAACAGCGTGACAGCTTGCCGGACAGGGAAATTAAAGCCATACTCGCTGCCCAGGTTACAGCAGAAGATCGTCTGGAGGTGGCGGATGACGTAATCGTCAATGACGGCAATGTGGATGATTTAAACCGCCAGGTGGACATACTTCATAAAAAATATCTGCGACTGGCGGGTTAAATATCCCTCTATTTGCCATGACTCTTCAGGTAACGGACAATGTTCCGATATAAGTCATACACAAAAATGGATTTTAATCCCGTTTTACGGTTTACGGGTGGGGGAAACGCGCTTTAATCAGGACTAATGTGTATTGATGAGCCAGATCACTTACGAACAGCCGCTAAACGAAAGGGTCCGTACTTTTTTACGGCTGGAGTTTCTGTTTGCCCAGATTGACCATACCCGGATGGGGGAGTCTCCCTGGGACAGCCGCGCCACCCTCGCCAGCCTGATCGACGTCATGAATATCCTCAGCCGTACAGACCTAAAATCCGAAATCATCATGGAGCTTGAACGCCAGATTGCCAATCTGAGCCCGCTTGAAGACAGCCCCAACATCGATCATGCCAAACTCGGACAAATCCTTGATCAAATGGACCTGGTGGTCGACCGGCTCCACGCCACCCAGGGTCAGATCGGTCAACATCTGCGACAAAATGAATTTATCAACAGTATTAAACAACGGAGCAGTATTTCCGGCGGCACTTGCGGTTTTGATTTACCCGCCTATCACTTCTGGTTACATCAACCGAGCAAGGTGCGTTTTCAAAACTTGCAGGAATGGTTGTCTACTTTTGATAACATCCGCTCATCCATCGACCTGATCCTGCACCTCATACGTGATAGTGCGGCGGCAAAACGAGAATCCGCTATTGGCGGGTTTTTCCAGCAATCACTCGACATCAATGCACCTTATCAGCTGATCCGCGTGACTCTGCCGGCGGAATCACCTTACTTTACCGAAATCAGCGGCGGCAAGCACCGATTCACCGTTCGTTTTATGGAAATGTCACTTGAAGAACGGCCGTCTCAAACATCGTCAAATGTCGATTTCGATTTGACGTGTTGCATGATATGAAACAACTAGAGGTTAAATGTCCGACCTGCGGAAAATATATCGTATGGTCCGAAAAACATCCCTGGCGGCCATTTTGCAGTGACCGCTGCCGCATGATCGACCTGGGAAGCTGGGCGGATGAAAACTATCGTATAAAAAGCGATAAAGTTTTGCCGGACAACGACGAGCAGCAACAATGACCCCCCGTCGCGAATGCATTAAATTACAGAATTAGCGAGACATTCGTTTATTTAATTTCCCAGCGCAGACGATTTCCATATTGCACTTACGGCAGCAATGCCCTGCGCTCCGTGCTGCCAGGCAGTCTCCATATATTGCTGATTCAAGCCTCCCAGTGCATACGCCGGCATGACGGCAAAATCGCAAAGCTCCTCGAAACCATGCCAGCCATGAACCTTTGCGCCGGGGTGACTTGAAGTGGTCAACACAGGGGAGATAACAATAAAATCCATGCCCAGCATTCCCGCTTGCTCCACCTCCCGACGAGAGTGGCATGAGGCAGATAACCATTTATCAGCAGCGACAGGGCGCCTTTTCATTTTCATCAGCCTCGTGCTGTTCAGGTGCAGACCGTCAGCGTCAAGACTCTCCGCAAGATCCGGTGAACTATTCAGTATCAACTGCGCTCCATAAGAACGACACAAATCAATTGCCCTGCGTGCGAGTTCTTTATATTGATACTCCGTATAAGAATTGGCGCGTAACTGTACCAGCCTTATGCCAGCCTTAAGGGTACGTTCGAGTATCGGGAAAAACCCTGCATTATCGTCATCGGGTTCGGGTGTTATCAAATATAGCGGCGGTAGCCTCACCGCGTTCACAATGGGGAGGTTGGCCGCGGGAAATTTTCGTTGTGTTAACTCACTGCGGGAAACCCAGTTAATTTTCTGGCCTTCCCTGCCTCGTGGCTGACCATTAAAAGCATTCACATACCAGACATCCAGAAACATGGATTTATCGGGGTAATCGTGTCGTATGCGTATCATCGGGCGGGCGTTGACCGGTTCAATACCGAGTTCCTCTCCAAGCTCGCGCACCAGGGCTCGCCACGCATCTTCCCCCGCCTCGAGCTTACCCCCGGGAAACTCCCACAATCCGGCCTGATGGACATGGGCAGGTCGCAGGGACAACAGGATTTCATTCGCACTGTTTACGATGACTGCAGCAACCACATGTTGCGCTTCTGTTACACGATGATGCTGCAAGGCAAACTTTTACCAGGCAAATATAATTAATGTGATTGTCTTTGTGATGTTCTTAATCAACAAATATCAGACATAGATATCCAGCGAGTTTTCGCAAGCGGTACGATTGATACCCGCAAATTCGGCATTGTTGATATAGGCGCGGATGGCATCCGATCTGGACAGGAAGGGGGCTTCACCAGCCTGAGACTGATACGCCTGTTGCGTGAAGCATCTATAGATACTGTCGCTGGAGGCCGTGTGAAATGAACCCGATCTCCCAACCAGTTCACCCTCATATACGCGCTCATCGAGGATGTCACCGCTGTTTGATAATGATGTCGAGGATTTTTGCCTTTGATTGCCGCTCAACAGCAATCCGCTATGCCTGGAAGCATATCGGCCGATGGCATAAGGCACCAATGAATGCGATACATGCATTGTCAATCTATTCCTCTTTTTCACAGATCCCTGTGGATATATAGAATGAGTTAATAGAATGCTGCAAAGTACACTAGCTAGAAAAGGAATTGTAGCCCAATGTGCGCGCCGTTATCAATGGATACATTCACCCCATTGCTAATATTGGCCCTGAGCTTGCGATATCCGAGATATACGGTCGCTTGCGGCAATATCTCGTATTCGAGACGTGTATCGATATACAGCAACCGCTCTGCATCACCAAAAGTAACCACATTCGGCGCATAATGAAAATCCCCAAAAATGGCGACGCGATTGAACAGAGGGAAACGCGCATTGCCCCCCAACGCTACCGCATAGATATCATCTGAGTCGATAGTGCCTGCAAAACCCATCACGCCAACACCTACCCTAAGACCGGGCGTGGCGCTGCCGGCCTCATCAACTGCCTGAAATCCTACGATCCCCATGATATCATCAGTCGACGTCGACAGGAAACCAACATCAAGTTCCGCACCACCAAAACTGTTTTCAAATCCAACCGGGGTGGTGAACCTGAATTCGGCAGTATCGTCATTCAAGTTAACGTCGAGTGCCTGCGCATGTACAACGTTCGCTAAACCGAATGAAAGAATAATTACTGCAAAAAGGCATATCCACTGGGATCTGATTCGACAATGAAATATCATTTTTTTCCTTTCATGAGCCATAATCACTCACGTCGTAAAATTAAGTCAGCATGAAGATCCGTATTATCTTTAAACATCAGTGCGTAAGCTACCATAACCTTGCGTTTTACCCAATAGTCACTATTGACTGCGGCTTTATTTACGCACAGGATCACTAATAGTTCAGTTGAGACGCGCGTGCGCAAGTCCACACATCGATTCTGGTAACGCCGGTGCCGCGAATCTTGCTGGCAAATTCGTTAACGGTACAACCCGTTGTCATAACGTCATCTATTATTACCACATGGTCAGCTTGCAGTCCGCAGATCTGGAATGCGCCTTTGACATTCTGACGGCGAGATTTTGCCGGCAGATCAGATTGCTTGGCGGTTTCGCGGATCCGCAGGCAACTCTTATAATCAATGGGAATATTGAAACGCGCGGCAATCGGACGGGCCAGTTCCAGCGCCTGATTGAATCCTCTTTCACGTAGCCGGGCGGGATGCAAGGGCACGGGTATTATCAAATCGGGTAACTCACTGCCGGTTGCAGAATATCGATCGGACAATTCGATTGCCATCAGTTTTCCCAGCAAGCGGGCGTAATTCAGTTGCCCGTTAAACTTGAGTCGCTGGATAAAGAAATCAATCGGCGATGCATAATGAAACACCGCATCGACCCGGTCAAAGTACGGCCCGCGACGCATGCAACATCCGCAGATCCCGGGGACTGACAGCGGTAATGCGCAAACCCGGCAAGCGGTACCCAGGTAAGGAAGTTCGGCGCGACAGTCTGAACACAAGCCATAATCTTTGGTTGATGTCACGCCACACAGGGCACAGATGGGTGGAATCAATAATGATTGCGCATTTACTATACAATTGTTGACCCACGAGAACTTCAAGAGTTGACAGCCATCGCTGCTCCTAGCATATTCGGGTCCCAGTGGTAAAAAGCCCTATACACCTGGCACTACCATGGGAAAACCATGAATGACACGGGAGGACTGGATGAATACTGAGATTTATAAACGTATCGATGACATCACGCAACGGATATTGGCTAATGGTCAAATGAGCCCTGAAGAAGGCCGATGGATGATCCGCCTCGACGATGATTATCTGACTTGGCTCATGGCGGGCGCCGACAGGATCCGCAAGACTTTCCGGGGTAACGATATCGAAGTATGCGCGATCTCCAATGTACGCTCCGGTAACTGTTCCGAAAATTGCAGTTTTTGCGCTCAAAGCGGTCATCATAAAACAAAGGCGCCGGTCTATGATTACATTCCGGAAGAGCAACTGGTCGAACAGGCACAGCGGGCCCGCGCATGGGGAGCGAGTGATTTTGGCGTGGTATCAAAAGGTTGGGGGGTGAGATCGCAAAAAGAACGGGCGCAATTGCAGGACTATTTTTCCGCGATGAGCCAGCATTCCGATATCGGGCGTTGCGCCAGCCTCGGTGCACTGGACAAAGACACGGCTGTCATGCTGAAAGACATGGGCATGGAAAACTATCACCATAACCTGGAGACGGCCGCGAGCTACTTCGACAACATCTGCACTACTCATACCTATCAGGAAAACATCGACACCGTGCGGTACGCCATGGAGGCGGGTCTACGCGTATGTTCCGGGGGTATCCTCGGCATGGGAGAAAATCTCGATCAACGGATTGAGCTGGCGGTCACCCTGCGTGATCTCGGTGTTGAATCGGTACCGCTCAATTTTCTCAATCCCCAGGCTGACACCCCGTTTGGTAATCTGGCGCCGATGACGCCCCTGGAAATCCTGAAGAATATTGCTGTGTTTCGCTACATGCTCCCCAGGGCCGAGATCCGCATCGCCGGCGGTCGCCAGTTTCTGGGCGATTTACAGGCAATGATTTTCATGGCCGGAGCCTCCGGAATCATGATCGGTGATTACCTCACCACCAAAGGCCGCCAGGTCGAAGATGACCTGCGTATGCTGCGTGAGTTAAAGGTCACCGCCCGTGGCGACACGCAGAAACGGCGTGCGTCATCTGATGCAACATCGCGGTGGAGATGGCCATTACATGATGAATCTCGCCGCTGATCTCAAGCGGCAAGCGGCGCTGAATCTGTACCGGACGCGCAATATTCTCGAGAGCCCGCAGGGTCCCGAGGTCGTGATCGACAACCAGCGTTACCTGTCATTCTGCAGTAACGATTACCTCGGCCTTGCAAATCATCCCCGGCTCGTAGAAGCACTCCAACAGGGGGCATTGAAATTCGGCGTGGGCAGCGGCGCATCGCACCTCATCAACGGCCACAGTATCGCCCATCATCAACTCGAGGAGCAACTGGCGGCGTATACCGGCCGCCCCCGCGCGCTGTTATTCTCAACGGGTTATATGGCCAATCTCGGCGTGATGAGCGCCTTGGCACAACGTGGTGATATGGTCTGTGAAGATCGCCTTAATCATGCCTCCCTTATTGATGCCGGACTGTTATCGGGCGCGAGATTACGACGATATGCGCACGGAGATACCGGGACACTGGCAAATCAACTGGGCGAATATTCTGGCCGGCAAATATTTATTGCCAGCGATGGTGTTTTCAGTATGGACGGTGACCTTGCTCCGCTACCCGCACTCAGTAAAATCGCTCGCCAGAATAACGCCTGCCTGATGATCGATGATGCCCACGGTTTTGGTGTCATCGGCCCTGGCGGCAGAGGGACACTGGATCATTACGGATTCGACATCAATGAGGTGTCGATCCTGGTGTGCACACTTGGCAAGGCACTGGGTACGTTTGGTGCGTTCGTCGCGGGCAGTGAGGAACTGATAGAGACACTGATTCAACATGCCCGGACCTATATCTATACCACGGCGCTGCCGCCTGCTATTGCCTATGCGACCAGTGTCAGCATGACACTGCTTAATCAGGAGACGTGGCGACGTGAGCACCTGTTTATGCTGATCAAGCGCTTTCACATCGGCGCGCAACAACTGGGAATCCCGATACAAGCATCAGAGACCCCAATCCAACCACTTATTGTCGGTGAGGCGCAGACCGCCCTGAAGATGAGCCAGGCATTACGCGACGCGGGCATTCTCATCACTGCGATCCGCCCTCCCACGGTAGCACAAGGCAGCGCGCGGTTGCGGATAACATTTTGCGCAGGACATAGCGAAACGGATGTCGACCGGCTTCTCAGCGCCCTTGACCTGACGGTGAAGAAGTTTCTGTGACATTGCATGTATCAACCGCAGGAAATGGTCCACATCTAACCATGCTGCATGGCTGGGGATTACATGGCGGCATCTGGCAAGATACCGTCGACGATCTCAAGGAAAAATGGACCGTCACCGTAGTTGATCTTCCCGGTCATGGAAAAAGTGACATGCGTCATGAAGCTTACACCTTGCAAACACTCGCTGCAGAAGTCGCACAGGTATTGCCGCAGCCAACCATGCTGTTGGGCTGGTCACTGGGCGGCATGATCGCCATGCAAATTGCCGCCGATTTTCCGGAACGGATTACAAGACTTGTCCTGGTCGCCAGCACACCTCAATTTGTCAAGAGTAGCGATTGGCCGAATGCCGTGGAACCGCAGATACTCGAAGTTTTCGCCACTAACCTGCAACAGGATTTCCATTCCACCGTTAAACACTTTCTTGCCTTACAGGTGCTAGGCAGCAGCGATGAACGCAATACCCTGGGCAAGTTACAACGACTGACATTTTCGCGCGGCGTGCCGGATACGCGGGCCTTGCAAACCGGCCTGGGGATATTGTCGCAAACGAATTTACGTCAACAGTTGCAGAAACTTGTCTGCCCGACACTAATAATTTACGGCCAGCATGACAAATTGGTGCCACAGGCAGTAGGTAAGGAAATGTTAAAATTGTTACCTGAGGCGACACTCCGGGTGATCGATCACGCAGGACATGCGCCTTTTTTATCTCATCGCCAGGAATTTTTACACGCGATTACAGGTTTTCTTGATGACAACATCACATAATCAAGGTCTTGATGACTTTCTGCTGGATAAAAAACGGGTGCGTAGCTCCTTTGACCTTGCTGCCGACAGTTATGATAAAGTCGCCATATTACAACGTGAGATCGGACACAGGATGGCACAGAGAATGGATCTAATCCGCATAGAACCACAGCGGATTCTGGATGCCGGCGCCGGTACCGGATCATTCTGCAGATTATTGTCGCAACGCTATCCTCAATCCCAAGTCATTGCGCTGGATATCTCGCATGCCATGCTCAAGATCGCACGGCAACATGCAGCGGCACCTGCAACACGGCGTTGGTTGCCCTTTCTCAGGACAAAATATTTCAAGCAGGGTTATGCCTGCGGTGATATTGAACAACTGCCACTTATAGACAATTCAGTGGATTTGATCTTTTCCAATCTTACACTGCAATGGTGCAATGACCTGGAGCAGGTATTCGCAGGATTCCGGCGTATTTTGAGGCCGAACGGCCTGTTGATGTTCAGCACATTCGGCCCCGATACCTTGATGGAATTACGTAAGTGCTGGAGCAAGATCGATCACTTCACGCATATAAACACTTTCATCGACATGCACGATATCGGCGATGCCTTGATGCGACACGGGTTTGCCGAACCTGTGATGGATGTCGAACGTATCACCCTTACCTACAAAGACATCAACACACTCATGCGTGATCTCAAGATGCTGGGCGCTCATAATGTGACTGCAGGGAGACGTCAAACACTAACCGGCAAGGGGCGCATCAAGGCACTTGGTGAAGCCTATGAGTATTATCGTAATGAGGGGGTGCTGCCCGCAAGTTACGAGGTTGTCTACGGACATGCATGGGCCGGCACGCACAGACCACATGAACATGATTCCGCACACGAGGCAAGAATCCCGCTGTCGCAACTACGCAACAGGTCACAGCAAGAATAATCCATGTCACATGGCTACTTCATAACCGGCACCGATACCGACGTGGGCAAAACATGGATTGCCCTGGCGCTACTGGCCGCGTTACACCAACAAGGCTATCGCACCCTGGCCATGAAACCCGTCGCCTGTGGTTGCTCATACACCGACGGGGGATATCAAAATGACGATGCGGTAAAACTGCAACAACTGGCTTCAGTGTCCATACCATACGAGACGGTAAATCCTTACGCATTTCCAGCGCCTATCGCCCCGCATCTTGCCGCCGCCAAG
>Ga0307424_1002010_pt1 | contig 10282 bp, 11 predicted proteins | sample SalMarWE160320MG_FD_202157 | JGI IMG/M metagenome (GOLD analysis project Ga0307424, IMG submission 202157) | Salt marsh sediment microbial communities from the Plum Island Ecosystem LTER, Massachusetts, United States - WE1603-20 | ecosystem: Environmental > Aquatic > Marine > Intertidal zone >...
TTGGCCACCCCGGAGAAGGTCTCCATGTTCTTGGCGTTGTACTTGTACCCCACCGCCTCCCGGGCCGCGATCAGCTTCTGCTGGTAGACCCGGGCGAAGAGGCGGGGACCCAGGGCCTCGGTGATCTGGTCGCGGACCTCGTCGAAGGGCATGATCGTCCCGCCCTCCTTCTTCTGGGCCAGGACCACGTGCCAACCCTTGTCGGTATGGACCACGGTCGTCTGTCCCTCGTTCAGGGCCAGGATGGCCCGTTCCAGAGCCACGTTCCGGCCGAAGCCCAGGATCGGCTTTCCGGCCTCCACGTAGCCCAGGGCGCCTCCCAGGTCCCGGGTCTGGGCGTCCTTGGAGTACTGGCGGGCCAGCTTGGTGAAGTCCTCCCCGTTCTGGATCCGCTCCTGGAGCTTCTCCGCCTCCGCCTTGGTGGCCACCTGGATGTGCCGGGCTGCCACCCGCACCGGAGTGAGGTAGTTCTCCTGGTGCTCGTCGTACCACTTGCGCGCGTTCTCCTCGGTGGGGGAGGCCTCGCCCTGGAGCACGTCGGCCACGTACCGCTTGGCCAGGAGTTCGGCCTCCAGGGCTTTGATCTGCCGCTGCTCATCCGGGGTGAGCTGCATGCCCTGCTGCTTGGCGTACTCGGCCCATACGTACTGGTCCACCAGGGAACTCAGGGCCGCGTGGAGGATGTCGGGGTTCTTCATCATCTCGTCCACCCGGTCCGGCCCCGAGCGTTTGACCATGTGCAGGCGCAGGTCCCCCGCGGTCACGACCGTCCCCCCGACCTCGGCCAGGACCAGGTTCAACCGGTCGGTGCTGTCCGCGGACGCGGCGGCCTTGGTGCCGGTCTCCTTCCCGCCGCCGCACCCGGGCAGGGCAAGGGCCAGGAGCAGGGTACAAACGATGGTGATTCTCATGCCGGACTCCTCCCCTGGGCTAGGACTTCTTGACCACCCAGACCTTGATCTTCGCTTCCACGTCCTGGAACAGCTTGATGGGCACGGTGTAGACGCCCAGGGCCTTCAGGGGTTCGTCGAGGCCGATCTTGCGCTTGTCCACCTCGATCCCCTGGCCCTTGAGTTCCTCGGCGATGTCGGCCGAGGTCACCGACCCGAACAGCCGGTCCTCCTCGCCCACCTCCACCGGGATGTGGACGGCCACGTCGGTGAACCGCCCGGCCGCCTGTTCCGCCTCCCGCCGCGCTTTCTGGTCCCGGCGCTGGCGCTGCCGCTCCGCCTCGGCGAAGATGCTGGCTCCGGCGCCGGTAGCGGCGATGGCCAGCTTCTTCGGAATCATGAAGTTCCGGGCGTATCCGTCGGCCACCTTCACCTTCTCGCCGCGCCGCCCGACCCCCCGCACGTCTTCCAAGAGAATGACGTCCATGTCGTGTGTCGCTCCTTTCCGATCACCGAAGCTGGTCGTTGGTGTAGGGCAACAGCGCCAGGACGCGGGCGCGCTTGATGGCGCGCGTCACCTGGGCCTGGTGCCGGGAGCAGGCGCCGGAAACCCGGCGGGGAACGATCTTCCCGTGATCGGTGAGGAACCGCTGCAGCTTCCGTTCGTCCTTGTAATCGATGTGGGTCACCTTCTCGAAGCAGAGCTTGCAGAACTTCTTCCTCGGAGTGCGCGGACCCTTGAATCTCGCCATCCTTACCTCCTTATAGTCCCGGGCCGGGAACGGTATTCCCGGACGGGGACCTAGTCGTTCGACCCGGCCTTGCCGGCGTCAGCGCCCTCGCGGGCTCCGCGACCCTCGCCGCCCTCGCTTCCCGAGCCCTCCTCGGCCGCGACCTCCTCCACCGCCGGCGGCGCCTCGTAGGCCACGGTGAGATAGCGCAGCATGTTCTCGTTCAGCCGGTAACGCCGGTCCAGCTCGGCCGGGATTCCGGGCTCGGCCTGGAACCGGATGAGGGTGTAGACCCCCTCCTTGCGCTTGCGGACCTCGTAGGCCAGCTTCCGCCGGCCCCACTTCTGGATCTCGGTGATCTCGCTGTTCCGGCTGCCCAGGAACTCCTTGATCTTCTCGAGTTCCGTGTCGACCTGGGCGTCCTCGATCGACGGGTCCAGGACGAAAACCGATTCGTATTCTCGCATCATGGGGTTCTCCTTCAATTCCTAGAACAAGGCTGTGATCTTGGCGTTGAGCATCATGATGAGGGGCGCGAAGACCAGGGACACGATGGCCATCAGCTTGAGCAGGATGTTGAGCGACGGACCGGAGGTGTCCTTGAAGGGATCCCCCACCGTGTCCCCGACCACGGCCGCCTTGTGGGCGGGGGAACCCTTGCCCCCCAGGGTCGGGTCCACGCCGGTCTCGATGTACTTCTTGGCGTTGTCCCAGGCCCCCCCGGCGTTGGCCAGGAGCAGGGCCAGGGGCACCCCGGAGATGAGCGATCCGGCCAGGAGCCCACCCAGGGTCTCCACCCCCAGCAGGATGCCCACCCCCAGGGGGATGGCCACGGCCAGGATGCCGGGCCAGACCATTTCCCGCAGCGCCGCTTCGGTGGTGATGGCCACGCAGCGCGCGTACTCGGGGCGGGTGGTCCCTTCCATGATCCCCGGGATCTCCCGGAACTGGCGCCGCACCTCCTCGACCACGCTGAACGCGGCCCGGCCCACCGCCTTCATGGTGTCGGCAGCGAAGATGTAGGGCACGATGCCGCCGACCAGGAGTCCGGTCAGGACCTTCACGTTGGTGACGTTGAAGTCCTCGGGACGTATGCCGGTGCGCTGCACGTAGGCGGTGAACAGGGCCAGGGCGGTCAGCGCCGCCGACCCGATGGCGAATCCCTTGGCGATGGCCGCGGTGGTGTTGCCGGCCGCGTCCAGGCTGTCGGTGACCTTCCGGACCTCCGGAGGCATGTGGGCCATCTCCGCGATCCCCCCGGCGTTGTCGGCGATGGGGCCGTAGGCGTCCACCGACACCGTCATGCCGGTGATCCCCAGCATGCCGATGGCGGCCAGGGCGATCCCGTAGAACCCGGCCAGGTGATAGGAGAGGAGGATGGCCAGCCCGATCACCACCAGCGGCACCACCGTGCTCTTCATGCCGGTGGCGAAGCCGGCGATGATGTTGGTGGCGCTCCCGGTGCGGCAGGCCTGGGCGATCTCGCGGACGGACTTCCCGGAGGTGTAGTACTCGGCCACGAAGCCGATGGTGATCCCGGCCACCAGGCCGAACACGGTGGACAGGAAGAGTCCCATCGCCCCGTAGTCGTGTCCTTCGACCGTCCAGGTGAAGTCCTTGTACAGGGTGAAGGTGAGCGCGGCCACCCCGATGATGAAGAAGAGGCCGGAGGCCACCGTTCCGTTCCGCAGGGCCGCCTGCGGGTTTCCGCCCTCCTTGACCCGGACGAAGAAGAACCCGATGAGCGAGGCCATGATGCCGACGGTGGCCACGGAGAACGCGAAACTCACCGCCTGGGCCTGCACCCCGGCCACCATGGTCGAGACCACGATGACGATGGCCCCGATCAGGGTGCCCACGTAGGACTCGAACAGGTCCGCGCCCATCCCGGCCACGTCCCCCACGTTGTCCCCCACGTTGTCGGCGATGGTGGCCGGGTTCCGGGGGTCGTCCTCGGGAATGCCCGCTTCCACCTTGCCGACCAGGTCGGCGCCCACGTCCGCGGCCTTGGTGTAGATGCCGCCCCCCACACGGGCGAAGAGCGCGATGGAGGAGGCTCCCATGCTGAACCCGGCGATGATCTCCGCCGCCCCGGTCATGCTGTTGGTCTCCCCGAAGAGGTAGAACACCAGGGAGAGTCCGGCCAGGCCGATTCCGGCCACGGTGAAGCCCATCACCGCCCCACCGGGGAAGGCGACCCCCAGGGCCGCGTTGAAGCCTCCGGTGGCCGCCTGGGCGGTGCGGGAGTTGGCCCGGGTGGCGATCTGCATCCCGATGAATCCGGCGGTCACCGAGCAGGCGGCGCCGGACACGAAGGCGATGGCCGTCTTCCAGCCCAGGCCCGCGGTCTCCCCGTGGATCCCCACCACGATGACCGCGGCCAGGGCCACCACGAAGAGCCCGATGGCCTTGTATTCCCGGGTGAGAAAGGCCATGGCCCCTTCCTGGACGGCCAGCGAGATGCTCACCATCTGCTCGTTTCCGGGGTCGGCCTTGAGGACGCGGCCGTAGGCCAGATACGCCGCAAAGGCGAGGGCCAGGAGACCGCCGCCCAGGGCGATCAGGATTTCGACAGGCATAGGGACAAACTCCTCTTATGTCTGGGACATGGGCACCACGCGGTCACCCGTTGAACCGACTCATCGCCGCCGCCGGGCCCTCCCTCAGGTGGACCCGCACGCCTTCACTGGCCCGGACCAGCCAGGCCTCGATCCGCTCCTCCTCCTCGGGCGCGAAGGGCCGGAGCACGTAGTCGGCCAGATCCGCCTCCTCCGCGCCTCCCACCCCCATCCGCAACCGGGGCACCGCTTCGGTGCCCAGCGCCTCCAGCACCGAGGTCAGCCCCAGGTGCCCGCCCGGGCCCCCGGCGGGCCGGAACCGCAGGGCTCCGAAGGGGAGCCACACGTCGTCCAGGACCACCAAGTGCCCCCCGGGGCCGGCCAGGGCCGACTCGGGCAGGGCGGCGACGGCGTCGCCGCTCCGGTTCATGAAGGTCATGGGCCGGAGCAGGGCCACCCGAATCCCCTCCAACTCCCCCCAGGCCACCCGGTAGCTCCCGGCGCCGGTCTCCGGCCCCGCCCCCAGGTCCCGGGCCAGCCGGTCCAGGAGACGGAACCCGATGTTGTGCCGGGTGGGCGCGTAGCGGGGGCCGGGATTTCCCAGACCCACCACCACCTGGGGCGACGGGGGCACGGAGGGTCAGCTCTCCTTCTCGCCTTCTTCCGCCTCCTCCTTCTTGCCCACGACCTCCGGCTCGGCTTCCCCCTCGGCCGCCTCTTCCACCGGCACCGCCGGCTCCTCGGCCTTGACCGGGGGGATCACGCTGGCCAGGCTCGTCTCCGGGTCGGCCAGGACCTCCACGTTCTCCAGGCTGAGGTCGGCCACGTGGACCGAGTCCCCGATCTCCAGGCCGGAAACGTCGATACGGATCATGTCCGGCATGTCCTGGGGCAGGCACTTCAGCGCCAACGTCCGGAGCGGGTGCTGCAGGATGCCCCCGGAGTTCTTGACGCCGGTGGGCACGCCCTGGAGTTCGATCGGCACCTCGACCTCGATGCGGTCGGTGAGCGAGATCTGGTTCAGGTCCACGTGGACCACGCTTCCCGAGACCGGATCCAGCTGCACTTCCCGGATCAGGGTCTTGACCGCCCCCTCGGTTCCCACCAGGAGGTCCACGATGATGTTGGACGGGGCGTGGCCGGCCACCGCCCGCATGAACTCGCGGGAGTCGAGTTCGAGCATGACCGGATCCCGACCCTTGCCGTAGAGCACCCCGGGGATCCGGGCGGTCTGCCGGAGCTTGCGGGCCGCGCCCTTCCCCTTGCCGGTGCGGACGGTCCCGTTCAACTGGACGGTGGTGGCCATGGTTCTATCCTCCTCGGGGACCGGCCGGCCGGCCGGATCCGCCGCTAAATGAACAGGGAGCTCAGGGACTCCTCCTGGTGAATGCGATGAATGGCCTCGCCCAGGATGCGGGCCACGGAGAGGATGTGGATCTTGTTGCTCCGGGCCGCGATCCGGGCCGAGTCCTGATGGATGGTGTTGGTCACGGCCAGGGCGCTGATGTCGGAGTTGTTCAGCTTGTCGAATACGCTGTCCGCCAGCACCGCGTGGGTGATGCAGGCCATGATCTCCTGGGCCCCCCGTTCCCGCAGGGCGTGGGCGGCCTTCACCAGGGTGCCCCCCGTGGAGATGATGTCGTCGAAGATCACCACGTTCTTGCCGTCGACGTCGCCGATCACGTTCATGACGTCGATCTCGTCGTGGCGGGTGCGCCGCTTGTCGATCAGGGCCAGGGGGACCTCCAACCGGGTGGCGTAGGCCCGAGCCATCTTGACGCTGCCGATGTCCGGGGCCACCACCACCACGTCCCGGGGGAAGGTCGTCTTTACGAAGTCCACGAACACCGGCGAGGCGAAGAGGTGGTCGAAAGGGATGTCGAAGAACCCCTGGATCTGGGCCGAGTGCAGGTCCATGGTCAGGAGCCGGTCGGTGCCCGCGGTGGTGATGAGGTTGGCCATGAGCTTGGCGGTGATGGGAACCCGCGGCTGGTCCTTCCGGTCCTGGCGGGCGTAGCCGAAGTAGGGGACCAAGGCGGTGATCCGCCGGGGAGAGGCCCGGCGGATGGCGTCCAGCATGATGAGCAGTTCCATGATGTTCCGGGCCGGCGAGTTCGTGGACTGGATGATGAACACATCGTGTCCGCGAATGTTCTCGTTGATCTTGACCCAGGTCTCCCCGTCGGCGAAATCGCGGACCTCGGCCTGTCCCAGCGGCCGCTTCAGGTACCGGGCGATTTCCTCGGCCAGGGGACGATTGGCGTTCCCGGAGAAGATCTTCAGCATGCTCTGCACGACACGCTCCTCGGACGGCCGGGACCCCGGTTCCCCGGGCCCCGGGGGCCCGGCGTCACCACGGCGCACCGATCCGCTGGAAGTGACACCCGAAGGCGTTCTGTCATCGGCTAAAGGCGCCAGGGGCGCCGCACGACCGCGCCGCGGCGCCGCGTGCCCGTTGCCGGGCGGGGGTGGGTCTTACGCGGCGGTAGTTCGAGCCGCGGGTCCGGTTGGCAACGACCATGGATCGACCCGCCCCGGGCCGGAGGTTCCGGCCATCGAGCGGCGCCTGGGGCTCAGGGCTCGGGGGGGGTCTCCCCCGCCTCCTGGGCCTCGGCACGAAGGGCGATAGTGTACTGGCCGATCACCGCGTCTTCAAGCAGTTTCCTGAACTCGGGGGTGATGGGGTGGGCCACGTCCTGGTAGCTGCCGTTGGGGCGCTTCCGGCTGGGCATGGCCACGAAGAGGCGGCCATCCTGGCCCTCGATGACCTTGAGACCCCGGACCACGAAGACCCCCTCCAGCGTGATGCTGGCGAAGGCACGCAGCTTCTCGTCCGTTCTGAGGGTCACTCGAACGTCGGTAATCCGGATCATGTCCCCGTACGGGAGTCCGGCGGCGGTACCCCCTGGGCGGCTCCACCGCGGGCTCGGCCATTCGCGGGACCCGACCCTACCCTTCCGGGGCTGGACCCGGGTTCCGCGAAATCACCCTGGCTCCGTAACCGACGGGAGCGCACGCCAGAAGGCGTACGGCTCCGCCCGGAATCTCCATGCCGACGAGTGGATCGGCGTCCCCCTGCGACCGGAACACGGCGAACAGCGCGGAACCGCTGCCGGTCAGGCCGACAAACGCCGCTCCTCGAGCACGGATTTCCCGTTCGATTCGAGCCAGCCGGGGTTGTATCCGGACTACCCCGACTTCGAGGTCGTTGACGAGGTTTTCGACAAAGACCTCGAATTCTCCACGAATACACGCGGATTCCAGCATGCTAATAACTTGTTTACGTCCTGTCAAGTCTGGTGACAGTGCCCGGTAGGCCTCGGGGGTGGCCATCCGGAATTCCGGGACGGCCAGGAGCCACCCGCAGGCCGGGGGCGGCGGGAACGGGCGGAGCCGTTCCCCCCGGCCCTCCCCCAGCGCGGTCCCCCCCTGGAGGAAGAAGGGGACGTCCGAGCCCAGCTCCAGGGCCAGGGCCGCCCGGTCGGCGGGGTCGAGCAAGGACCCCCAGAGCGTCTCCAGCCCCAGAATGGCCGCCGCGGCGTCGCTGCTCCCCCCGCCCAGGCCGGTCCCGGCCGGGATGCGCTTGGTGAGGAGGATCTCCGCCCCCTGGGAGGTTCCCAGGCGCCGGGCCAGGGCCTCTCCCGCCCGGACCACCAGGTTCCCCGGGCCCCCGGGAACCGGCTCCGGCCCCTCCAACCGCAGATGGATGCCGGCCTCGGGCCGCTTCCGGAAGCGGAGGGTATCGGCCAGGTCGATGGCCTGGAAGACGGTGCGGAGATCGTGGTATCCGTCCGGCCGCCGGCCCACCACCTCCAGGGCCAGGTTGAGCTTGGCCGGGGCCTCGGCGATCACCCCCCAGTCGCCGCCGGCCTCAGGCGACATACAGGACCACGACCACGATCAGGAGCCAGCCGAGCACGGTGAGCAGGATCGGAACGTCCCGGTACAGGGCCCGGCTCGGGTTTCCCCCCCCATCCCGTTCCTGGATGAGATAGAGGTACCGGAACACGCCGTAGACCACGAAGGGGATGGTGAGGACCAGGGCCGGAGAATGGAACTTGGACAGGGTCCCCGGGCTGATGGTGTAGATGGCGTAGGCGATCAGGGTGGCCGCGGTGGCGATGGTGATGAGCTGGTCCAGGAACCCCCGCGAGTACTCGCCGAGGGACCCGCGGTGCTCGGCCGCGTCCCCCTCCAGGAGGGCGAGTTCGTGCCGGCGCTTGCCCAGGGCCAGGAAGAGGGCCAGGAACAACGTGCACACCAGGAGCCAGGGCGAGAGTTCCAACCGGGCGTCCAGGGGACGCAGGGCGACCACCCCGGCCACCGCCCGCACCACGAAGGAGACGGCGATCAGCATGACGTCCAGGATCACCACGCTCCGCAGCGACAGCGAATAGAGGGTGTTCACGGCCAGGAAGACCGCCAGCGCCAGCACGAATTGCCCTCCCATCGGCGCGCTCCCCGCCACCGAGACGGCCAGGAGGGCGGCCAGGAGCCAGGCGGCCCGCCCCCGGCTCACCCGCCCCGAGGCCAGGGGCCGGTCCCGCTTGGACGGGTGCAGGCGGTCGTTCACCACGTCGGCCATGTCGTTCAGCACGTACACCGCCGAGGAGGCCAGGCAGAAAAGGACGAAGGCGGCGACCGAGCGCAGGAGGTAGGCCGGGTCCCTCAGGTTCTGGCTGAAGATCAGCCCGGCGAAGACGATCCCGTTCTTGCTCCACTGCCAGGGGCGCAGGAGCTGCAGGAGGTCCCGCGAGGTCACGCGTCCCCTCCGAACAGCTCCGCCTCCACCACCTGGCAAATGAGATGCCCGGCGCAGATGTGCGCCTCCTGGATCCGGGCCACGTCCCGGCTGGGCACGACCAGACCGGCGTCGCACCCGGCGGCGAAGACCTCTCCCCGGGCGCCGGTCATCCCGATCACCCGGAGACCCAGATCCCGGGCCTTCTCCACCGCCCGCACCACGTTCCGGCTCCCGCCGCTGGTGGTGAGGGCCAGGAGCACGTCTCCGGGGCGGGACGGCCCCTCGAGCTGGCGGGCGAAGACGTCCTCGTAGCGGTAGTCGTTGGCGATGGCGGTCAGCGCCGACGTGTTGACGGTGAGGGCGGTGGCGGCCAGTCCCGGCCGGTCCAGGTAGAACCGTCCCGAGAGTTCGGCGGCGATGTGCTGGGCGTCGGCCGCGCTCCCCCCGTTCCCGCAGGTGAAGAAGGTGCCCCCGCCCCGGAGGGCGGCCACGACCAGGGCGGCGGCGTCGGCCACGAAGGCGGCGTGGTGCTCCCCCACCTCGGCCAGGACGCGCGACGATTCGAGGAACTGCCCCCGGACGAGGGCCAGGATGGCTTCACGTTCCACCGTCAGTCCTCCCTCACCGGCCGGACGCTTCCGGCCGCGACTTCAGGTATGCGGCCAGGGCGTCGCGCCAGGGCCGGAGTTCCACGCCGAACCGCTCCCGCGCCCGGCCCGCGTCCAGGACGCTGTAGGCGGGCCGGGGGGCCGGCCGGCCGATCTCGGCGGTGGTGGCGGGGACGATCGTCTCCGGATCCCGGCCCAAGAGCCGGGCCGTCTCCCGGGCCAGGTCGCACCACGACGCCTGTCCCGCGTTCACCAGATGGTAGAGCCCGCGGGGGCGCTTCGGCACCATGGCGGCCAGCCCCTCGGCCAGGTCGTCCACGTAGGTGGGGGACCCGGTCTGGTCCGCCACCACCGGGATCCGCTCGCCGCGCTCGAGTAGCCCGGCCATGGTGTCCACGAAGTTCCTCCCCCCCGCCCCGTAGAGCCAGGCGCTGCGGACCACCGCCCAGCGCACGGCGGCGGTGCGAATCGCCTCCTCTCCGGCGTACTTGCTCCGCCCGTAGACACCGAGGGGACGGGGCTCGTCGTCCTCGGTATAGGGCGTGCCCTTGGTCCCGTCGAACACGTAGTCGGTGGAGACGGCGAGAATCGCCGCATCCACCGCTTCCGCCTCGGCCGCGGCCACCCGCGATCCCTCGGCGTTGACCCGGAAGGCCAGGTCCTCCTCCGCTTCGCAGCCGTCCACCGCGGTCATGGCGGCGAGATGGATCACCAGGTCGGGACGGAAGGCCCGGAACCGCCCCCGCACGTG
>Ga0307424_1002011_pt1 | contig 10279 bp, 16 predicted proteins | sample SalMarWE160320MG_FD_202157 | JGI IMG/M metagenome (GOLD analysis project Ga0307424, IMG submission 202157) | Salt marsh sediment microbial communities from the Plum Island Ecosystem LTER, Massachusetts, United States - WE1603-20 | ecosystem: Environmental > Aquatic > Marine > Intertidal zone >...
TGAAGAAGCAGACAAGGGCGTATCCTTCTTAGCGGAAAATACGAACTCAGCCTCAACTAAAGCCTTTAAAGAGATTGTGAAAAAGGTAGAATATTTTTTGAAAGAAAAACAAACAGGTCAAAATTCAACCAAAAACTAATTAAAATAAAAATAGGGAGGAAATAAACAAAAATGAAAATCTGTGTTTCAGCATCTTCAGATAGTCTGGATGCAAATGTGGATCCGAGATTCGGGAGATGCCCATACTTTGTGGTAGTGGATTCTGAGACGATGGAGTTTACTGTCGTTTCAAATGATTCTACTAATGCAGCGCATGGAGCTGGAATTCAAGCCGCTCAAACAGTGGCAAACATGGGCGCCAAGGTGGTTATAACAGGCAACGTTGGACCTAACGCTTTCAATGTGCTTTCTGCTACGGGAATAAAGATTGTTACAGGTGTTTCGGGCAGTATTAGAGATGCTGTTGAAAAATACAAGAGGGGCAAACTCAAAGAGACAGGTAATCCAACTGTTGGTGGCCATTTCGGTATGGGAAAAGGACTGGGCAGAGGACAATAAATTTCTAAAAAATTGATGTGACAAGGAGGTGCAAGTGAAATGAATGTGAGAATTGTTTTTCCGGTTTCGGATGAAAAAGGTATCGATGCTCATCTTTCTGAGCATTTTGGAAGAACACCTTATTTTGCAGTTATTGATTTAGATGAAAATGGAAAGATAATAAAACAAAGTACAGTCTCAAGTTCTGGAGAACACTTTTGTCAAGGACTTGGCTTCCTCTTGAAGCTCAAACCAGATATCATGATTGCGCATGGCATGGGACAAGGAGTAGTCCAAAACTTTCAAAACGCAAGAATTGCAATCCTTAGAACAAGTGCTAACGTGGTAAAAGACGCTATTGAACAATACAATAGAGGCGAACTTGTAGAATTAACAGAAGGCTGTCATCAAGATCATTAGCACTAGAAGAAGGTATGCGATTCCCTTTTCAGAGCGAAAGAAAGTGTCGGATCAACTAACTGAAGAAAAGATAGAACTTCAAACGAATGCTGGTTATTCAAAGAATTCCATCGAGCTTTATGCTAACAAGGTAAATATTGGTGCAATTGAAAATGCTGATGGGGCACTACCATACACAGGTCCATGTAGCGACACTTGTTTTAACAACCTTGTGTAATGCCATCGAAAAATACGAAAATAACAAAAAGTGATAAAAGAAAAAAAGGAGAATTTTAATTTGATTATTACGGTTGCCAGCGGAAAAGGCGGAACAGGAAAGACAACTGTTGCAGTCAACATGGCACTATCTCTAGAAAACGTGCAACTCCTAGACTGCGACGTTGAAGAACCGAACTCTCACATTTTATTACAACCCAAAATAACTGAAACAGAGCCAGTATACACTAAAGTTCCAGTCATTTCAGAGGAGCTTTGTGTTTACTGCGGAAAATGCTCCAAATTCTGTGCATACAATGCCCTGTTTGTGGCGCCAAAAACTGTAATGGTTTTTCCCGAATTATGTCACAGCTGCGGCGGCTGCATGCTTGTTTGCCCCAAGGATGCGATAACAGAGACGAAAAGGCAGATAGGCGTCATCAAAAAAGGTGAAGCGAAAAGCGTTGAGCTAGTATACGGCGAACTCAACGTGGGAGAAGCAATGGCTGTGCCGCTCATAAAGGCAGTCAAAAACCAGATGAAAAACGACAAAACAGTTGTGATAGATGCTCCACCAGGAACTGCCTGTTCCTTGGTTGCATCAGTCCACAAAACAGATTACTGCATCCTCGTGACAGAGCCAACTCCTTTTGGTTTGCACGATCTGAAGATAACGGTTCAGGTCTTGAAAAACCTTGGAGTTCCCATGGGCGTGGTGATAAATCGTGCAGGAATTGGCGATAGAAAAGTCTACGAATACTGCAAAAAAGAGAAGATACCATTGTTGCTAGAGATACCCTTCAGCAAGAAGATTGCAGAACTCTACTCCCGTGGAGTCCCATTCGTTGAGGAGATGCCTGAGTGGAAAGAAAAGTTTCTGGAAATTCGGGACAAAATAAAGAGGAAAAAATAATGACCAAAGAGATTACAGTGTTGAGTGGAAAGGGCGGAACGGGAAAAACAAGCGTGACTGCCGCTATTGCAGTATTAACCAAAAAATCTGTTTTTACTGACTGTGACGTCGATGCGCCAGATCTTCATATGCTACTAAACCCTGAAGTGCTGGAGACACAGGAATTTAAGGCATCTAGAGTTGCGGTGATAGATGAAGAGAAGTGTGTTCAATGCGGAAAATGCGAAGAGAATTGCCGATTCGGCGCCATAGAGAAACTGATTATCGACCCTGTTCTATGTGAGGGCTGCGGCGTCTGCGCATACATTTGTCCAGTAGCGGCGATAGAGCTTGAAAAAAGGGTTTCTGGGTACGCCTTCATCTCAAAGACCAAGTATGGTCCCATGTCCCATGCTCTGCTGAATCCGGGAGAGGAGAACTCAGGTAAACTTGTATCATTGGTTAGAAAGAATGCTAAAAAGGTCGCTGAAAACGAAAACTGCGAACTAATCATCAATGATGGACCACCTGGAATAGGTTGTCCAGTGATAGCTTCTGTGGGCGGAGTTGACACGGGTCTAATAGTGGTGGAGCCAACATTGTCAGGCATCCACGACATGAAGCGTGCCTTAGTTTTGCTGAATCACTTTAAGATAGCTGCCCTTGTTTGCATAAACAAGTATGACATAAACGAAGAAAACACGGATAGAATAGCCAAATTTTGTGAATCCAATGATGTAGAAATTGTTGGAAAGATACCTTTCGACCAGATTGTCACAGAAGCCATGGTCGCAGGAAAGCCTATAATAGAATATTCGCCGGAAAGCAGGGTTTCACAAGCCATCAAAGAGATGTGGCAATGCCTTTGCTTGAACTGGAAAAGTCAGGGATGATTTGCTTGGTATAACAGCGGTTAATCCTATGCGAAGAGACGCTGTTACGGACTTCTTAAAGAAGACAGGTTCAGGCTGGTCAATTATTGAGAAAATGTTACATGAAGGAAAACTTATAGAACTTGAATACGATGGAGAAGTATAGTATATGCGAAGGTTACCATGCAGAACGGAAACAAACACTGTGCATACATGATCGGCTTGAATGCTGTGGTAACTAGGTAAAATCTATCGGGTTGGAATGTAGATATTCATAATGTGGGTTGCGCGGGCGCTATATGATTGCAGTTATATACCTATTTTTTGTTCACAGATTAAAATTAACACTCAACAGTATAGTCAAAATATTTGTCATATGGATTCTCTAGTGCCATCATTTGTTTTATTGTTAGATTCTCGAAATATCTTCTAAAGGGTCTCATCGAATTGTTATGCGCAGAAATTACCACATTGGTTTTCTCCTTTTCCATGAGGGTAAGTAAATCCTTTATGAAAGATAAAACCCTTTTTTCAACCATTTTCATTGATTCTCCTCCAGGGGGAGGGACATCGTAGGATCTGTGCCAAATATCGAATTGTTTTTTACCATATTTCTTGATTACAGTTTTGTGATGTTTCCTCTCAAAATCTCCGTAAGACCTTTCAATCATTCTGTCATCAATTATAACTCTTTTACAGTCTGGATGATATCTCAAAACTATCTTAAGACTATTTGATGAACGAGAAAGACTCGTCTTAAAACCTATTTGAAACGCCTTTTTTTTAATTGTTCAGCAATCAAATTAGTTTGTTCTATTCCTTCAGAGGTCAAATTCGAATTTACTCTACCAGTGAATCTTTTGCTTCTATTATAACATGTTTCACCATGTCTGAAGATGTAAATGTGGAATTTCATAACACATTCAACATTCAAGTGGGTCTCTATAATAGCTCAAGGTGTGGCATCAAACACATTTATTCTTTAATACTAACTGTAATTTGTTTGAGTTTATATGTTGTTGGCGACGGTTAGGGGTCTTCCTTCGGTTAGGGCTTGGGCTACTTTTCTTCTTGCGCTTTTGACGAGCCTCCAGATTGTTCCTCTTGATACGCCCATCTGTGTGCCTGCCTGTTCCTGAGATAAGCCTTCAAGGTCTACTAGTCTCAGGGCTTCTAGTTCTGCGGGTTCAATCGTGATTGTGCTGCCGGTTGTTGCGGGTTGTGGGATGAAATTTTGTATTTTTGCGGGGTTTGGGATGGTTACTGGTTTGGGGAATCTTCCTCTTCTTCCTTGTCTGTGCCTTCGTCCGTATGCCATTGTTTTTCAGCTGTATTGTAGTTGTGGGGTAACACTTATATATTTTTGTGCACTATCTAATAAATGTAAATTGTGCATAGACACAAAAATAGAGGTGAAATAATTATGCCAAGAGGAGATAGAACAGGACCCTGGGGCGCAGGACCCATGACAGGAAGAGGAGCAGGATACTGTGCAAGCTACTCGGTCCCCGGATATGCGAATCCCGTAGGTGGATATGGACGCGGATGGGGAAGAGGACGCGGCAGAGGATTCGGTAGAGGATGGGGCAGAGGACGAATGGTGTACTCAGCCCCTGTAGCAGTGCAGCCCGTTTACCCGCCAGCACAACCGCAGTTGCCAGAACAAGAAATTCAGGCACTACAAAACTATCAGAAAGATCTGGAAGCAGAAAAATCTGACCTTGACCAAGAAATGGGCGGCGTCAAAGCTAGAATTGAAGAGCTGAAAGCAAAACTCGAAAAATAAACAAACAGGAACGTGAACGCAACGCCATCAATGAGCATAATCAGGGGGAGGTGAAATTTTTTTGAAGAAACTTAGGATAGCCGTTGCCACGAATGAAAAGAATGGATTAGGAGATGTTGTGTCAAACGTTTTTGGCAGAGCCAAAACTTTTACTATCGTAGATGCTGAAGACGAAAACATAACTGACGTAAGAGTGCTAGAGAACTCTGCCGTGTCATATCATCATGGAGCGGGACCCATCGTAGTTAAAATGTTGATAGATGAAGGCGTGAATGTGGTGCTCTCCAACGAGTTGGGGTTTGGCGCATCAGAACTACTGAAGCAGCATAACGTGAAGCTTATACAGGTCAAGCCAGGCACGAACGTTGAGGACGCCACTAAAAAGGTAATACATACAAACACGTGACAGATCAAAAGCTTGTTTACTGTAGTTTTTTCTGTCGCGAATCAGATTCCAGCATAACTCTTTTTGATGTTTTCCACGACTTTCTCACAAAATCTGGGTAAAAACCGAATTTTCTGATCCAGTCACGTAGGAAGTTTATTGTTTTGGAATCGCTTGGGTAACCGCAGCCCAGGTTGCCATGTTTCTGTTGCAGACGAGAAATCTCCCGGTCCCTTTCCACTTTTGCTATGATAGAAGCAGCTGACACAATAGGGTATGTTATGTCTGCCTTGTGCTCAGACACAATTTTGAGAGTGAAATCGAGGTTCTCTGCGATGTGTCCCCCAAAACGGTCGGCTATAACATCCGACGCATCCACATACGCCACGTCCGGCTTAAGAATTGCTATCACCCGTGCCATGGACTGAGCTTCGAAACGGTTCAGCCTGTGAAGCCTTTTTCCTGTTTCAACTACGTGGTCAATCTCAACCGGAGACAGAAACACTACATGACAGTTCAGAGCCAGTTTCCTTATTTGCGTGGCAAGTGTTTCGCGTTTCTGTGGAGAAAGAAGCTTGGAATCTTTTACGCCAATGTCAGCTAGTTTAGGTAAATCGTTCTCTTCAACTGAGACTCCGGCTATAACTAGGGGACCAATAACTGATCCGCGACCAGCTTCGTCAACTCCAGCCATCAGCATACCATGAACCTTCATTTATCGCTACTGTTGTGTCAAATATTTCTTTATTGGCTACAGAATGTTTTGTGGCTTAAAATAGCAGTTAGTTATAGTTTCTGTGGGAGAACATATGGCATACATTATTGTGTTTATGACAGCCAGCACCAAGGAAGAGGCGGGGAAGATAGTTCGTGCCCTGCTGGAAGAACGGTTAATCGCCTGCGCCAACATCATGGACCATGTTTCTTCTTTCTTCTGGTGGCAAGGAAAGATAGAGGAAGAAAAAGAGGTTCTGGCTATCATGAAGTCCCATGAAAGCCTCTTCAAAAAGCTGTCACAGAGAGTAACGGAACTTCATAGCTACGAGGTTCCAGAGATTCTGGCTCTTCCAATAATTGAGGGCGCGCCGTCTTACTTGGACTGGATGAAGACTTGCCTTGAGCAGGTGAAGTGAGATGTCTAAGAAGCCAGTGAGACGAGATGAACGAGTAGAGGTTGTCTATGACAAGAAGCGCTGGAAACTTCTGAAGCAATTGAGAAAAAAAACTAGTCAAATAATGGAAACTTTAGACACCAGTCATCTGCGGCCTATTGTTCATGGAAGCATCGCCCGTGGTGATGTTTCAGAAACAAGCGACATTGACCTGTTCCTGCCAGACCCTCCATCCTCGTTTGTCATAGAAACTGCGCTTGAGCGGTCCGGTTATCAGGTTTACCAGCGAACAATCATACAGGCTACACCACTCTATGCATTGAAAGGATACATCGAGTTAAACCCGCAAACCAGTTTGTCGTTTCCTTTGGTGAAGCTTCGTCCAGTAGAGAAAGATTTTTACCGGTTCGGGGGCGAGGCGTCGCTTTCTGCACTCAAAGAAGAGATACGAGTTCCAGGAGTGGACAAGCGGCTTATGCTCATCGAACCCACAACAGAAGGACATGTGGAGAACGCAGTTGTAGGTCGAGAAGAAGATGTTGCCAATCTTTTGGGCGTCTCCTTCAATACAGTATTGGATCGTGTACGTGCTCTTCTACGCCGCGATGAGGTGGGAAGAACAGGGGTCTTCATCGAAAAGGAACTGGCTTCCGACGAAACATTTGAGCAGGCTATGAAAAAACTTGCTGACCAGAACCCTGCCGTGCGCAGGCGCATCAAGTTTTACCAAAAATAGGTTAACGGTCCAATCAACTCTTTTCAGACGAGGTTAGTTTTTGTTTTGAGGGTAGCGGACATGCGTGCATGCGCGCGCGGAGGAATATCTTCGTAACCATCAAAATATTAATAGAAATGTTGAATACAGACCTGTATATTTTCGGTAAGGTTTGGGAGATAAAAGTTAGCACACGGGTGTATTACTCTTCGTGTGTTTTTGCAGAAGTTGTTTTAGCTGTACGAATTATGTGCATTGTAGGGATTGAATTTGTTAACTGACCGACTGGAAAATGCAACTGAAAGATACAATGCTAGACTATATGTGGGCATTATTTTGTCGAAATTTGAGTTCAAATAATAAAAAAGGATAGAGATGCTATAAATGGGTGCAGTTTAGGCGCTGCCGACTATTAATAGGTTGACGCTGAAGCTGGTTATTCCTTGACTGTCTGCATCTACGGACAATGTCAACGTAATTTCCACGACTCCATTGGGGTTTATGGGTTGGTTATCGTAGTTCCAGTCTACAGTCATGTAATCTGCGGCGGTTGTGGGGGTCCAATCTGAAGCCACTAGAGATAATGTTTGTGGTGAGTCTCCCACATTTTTGACGTATATTGTGACGCTGGTGCTTCCTCCTTTTTCTAGTTCTCCCCATGCTATTGATGTTTGAGGTGTAGTGCATGCGAGATTTGAGTAAGCTCGTAGGCCTTCTGTGGTTTGTACTGATCCTGAGCTGGATAATGCTAAGGTTGTTTGTCCCGCGGGGAATACCTGCATCACCAGAAATAGGGTTGCCGTGTACGTGATGAGGATCAGTATTGTACTTGTGAATATGACTTCTTTGCGCTGCACCTAAGTCGCCCGTAATGTGTTATGTATTAAGACTTAATAAACATTCTTGTCTAATTGTCCTACACACATACGGATGACTGAAAAAATAGAAAAATCAGCATTTTTAACATTAAAAAATGTGCTTAAACACATTAATAAACACCAAACAGCATATAAAAAAACATTATATTAACCGTGAGAAAAACTGTATGCTGCGTGCGCATCACATTAGGCTAATGGAGTTCATTGTCTGTGTTGTATTGGTCCAAACCCAAAAACAGTCTGACTCAACAATATAAGAAACAAAGAAAATTTACGCTATCACCTCATAACCCAAACGGTCAATCCAAAATTTGAAATAAACTCCCAAAAACCTAAAATCCACGAAGAGTCTACCCCGATGGACTTTAGGTATTTGCCACCAAATTTTCCGGGAATACATGAAGAGCATATTTGCACACTGATCGTCCCGGATAGATTCTTCACAAAAACGTCAACAATCTACCAAACAAGTAAAATAATAACTAAAAGACAAGACTAAAAGATCCTTAGTAAGTAAAAACCACTCAGTTAATATTATTAGCCAAAAATCACCTAACATCGGTCTGCACAATACATATAATTCTTTTATGGCGTTTGGATTCTCATGGAAAAGTCATTTAGTTTAGCTAAAGTTTCAGCTAAGGGCGGATTCAACCTATTCTGGGGAGTGGCCATCTCCTCAATAATCTCAGCTGTAGGAATAATCATAATCGCCCGATTACTCTCTCCATCCGACTACGGAATATACTCAATAGCGTTAATAGCGCCAACCCTAATCCAAATATTCAGAGACCTAGGAATCGACCAAGCCACAATAAGATTTACCGCAAAATACAACGAAGAAAACCAAAAAAGCCACATAAAAAGTGTTTTAGTCGCCGCAACAACATTCGAAATAATCTTTGGAATAATATTATCTTTGATCACGTATATCCTATCGGATGTAATAGGAAATAGCATTTTCAACAGGCCAGACATTGTACCCCTAATCCAATTAGCATCAATCTCTATACTCGCTGACGCACTCCTAAAAAATGCACAATCAGCATTTATAGGCTACGAAAAAATGAGTTACCACAGCCTCACTCTAATAATACAGTCTATCTTAAAAACAGGATTGATGGCATTTTTTGTAGTTGCAGGTTTTGGCGTTTACGGTGCAATTATGGGATTCACAACGGCTTACATACTAACAGGAATAATCGCCATACTCCTGTTTTACATGATAATCTACAAACAACTCGAAAACCAAAAAACAACCAAAAAAGAAATAGCAGCTCAACTAAAAATCATGTTTAGATATGGTCTACCTCTATCTGCAGCAACAATTCTTGGTGGATTCTTAGGTCCATTTTATTCCTTTCTAATTGCAATCTACACCACAGACATACTAATAGGCAACTTCCAAGTAGCAACAAACTTTGCACTCCTACTCGTATTATTCGTCACGCCCGTAACAACAATCTTATTCCCAGCATTCTCAAAAATCAACGCACAAAAAGAGACGGAAACAATGAAAACAGTTTTCCAATCTTCAGTTAAATATGCCTCACTTCTCATAATTCCTGCAACATTTGCTGTAATGGCACTCGCACAACCTGGAGTATCTACAATCTTTGGTGAACAATACCAATTCACTCCATTTTATCTAACATTATACGTAATCATCTACCTTTTCACTGCTGTAGGGTATCTCAGTACAGGAAACTTGATTAAAAGTCAAGGAAAAACCGATGTTACCCTCAAACTCGCTATCCTAGCTTTTATTACAGGAATGATCCTGAGTCTAACCCTGATTCCAACATTTGGTATCTTAGGTTTAATCGCCTCACAATTAATCGGCGGAATCCCAAGCATAATAATTTCACTTTGGTGGATAAAAAAACACTACAAAACAACAGTAAATTGGAAATCATCAATCAAAATCCTACTAGCATCAGCAATCGCATCAATTCCAACATATATAACTGCCACTCAACTTAGTTTACCAAATTGGTTAACTCTAATTCTAGGCGCAGCAATCTATCTAGTCACCTACATGATCACGGCTCCACTCATAGGAGCAATAAATCAAGAAGACATACAAAACATAAAAGAAATGCTTACAAGCCTAGGGTCCATAACACCTATACTAAATAAATTACTCTACCCCCTAGAAAAAATTACAGATAAATTTCAAAACAGGAAAACCTGAGTAAATCTCAACAAACCTGCACACTCCCGAAGAGTCAATCCCGCACTAGGCTCTTCGTAAGCTGATGGAGGATGTTTGTTTGGGTTGCAACGAGTTTTAGGTGTATTGGCGTTAATTTTAATATGTTTCTTGGATTGTATCCTGAAACGGCAGAAAAAAAATTTTGTTTATCTTTTAAGGGCTTCTTTTTTCCAGGCTTTGACCCATTTCTTGTTGGTTTCATCCTTAATCTGTAAGATGTCTTGGTCTATGATCTCCATAGGTTTCCCTTACTTGAATTATTTGGAAAAAAT
>Ga0307424_1002013_pt1 | contig 10276 bp, 11 predicted proteins | sample SalMarWE160320MG_FD_202157 | JGI IMG/M metagenome (GOLD analysis project Ga0307424, IMG submission 202157) | Salt marsh sediment microbial communities from the Plum Island Ecosystem LTER, Massachusetts, United States - WE1603-20 | ecosystem: Environmental > Aquatic > Marine > Intertidal zone >...
CAAAAAAACCGTTTCTGTAATTTTGTCCTTCTCCCACCCTTTTGAAGGTGTAGGGATGGAGCTAATAAAGCCGCAGGTGTTTGGGGTCATGGCAAACGGCAAGAAGCAGAATCTTCTGGCCGAGCTGAAAGAAACCAAGGTCATGGGACATATAGCCTGGCAGGCCGATTACACCATCAAGCGGCCTGGGGTGTATATGTTCTACATGGAGCCAAAACCTTACTGGGAGCCTGCGGAGGACTGCTTTATCGTCCATTACACGAAGGCGGTAGTAACGGCTTTTGGTGATGATGAAGGCTGGGATGAGGAAATTGGCCTCAAGACCGAGATTGTTCCCCTTTCAAAACCGTTCGGGCTTTTTACCGGGAACGTCTTTCAGGGAATAGTGAAAATGAATGGTAAGCCAAGCCCCTTTGCCGAGGTTGAAATAGAATACTACAACGAGGATAAAAAGGCGGAAGCGCCCACGGATTATATGATCACTCAGACTATCAAGACGGACAAAAACGGTGTCTTTACCTATGCGGTTCCCAAGGCCGGATGGTGGGGATTTGCCGCCTTGAACACCTCTGATAAAAAACGGGAAATCAAAGGTGAAGAAAAGGACGTGGAGTTGGGTGCCGTTATCTGGGTCAAGTTTCATGATTGGAAAGAGAAATAGATAGTGCCTTAACAAAAGGACTACCCAGGCACGATTCTGGATTGGGGGCTTTGGGCAGGCATTGTATATTGATGGAGGAAAGATATCATGAAAGCATGGACAAGGTTCAGGGTGGGTTGTCTATTGACAATTTTGGGTATTTTTGCATTGCCAGGCAATGGGTTTGGATATGAAATTAACGACAAATTCTCCATCGGGGGGGTCATTGCCGGGATAGGTCAATATCAGAGTATCAGCGATTCTCCTGAGGGTTACGAGAATGAGGGAAGAGGTCTTCTCCTTTTTGAGCCCGAGATCAGCTTCACCCCCACCGACAGCGACGAGATCTTTGCCAAGTTCGGATTTGGGGCGGGAAACGGTTTAAATGAAGAAGGCCAGTCTCCCTTTGTGCTTGCCCCGTGGGGTGGAAATGTGCAGGATGACTATAAGGACATCAATGGCAGAAACCGCGACTACCTGCTCACTGCCTGGTACAAACACACGTTCAGATTTAGCGAGGACCACACACTGGGAATCACAGGGGGTATCATTGACGCAACTGATTACATGGATGAAAACGCCTTTGCCAATGACGAGTTCACCCAGTTTATGAACGAAGCCCTGGTGAACGGACCCAACGCGTTCCTGCCCTCCTATGACATCGGTGCCGCCATAGAGTGGGAGATCGGAGGGTTTTCCGTAAAAGGCGTTGCCATGGCCATTGGGAGCAATGGTGAAGAAGAAGAGTTTGACGAACCACACAACTGTTATATGATGCAGTTTGGTTACGCCGTGGACTTTGGCTTAGGGGAAGGAAACTATCGACTGATTTTGGGCATGTCCAGCGATGATTTCAGCAATGTCGCCAAAACGAGTAAAGAACGGAAGAGCTGCGCTATAGCCTCCTTTGACCAGCAATTAGGTGAGATCTTAGGGGCGTGGATCCGGTTTGGATGGCAGGATGACAAAGCGGCCATCGATTATAAGGATATCTATTCTGGCGGCTTCAACATAAGTGGAAACCTCTGGGGCCGAGAGTGCGACAACCTCGGGATCGGCTATGCCCACCTGGTCGGCGGCAACCTGGATGTGGACCATACGGACGTGTTTGAGATCTACGGCCGGTTTGCCCTGAACGATATCTTTGCCGTCACAGGGGATGTGCAATATATGAAAGACTCAATGAAAGAGGGAGACAGCCCGAAAGGCTGGATCTTCGGGCTGCGGATGACAGCGGAATTTTAAAGCATCACAAAATGGGCCTTACTCTCTCTCCGCTTTGTAGACAAGGCCGTTTCGTCAGATTGGGCGAGAGAGAGCAATTCCTGTGGTTGCGTAATTATCTGTTTTGTTCTACATAGTGTCCGAACGAAAACTAGGATTTTTTGTTCAGATCAAGCCTCCGGCCTGGAGGGCCTACGCCACGGAAGGGAAGACGATAATTTTAACCGCAGGAATACATTGAGTATTTCGAGGATTAAAATTTGAGTCTGACGCAGATATGGGCGAAAAAGACGGTTTTCGTTCAGACACTACATAGGGTATCATTATGCATATATCTGAAGGAGTTTTGTCCGGTCCGGTCTTGATCTCAGGAATTGCGTTAGCTGCGGCCGGTACGGCCATTGGACTAAAAAAATTGGATTACGACCGTATTCCCCGCGCCGCGATCCTTTCCGCCTCTTTTTTTGTGGCCTCCCTGATCCATGTTCCCATCGGCCCTTCGAGCGTTCATCTTATTCTCAACGGAATTGTAGGGCTTATCCTTGGATGGGGTGCTTTCCCGATCATTTTAGTGGCCCTGACGCTCCAGGCCGTGTTATTCCAGTTCGGAGGGGTCACAACCCTTGGAGTCAACACGATGATCATGGCATTGCCGGCAGTTTTCTGCTACTATCTTTTCGGTCGCCTGGTCAGCAAACGACCCCACATCGCCCTGCCTGCCGCGTTCGCGTGCGGTGCCCTTTCCGTCTTCCTGGGCGCAGTTATGGTTGGGCTAGCGTTGACCTTCACGGAGGAGAACTTTCTCAAGGTCTCCTATTTGGTGGTAATTGCGCACCTTCCCGTGATGATCATAGAGGGAATCATAACCGCGTTTTGCGTGGCGTTTCTCAGGAAGGTGCAGCCTGACATGCTTCCGGGAAATTCAGAGAAATGATCATATTTACTTTCATTGCCCCGGGAGGAAAAAATGAAAACATCCTGTTTGACCAAAGACCTCAGATCTTTCAAAGGACTTTTCGCATTAATACTATTGATAATATTCTGTCTGTTTTCCCCAGGTCCTGCAATGGCCCACAGGGCAACCATTTTTGCATGGGTGGAAGGCGATAAGATTTTCACCGTAAGCAAATTCAGCGGCGGAAAGCTGGTCAAAGGGGGGGAGGTTACTGTTTACGATCTTACAGGAAAGCAACTTCTTGAGGGCAAAACAGATGACCGAGGGGAATTCTCATTTAAGATACCAAAAAGGACTGCCATGAAAATCGTCCTTCAAGCCGGCATGGGACACCGGGGTGAATGGACCATTCCCGCCAGCGACTTAGGCGGCGCCTCAGGACCGAATTCAGAAGCGGCAGTCTCTCAAAAAACAGGGTCGAAGATGCCTGAAGTGCAGGCAGTAAAATCCAGTATGAGCTTGGAGCAGATCCGTTGTGTCGTGGAACAATCTCTTGACCAAAGGCTCAAGCCAATAATGAAAATCCTCGTTGATTCCCGGGAGAGCGGTCCTACCGCCGGTGATGTCTTTGGCGGTATTGGCTACATTTTTGGTTTGGTGGGTGTTGCAGCCTATTTTCACTATCGTCGTAAACCACCCGAAATAGAAGGGAAGAAAACGGACTAATCTATCCATGTTGCAAGAGCCATTTTCAATAGGAGACTCCCAGATACACCGTCTCGACCCGAGATTCAAGGTGGTTTTCGCAACGGTCTATGCCTTTGTTGTTGCCCTTTCAAATAGTTTTCCTTCCCTCTTTGCGGCCCTCATCTTCTCTTTTGCTCTGGTTGGCTTCTGTCGACTGGATTTCCTGGAAGTTGCCAAGCGGATTGCTTTGGTAAACGGCTTCATTATTTTTTTGTGGCTTGTAGTTCCCATGACCTTTGCCGGTCAACCCCTTTTCTATTTGGGGCCTTTTGGGGTAAGCCGTGAAGGCGTCCTTGTTTCAGCCCGGATCACGCTCAAATCCAACGCCATTCTCTTGGCCTTTATTGCCCTGATCGCTTCGAGTACTGTTGCCACACTGGGAAGCGCACTGAGTCGCCTGAGAATTCCTGAGAAGATCGTTTATCTCCTTTTGTTGAACTATCGATATATATTTGTGATGGAGGAAGAGTATCGTCGCCTCCTGAGGTCAGCAAGTATCCGCGGCTTTCGGCCAGCTTCGAACCTGCATACCTACAAGACATACGCGTATCTAATTGGCATGCTATTTGTGAGGGCTTCGGACCGGGCTGAACGTGTGTATAAAGCCATGCTTTGCCGCGGATTTGCGGGGAGATTTTATTCTCTTCATGAATTTTCGTTCTCACTGCTCGATTTAATCTGGTTGATCGTTATGACAATTGCCATCATTGGACTGGAGATCTTAGAATGGGTGAAAGTGGTGTGATAATTCAGCTTAAAAACATTGTTTTTTCATACGCAGGGGGTAAACCTGTGTTAGATGATCTCTACTTCACCCTCGAAGAAGGGGCGAAATTGGGGATTATCGGCCATAATGGAAGTGGCAAGACCACCATGTTGCATATAATCATGGGGCTCCTCAAACCTTCATCCGGCACTATCCGGGCCTTCGGAAAACCGGTTGAAACAAAAAAAGATTTCTTGGATGTAAGGCGCAAGATAGGATTTCTTTTCCAGGACGCTGACGACCAGCTCTTCTGCCCGACGGTCTTGGAGGATATTGCCTTCGGCCCCCTCAATTTAGGAAAAAGCCCGAGAGAGGCCCGCAAAATGGCCATGGAAAGCTTAGAAAGGCTAAATCTGAAAGGCTTTGAGAAGCGTGTGACTCACAGGCTGTCAGGGGGGGAGAAAAAGCTCGTCGCACTTGCAACGGTACTCGTCATGCAACCAGAGGCGCTTCTCTTAGACGAACCCACCACCGGTCTTGACGAGGACACAAATATTCGAATTATTACCCTCCTGAACAGCCTCGACATCGGCTACATCATTGTCTCCCACGAGTACGATTTCTTAGCACGCACAACTCGCGATATCTATAGTGTGCAAAACGGTCAAATTGTCTATGACGGGGACTCAAGTACGCTTCACAGTCACTACCACAGGCATCTGATGGGAAAGTTTGGGCACCATCACGAGACACTTCATTCGCAGACTTAAAAGCTGTTTCTATCCAGTCTTAACATTTACCAACCCGAGAACTTCTTTTCTCAGGAAAAACCATACCGAAATGCCACTTGGGCGTCAAAGAAAAAGAAACTACAATATAGGTGGAGTCAGATTGGATTGTCGCGGTGAGGTGTTGGTTTGCCAGCCTACTTCTTGATTGAAAATTACATCATCAATATGCTGGGTTTTCCAGGCAAGAAGTGAAGCTTCGATACGTTAATCTTGACAAGATATGACCGATATGAGACAGAACCTTAAATGCAGTATAGGTGACTTGGCTTATAACAGGTGCCGCCATTTTTTAGATATTCTCAATGAATTTGCAGTCTAAACCCTAACCTTGCAAAAGCCGAGAATGCCTCAGATCTAAGGCGTCAACCTAATACATGTATATAGGAAATCCATGAAAAGATGCAGTTGGGTAACAGATGACCCAATATATATAGAATACCATGACATGGAATGGGGAGTGCCACTCCATGATGAAACAAAACTTTTTGAAATGCTTATTCTTGAAGGGGCTCAAGCCGGGCTGAGTTGGCTTACTATTCTCAAAAGACGTGAAACATACAGGGTCGCATACGATGGTTTTGATCCAATCAAAATTGCCGCATGGAACAGCAAAAAAGTTAATCGTTTACTAAGAGATCCTGGAATCATAAGAAACAGACTGAAGGTAGAAGCGGCAATAGTTAATGCCAGGGCTTTTCTACAAGTCACTGATGAGTTCAAAAGTTTCAATGAATTTATTTGGTCCTTTGTCGGTGGTAGACCTATCCAAAATTTCTGGGAAGACATAGGTCAAATCCCAGCTACCACTCCGGAGTCAGATAGAATGAGCAAAGAACTAAAGCGCAGAGGTTTCAAATTTGTTGGCTCGACCATATGCTACGCCTTTATGCAGGCGGTGGGCATGGTTAATGATCATGTTACAGATTGCTTCAGATATGAGGCTATCAAGAAAGGAGGGGAATGATGGCGGTAGACGAAAAAACGTGGGCATTTTACAAGGACCTGCTGGGATACACTGATGAAGAACTGGAGGAATTCAAGAAAAACCCGAATAACGAAGATGTTGTTTCCAAGGCACCCGCGCTGATGAATAGGACCATCGTATTCGAGGTGGTGGCCTCGCACGGCTGCGCCAGTCAGCACAAGATTGGAGACAAGTTCTATTTTGACGGATCGGGGAACCTCCTCACAAAGAAAAGCCCGAAAAGAATCTGCTTGAGCGCCCTGACGGCCATGGTTCCTCTAATGTCAGCGGCAAACGAGTTGTTCTACGCCGGGGTGGACTCCAACGAATTGAGGTTCAAGAGAACGGCCTGTCATGATGTCGGTCTTGATTGCGGGGGCTGGGGACGGGTGGTCCTCGAGATCGGAGTGGAGGCCAAGAAAAAGGATCAGTGAAAAAGACGATGGCCGCTGTAGCGAATCAGGGAAGAGAAAAACGTCCTTCACCCGCATAATCCCTTGATACTCATGCGGTTCTTCTGATTAACGGCTGTTAAGAAAGATTTTAATAAGAGCCGAAACCCCACGTTTAGATCTGAGTGGGGTTTTGTTTTAGGTACCGCATGAAATCAAAGCGTGAGCAAGACCTGTATACCCCCTCATTTGTCCTGATGGCCGCTGCCAATTTCTTTACTGTATCCAGCTTTGGCTGCTTCTTCCTCTTTCCTCTTTTTATTACGATCCACGGGGGCTCAAAGGCAGACATCGGGATTGTCATGGGGGCAGCCGTTCTTTCATCGGTCCTTTGCCGCCCCTGGATCTCTGAGATGATCGACAAACTCGGGAGGAAGCGGAGCTACGGCATTGGGTGCATTATAACGAGTCTTCTGTCGCTCAGTTATCTCATGTTACGGGGGGAACTGGCCGGATTCTACCTGCCGCTCTTGTTTGTCAGGCTTTTACATGGCGTTGGGCTGGCAATCTGTTTTACATCCGGATTCACCTACATCGCAGACATTGTTCCCAAAGAACGCCTGAACGAAGGGATAGGAATGTTTGGCGTGACTGCTCTTGTGGGAATGGCCATTGGCCCTGTGATTGCAGAGATCATCATCGGGGAATTTGGTTTCCAGTTTTTGTTCCTCGTAGCGGCCGGTATGGCATTTGTCGGGTTCTTTCTCCATCTCCCCCTGGGGGAGTCGTATGATGGTAGCGTAAGTGGATCAGAGACATCCTTTTTCTCTGTCCTGATAAGAAAGAAGATGTTGTTGGTAGCAGTTTTGGCCCTCCTTTTCGGTTTTGGTCTGGCCGCTTCGGGCAATTTTGTTTCTCCCTTTGCTAAAGAACAGCACATCGCCTTTATCTCTCTTTATTATATAGCCTACTCTTCGGCTGCGGTGATAACGAGGTTTTTCGGCGGACGGCTTGCTGACAGGGTTGGAGAAGAACGTATCATTCCATATGCCCTCATTATTACAGGAGCTGGCTTTTTGGTTCTCATCCCTTTAGGAGGGGACACGATACTCCTCGTCTCGGGACTCATGTCCGGATGCGGGCATGGATTTCTTTTTCCGTCCCTCAATGCCCTTGCCCTTCGAGAGGAGCCGAGAGGCATCCGGGGCAAAATAAACGGCATATTTACCGGAGGAATCGACGCGGGGGCGTTCTTAGGTTCCATTATTTTAGGATATATTGGGGAATGGGGTGGGTTTCAAACCCTTTTTTTTATCGCCGGTATCGCCTTGTTTGCGGGATTTATTATCTACCGCTTGAAACCGATTCGACATTCTTTAGAACGGATGAGAAATTGATCTTTGGGGAGAGAAAAATAGTGGAAGAAGTCGGGGGGCTATAATGATATTAACCATCTGTTGGAATTTACAGACAAAAAGTGTAACTTACGCCTGTACTCTTGCATGAATTTGGCCGATGTGCTATGCTGACTTATGCACGTAACCCAGCATTTGAGTTTCTTGAAAAGACATACAATATGTGGGAACTGGAATTATGGTTATTAGCACAGGGGATACGTCAAGTATTGAAGCATCACAGGCTTTAGTGAACGAGCTATTAGCCTTAGGATTTGATGCAATAAAGTCCCAAAAAATTGAGGAACGAAAAGGACCACTCGTGATAGTCACTATAAATGTCAGGCCAGAAGGACCGCAAGGCAAAGCAAAGCTGAAGAATAAAAACAAATAACTGACAAGTAAAATCCAACCAGGGCATTAAGGGCGGCGGCAAAAAGCCGCCGCGCCTTATGCTCGCCGTTAACTATTTTTAGATTGAACTCGAGGTGTTCAGCCCTGCCCATGTTTTATTTTCTGAATGCGGATTAAACCTATGTTTAATCCTCAGAATTTACAATAACCAAATTTATAGTCCCGTGCCCCCGAATGTTGAGTTTTAGGTAAAGGTTGACATTTTGGGAGGGACCTTGATAAGCGATATTTGTGAATCGTGACCTTTCAACCATACAACAGGAGAAGGTTGCCATATTTGGCGAAAGAGAAGATGCCCAATCAGGCGAATTCATGAAGAAAGATTAAGCAGATGAGTAAGGTACTGGCAGTAGATAATGATACGTTCATCCTTGAATTTATAAAGGATATCCTTACAAACGAAGGTCATGAGGTGATGACTGCCGAGGACGGCCTTTCCGCCGTGGATATCTTGGCAAACTATGTTCCTGATATCGTCTTTGTTGATCTCGTTATGCCCAATATTGATGGAAAGAGGCTTTGCAAAATTATTAGGGGAATGCGAAAACTTGAAAAAGTTTTCCTCGTTATTCTTTCGGCTACTGTTTTGGAGGAGAAAATAGACGCTGATGCATTGGGCGTTGACATATGTATTGCAAAGGGACCGCTCAATGAAATGGCTCAAAATATCCTTTCCGCTCTCAACCTGATTGAGGCAGCAGCTCCCCCGCCTCTTTCCAGCCCACTTTTAGGAGGTGAAAACTCCCTTCCCAGAGCAATAACAGGAGAGCTGATCTCTTTCAAAAGGCATTTTGAGGCCATATTTGAGAAGATTTACGAAGGAATTCTTGAGGTTACCAAGAATAGAAGGATCATTTACGCCAATCCGGCCGCCCTTTCCATAATTGGACTCCAAGAGGAAAAGTTATTGGCTTCCAGCTTTACAGATCTATTCTCCGAAGATTACCGTCAGACGGTGACCAGACTTATTGAAACAGCTTATAAAGGATCGATCCGCATTACTGAAGATCCCCTCATCAGCCTGAATGAACATCTGCTTACCGTAAAGGCTTTCCCCGTGGACGACGATGCATCCACTGCGGTCATTATTCTGAATGATGTGACAAAACAGAAAGAGGCTGAAAAGACCCTCAGCAAGAGCGTGAAAAAGCTGCAAAAGGCCCTGAATGGGACGATCCAGGCCATCACTATGATCGCAGAGAGAAGGGACCCATATACCGCCGGCCACCAGAAGAGAGTGGCAGATTTTGCGCAGGCAATATCCAGGGAGATGGGGCTTTCCGAGGACCAGATCGAGGGGATACGCCTGTCCGGCCTTGTTCACGATGTCGGCAAAATGGCGGTTCCGGCGGAAATTCTCAGTAAACCCGGCATCTTGGACGATGAGGAGTTTGCGCTTATCAAGAAACATCCCCGGGTAGGCTACGACATATTAAAAGGGATAGAATTTCCGTGGCCGATTGCTGAAATTGTGTTGCAACATCACGAGAGAATGAATGGGTCTGGGTATCCTCGGGGACTCTCTGGCGAAGAAATTCTGATCGAGGCAAGAATATTGTGCGTATCTGATGTGGTCGAAGCAATGGTCTCCCACAGACCCTATCGGCCAGCCCTCAGCCTATCCAAGGTCCTAGAGAAATTCAACCAGGAAAAGGGAGAGTTATATGATCCCGAAGTGGTAAGGGCATGCTTGAAGCTCCTCGAAGAAAAAAATTATCGTTTTAAATAACTAATGTTTATTCCGCACCCCCAAATTTGGATAAAACCACTGCCTATTCTGGCCGATTATGCCGACTCAGACAGCTAATATTTTGCTAGAAGTCAGGCATATTAGGAACTTAGAAAAGCTGTGATATCGTCACTTCGGATAGTGAGTGAACCTAAGATATTAATTCCCTATCTGAATGCCACCACATCTTGTGGTCGCTCCCGTAAGGGGCCATGATCCGGAGATGCTGAACTACCGATATAAAGTGCGCGTTGGATTTTCCATGCAAAAAGGTTAACTTACGTCCAGCTCTGAAGAGCGAAATTTTTTCGCGCTGTAAGCCTGCCTAAACGCTACCTTTTTTTTAAATTAACCCAATCAATCAAAAAGTTTATTCGCAA
>Ga0307424_1002014_pt1 | contig 10276 bp, 9 predicted proteins | sample SalMarWE160320MG_FD_202157 | JGI IMG/M metagenome (GOLD analysis project Ga0307424, IMG submission 202157) | Salt marsh sediment microbial communities from the Plum Island Ecosystem LTER, Massachusetts, United States - WE1603-20 | ecosystem: Environmental > Aquatic > Marine > Intertidal zone >...
ATGTCTCAAATTCCATTATGAGCCCTTCGGTGGATCCATGGCCACCCGTTCTTTGTCGGCACTCGTCCCGCTAGAATTCCCATTTATGGATGGACACTAATTAGGGATTTTCCTCATCCCTTTCAGTTCAATCACTGCATCGTCGCAGCAGAGACGAAGGGGGGTTATCAGTTTCTTGACCCCACAGCTGAAGACCACCCGTTCGATTATCTCCCGAATGACGATCAAAATCGGGGGGTCGTCATCTTTGAAGACCGTGAAGTCCTTTTTTCGACGACTCCATTGGCTGAGCCGGAGGAAAACACTGTTTGTTTTCGCCAGGAAATCGAAATAGGGTCCGATGGATTCATAAGGGTCAATCAAAGATATTCCGCCTCGGGCTCAAAAGAAGTGGCTTTTCGTTCATTCTTTATTGATTCCGGGCCTACAGAGACACGAGAGGGTCTACGTGAACTTATCAGTGAAACCTCTCCAAAGGCAGAACTCGTAGATTATACCCATTCAGATCCTTTAGATTTCAAAGGACCCTTTATCTGGGAAATGACATATACTGTGAGTGATTATTGTGTGAAGGCAGCGGACCTTCTGATATTCCAGGTGCCAAACATTGAAGCAGAGTGTTTGGGCGCGGATAAGGAGGAACGGCAATACCAAACGCCATACGAACCTAGGTCTTATAGCAAGAAGGAAGCCCAGTTTAGCGTACCCGAGGGTTACGACATCTATCACCTACCTGAACAGGTAGAAATGAACAACCCTTACTTTGAATATCGGTCAACCTATCGAACAGAAGGCCGAAAGATATTTTTTGAAGGGGAGTTACTTAGGAAAACTGTCCAGATTCCGCCGAAGAGTTATGGGGAGTACCGGGAATTGTGTCAGATTATGCTTAATAGGTCCAAGGGGTATGTGGTATTTAGAAAGACTAAGCGATGATCGGCTCGGCATTCAGATGGTATCCCGTGCTGATGGCCTGCCAGGGCTTGCAACATGAACTTGAATGTCTTGATGTCCATATGAACCTGGAGGTTCCAGCCTACCTGCCGCCCCACAGTGCCCATTCTTGACAGCAGTTGCGATTTCCGATAGAGATTTGTGCATAACTTGTTTAATCCACGGTTAAAAACTGTGGCAAGCGATCGATGATGCCCACTAAGAAATGGGGCGTGTAGGTATCATGACGGATATCTGTTATTCTCTCGCCTAAAGCATATACTACCCCTGGCATTCCAAACCACTTGCAGCCCGTGACGATTCTTCCATATTCCTGCCTTGATAACACAATGGTGACGAGATCTTTTCAGATGACAGACCACCGCAGGGCCCACAAATGGCACCCCCGAATCTGCAAAACCATGGCCCATTTCTGATTTGCTGGGACGTACGAAGGTTAGCCTTAACATCACGATTATGCTATAGGTTTTTTGAGGTGTTATGCCATGGTAAGGATGAATGCTTCGTGTAAAGCCGTGTGGTTGACCTTCTTGCTCATTCCAATTGTCTTGGATGCCGTGTCATGGGCTGGCGAATATGCTGGCGCTGAACAATGCAAAGAATGTCATGCAAAGGAATATGATCAATGGAAAGAGTCAGGGCATGCCAAGGTTCTTTCTCGCGTTGATGGCAGTGTGTCCCGTGCGGTCGGTCTTCCAGAAGGGCATGATGAGACGACCATTTCGTATATAATTGGCGGCTTTAAATGGAAAGCATTGTTCCTTGACAAGAATGGTTACGTAATCACTTCAACTTCCACGAGCGGGGGGAAAAGCCAATACAACATTCAAAGTGGACAATGGGTGGATTATCTTCCTGACCAAAAGCTTCCCTACTACAGTTGTGGAGGATGTCATACAACGGGGTACTCTCCAGAAGGGCATCAGAATGGTCTAGAAGGGATCCGAGGAACATGGAAATTCGACGGTGTCCAATGTGAAGTCTGTCATGGCCCCGGGGGAAGGCATGTTCGTTCGAATCTTAAATCTGACACAATGGTAGACAGAACTGTATGTTGGAAGTGTCACGGCACTGAACCACACGATGCGATTCCAATGAACGGCGTTTTTCTCTCACAATACACTGAGGCGAATCAATTGCTCGCAAGCAAGAAAAGGGACTTCGCTTGCTTAGACTGTCATAACCCCCATGCGAGAGCAGAAGAATCCATCAAGCAAGGCTGCGCAGAGTGTCATGAGGACAAAAAGGTCGAATACACAGGGAGTCTCATGGACAGGGTTGGTGTTACCTGTATGGACTGTCACATGCCACCTGCAGGCGTTATTGCAGAAGGTGATCGCGAGTCATTTAGCGGTGATTTCAAAAGCCATCTATTCCATATTGACTACCGGAAGGACTTCCCAAGGGTCATCCGGAATGTCATACGATTGAATCCCGGGTATTTGACGGTTGACTATGCTTGCATGAGGTGCCACCAGACTTATGAGAACAGGTCGTGGGCTGTCCGGTACAGTATGTTTGTTCACTCCATTACGGTCACGACTGACGTTAAGATCAAGCGGTTCCAAATAATATTCTGTGGTATTGGATTCTTTTTTGCCATGCTGGCCTTTATTGCGGCTCTTTCTCTAAAGAATTGGTTATGGCCGAACTTAGATAAGAAAAAGATGTTGGCTATTCACAGAAATTGCGCATGGATTGCTTTTTTCATATGGTGGTTTATGTCAGCAATGTCTGTCTATTTTCTTTTTCCGTTTGAGGAACCTGCAAGAGTGCTAAATTTGGGATGGTTCTTGATGCATATGATTGGAGGGATATTTGGTCTTGCTTTCTATATTGGCAAAGTTTTAACAGTCAGAATATTCAAAAAGGGATGGCAATGGCAGGGAGTTTTTTTTGGAATCGGGTTGTTTGTGTTCTGGCTGATAGATTTCCTAACTGTTTTGGTCAGAACCTCCCTTCATGGAGAGTTATCCACCCTTTTGTTCTGACTTTTCAACCGGATTGGTCCGTAATAGGGCTTCTAGAACCGAATTTGGCCTATGTCTGTCTCTATAAAGGCCCTCCGTTGCTGTTAAGGGCATGAAAGATATCCTTGCAAGGTCCGAATTGGGGCATGGCAGGACCCGATTGGCGGTGTCTGCTATGTATATGTAACTATTTGCAAGTCGGAATTTTTGGGGTATCCAGAAACAGAGGAAGGGAAAATGAAGACGGACAGCAACACACTCCGAAAGTATGGACATACCATCGTAGACTGGATCGCAGATTATATGGATCATATAGAAGAATACCCGGTCCTTTCCCAGGTTCAACCTGGTGAGATCAAAGATCAGCTACCCCCAACGGCGCCCGAGGAATCAGAGGACATGGAAGCGATCTTTGACGATTTTAAACAGATCCTTGTGCCGGGCATCACCCATTGGCAACACCCCTCCTTCTTCGCCTACTTTCCTGCAAATACCAGCGAGCCATCGATTTTGGCCGAGTTTCTGACAGCTGCCCTGGGCGCCCAATGCATGGTGTGGCAAACTTCTCCGGCAGCCACTGAACTGGAAGAAGTCGTTATGGATTGGCTTCGTCAGATGCTGGGGCTTCCGGAAGGTTTCAGTGGTGTGATCCAAGACACGGCCTCCACCTCGACCCTGTGCGCCCTGCTTTGCGCCAGGGAACGGGCAACGAGCTTTGCCATCAATCAGCACGGGTTTCAGGCTGAAATCGGTCAAAAGCTCATCGTCTATACGTCGGAAGAAGCCCATTCTTCTGTTGAAAAAGGCATCAAGATTGCTGGTTTTGGCAAAGATCAGCTCCGCCTCATTGCCACAGGAACCGACTTTGCCATGATTCCAGGGGCGCTGGAAAAGGCCATCGATGTGGACAGGCAAGATGGTAATGTACCGTGCTGTGTCGTCGCAACGGTCGGCACCACCTCTTCAACGGCAATGGATCCGTTGAGGCCCATCGGGGCAATCTGTGACCATGAGCACCTCTGGCTCCACGTGGATGCGGCGATGGCGGGAACTGCAGCCATCCTTCCGGAGATGCGCCATATCCTTGACGGCATCGAGTATGCGGATTCGTTTGTATTCAATCCGCACAAATGGATGTTCACAAATTTCGATTGTTCGGCCTACTTTTGCAAGGATCCCAAAGTCCTGACCTCCACGTTCGAGATTCTGCCCGAGTATTTGAAAACCGGCGCGGGACGACGAGTCAAAAACTTTCGCGATTGGGGGATCCCTCTGGGTCGTCGCTTCAGGGCCCTCAAGCTGTGGTTTGTGATCCGCTATTTCGGGGTCAGGGGCCTCCAGGAAAAGGTGCGAGCCCACATACGGCTTGCAAAAGAATGTGAGTCATGGATCCGGACAGACCCTCGATTCGAGGTGATGGCGCTCGTGACCATCAACCTGGTCTGTTTCCGGTATCACCCATCCCACCGCACGTTTACGGAAGAAGAACTCGAACAAATCAACAAGGGTCTAATGAATGAGCTCAACCGTTCGGGGAAGATGTTTGTCACGCATACCAAGCTGAAAGGAAAGTTCGCATTGCGCCTTTGCATTGGCCAGACCAACACGACTCTGGATCATGTCCAAAAGGCATGGGAAAGAATTCAGGCGTCCGTGGCCGATTTGTGAGCCTGTGAGTCCCGTGATGTGGCAAAAACACGCTGTTCAGGCTTGTTGTGAGATAACTCTCAGGCGGTCGAACCCATCCTGGGGGGACTGTCCCGATTTGTCTGTACTGCGGGGATCTTCAAACGGGAAGGGGATCTAATAGCACATGGCACCCACCTGCTCCTCTATCTCTTGAGCGCAGGCATCCTTTTCCTGGTCCGGCACATCTATGTTGATGGTATCTGTGGCCAGGTCTATCTTGATAGTCCCTCCGTGTTTCTCTACAATCGACCGAATGAGGTACAAAGACAAGGCACGGAGTTTGGACTTCTGGCTTGTTGCCCACACATAATCTGCCGCCATACCCTGGTCGCCGGCAGGACTTGCTGTGTGTGATGTGTTCCAAGGGGTTCTGTGCGTCATAGTGTAAACCTTCTCTGCGCAATCGTTGCCCATTAGTTTTCAAATCGGCATCTTAGGAAAAGAACTTGAGATGAAATACAATCAGGGGAGGCAGGCCGCAAGGCCCCGGTGAGGACTAAACTGTCAGTTTGCCGGATCTTAAAGCGTAAGCGACGCCTATGCCCACACCAAAGCCGACAGCGAGATTTGAGGCAAGGGTTATACCCAACATCACCAAAGCGACAAAGAGATCTTTTCGCTCCTTCATGTCGATGATGGTCAGCGCCAGCTGGCTGCCGGCAAAAAGCAGCAATACGCCCAGCACCGACATGGGGATGAGGTATACAACCGCAAGAGCGTGAAACCCCAAAAAAATAGCCAACAAGAGGAAAATAACCCCGATCATGAGATTGGACCCTGCGGTACGTGCCCCGAAGCGATAATGGGCTGCGAGGCCTCCCGCCCCGTGGCATAGCGGCATGCCACCCAGGAGAGAGCTCAAGAAGTTGGCCAAACTCATGCTCATGCACAAAGCGCTGTAGGTCACCCTCTTCGAGTCTTCCCCAAAATACTGCCTGGACAGATCAGCATTGGCAATCACGGCGTTGCCCAGTGTCATGGGAATCTGCGGCAGGACCAGTACAAGCACAGCCAAGGTGAAATCAGCTCCTGTTGGGATTCCAAATGGCAAAATCTGGGGCATAGAGATACCAAGCTGGAGCTTATCAAAGCCCTGGTGCGTGCCCGAAACCAAGCCCACACCCAGACCGAACAAAACCACAAGAAGTCCTGCCGGAAATTTCTTGTTATCCAGCAACAAGAAGGTCAAAACGCCACCGATGATCCCGATCACGATGCCAATGGGAATCGGCCCCAAGCTCTGTACGCTCAGGTAGGGTTCGGCCATCTGGCGGAGCATCTGAAATTTCGAGGAGCCTGCCATGAACCTGACTCCCTGGGCCATCAACAGGGTTCCCGTGGAAATCTGGACTCCCCTGACGACCGGGGTAGGGATCCATTTTCCGATGATTCTAATCGTGCCCGTGGCCCCGATGACCAAGAGAAACACACCCATCAAGACTCCTGAGGCGATGATCTGGGAAGCGCTCATGGCCGTCACAATGGCATAGGCCCCAATGACCTTCATGGGCTGGACCGGAACCGTCACGCCATAGTACAAACCAGAAAAAATATAGAAAAGACCCACCGAAAAAAACAGGCCCGAGGTGCTCAGTCCATTGATCATGATCATGCCCACAGCCAACGGAATAAGTGTGCCCAGGTCCCCCAACGATCCTGCCAATTCCAGTCGGTCAAATTTGTATGATGAATGCGTGCTCATTGATCTACCCGCTAAAACCGCCTCTCCGCACAACGATTGCCGAATGATTTCGATGACTCATGCAGCGCCCCTGGAAGGAAGAGCCGTTGAAGCTTTCATCGACAGCCGTGTTATTTCATACTCGCCTTCCTCCACAGTTCACAGAAAGCTTCATGCTCCTCTCTGCTGCACGCTTTTCCGACCGCCCATTTCAAAGATATGGGAGCAATCATTGTCGTGATGAAAGCCATCATCACCAAGCCGGAGAACTGGCTGGTTGTGAGTAACGGTTGACTGATCGTGTGGCTGGCCATGAGTTGGTTGCTTAGTTGAATAACCACCGCAACCAAGACCAGCTCCACAGCCCCTCGTCCATTCATACCGAAGCCCATGATGATGGATTGCCGGCGGTTGTGCCCGAAAAGGAAGGCACCTAACCCACAGCCAACAACCTTACCAATGATGGCAACGCAAGTCATAGCCAGAGTCAGGAGGATGAAAGACTTCTCCCACTCCAAGTGAAGATGGAATGACAGGGAGACAAAAAAAACAGGTGTTAAGAAACCGTAACTCATCGCGAAAAACCGATCCCTTATCCTCTGGTAGACCGCCTCATCCATCATCTCCTTTCGCACAAACTGGCCCGCCAAAAACGCCCCGATAATCAAGTGAAGACCTGCCAACTCGGCCAAATAGGCCATGACCAGGGCTGAGACCAGGGCGAACGTAAACCCCTTGGCGTTGTAATCCCCCAAACGCTGCATTGCTCTAGGGACTACAAAATGGCCGGCAAGGATACTCACGCCAAAGAAGCCGGTCACCTTCAAAACAACGGTCAACAGTGGAAGGATCTCAAAAGTCCCGCTCTCAGCCACACCTAGCAGGATTGAAAGAGTAACCAAGGAAAGAATATCATCCACAATAGCGGCGCCAATGATAATATGCCCAAGTTGTGTTCTTAGAATCTGCATGTTCTCCAGAACTACGGCCTGAACCGCTATGGCGGTCACGGACAGCCCTGTGCCTACAAAAAGAGACTGGTACACAGTACCTCCAAAGCCTCTGACCACAAAATATCCAAGAACAAAGGGTAAAACAAAACCACCCACTGCGACGGCCATAGAGGGCCACTTGTGCTCCATAAGTTCTCTTGGATCCATCTCCATCCCCGCGTAAAACATGGCGAAGAAGATGCCCAGTTCGGCCAGTAGCCCCAAGGGCTCCGTGGCACTGATGATGCCCAGCCAAGCAGGACCCAGAATGACTCCGGCTAACAGCTCTCCCAGCATGACCGGCAGGCCGAAGCGCATAAACAGCCCGCCCAGAGCCCACGCAACCGTCAAGATAAGGAGAAGATCAATGATAAGCTGGGGTGTAATGGCTATCTTGAATTCCAAACTCGTCAGGCCTCTCTCACCTCGGCGTGAAGCAACATCACCGCAGGGTTACATCTGGCCCTTTATCGAAGACCGAAATCAAGCCACTGGCTGTGCCGGTGTGGACCTGGTAGGCCTTACCGGTTAACCATGACAGGCTCTCATTGCCGAGGGCCCTGAAGGGGTCAATCAGCAAAGAGACTCAACTTCCATGAAGGCAAAAGTGCGATCCGACTATGTGGTGGGTTTGGAACAAGTGTATCGGGAAGGCACTTTTGGAAAAGAGGGTACGGTGTCGGTACAGCAGAATGGGATGATGACGGCTTCGGAAAAAGCCCAGCTGCGGCGTTGCTCTTCATCGTTCGTCTGCCTGTGCGTTGCCCGCAGACAAGTCACTGCGACATACGATAACTATGCCTCATTTCTCAAGATTCGAGCGCCCTGTATTTGGAGCTTGCTTCTTATGCCGTGCAGAGACTCAGGTTTACCATTCCACATAGCACTCCGGGCTGACCGTTTCCAGGAGTTCCCTGAATACGCACATGAGGTTTACTACGCCAACGGGCTCGCCATCCCTAGTGACCAGTTGCTGGCGAAGCCCTTCCTTAAACAACATGTAGATGGCCTGATTCATCTTATCGTCCTCCTTCAATACGGCTTCAAAGGGGGACATGATATCTCTTACTTTCTTGTGGGCCTCTTGCTTCACCAGGTCAAAAAATGTGGCGTGCAACCACTTGAAGCGTTCTTGAAATTCACCTATCTCCTCGGCGACTTCCAGTGCCCGGGAAGAAATCGCACGGCCGCTGAAGACCTCTGGGTGCTTAGCAGATTCAGGGACCAGGCCTCGAGTAAGATCATAGATAGAAAACTTGCCTATGATCTTTTTTGATGCATCAGTAACGAGAAGTGTCTTGTGAAAACGACCGGGGTCACCTGCCTTCAGCTTCTCATGATTTTTTTTCAATATAGTCAAAGCATCGCACAGGGGGGCGTCAACATCGATTCGATCATACTCTTCAATAGGATTCATAATCTCCTTGACCGTTCTTTCTGCTCCCATACCTTCGTCCTCCTCTAGTCGAAGTGTCTGATAATCATGACATAAGAGTCCTCGTTGCCAACAGCGTAGGAACTGATCTTGTTATACTATTGCACATGGAATTTCAAGGTGTTTTTCCTGCAGATGCATGGGTTTTCATGAAGAAGTTCCTCCAGTGAGTTCAGGAGGCGACATGCGCGGCACCACACCACCGGTCAGACATGGCACTGCAACCCATTGGGATTGGAAACCGGCATCAGTTCTTTCCATCACTATAGATTATGGACGGGCCTTGAAGGATTTCAAAATCAGCTTCCTTGAAAAGTTCCATGCAACGTCTCACATCCAGTCCTCTGCCCTTGGCCGTGTCCACCTCAGTGTCACGTGGATTGGTGCCCACTTCTGCCCAGAACAGGTTGGCGCCTGCTGTTGCCCCCAGTATATTGGGTTCGTGTGTGCAATTGCCGATAAGGTCTCTTCCCATAGCCAATCGAACCACGGCAACGAAAAAAGCCATGCGATACTCGCTGATCGTTCCGTATTTTGCCAGCTCAGAACCTGGAATACTTATTCTTCGCATGGCTCCGCTAAAACAGGGCTTCATCTCCCGTCCTATGAGAATTTTGTCTGCGATTTCATCCAAAGAGTGTTCTGGACCTATGGGTTCCACACAGGTTCCGATCAACAATCCGGCCTCACGAGCAGCCCTAACAGTGCTCAAACGAGTCTCTGGATCGATCTTGGTGTCTCTTCCTTCGCCCATCCTGACCGCATGATAGATACCAGCATAGCCGGCATCCTTCAGTTGTTCGCCCTCCTCATCCCCAAAATCCCCAACATTGGCTATCATAACCGTATCAGGCCTTAGTTTTGCTCTGGCCTCCCTTGACACCTCTATGAATCTGCTAAATGGATAGTCCCCAGTGGTCATCAGGAATATGGCATTCGCTCCCTGTTTTTCCGCTATCAGGGCGAGTTCGGTAACCTGTTCGGGGCTGAGTTCGTTTTTTTCTTTGAAGACCTTGTTCTTCGCTGCAAAGGCACAAAACGAACAGTTCTTCGGACAGGGTGACAGATTAACGCCTATTTGAGCGTGGACTTCTGCCCTGCCTTTTGAGGCCGTACGATTCATCGCATCGGCAGAAGCCATTAAAAAGCCGGCCCCTAGAGAATGGGCAGAGATACCTAAGGCGAAGATGATTTCATCTCGTGCGAGAAGATGACCCTCGCATACCTTGGCAACGATGTCCGCGATCTTTCGATCTACCTGCATATGAGCCACTCCTTATTACGCATCGAACCTTCTATTGGACAAGGGTGAGGCCCATGCTTGCGTCTCAGGCAATGAAAAGGCGCGCCAAGAGTGCGATAGCGATGGGTTCGGGTTAGACTGGATCGTCTAACCAACTGAAATCATTGGTGCCCCCGGCGTGATTCGAACACGCGGCGCAAGGATTAGGAATCCTTTGCTCTATCCCCTGAGCTACGGGGGCGATACGAGAGAGCCTAGCACCAAAGGCTCCTTCCTGACAAGCGTTTTCCCGCGTCATATCAAGCTCCTCGG
>Ga0307424_1002015_pt1 | contig 10275 bp, 6 predicted proteins | sample SalMarWE160320MG_FD_202157 | JGI IMG/M metagenome (GOLD analysis project Ga0307424, IMG submission 202157) | Salt marsh sediment microbial communities from the Plum Island Ecosystem LTER, Massachusetts, United States - WE1603-20 | ecosystem: Environmental > Aquatic > Marine > Intertidal zone >...
TCAATTCGCCTGAACGCTCTACCTGGGCGAGGAACACACCCGAGAGGTGACGAAGGCCGGCCGCACCAACTGTCTGTCCGTCTATGTCGGGCAGCACTCTCATGGTCATGTTGAACTGTCGGAACTCTTCGTCATCGGCCACGGACGGCGCCCTTCGGTCGGGCAGGATCTTCGGTGCTATCAGCACGATGGCCGCGATCCCCACGAGCGCGATCGGCAGGCCGATTCTCGAGATTTCGAAGAAACCGAACGGTGTATAGCCATCGGACTCGAGGAGACCCGACACGACGATGTTCGTCGCGGTACCCATGAGCGTCACGACACCACCGAGAATCGCGGCAAACGACAATGGCATCAGGAACTTCGACGGCGGCCTGCCTCTCACTCGGGCCCAGCGCTCGACCTGTGGAGCGAGCATGGCAACGATCGGAGTGTTGTTCATGAACGACGATGCTGCAGCCGTCGGCGCCGTCAACCGCAAGAGCACGCTCCTCGCTCCCCGACCATCGCCGAGCACGCCTCGAACGAGCGGAGCCAGGGCGCCTGTCTTGCTGATCGCAGCCGCAACGATGTACAGGGCAGCAATCGTCGCAGGAGCCGGGTTCGCGAAACCTGAGAGCGCTTGCGCAGGGGTGATGACACCGGCGGCGAGGAGCACTACGGCGCCGGAGCCCATCGCCGCGGCAGGTGAAAGGAGATCGCGCACGAGCACGAGCACGATCGCAACAACGACGACCAACGTGAGCCATGCCTGCCATGTCATGGCCCACCATCACCTCTCATATCGGGCCTACTGTCTCCCGCTCAGGTAGCCGAGCCGTTCGAGAGCGATGATGATCTGATTCGCCGCCTCTTCGGGACTGGTCTCGGTGGTATCGATCACGACATCGGCATCTGTGGGCACCTCGTACGGATCGGAAATCCCGGTGAACTCCTTCACGATTCCTGCTCGTGCCTTCGCATACAGGCCCTTTCGGTCCCGCTGCTCACACACTTCGAGTGGTGTGTTGACATAGACCAGGATGTAGCCGCCATATGCCGAGATCAACTCCCTGTTCTCCCGCCGGATACTCTCGTAGGGCGCGATCGGGGCGCAGATGGCAATGCCGCGGTGCTTCGTGATCTCCGAAGCCACGAACCCGACCCTGCGGATGTTGATGTCCCTGTGCTCCTTCGAGAACCCCAGCTCGGATGACAGGTTCTTGCGGACCAGGTCCCCGTCGAGAATGGTGATCGGCCGCCCACCGATCTCCGACAGCTTCACCAGCAGGGCGTTGGCAATGGTCGACTTGCCCGAACCCGAAAGACCGGTGAAGAACACGGTGAATCCCTGCTTCGAGCGGGGAGGATGCGTGCGACGGAGCTCTTCGACTACCTCGGGATACGTGAACCAGTCGGGGATCTCTCGTCCCCCCGCCAGCCGCTCACGCAGCTCGGTACCGGAAATCGACAGAGTCCGCGCTCCCTCGGGCACTTCGTCGATCGGCGCGTACTCATCGCGATCCTCGACGTACACCATCAGCTTGAACGGCACCATCGACACACCAAGCTCTTCTTCGTGTTGACTGAGGACCTCCTGCGCGTCGTACGGCCCGTAGAAGGGCTTGCCCGACGAGTCCGAGCCTGGACCCGCATGGTCTCTGCCGACGATGAAGTGGGTGACGCCGTGATTCTTGCGGATGATCGCGTGCCACACGGCCTCGCGGGGACCACCCATGCGCATCGCCAGAGGCAGCAGCGAGAGCGCTGCAGTATGGCGTGGATACCGTTCGAGGACCGCCTGATACGCACGAACTCTCGTGTAGTGGTCGACGTCTCCTGGCTTGGTCATGCCGACCACGGGGTGGATGAGGAGATTTCCTCCAATCTCGGTAGCCGCGCGCCTGGTCAGTTCGACGTGCGCCCTGTGCATCGGATTGCGGGTCTGGAAGGCGACCACCTTGCGCCATCCCATCTCGACGAACCGTGCCCGCAGCTCGGCGGGCGTTCGACGAAAGGCCCGGAAGTCGTAGTGCACCGGAAGCTGCACGCCTTGGAGCGTCCCTCCGACGTAGACAGAGTTGGCCTGGTGAAACAGATAGTCGACGCCCGGATGCTCCGTGTTGGTGGTGCCGAAGACGTCCTGCGCTTCGCGTTGACGATCGGGCGACCACACGTCCGAAACCGTCAGTGCCGCGAGCATGACACCTTCAGGGTCGCGAAGCGCGACCGTGCCGCCGGGTTCGAGTCCATCGGCGAATGCCTCTGTCACATCGAGCGTGATCGGCATCGGCCACAGCGTCCCATCGGCGAGGCGCATCCCGGCCAGCACGGTGTCATAGTCGGCTCGACTCATGAACCCTCTCAACGGCGAGAAGCCTCCGTTGAGCAGGAGCTCCAGATCGTTGACCTGGCGGTCGGTGAGGTCCCACGAGGGCCAGTCGCGCGATGCCTCCTTCAAGTCGTCGGCCCGTTCATGGTCGATGAGATCGACGACGACGCCTCCGTGAGGTTCGATGAGATGATCCGACATGCGCTACTTCCGTTTGCGGCCGTCAGATTGTAGGGGTGGCGGTAGTGCCAGACGAGAGGACGCCGCTGATCGGGTGCCGACGGGTCGCGAGTAGCCTTTCGTCGAACCAGAGGAGCAACTCATGACCATCGAACAATTGGCCGTCGACACCATCAAGGGACTTGCCATCGACGGGGTCGAGAGAGCCAACTCTGGTCACCCCGGCGCGCCGATGGGTATGGCGAATCTCGCGGAGGTGCTGTGGACGGAGTTCCTCGACGTCGACCCGGACCACCCCACGTGGCCGGATCGTGACAGGTTCGTGCTGTCCAACGGCCACGCATCGATGCTGCTGTACTCACTGCTCCACCTGAGCGGGTTCCCCGTCTCGATGGACGATCTGAAGCAGTTCCGGCAGTGGGGATCGCACACGGCAGGGCACCCGGAGATCGACCAGTCGAGAGGGATCGAAACGACTACCGGACCGCTGGGACAGGGATTCGGCACCGCGATCGGCATGGCCATCGCGGAGGAGCATCTGCGGGCGGTGCTCGGCACGGATCTGGTCGATCACCGCACGTGGGCGTTCGTTTCGGACGGCGATCTGATGGAAGGCATCTCATCCGAGTCGGCATCGCTCGCAGGGCACTTGGCACTGGGCAAACTCGTCTACTTCTACGACGACAACCACATCACGATCGACGGTCGCACCGAAATCACCTTCACCGAGGACGTCGCGGCACGGTTCGAAGCAGTCGGATGGCACACCCTGTTCATCGATGGCGAGGACCGAACGGCGATCGAGGAAGCGACCCGGGAGGCCATGGCGGTCACCGATCAGCCCTCTCTGGTCATCGCGCGCACCCATATCGGGTTCGGCGCCCCCACCAAACACGACACACCCGGCGTTCATGGTTCCCCGCTCGGCGAGGAGGAGCTCCGAGCAACGAAGGAGCTGATGGGCTTTCCCGTCGACCGACCGTTCTACATCCCCGACGGCGTCTACGAATACTTCTCCAGGGCGATGGACAGAGGACGTGCCACGCACGCGGCATGGTCCAAGCGTTTCGCCCAACTCGACAACGAGACCGCCCGCCGGTGGCGTTCCTACTTCGAACCCGAGCCGATCAGCCTCGAGTCGCCCCCGTTCGAAGGAAAGATCGCGACTCGCGCCGCCATCGGGAAGATCTTCGACCAGGTTGCCGAGAAGGCGCCTGGTTTCCTCGGCGGCGCCGCAGACCTCGTCGCCTCCACGAAAACCAAGATCGGCTTCTCCGGCTCGTTCTCCAAGGAGGATCGAACCGGACGCAACATCCATTTCGGTATCCGCGAGCACGCGATGGGCGCCATCACGAACGGCTTGGCGGTGCACGGTGGTCTGCGTCCCTACGGCGCGACGTTCTTCGTCTTCTCCGACTACATGCGCCCGTCCGTACGGCTCGCAGCGCTGATGGAAGCCCCGAGCATCTTCATCTGGACGCACGACTCTGTGTTTCTCGGTGAAGATGGTCCGACCCATCAGCCGATCGAACACCTCGCGTCGCTCCGAGCGATGCCGAACCTCTGGGTCTTTCGGCCGGCCGACGCCGGTGAGACGGTCGAGGCGATGGAGCTGGCGATCAACCGAACCGACGGGCCGACAGCACTCGTCCTGACACGCCAGTCGCTCCCTGTTCTCGAACGACGCGCAGGTGGTGTCGCCAGAGGCGGATACGTGCTCAAAGACGGCAACGATGTGGTGCTCGTCGCGACCGGGTCGGAAGTGTCGGTGGCTGCCGGGGCGGCGGCTCTTCTCGACGCGGAGGGTATCTCCGCAAGGGTCGTGTCGTTGCCTTCCTGGGAGGCGTTCTTCGCCGAGAACGGGGCCTACCGTACGTCAGTGCTCGGATCCGGCCTGCCGATCGTGTCGATCGAGGCCGCATCGACATTCGGGTGGGAACGCATCATCGGTGCCGATGGACTCGCCATCGGGATCGACCACTTCGGTGCCTCGGCTCCGGCCGGCGTGATCGCTCAGCACCTGGGGTTCACTCCTGAAGCGGTCGCTGCGAGGGTCAAGGAGTGGCTCGGCAGCTGACGGCTTGGTTGGTGGGGACGACCCACTCCGTCCTCGACCTTCGGTCGAGTCCACCTCACCCAACGTCGCCCTTCGGGCTGCTGGGGAGGAAACGCCTATCCGGCAGTCGAATGACTGCCGGACGGTACACTCGCCGGGGTGAAGATCTACACGAAGAAAGGCGACGCCGGCACCACCGGCCTCTTCTACGGCGGGCGCGTGCCCAAGGACGATCTCGCACCTGAGGCGTACGGCGCCGTCGACGAGGCGGTCGCGGCGCTCGGAGTGGCGAGAACCCACGCCGAAGGCACCGTCGCCGAGCAGATACTCGCTGTGCAACGCGACCTGTTCGTGGTCGCGGCCGAGCTGGCAACGGCGCCGGAGAACCGCGACAAGCTCGAGCCGGGGGTGAGCGCAACCACACCGGAGATGACCGAGCGGCTCGAGAGCTGGATCGACGAACTCGTGGAGACGTCTGGACTCCCCTCGGGGTTCGTCGTCCCGGGGCAGGCCGCGCTGCCGGCGAGCATCGACGTCGCCCGAACCGTTGTGCGGAGGGCCGAACGGCGCTGTGTCACCTATTCGAGCAAGGGTGGACTCGCCGAAGTGCTCCGTTACCTCAACCGGCTCGCCGACTTCCTCTACGTTCTGGCGAGAGCCACGGAATCCGGGTGGGAACCAAGCAAGTAAGGAGCGCGATCGTGGACTTTCTCGCAGGAGGATCGATAGAGACGGAGTCGGGCGAGGTCCTCGCCGTACCCGTGTTCGAGGACCGCACATGGGGTCCCGGAGCCGGGTGGGTGGCGGACCGGCTCGGTCCATGGCTCGACGAGTTCCTCGATGGTCAGGGATTCTCAGGGAAGCTCGGCGAGGTGGTCGCGGTACCGACCGCGGAACGGCTCAGCTTTCGCACCCTGCTTCTCGTCGGAGTCGGCACCGACGTCGACGACGAGGTGCTTCGGAAGGCGGCAGGGTGGCTCGGCAGGAGTGCGACCAAGGCGGTCGATGTTGCCACCACGTTGCATCAGATCGATCTCGACGGGGCAGTGGCTGCCGTCGTCGAGGGGTTCCTGCTCGGTCAGTACCGGTTCGACACGTACAAGTCGGCGGGAGAGCCGTCCACGACTGAGCGTCTGCGGTTCCTCGCTCCCGGCGATGAAGCCGCCTCGGTGGCAGCCGGCGATGCGGCCACCGTGGCAGCGGCCATTGCCATGGCCAGAGATCTGATCAACGAACCTGCGATCGGAAAGGCGCCCGAGGTCCTCGCGACCAAGGCGGTCGAGATGGGTCGCTCGCTCGGGGTGGATGTCGACGTTCTCGAGCCTGCCGATATCGAACGGGAGCACCTCGGGGGGTTGATGGGGGTCGCCATGGGCGCCCACAATCCCGCCAGGCTGGTTCGGCTCTCCTACGAGCCGGAGGATCCCAAAGCGTTCCTGGCGCTTGTCGGGAAGGGAATCGTGTTCGACTCCGGCGGGCTGTCCCTGAAGAGCCCCGACAACATGGAAACGATGAAGACGGACATGTCGGGCGCCGCGGCGGTGTTCGCTGCGATGCAGGCGATTGCCGCCCTTGGCATTCCGGTGAGGGTGCTCGGCATCACGCCTCTCACGGAGAACATGCCGGGGGGAGGAGCGTTGCGACCGGGAGACGTGATCCGCCCCCGCAACGGCAAGACCGTGGAAGTGCTCAACACCGATGCCGAAGGCAGGCTCGTACTTGCTGATGGGCTGTCGTTGGCGGCGGAGGCCGAACCCGATCTGATCGTCGACCTGGCGACGCTCACCGGCGCCTGCAAGGTCGCTCTCGGATACAAGATCGGCGGATTGTGGAGCAACGATGAGGACGCTGCTTTCAAGGTGAAGGCTGCTGCAGCCAGGGCAGGTGAGCGGTTCTGGCAGATGCCGCTGCCGGACGACTACCGGACCAAGCTCGACTCGCAGATCGCCGACATGAAGAACATCGGCGATCGCTGGGGTGGAGCCATCTACGCCGCCCTGTTCCTCAAAGAGTTCGTTGCCGACGTCCCATGGGTGCATCTCGACATCGCCGGGCCTGCACGGTGGCCCGACGAAGAGCACTACCAGTCGAAGGGCGGCTCCGGCTTCGGGGTCCGGACGCTCGTCGAACTGGCGAAGGAGCTGGCGGAAGGCTAGGCATCCTGGACGCCGGAGAGCGCCCGTGGTTCGCCTCTGGTTCGTGGGCGCCGCTACTCGCTGTGAGCCCGCTGCCACAGGAGAATGCCGGGGATCAACATGAGCGCGACCAGCACCCAGTCGTACCGGGCGGGAGCGCCACGCCACTGCGAGTCCAACAGTGCGATCACCACCAACACCACGCCGACGAACATGAGCATGCGGGCGGAACGAAGCAGGATTCGCTTCCTCCCCGCTTCGCCGACCGGCGTGAACCCGCCTGTCTCGGCTACTCGCTGCAGAGACCGGGAGACGCCACGCGACATGAAGCCAACCATGCCCGTCGTGTATAGGATGCCGATCCCGACCCAGGTGGGGCGCACGACGACAGTGATCACCACCGCCACGGCCGACAGCGCGACGGCGACCGGCATAGTGCGGCGGAGGTGGCCCATGGCCCACTCGGGACCGTTGATCGCCGATCGTGTGCTGACCGCACCGCCCCACAACCCGCCGAGGACACCGACCGTGGCGACCACGTCGACGGCGGCCTCGAGCGAGAGGGTGATCACTGCGGATACGCCATCGCTTCGAGCCGCTTGATCCGCTCCTCGATCGGTGGGTGGGTGGACAGCAATCTGCTCACACCGCCACCACCTTTCAGTGCCTTCAACGGGTCGGCGATGTAGAGCTGGCTCACGGCAGGATTGACGTTCATCGGTATCCGAGACGTGCCCATCTCGAGCTTGCGGAGTGCGGACGCCAGGTTCAGTGGCTGACCCGTGAGGACCGCACCCGATTCGTCGGCCTGGTACTCGCGAGATCGGGAGATGGCGAGCCTGATGATCATCGCCGCGATCGGAGCGAGGATGAGGGCGGCCAGGCCGACCACGGCGCCTATCGCGCCGGTATCGCGGCTGCGACGTCCGCCACCGAAGAAGAACGCCATTCGAGCGAAGATCGACAGCGCGGCGGCGAGCATCGCGGCGATCGAGCTGATCAGGATGTCCCGGTTCCTGACGTGGGAGAGTTCGTGCCCGATGACCCCCTCCATCTCCTGCCGGTTGAGGATCTGGAGGATCCCGGTGGTCACGGCAACGGCGGCGTGGTTCGGGTTGCGTCCGGTGGCAAACGCGTTGGGCTGGGGTGAGTCGATCACGTAGATGCGCGGCATCGGCATCCCGGCCTGGGTCGTCAGGTTCCGCACGATCGAGTAGACCTCGGGAAGCTCCTGTTCGGTGACTGGCTTGGCCCGCGAGGCGGCGAGGGCCATCTTGTCGCTGAAGAAGTAGGCCACGAGGTTGAGGCCGACAGCGAACAGCAGGCCAACATAGAACCCGCCGGAACCACCGAACAGCGCAATGCCCAGGTACCAGACCAGCGCGGACAGGAGTCCGAGGAGCGCGACGGTCTTGAGATTGTTCATGCTCGGGATGGTACTGCGAGGAGGGGATATGGGCGTCAGTGACTCCGCCACTCTCCGTGCAACCGGCAACCGCCGAGAGTAGAGTGAAGTACGTTCGCTGGGGAGCGCATCGGCCGCCCCTGGCACGGGAAGGGATACTCGCGATTTGGGAGGAAGCGGGATGAAGCGATACTTCGTGCTCCTGGCAGTTCTCGCACTGTGGCTAGCAGTGCTTGCACCGGCAGGAGCAGCTAGTGATGCCACTGCGAAGGTAGGGGTATCAGTCACAGAAAGCTCGACCGGCAGCTACATCGTCGTGATGGAAGCTGATCCTCTGGTCAGTTCGTTCAACCAAACACAGCTGAACACCGCTTCTGCCAGGAACACGTCAATGGGCCTCAAGAAGGGGCACGACAAGGTTCTCGAGCAAGCCGGCGTGAGCTCTGATTCCAAGGTGAACGACTACACCGTCGCCTTGAACGGCTTCTCCGCTTTCATGACCTATGACGAGGCGAAGGCGGTAGCGAGACAGGACGGGGTCGCTCTCGTGATGCCGGACGAGATGCGGTATCCGACAACGGACAACAGCCCGACGTTCCTCGGTCTCACCGATCGGGCCGGAGCGTGGGCCACCGGCTACACCGGAGAAGATGTCATCGTCGGTGTTATCGACACCGGCATCTGGCCCGAGCATCCCAGTTTTGCCGATGACGGAAGCTACTCGGATCTTGACCTGACTCTTCCCTGTGAGTTCGGGAATACGGCTTGGAACACGTCCGACGCGCCTTTCACGTGCAATAACAAGTTGCTAGGTGCCCGGGAGATACTCAATACGTACAAGTTCTACACAGGCCTCGAGTCTTGGGAGTACGACTCCGCGCGCGACAACGAAGGCCACGGCACTCACACGGCGAGTACCGCCGCCGGCAACTCGGATGTGGAGGCATCGGTCTTGGGGAGTGAACTCGGGACGATCAGCGGCATTGCACCGCGCGCGAGGATCATTGCCTACAAGGCGCTCGGTAGGCTCGGAGGCTATTCGTCCGACTTGGCGGCCGCAATCGACCAGGCCGTTATCGATGGCGTCGATGTCATCAACTATTCGATAGGCAGCCCCACACCAGGCTTGACCGGCGCTGATGACATCGCGTTTCTGTTCGCAGCCAATGCGGGAGTCTTCGTCGCGGTTTCCGCAGGCAATGACGGACCAGGGTCTGGAACAATCGGCAGCCCCGCGTCCGTGCCGTGGCTCACCAGCGTCGGTGCCAGCACGCAGGACCGCACGTTCACGAGCACAGTGACACTTGGCGATGGGTCCAGCTACACAGGGCTCGGGATCGGGGAGGCCGACACAGCACCGCTCGTCGACGCTGCAAACCTCGGCAACGAGCTGTGCAAGCTCGGAGTTGGGTTCTCTGAGGACGTCACGGACAAGATCGTGCTGTGCGAGCGCGGGGAAGTAGCGCTTGTCGACAAGAGTCAGGCTGTCTACGACGCCGGTGGAGTTGGAATGGTCCTGTACAACCAGGCGCCGGGAATGGATCCCTATCTGACGACGCACGCCGTTGCAGCTTCTCACATCGTCTACGAGGATGGTCTCAAGATAAAGACCTACATCTTGGCTGAAGACGAGAAGGCAACAGCGGCTATCGACGGTGGCAACCGGGCAGATCGCAAGGCTCCATGGATGGCCTCGTTCTCGTCTCGCGGTCCGGATTTGGCTGCCGAGGACATCATCAAGCCCGATGTGACGGCACCTGGCTTCGGCATCCTCGCCGGATACTCGCCAACGCCAGAGATCGGAGCCGCCGGTGAGCTGTTCTCGGTCATCCAGGGGACCTCGATGGCGAGCCCGCACGTTGCAGGTATCTTCGCCCTGATCAAGCAGGCACACCCTGACTGGTCGCCCGCAATGGCGAAGTCTGCTCTGATGACAACCGCGTACCAGAAAGTACAGAAGGAGGACGGAAAGACACTTGCCGACGTCTTCGACATCGGCGCAGGCCATGTCAATCCGGGTGGTACGACCGACAAGAAGGGCTCTCTGTTCGAGCCGGGTCTCGTCTATGATGCCGGGCTCTTGGAATATGCAGCTTTCACTTGTGGGGTGGACGCCGGCATCTTCACTTCTGGAAGCTGTGACTACGTCGAGTCGCTGGGCATTCCCACCGATCCGAGTGACCTGAAC
>Ga0307424_1002016_pt1 | contig 10274 bp, 8 predicted proteins | sample SalMarWE160320MG_FD_202157 | JGI IMG/M metagenome (GOLD analysis project Ga0307424, IMG submission 202157) | Salt marsh sediment microbial communities from the Plum Island Ecosystem LTER, Massachusetts, United States - WE1603-20 | ecosystem: Environmental > Aquatic > Marine > Intertidal zone >...
AACTTCAACAAATATATCAGGCCCCTTTTGTGCGGTCAGCCTGCCTAAAAATAAGACCACCGGTTCCTTGAAAAAGCGTTTACCGCTGAACAGCGGTTTTTTAATGGCACTGGCGTTGTGCACGGTTCGTATCCTGCTTTTTTGAATTCCGTAGCACTGTTCAATCTCACCAGCAGTTCTGTGCGACACCGCGATAATACGATCTGCGCACTGCAGACCCCGACGCTCGATATCATGCACCCTGCTGTTGCCTTCTTCGGGAGAACGGTCATACTCTGTAGAATGCACATGACAGACCAGCGGCTTTTCAAATCTATTCTTCAATGCGACGGCTGCGGGAAATGTAAGCCAATCATGGGCGTGTATGATGTCGAAATCGACATACCCGGCAGCCCGGGCAACCATCTTCGCATAGTGAAAAACGGTTTTTTGAATATCTTCCCACGAAATATTTTTCAACACGCCCGTATATCCACCAGCTGCCCCGGCAACAGGCATGTATTCAAAGCTGTTTCTTTCAGGTTTGTTGTACCCGGGAGCGCCACCGCCTGAAATTTCTTTGAGGCTGTAACCCGGTAGTGAATCGGCATCTCGTGGCTTTCTCAGATGAAAGAAAAAGGGCTTTTGCGAGGGAAGCATCATGTAGATTTCAACACCATGCCTGAGAAGGGCTTTCGCCAGGCCGTAACAGGCTATACCGAGACCGCCCGATATATAGGGAGGAAACTCCCATGTCAATTCCAGCACTTTCATATTTTCTTTATGGGATTGCGCGTGATCTTTATCTGGTACTGATGATATAGCGAATGGTCCCACGCACGTTTTTATTGTCAGCGATTGGATTGAACTGGAGTTTTCTTACCGCTTCGAGAACTACGGAATCAACGTCGGAGTAGCCGGAAGACTGTTCAACATTTAGGCCTGTAGCATGTCCTTGCGGTGTCACCTCAAAAGTAACTGCAACAGTCAGATTGAGCCCTTCTCTCTTAACCCACTCAGGAATTACTGGCAGTGTTGGAGACGACAGAAGCGTTCTGCCGCGGCGGGCGTCCTCCCACTCAATCTTCGGTGCACCGGTAGATGGTGTACCCGTTACTGCAGTCTTCTGCCTTGTTTCCTCAGTGGAACCGGTTGCTGTTTTTTCAAGTGCCTGCTCCAGCCGCTCCATATCCAGGGAAAGAGGTTTTTCCTCTGCTTCAACAGGAGGAAAAGAAAACTTCTCCTTTCTTGAAACCTGCTCTTCACCTGCGGCCTCAGGTGTCGTGCCGGCTACCGCCTTGCCGGCTACCGCCCTGCCGGCTACCGCTGTGCCCGATACCGCCCCGGTGGTTTCCTGGGTTGAAGGCGCAGTCTGCGGTGAGGGTCTCGCCTCCTGCGTCGCCATGCCCCGGGTGGGCGCCTGTATCCTGCCGGAGGGCACGTTCACGGCCTCTTCAACCGGTCCCTCAGTGCCGAGCGGTCGCTCCTGCACGGGTACTGGGAGAGGCCCGGCTGTCTCCTGAGGCTTCGGCAGCAGGTTCTCAGGAGCCTTTGCAGCCTGCGATTCATACGTTTTCGTGGACTTCTGTATGGCCTCAGCTTGTCCTCTTGTTTTCTGCACGACATCTGTCGTTCTTTGAGCGACTTCCGGCGTCTTTTGCACGGACTCAGGTCTTATCGTCTCAGGCTTTTTTGTTTCAGGTCGTTTTTCAGGCTGCAGGGCAGCCCTTTGGGCGGCAGCGGCCTGTGCCTCAGTCGCACGCATCTGTTCGTTGGATTCGTAGAGGGTTACGGTTATTGGGCCGCTGTATTCGGGCAGTTCCTCCGGATGAGGCAGGTACTGAAAGGTGACGAATATACCCGCATGTATAAAAAGTGCGATGGCGATGCTGAGTGCCATCCTTCTCTGATTCTGCCCGTGCGCTGTATGTATCCGTTCAGTCATCACATATACCCTGAAACAACTATTAATGCCCCCGGTATTAATGCCCCCGGTATTGATGCCCCCGGTGCCCGTGCCCTTAGTACCGGTACCTGTGGTACTGGTGCCCTTGGTACAAGCCACCGGTATTGTCTAAAAAACAGTTGAGTGGACATAACCCACTTATTAGTCGCGTAGAAAATGCTATTAGTGCCCTTGATACCGCCTGACGATATTTAAAATTACTACATGCTGCAGCCCCTGACCACTACCTGCCGTCCCCTTCACTCTCCTTTGTCCTCAGATTCACCCCTTTGAACCCGTTCTTCCTGAGCAGATCCAGCACTTCTACCATCAGCTTATAGGAAACATGCTCATCACCTTCGATGACGACGGTCCGAACATCCTCCCGCTGCTTCTCCGTAAGACCGGCAAGCTGCGCATCGAGACCTTTCAGGTCATACCTCTCCTTGTTGAGATAGAGCTCGTCTTCCGAGACAACGGTTACCACAAGACGCGACATCACCACAGGCTCTGATGTTTCAGAGCGCGGCAGTATGAGGCTGATGCCCGGTGTGAGTATGAAGGTCGTTGACACCATGAAATACACGACAAGCTGGAATACGACATCTATAAGAGGTATAAGCTCAACATTGGTTCTGGTGGTTAATAGTCGCCTGAATCTCATGACGATATACCTCCGAGAAGAAGCACAAGCTCGTTTACACGGTTTTCGAGCCGTATAATGGAGTGGTTGACCTTGCTCACAAGGTAGTTGTAGAAAATAACTGCAGGGATCGCGACGATTATGCCGGCAGCGGTTGTCAGCAGGGCTTCTGCAATTCCTTTTGCTAGCAGTCCCGGGTCCCCGACGGCGCCGAATTTCCCCAGAACACCGAATGCCCGTATATTACCGGTAACAGTGCCAAGCAGACCGAGCAATGGCGCGATATGGGAAATCGTCCCCAGAGCGGGGAGATGCCTCTCCATTTCCGGGACTTCCAGATTCGCTGCATCCATTATCGCCTCCCTGATGGTTTCACGCGGGTAGGCACGGTGCTCGATTCCAACCTTCATAAGATTCGTTACCGGGGAGGGGTTGTTCTCACAGATCGCGAGTGCTTCATCAAAGTGCTTTTTCTGCAGTGTCGCCTTCAGCCTGCTGATCATCTTCTCCTCATCGATACGTATCTTTCTGAAATAGAGAAGACGCTCTATGATTATCACCGCTGCAATGATCGAAAGTAGCATAATGAGCCACATGACAATGCCGCCTTTTTCGAGTATATCGACCATATCGAATCTCCTTAAAAAGTAATATGTGCTTTCACCACTATCCCCAGGCCTTTATCTATAAAGGGATACCAGCTGTACCTCGGACCGCCAAGCGCAGGATACAGTAAATCATCCGCCTCCGCACTGAACATGAGCGAATCGTTAACCCTGTAAAATCCTTCGATGTTTACGATCGGCGCCTGAACAAAGTCATTTATACCGGTACTGAAGACAGAAGAAACAATACCTCCCAGTCTGCCTGAGCTATTGTTGATACTCGCCTCGAGGCTGAAGGAGTTGCCCGGATAAAAGTTCGGTCTATCCATAATTTCCGAAGTCCAGCTCACATAGGCGGAAAAGGTTGCCGAAGGGATCCATCGAACCCCTAACTCCGAGGTGAGCCGACGCATCTTTTCCTGTGTAACGGGGAAAAGTCCGGTCAACGGGTCGGCAGCTTCCAGAACGGAGAGCATGGCAGCATTGTTCATGAATTTGAGCCCTCCGTACGCAACCCAGCCCTGAAGGAAGTTCAAATGCGAGTTGACGGTGAAGTACCATCCGTTGTTGTCGCGAATGCTTCCCGGGGCATCGGCAAACATGAAATCATCGAGCACATCCGAAAGATTGAACTCCTGAATCCTGTAGCCCCCTCCCGCGCTCAACGAAAAAAGATCCGTCGGATACGTCGTAATGCTCAAATTAAACGGCACCTGATGTTTGAGGTCTTCGCTCCAGAACCAGCTAATATCTCCCCGCAGACGGGTCGTGTCGCTCAGGTCGTATCCGAACAGCCCCTTAACCTGCGCCCTGTTGAGCTGATAGGCATTCTGCACGCCGCCGTCCCGGTACGAGTAACGAGGCGAAAGTCCGACATACCCTCTGCTCAGTGCGTAGGTCCCCTCCAGTGAAGTGGTAACCGCATACTCCGTCGATTTTTCAGACCCGGGTTCGGTGGATCCCGACAGGAGCCGGGTCGTAACGGATGTATCCAGATGACCGTTTAATGCAATCTTATCATTCAGAGCATAAACGACCGTCGCACTGCCCCTCGTCAAACGGTCGATTTTCGAATAGAACGAACCGCTGTTCTGAAGCCCCTGCTCAACATCATTGAATTCGCCCGACGTTTCGGTTTTCAGGCGCTTTTTTCCGAACTTGACCGTACCGGAAAGCCTGTCCTCCCGCATGTTGTACCCTGACCCAATGGGTTTTCCTGAAAATCCGTCGAGCACTTCATGCCGGAAGAGAAGTTTTCCGCCCGGAGTTTTGTCAAACTGAAACAGTGAAAATGAGCTCAGCAGATGGTTGAGTGTACCGGCGCCGATAACCCCCTCGGCGATGAACGTCCCGCCCTTTTTTCCGGAAACCGGGGCCGGGCCCATCTTCGGAAGCTGAAAAGAGGACGGCGGCTCCTCTATCTGCAGTTCCTTGGCCTCCGGAAGCGGCACTTCGATCTCCGGAGGAACGAGCTCATTCTCCGGTAGTTTGGTTCTGACATTTTCAACGCTCAGATCCTCTATTTCAAGAACCACACTCGGCAGAACAATTTCCGGCTCCGATGGTTCGATCTCCTGCGCCGTCAAATAAATCACGGGGAACAGGAGAAAAGCAATAAAAAAACCCACCGTGAAGAGTACTATTGTTTTTTTCATCTTACTTACTCTTTTCCTCGAGAAGCTTTCTGCCCTCCTGGGCCCAGGTCGATGCCGGAAAGCTCTGGTTGAGCCTTTCTACAAGCTCTTTAAACTCTCTTGTTTTACCCGCGAGTTTCATCATCTGTGCGGCTCTGTAAATTGCGTACGCCATCAAATCACGGTTCTCAGGATATATGAGAGACGCATTGAAAAACTCCCTGCCGGCACGTTCGATATCACCCGTTTTGTAGTAGTATTCACCAAGCAATACACCGGCCTCCTGTCTTGTCTGAGGACTTCCCTTTTCCATAACCCTGCTCAAAAGCTGGAACGCACGCTCGATTTTGTCCGTTTTTTCATTAAGATAAAGCCTGGCAAGCTCAACCATGGCCTTTCTTCCTTCAGCAGTATTCGCACCGCCCTTTTTACTAATGACAGCAGTAAGCTCAGCTTCCCGTTTGCTCAAACCGAATACCAGGTACCGGATCTCCTCCAGACGCAGGGATGCATTTACACTTTTCGCATACGTCGGGTACTCATCCTCCAATTCTGTATAGTATTGCAGTGCTCTTTGATACTCGCCGAATTGAACGTACACCTCCGCAGCCTCCTTGAGGGCATCCGGCTTAAAGGAACTGTTGCCAAACCCGGCAATCAATTTTTCCCAGAGAAGAGCCGCTTCACGGTCCTGCCCGAGCTTCTGCGCGGAATACGCCTCCCAGTACAATGAGTCATCAACAAGGTCGCCTTTCGGAAATTGATTTCTGTAATCGTGAAATGCATTCTTCGCGGCCGGAAAAAAGTGCTTCGCCACGCCTGTAAAAGGCCTCCTCTGCAAGTGGACTTTCCGGATACTGTTTCCACAATGTGAAATATTCCCCTGCTCCGGCCTTCGTTTGACCCTGTTTCAGGAGAATACCTGCATTTTCAAACAGGGCGTCGTCTGCGTAGCCGGACTTCGGGTGTTTCTCATAGAGTTCGGTATACACTTCCGATGCACGACTAAGCCTGCCAAGATTAGCAAGGCTTTTACCACTCAAAAAAAGTGCCTTCTGCGCAAGATCACTCCCGTTTGCGGGAGCTTTCCCGTTTAAGGGATTTTCCTCAGCTTCTTCAGCGAGCCTTGAAAAAAGGCGTGCAGAGGTGCTGTAGTCGTTCATGCTGAAGGAGCACCACGCCGCAAGATACAGGGCGCTGAAGTAGAAATCAGAATCTCTGAATCGGGCGATGAATTCTTCTGCAAGCCGACGGGCATCGGCGAACTTGTCCATTCTGTACAGCCCCCACGCACGGTAGTAGAGCACAGATGGATAAATGGCTGAAAGCCCAGCCTCTACCGTATTGTCAGGTGTAATAACGGAGAGTGTTTTCACTGCATACGCGTATTTTTTCATCAATATAAATGAAAGACCCCGCAGATACTGTGCATTGAGATAGTAGTTCGTGTGTGAATGCTCGAGGTCCGGAAAGTCCCTGAACAAGCTTTCAGTTTCTTCAGTGAGAGCTTCATAGTTCTTGGTAAAATAGAGGAGCTTGATTTTTTCGAGCCTCGCTTCGAGGTCACGGGGAGCAGTAGTACTGTAGGCTGCCAGGGCTTTCAGGGCTTCATCGTATTTCTTGAGCTCCATGAGACTGCGAGCCTTCAGCATTGCAACACTACCGTTAAGAGACCCACCGCTCGTGGTACTGCCTCCAGTTGACCTTTCATACAGCAGACACTGTGAAACCGCATCTTCATATTTTTTTTGTCTGTAAAGGGCATATGCGAGCAGGTACCGGGCTTCCGGGACATACTTCGACTGCGGGTATCCTTTAATATATCTGTTAAAATAGTCTGCAGACCCCTCATAATTGCCGGATTTCAGATATAAATGCGCGAGTTTGAAGTATAGAAGACCGGTCGTGCCTGCATTCTCTTTTACATACTCCTCGAGAATTGCGAGGGCATCATTTTTTTTGCCCTGTGCTTCATCGACCTCAGACAGGTAGAGCGGCACAGCTTCAGGCATCCCGGAATAATCATCGAGATTCCATACCTTTCGCAAAAAATAGGACGCCAGATCGAGTTCAGACCGGTCGTAGCTCGCAACACCCATCCTCAACCAGAAATCTTTCAATACATCCGGATCTCCCGCGAACCTCTGCTCCGCCTGCTGTACGATACGCTCCATCTGCTGAAAATCCCCCCGCTTCTGCGCAGCCGAATAGAGCCTCCTGTATGCAGTGGAGGTGGTGGACAGGTGCCTGTCAACGAGCATACGGTAGATATCCTCTGCTTTATCCGTATCACCGCTCTTCCAGTACGCCTCGGCAGTATAGAGATAAATTTTTTCCCTCCATTCAGGCGCGAATGCCTCCGGATCTATACGGGAATAAAACCTAATGAGCTGATCGTAGTTCCCGGCGGCGAGCAGCGTATAGCTGTACAGTACTGATTCATAGGCAGATACTTTATCATACCCGCGTGCATTGACAATGCGCTCCATAGCCTTCATGCCGTCCTGTACCCTGCCGAGGGATATATCAGATAGGGCCTTGTAGAGAAGTGCTTCGAATGTAAGCTCGTGCTGATCACCCTTTTTAAGAAAAGCGTTGAGATTTTCCACTGCTTTCGGGTAGTCGGCCGTATAGTAGTAGGAAACCCCCTTCCACAGCGGCACGAAGTCCACATACCTGGTCGTTCGGTACCGCTTTTCAACAAGGTCGAACTGCTGAATCGCCTCCCGGTATTTTTCAAGCCGGTACAGGCAGAGTGCCTTCCTGTACTGCGCGTCAGGAGTCAATTCGGAGAGGGGATAGGTACGGACGAATTCATCGTATGTTTCGTAGGCCGGCAGATAGTTGCCGCTCAAATACCTGCTCTCGGCTTCGGAAAAAAGTTCTTTTTCCTGCGTGAACGCGAAGAGAGGCCATGGGAGAAAAAGCAGGAGTATAAGGATAAATTTCTTCATTATATAATAAAATATACAGCAGTCCTGCCCTTTATTCAATTTCTATAGTAGAGAATTATGGCAACCGTATGTATTACAGAATCCCGGAGTATGTCAATACATATATGAGAATAAGCGTGAACAGGCCTACTCCAAGTTCCGTCGTAATCCCCACAACAAAGGGCTTGAACCCGGTACCCTTCATATCCTTGATCTTTGTAGAAAGTCCGACTCCTGCAAAGGTAAGCTTGAACGCGCATTTTTAGAGATTGCTGAATCCCTTGACCTGGTCTTTGGCCAGAAAGATACAGCCGTTCTCAAAACGAATCGAGGCGAGGATTGTGAAGTCGTACAGACCAGCTGAGCTCCATTGAAGAATGCAACTGCACAGCTGCTTCTATACTGCTGCGAGCATATTTTGAATCTTTTTCATTATTTCATCACTGTGTATTTCACGGTTTGTAAAACGGGCAAAAGGTTCGAGCTGGTAAACATCATAGTCATTCTTAACCTTCTTCTCCCCGCCGCCCGTAATATTCAGAGCGATGATATCATCCTTCTCGATAATTCCTCCACGCACCGCCTGTATCAGTGAACCGAGAGCAGTTGCGCCCGCGGGGTGTATATCCACACCCTCGAGCCGATCGAACAGCCGTGTTCCCTCCTCGATTTCATGGTTCGTTACCGAGTACATGCACCCGGATGAAGCCTCGAGCACGTCCCAGACCCCGCCTGTGATGTTGTACGGTGGTTTACGATTCGAAAGCACCTTTGCCTTGATCCGGCGGATCTGCTCTTTTGCCTCTTTCTCAGAGACGACGGGCAGGTTTTTCTGCCTGCTGTTCCACGCGTCAGTCATCGGTGTAAAGGGAGCATTTTGCGAGAGGTGCAGTTTCATGCGGTTTTCACCGAACGATCCATCCTCGCCAAGCCGTAAAGCCGACTCCCATGCAGCAATACCCCCGGTCCCTGAACCGACTGCCTGAAAGTAGTGATCCGGTATCCTCCCTATCGAACACGCCGCATCGAGCACAGTTGTGCCCATGCCGTCCCTCCGTGCAATATTCGCCGCGCCTCCCTCCGGGAAGAATCCATCTATTTCAACGATTCTGTTTGCAAGGGTTATCGCATCGAAGTAGTCACTGTCACCCGCAGCAAGAATGACCTTGACGCCCGGTTGGTATGGAACAGTAGACCAGATTTCCCCCTCGCTCTCCTCGGGAACAACAAGAAAGAGGGGCACGTCGTTCTGCGAGCAAACATGCGCGAATGCCCGACCCGTGTTGCCTGCAGAGGCTACAACGATGGTACCGTCATGATTTTGCGGTATCCGTGCCAGCACGGACGGTGCTTGAAAGAGGCGGTATACATATATGCATTTTTTTCCGGCCAGTACCCGTTGAAGATGATGTACAGGTTCTGTAAATCAAGGTATTTGGCAAGCGCCTCACTCCTGTATGTTACAGGCGCACCGCTCACATCAAGGGTGCGTTCAACGGGCAGAAAATCATAAAACCTGAACATACCGGGCTTATCGTTGTGAAGTGAAAACCCGTTTTTATGATACTTCGACCTGAGCAGTGCGGGGCTGTGGTTCCCGTCGCATTTCAAACGGAAGTGATTATCCTCGTACTCAGCACCGCATTCCGTACATTTCATACTATATTTTTTCATTCTTCCCCTCTCTCTTCTTCGTTGCAGCAGAAGCGGGCAAACTGTTCTGTTTCTTTCTATCTTTCTAATTGTAGGTATTTACACTGAAAAATGGTATGAAAATAACAGAAGGTACAATAAATTGTCGTTATAGGTTTTAAAACGCTATAATAAAAACTTATGGATCGTTCACTCTGAATGTCTGTATTGGCAGGAAATACAATCTACCTATTGGACAGAGGGTCACTTCTGCTTGATATACACGTCTCTCTGCGGAAATGGGATGGTTATTCCCCGTTCCCTGAACTTTTTTATGACGGCGAAATGCAGGTCACTCTCGGCTTCAAACCTCATCTTCGGGCTTTCGATCCATGCCAAGAGCTGAAAATCAAGTGAGGATTCACCAAAACCGATAAAAAGAACGCTCGGCTCTGGATTTTTCAGTATGTGTTCTGTGGAGTACGCGGCGTCGAGCAGAGCCGCCTTAACGGCAAATGGGTCGGAAGAGTACGACACACCCACATCGACCCTGAGGCGCAGTTTCAAATCACTAAAGGACATGTTTTCAACCGTAGCATTGATAAACTCCGAGTTCGGCACAATGAGATGCTCGTTGAGTATGGTGCGTACCACCGTTGCCCGAAGGTTTATTTTCTGCACGATGCCGATCGTATCCTTGAGACGCACCATGTCTCCTTCTTTTATGGGCCGCTCGAAAAGTATGACGATACCCGAAACCATATTCGCCGTGATGTTCTGCATACCGAAACCGATCCCGACACCAAGTACACCTGCAAACACGGTAAGCGCCGACAGCTTAATACCCATACCCTGCAGCGCAATGATTATACCAATTGCGATTATTGTATACCCGATAAGCTT
>Ga0307424_1002018_pt1 | contig 10268 bp, 7 predicted proteins | sample SalMarWE160320MG_FD_202157 | JGI IMG/M metagenome (GOLD analysis project Ga0307424, IMG submission 202157) | Salt marsh sediment microbial communities from the Plum Island Ecosystem LTER, Massachusetts, United States - WE1603-20 | ecosystem: Environmental > Aquatic > Marine > Intertidal zone >...
CGGCCGCGTCGATGTTCATCTGTCCCGCATCCGCGGCCAAGTGAAGATCGCCATCAAGGACACCGGCATCGGCATCGCCGACGGCGACATCGCCAAGCTCGGCCGGCCCTTCGAGCAGGTCGAGAACCAGTTCACCAAGAGCCACCAGGGAAGCGGACTCGGTCTCGCCATCTCCCGCGCTCTGATCGAGCTCCACGGCGGCTCGTTCAACATTAAGAGCCGCGAGGGTCAGGGCACGACCGTGACCTGCATCCTGCCCACGCGCGCCGTCACCCCCGCCGACGAAGAGCCGCTCGCAAAGAGCGCCTAGCCGCCCTCCGCCTCACGCGACGATGTGGTCGAACGCCTCGTGCACGGCGGCGAGCGTGTCTTTGAGCGTCGCCTCCAGCGTATCGAAGTCCGGCATGTCGGAGGCGCGTGCCAGTAGATCGCGCAACGCGAGCGGCGCTTCGGCCGCGGCGAACGGCTTGTCGAGACAGAGCCGCAAGACTTGCGTCAGCGTGTGACAGAGGCGCGCCGCAGGGATCAGGATTTCGGCATCGCCGGGCGTCAGCACCCCTGCGGCAGAGAGCTTGGTGAGCGCCATCTCCGTGTTCTGGTCGAGAATGTCCGGATGCTCGGCGGCGCTCACGATTTGCAGGAACTGGGTGATGAACTCGAGATCGATCAACCCGCCCCGTACCTGCTTCAGGTCCCAGATATCCTCCGTGCCCTTCTCGTCGGCGATCTTGGCCCGCATGACCTTGACCTCTTCGGCCACCGCCGCCCGGTCGCGCGGCCGCGTCAGCACCGCCCTGATCGTGTCGTTGATTGCCTTGCGGAGCGCCGCAGGCCCGGCCACCGCCCGGGCGCGGGTCAGCGCCAAATGCTCCCAGGTCCACGCCGAGCTCGTCTGATAGTCGATGAAGCTCGAGAGCCTGGTCGCCACTGGACCCTGGCTGCCGGAGGGCCTGAGCCGCATGTCCACTTCATAGAGCGCGCCTTCGGCGGTTTGGGCCGAGAGCGCCGCGATCAGCCGCTGGGTGAAGCGGGTGTAGTACTGCGTGCCCGACAGGCTTTTTTCGCCGTCGGACTGCGCGTCGTCGCCGTCGAAATCGTAAACGGTGATGAGATCGAGATCGGACGCCGCCGTCATCTCGCTCCCGCCGAGCTTACCCATGGCGACCACCGCCGCCCCGCCGCCCCGCATTTGTCCGTATTGGGAGACGAGCTGATCGCCCACACGGTCGGAAAGTGCCGCGATCAGAGTCTCGGCAAGGCCCGCATAGGCCGCACCCGCCTGCCGCGCCGAAATCGTGCCCGATATCACCCGGACCCCGATCAGAAAGCCTTGCTCGCGGCCGACGATGCGCGCCCGGTCGAGGGCGTCCTGATAATCGCTCGCTTGGGCAATGGCATTGGCGACCAGCTCCTTGAGCTTCACCGCCGACGGCACCGCACCGAAGAATCCCGGATCGAGCACGGCATCGAGAAGCTTGGGACGCCGCGCGATGATACGAGCGAGCCGAGGCGCCGTCCCCATAATGTCGGCGACGAGACGCAACAGACTCGGATTGGCCGCGAGCAGCGAGAAGAGCTGCAAGCCGGCCGGCATGCTAGCGATCACCTTGTCGAAGGTGGCGAGCGCGAGGTCTGGCTCAGCGGTACGGCCGAAGGCATCGAGCAGAAGCGGCAGGAATTCGGTCAGCCGTTCCCGTGACTTTGCACTTCGTGTCGACGCGTAGCGCCCCGACTGCCAAGCGCGGATGGCGGCAACCGTGGCGATCGGATTGTTGAAGCCGAGCCGTTCCAGCGCGGCGAGCGCCCCCGGATCGCTCTCATCAGCAACCACGATGCCGGGCACTTCCGTCGCCGGCTCGGGAATCTTCTCGAACAGCGCGCCGTAATGGGTCTCGACCACTTTGAACTGTGCGATCAGCGCATCGCCGAACGCATCGGTGTCTTCGAACCCGGAAAGCCTAGCGATGCGGTCGAGCTCCGCCCGGTCGCCAGGGATGATATGGGTCTGCTGATCCCCCACCATTTGCAGCCGGTTCTCGACCCGGCGCAGGAAGAGATAGGCACGAGTTAGATCGTCCGCCGCCGTCTTCTCGATCCAGCCCCCGTCCGCAAGCCGCTCCAGCGTCGCGATCGTGCCGCGCGTCCGAAGCTCAGGGTGTCGCCCTCCGGTGATCAGCTGCTGAGTCTGGGCGAAGAACTCGATGTCGCGGATGCCGCCGCGGCCGAGCTTGATGTCGTGGCCTTCCACGGCGATGGCGCCGTGGCCCTTAAAGGCATGCACGCGCCGCTTCATGGCGTGGATGTCGGCGACCGCGGCGAAGTCGAGATATTTGCGCCAGATAAAGGGTGAGAGCTGTTCCAGGAACTCCTCGCCCAGCGCGATGTCGCCGGCCACGATCCGCGCCTTGATCAGCGCCGCCCGCTCCCAGTTCTGGCCGAAGCTCTCGTAATAGGTGAGGCCCGCGTCGGTGGAGAGCGCGATCTGCGTCGCGCCCGGATCGGGTCGCAATCGCAAATCGGTGCGGTAGGCATAGCCATCGGCCGTGTGCTCCTGCACGAGCCGCACCAGATCCCGCGTCAGGCGGACGAAGAAGGTGGACGGTTCCACATCCGCAGCAAGCCCCGCCCGCTCGGCATCGTAGAACACCATGAAGTCGATATCGCTCGAATAGTTGAGCTCCATCGCCCCGAGCTTGCCCATGGCGATGACAAAATAGCCGGGCGCTTCCTCAACCGAGGAGACCTGCCCCGCCTCGCGCGCTTTGCGGAACAGAAAGGCGACCGCCTCTTGCAGGGTGGCGTCAGCCGCCTCGCTCAGCGCCTTGAGCGTCACCTCCGTCGGCCACACGCCGCCAAGATCGGCCAGTCCGATGAGTAGCGCCGTGCGATGCTTGAACTGGCGCAAGAGCACCATGGCCTCTTTCGCGGCCGGTGCCTTCACCATATCCACGCCAAGCGCGGCGCGTGCCTCGGCGAGGTGCGTGTCGGGATCGCGCACGAGACAATCGGCAAGGAGCTGGGGAGAGCGTTGGGCAAGCGCGGCGAGATAGGGCGCGCCCGAGAATACGGCTTCGAGTAGCGCCTTTGTCTTCGGCGCTGCGGCCAGTCGGGCGGCCGGCGCAAGCGCGGGCACGTCGCCCAAGGCCTGCAATACACCGGCAAGAACGTCGGCCCCGCGGGCCGCGTCGTAGATCTGGGGAAGCTCAGTGATGCGGTCGGCGAACGCCGTCACGTGGGTCTCAGCTCTGCTCCCGTGGGCGGCTCAGGTACCGTCCCGTTGACGAGCACGTCCCCCTCCATGGGCAGGGTGAGGACGACGCGGAGGCCGGGTTCGTTGTCCTCGAGCCTCAAGCTGCCACCATGCAACCTTGCCACCGCCGCGACAAGGCTCAAGCCGAGCCCGCTGCCCGGCTCCGACCGGCTCGCCTCGAGCCGAACGAAACGCGCCAGAACCCGTTCCCGCTCGGCGGCGGGTACGCCGGGGCCCCGGTCGGTGACGATGATCTCCGCCACCCCGTCATGAGTTTCCGCGCGCACACCCACCTCCGGCGCCCAGCCATTGCCGCCCTCAGCCGTCGGCGCACCATATTTGAGCGCATTGTCGATGAGATTGGTGATGGCTTGGCCGAGGAGCTGCCGGTCGCCGTGGATGACGATGGGCGTAGAGGCCTCGGCTTTCAGCGCGATGCCGCGCTCCTCCGCCACCGGCTCGTAGAGCTCGGCGACATCGCTCACCAGTGCCGCGAGGTCGAGCTTCTCGCGGTTCTCGCCGCCGGCCCCCGCCTCGAGCCGCGCGATGGAGAGCAGCGCATTGAACGTCTTGATGAGGCCGTCGGCCTCCTCGATGGTTCGCTCCAGCGTCTCGCGATTCGCCGCCTCGTCATATGGTTCGCGCAGCGCCTCCTCGACCCGGTTCCGCAAGCGGTTCAATGGCGTCTTGAGGTCGTGGGCGATATTGTCGGAGACCTCGCGCAAGCCCGCCATGAGCTGCTCGATGCGAGCCAACATGAGATTGAGGCTTTGCGCCAGGCGGTCGAGCTCGTCGCCCGAGCCGCTCACCGGCAAGCGGCCCGCCAGATCGCCTTCCATGATCGTGCGGGTCGTGGCCGAGAGATTGTCGATCCTGGCGAGCAGCCTGCGGCTCACCCAATACCCGCCGCCAATGCCGACGATCGCCATGACACCGAGCCCCCACAGCATGGTGGTACGGATCAGGCGCGAAAGTTCCCTTCGGTCCTCGATGTCGCGGCCGACGATCAGCCTGTAGCCGCCTGGCAGGCGGAACACATTGGCGAAGGCGAGGCGCCGTTCGACGCCGCCGGGCGCCGGCCGGCTATACACGAACTCGACCGGCCCCAGGCTATCCCAAAGCTGCGGTGACACCGCGCTGAGATTGCCGGCAAGTTGCGTCCCCTCTTTGTCGGCGACGAGATAGAGGCTGTTGCCCGGCGTTTGACTGCGCTCGGCGACGATGCGGACGAGCTGATCGAGGCCGCCACCGCGATACTGCTCGGCGAGCCCCTTCAACTCCGCATCGATGGTCTGATTGAGCTGCCGCGAGAGCAGGACCGTCGTGTTCCAATAGATGTAGAAGATGGCCACGATCGCCGCCGCGCTGAACAGCGCAAGATAGGTCAGCGACAGACGAAAGGTGGTGGTCCGGAAGAGCTTAGTGAGCGCTGTCACGGATGGTGTAACCGGCGCCACGGACCGTGTGCAGGAGGGGGTTGGCGAAGTTCTTGTCGATCTTGGACCGGAGCCGCGAGATGTGGACATCGATAACATTGGTCTGCGGGTCGAAGTGATAGTCCCATACGTTCTCGAGCAGCATGGTCCGGGTGACCACTTGGCCCGCATGCTTCATAAGATATTCGAGCAGCCGGAACTCACGGGGCTGCAACATAATAGCTTCGCCGGCGCGCGTCACCTTGTGCGACAGCCGGTCGAGCACGAGATCGCCCACGACGAAACGCGTCGAGCCCTCCTCCGGTGAGGTGCGCCGGGCCAGTGCCTCGATGCGCGCAAGCAGCTCGCTGAAGGCATAGGGCTTGGTGAGGTAGTCGTCGCCGCCGGCACGTAGACCCTTGACCCGGTCGTCGACCTCGCCGAGCGCGGAGAGGATCAGAGCCGGCGTCCTGATCTCCTCGGTCCGAAGCGCCTTGATCACGCCGAGCCCGTCGCATTTCGGCAGCATACGGTCGACGATCAAAACGTCGTAAGCATTGGTCCTGGCAAGATCGAGCCCGGCCTGGCCGTCCGCCGCATACTCGGCGACATGGCCCGATTCCTTCAGCGCTCGCTTGAGGAAGGCCGCGGTCTCCTGATCATCCTCGATCACCAGAACGCGCATATCGGCGGGCCTCCCTGACAACGCTGTCTCAGTCGTAGCTGGATAAAGGGGCGGGCGGCGCAGTCGGGGGGAAACCGCGCCGCCCTCCGGCGTTAGAAGGCTGTTTTAAGCCTTCTTCAGCGAAAGCGCCACGAAGCGCGTCTGGTCGCCGGTCTTAACCTGCATCAGGACCTTGACGGTATCCTTGTCCGTCTTGGTTCCTTCCATCGCCTTCTTGATCCCGGCGGCGACGTCGTCCGGCTTGGACACGTCGACACCCGCGACCTGAAGGATGACGTCGCCAGGCTTGAGGCCCTTGTCGGCGGCGTCGCTCGAAGGATCGACTTCGGTGATCACCACGCCCTCTTCACCTGCACCGGGAATCTTCGCCGCCGGAGCAAGCGACAGGCCGAGGTCCTTCATCTGCTCGGCCTGATCGGCCGCGGGCTCGTCCTGCTCGAGCGCCGCGAGCTTCTTGGCGCTGGGGAAAGCGCCGAGCTTCATGTCGACCTCGCGCTTGTCGCCATAGCGGACGATAGACAGCTTGACCTTCGAGTCGGGCTCGAGCTCGGCGATCTTACGGGCGAGGTCACGCGAATCTTCGACCTCATCGTCGTTCACCGCGACGATCACGTCTCCGGCCTTGATGTCCTGTTTCGCCGCAGGGCCGTCCTCGGTCACCTTGGTGATCATGGCGCCCTTGGCCTCCTTGAGACCGATCGAGTCGGCGATGTCGCCGTTCACGTTCTGGATGACGACGCCAAGCCAACCGCGATCGACGGTACCGTGGCTCTTAAGCTCGCCGACCACCTCCTGGACGAGCGCCGCCGGCACGGCAAAGGCGATGCCGACATTGCCGCCCGAAGGCGAGAAGATGGCGGTGTTCACGCCGATTACGTTGCCGTCGAGGTCGAAGCTCGGACCGCCAGAGTTACCGCGGTTCACCGCCGCGTCGATCTGGAGGTAGTCGTAAGGACCGGAGCCGATGTCGCGGTTATGCGCCGAGATGATACCGGCCGTCACCGTGCCGCCCAGCCCAAAGGGATTGCCCACCGCGAGCACCCAGTCGCCGACCCGCGGGTCCTTCTGGGAGAACTTCACATAGGGGAACGTCTTGCCCTTCGCGTTGGTCACCTTGATCAACGCGACGTCGGTGCGTGGATCGGTGCCGACGAGCTTGGCCTCGTACTTCTCACCGTCCTCCATCGTCACCGAGATGTCCTCGGCATCCTCGATCACGTGGTTGTTCGTCACGATGTAGCCGTCATCCGAGATGAAGAAGCCGGAGCCTTGGGCAAGGCTCGGGTGCGGCTTCGAGGGATGCTGCGGCATACCTTTCCGGAACTGCTTGAAGAAGTCGTAGAGCGGACTGTCCTCCGGCAGGTCAGGCATGCCGGGGATTGCGTCGTTGTTATCCGCGACCTTCATCTCGCCCTTGACGTTGATGCTGACCACCGCCGGGCTGACCCTGGCCACCAGATCGGCGAAGGAAATCGGCGCGCTGCCGTAAGGCGTCTGAACAGTCTGCGTCGTCTGCGGGGTCTCAGCCGCGGCGAACGGCACGTCCGTGCCGAGCGTCAGTCCCAATGCGCCCGTGGCAATCAGGGCAGCAGCGGCGAGGAGCGCGGGCTTGCGGGTCAACCTCCGCAACCGCGGGCTCTCGTTCGCAGCAGGGCTCTGGTCAGTTCTCATTGGTCACCTCTCTCCTGAGATGTAGGAATCTCGTTGATGGTTTTGCCCCGTATGAAGCGGCAAATATCTAGGGGTCTAGATATAGGCCTTCACCGATTACGCCGCGGTTTCGACGGCATTAAATTTCAGTAAGGTTCACCGCCGCGAACGGCCCGGATTTCAAAGGGTTTTGACCCCTCAGCGCGCCTTGAGATCAGCTCTCACCCACGAGCTTCTTCAGGCGGCGTTTCTCGCTCGCGGTCAACGGCCTCGGCGCCTCGGCGACCGATTCGCGCCGCCGATAGCCGTATACGATGGTGGCGATCGCAGCCAACAAGACGAGCGGCGTGGCGAGCCACAAGAGCCAGGTATGCGGGGAGAACCGCGGCTTGAGCAGCACGAACTCCCCATAGCGCGAGACGATGAAATCGATGATCTCCTGATCGCTGTCGCCCGCTTTCAGCCTTTCGCGCACGAGGATCCGCAAGTCCTTGGCGAGCGGCGCATCAGAATCGTCGATCGACTGGTTCTGGCAGACGAGGCAACGCAAGCCTTCCGACAGCGCCCGCGCCCGCGCTTCCAGCGCTGGATCTTGCAGCATCTCGTCGGGCTGGACGGCCAATGCAGGGCTCGCGACCGAAAGCACGATCGCCAGAGAAAAGAGCCAAGCCCTGAGAGAAGAGCGCGCGGCCATCGTCACTTCCCCGCAGCCGCAGCCTCAGCCTTGGCGCGTGCTCGTTTGGGCGCGCCGACCCGCAAGCGGCGGTCCGACAGCGACACGCCGCCACCGAAGAACATGACGAGACCGCCGAGCCAGATCAGGCGAACCAGAGGATTGAAATAGACCCTGACGCTATAGGCTCCATTCTTCAGCTGATCGCCCAGCACGACGTAGAGATCGCCACGCCAGCTGACGTGAATGGCGGACTCGGTGGTGGCGTTCTTTTCCACGATAAATTCGCGTTTCGACGGCATGAGCTCCGTTACCGGGCTTCCGCCACGGGTGACCTTGAACATGCCGACGCGCGCGCGGTAGTTGGGCCCTTGGCGCGGCTCCACGCCTTCGAACAGCAGCTGGTAGCCGGCGATGTCGAGGGTCTGACCTGGCGCGAGTGCTTCGATCCGTTCCGCGCGCCACGCCGTGGTGGCGACGATGCCGATGACCACGAGGCCAAGTCCGGCATGAGCGAGCGCGCCGCCATAAGCGGCCCGCGGCAAATTACGCGCGCGGCGCCACGCTTCCCCCGATGCGGCTTCGAATAGCTTCACGCGATTGGCGATGTCGGTGACGGCGCCGAGGAGGAGCCACACCCCAAGCCCGATGCCGAGCGGGGCGAGCCATGGACCCTTTTGCATGAAGGCAAGCACGACCACCATGACCAGAAGGGCAACAATGGCGGCAGCCATGAGCCGTTGCGCCGCGGCGAGGAGGTCGCCACGCTTCCAGGCGAGCAGTGGCCCAAAGGGAACCACGATGAGCAGCGCGACGATCAGCGGCCCGAAGGTGAGATTGAAGAACGGCGCCCCGACCGAGATCTTGTCTCCTGTGAGCGCTTCCAGCGCGAGCGGGTAGAGCGTGCCGACCAACACCGCCGCGCAGGCTACCGTCAGCAGGAGATTATTGAGAACGAGGCTCCCCTCGCGGCTGATCGGCGCGAACAACCCGCCTTGCGACAGGAGCGGTGCGCGCCAAGCGAACAGCGCGAAGGCGCCGCCGATGAACACGCCCATGATGGCGAGGATGAACACACCGCGCGCCGGATCGACGGCAAAGGCGTGCACCGAGGTCAGCACGCCGGAGCGCACGAGGAACGTCCCCATAAGGCTCAAGGAAAAGGTGATGATGGCGAGCAGGATCGTCCACACTTTGAGCGCGTCGCGCTTCTCCATCACCAGCGAGGAGTGAAGCAGCGCCGTTCCGGCGAGCCACGGCATGAACGAGGCATTTTCGACTGGATCCCAGAACCAGAAGCCGCCCCAGCCGAGTTCGTAATAAGCCCACCACGAGCCCATGGAGATGCCGAGGGTGAGGCACATCCAGGCGGCCAGCGTCCACGGCCTGACCCAGCGCGCCCACGCGGCGTCGATACGCCCGTCGATCAACGCGGCGACGGCGAAGGAGAACGCCATGGAGAAGCCGACATAGCCCGCATAGAGGAACGGCGGGTGGAAGGCGAGCGCAGGATCCTGCAGCACGGGGTTCATCCCCTGCCCGTCGAACGGCGCCGGGTTGAGTCTGATGAAGGGATTCGACGTGATGACGATAAACAGCAGGAATGCCACTGCGATCGATCCCTGCACCGCGAGTACATTGGCCTGCAGCTGGCGCGGCAAATTGGTGCCGAACGTCGCGACCGCCGCGCCGAACAGCGTGAGGATCAGCACCCAGAGGATCATCGAGCCCTCGTGGTTCCCCCACACGCCTGAGATCTTGTAGAGCATCGGCTTCGCCGCAGCGGAGTTCTGCCAGACGTTCAACACGGAGAAATCCGAGGTGACGTAGGCCGTCATCAGGGCGAAGAAGGCAATGGCGATGAGGATGAACTCGAGTTGCGCGGCGGGCACGGCGATCGCCGTGAGTTGCGGATCGCGATAGCGCGTGCCGATGACCGGCAGCACCATCTGCACGATGGCAACGCCGAGGGCGAGGATCAGCGCGTAATGGCCGGTCTCGGCGATCATCCTTTCATACCCACCTAGTTGGTCGCATTCGGCGAAGGCCCGCTGGCCTCGCCCCGCCACACGCCTTGTTTCTTCAACTTCGCGGCGACCTCCGGCGGCATGTACTTCTCGTCGTGTTTGGCGAGCACATTGTCGGCGTGGAACACGCCATCGGGCTCGAGCGTGCCTTCGGCGACCACGCCCTGCCCCTCACGGAAGAGATCAGGCAGCACGCCAGTATAGGTCACCGGCAATGTCTTCGCCCCGTCGGTGACAACAAAGCGGACGGTGGTGCCTACGTCCCGCTCCACACTGCCCGTCTCGACGAGCCCGCCGAGGCGGAAGCGCTTGCCCGGTGCTGCCTGCATCGCGGTCAGATCGCTCGGGCTATAGAAGAACACGATGGAGTCGCTCATGGCATAGAGCACGAGCCCTACGGCGACCCCAAGCACGACAAGTGAGGTGCCGATCAGAACGCCTCTGCGCTGTTTCCGGGTCATGACTTCAATCCAAGCTCCGCCGCAAGTGCGTCGAGCTGCTCGATGGCTTGCGTATTGCCGGCGAACTGGCTCTTGGCGCGGGCCAGTGCCGCAAGCGCTTCATCCTT
>Ga0307424_1002019_pt1 | contig 10266 bp, 4 predicted proteins | sample SalMarWE160320MG_FD_202157 | JGI IMG/M metagenome (GOLD analysis project Ga0307424, IMG submission 202157) | Salt marsh sediment microbial communities from the Plum Island Ecosystem LTER, Massachusetts, United States - WE1603-20 | ecosystem: Environmental > Aquatic > Marine > Intertidal zone >...
TCCTCCGCCAGCGTCGCGGTGGTGGGAAGCAGGATGGAGGTGAGGAAGGTGGAGAGCAGGAGCCCGCCCATGATGACCAGGGCCATGGAGTAGTAGTAGACGCCGGCCAGGGCCGGTTTCTGGACCACGATCGGGACCAGGCCCACCAGGGTGGTGATGGCGGTCATGAGGATCGGCCGCAGGCGTTCCTTGCCGCCCAGGAGCATGGCCTCGGTCCGGGGCATCCCGCGCCGCCGGTACTGGTTGATGTGCTCCAGCATGACGATACCGTTGTTCACCACAATCCCGATCAGGAGCAGCAATCCCACCGCCGCCGGCTGGTCGAAGTCGGTCCCGGTGAGGTAGAGGGTCCAGGCCGCTCCGGCCAGGGCGAAGGGCAACGCCACCATGAGCCCCAGGGCCTGGCGCACGGACTCGAACAGGCCGGCCATGACCGCAAAGACCAGGAGGAGGGCCAGGCCCAGGTTCACCAGGAACTCGCGCGACTGCTCCTGCCGGCGGGCCTGCACGTTGTGGAAGGTCCAGGTGTAGCCGTAGGGGAAAGTCATCCCCTCCAGCATCGCCTTCACCTGGGCCTGGTAGTCCTCGCGGTTCCCCTCCTCGTAGCGGGCGCCGACCCAGACATTGGTCTGGCGGTTGTCGCGCTGGATGCGCTCGGGGCCGGGGCGTACCTGGAAGTCGGCCAGCGAAGCCAGGGGCACCTTCTCGCCGCCGTCCGTCCACAAAGGCAGCGTGCGGAGCTGGGCCAGGCTCTCCACCGCCTTCTCGTCCAGGGTCACCCGCATCTCGCGCTCCCCCTCCGAAGAGCGGAACCGCGGCAGGCGCCGCCCGCGGTACGTCATCTCCACCACATCGGCGGGCTGGGTGAGGGGGATGCCGTAGCGGCTGGCCGCCTCCCGGTCCAGGTTCACGAAGATCTCCTGGCTCCCGGACTGGGTGCTGGCGAAGGGGTCGAGGAGCCCCGGAATCTCCTCGATCCGCGATTTGGCCTCCTCGGCCAGGCGCGAGAGCACCTCGGAGTCCTGGCCCAGGATCTGGAAGGCCACCCGCTTGCCGCGGTCCTGGCGCCAGAATTGCCCCTGCTCCTGGATCTCCAGCTTCACCCCGGGTAGCTCGGGGAGCAGCTTCTTCAGCTCCGCCCGCGCCTGGAGCACGTCGTTCTCGTTGGTGTAGTTGTCGGCCAGGTAGACCCGGGTCATCGACCACTGCGGGCTCCAGAAGCTGTAGATCGACTTGGCGTGCAGGCGCGCCCGCTCCGGGGCCAGCACCGCCTCCACCCGGTTCACCACCTGTTCCTTCCGGTCCAGGCTCAGGTCCTCGCTGATCTGGTAGTTGATCTGGACGAAGGCTTCCGACGTGTTGGTATCGAAGTTCTTGTCGATCTTCATGAACGGATAGGCGGCGGAGATCGAGACCAGGATGCCCACCACCGGGGTGAGCCAGCGGTGGCGCAGGTTGAAGGCCAGCACCTTCACGTACCGCGCCTCCAGGCCGTTCATGAGCCGCCCCTTGGGCCTCGGCTTGGTGTGGATGAAACGCGAGGTGGCCAGCGGAATCAACGTCTGGCTGATGAAGAGCGAGGCCAGAAGCGTCAGGCACACCGTGATCCCCAGCTCCTTGAGATAGATGTTCATCTCGCTGGGCCGGTTGAAGATCAGGGGCAGGAAGACGATCACCGAGGTCAAGGTGGCCGCGACCACCGCGGTCGAGACCTCGCGCGAACCCAGAAGCGCGGCCCGCCTCCGCGACATCCCCTGCTGCTGGTAGCGGAAGATGTTCTCCATCACCACCACCGCGTTGTCCACCAGCATGCCGATGCCCACGATGAGGCCGAGCAGGGTGAGGGTGTTCAGGTTCTTCCCCTCGGCCCAGATCACCCCGCAGGCCACGATCAGGCTGAACGGGATGCAGGCCACCGAGACAGCGGTCATGGACACCCGGCGCAGGAAGGCGAACAGCACCAGCGCGGCCAGCACCGCCCCGAAGATGCCGGTGAACAGGAGATCCCGCAGGGTCTTCCGGATCTCCTTCCCCTGGTTGTGCCAGATGAGGAAGTCCACCCCCTCGAGTTCGGGATCGGAGTCCATGGCCGCCACCCGCTGCTCCACCTCGTCGCAGATGGCCACGGTATTGGCGCTGGATTCCTTGCTGACCGTGATCCCCACCGCGAACCGGCCGTTCAGATGCCGCCCGTACTCCAGCGGGGGCTCCTGGTAGACCACGTCGGCCACGTCCCCCAGCCGCAGTCCGTCGGGCGAGATCACCAGGTTGGCCACCTCGTCCCGCGAGCGGAAGGTGCCCACCGCCCGCACCAGGTACTGCCGGGTGGCGGTGGTGACCTGCCCCAGGCTGAGATCGAAGTTGGCCCCCTGCAGGAGCCGGGTCACCTTCCGGATGTCCACCCCGTGGGCCTCCAGGTCGGCCACCCTCAGGTTCACCCGCATCTCCCGGGGATTCACCCCGTCCATCCGCACCTGGGCCACCCCGGGAATCCGCTCCAGCGGCTTCACGATCTTCCGCTCCAGAAGGTCGTAGCTCTCGGAGAGGTTGCGGGCGGAGGAGAGCCGTCCCTCGAGGATCGGCTCCTCCACCTCCCGGGCGTCCCAGTTGCTGGCGATCATGATGTCCCCGATGCCCTCGGGAAGATCCCCCTTCACCCGGTCGACCTTCTCCTTCACCTCGACCCGGGCCAGATTCATGTCCGTCCCCCAGCGGAACTGGAGGCGGATCACCCCGCCGTCGCTGTCGCAGCTGGACCACATATCGGAGAGTCCCTTGACCGATCCCAGGGTCTCCTCCAGAGGCCGCACCAGGGTCCGTTCCACCTGCTCCGGGGACGCGGTGGGGTACGGCACGCGCACGAACAGGTACGGCTGCTCCACCTCGGGGAGGAAGGCCAGGGGCAGCTTCACCACCGCCACCGTCCCCAGCACCAGCAGGCTGACCAGGATCATGAGGGTGGTGATGGGACGGCGGATGGCCAGTTCGGGAAGGGTCATGGCGCGACTCCCTGGGCGGCGGGGCGGCCGGCAAGGGCCTCGTCGGCCTCGGCTTCGGTCCCGCTCTCCAGCTCGATGCGGGAGGGGATGAGCATGTATACCGAGGGGATCACCACCAGGGTGAGGAAGGTGCTGAAGACCAGCCCGAAGGAGACGGTGACCGCGATGGGCGCGCGCAGCTCCGAGCCCTCGCCCACCGACAGCGCCATGGGCAAGAGCCCCAGCACCGTGGTCAGGGTGGTCATGAGGATGGGCCGGAGCCGCACGTGGCAGGCCTGGATTACCGCCTCCTGCTTGTCCACTCCCGTCCGGCGGAGCTGATTCACCTTGTCGATGAGCACGATGGCGTTGTTGACCACGATCCCCACCAGCATGACCGCGCCGATGAGCACGATGACGCTGATGTCGGTGCGGGTGATGAGCAGGCCCGCCACCACCCCGACCAGGGCCAGGGGGATGGTGAACATGACCACGAAGGGGTGCACCAGGGACTCGAAGGTGGCGGCCATGACCAGGTAGACCAGGAACACGGCCAGGCCCAGCGCGAACCAGAGGCTGGCGAAAGAGACCTTCATCTCCTCGTTCTGGCCGCCCAGCTCCCAGGTGACGCCGGCGGGAGCAGGATGGTCCCGGAGCATCTGCTGGATCCCGGCCACCGCGGAGCCCAGGCTCCGCCCCTCCAGGTTGGCGGTGACGATGGCCGCCCGCTGCTGCTGGACCCGGTGGATCTCCACCGGGCCGCGGTCGAGCCGCACGTCGGCCACGGTGAGGAGCCGGATCGGCTGCCCGTCCGGTCCCGGCAGCACCAGGTTCCGGATATCGGCCAGGCTGGCCCGGTCGGTTTCGCGGTTCCGGATCCGGATGTCGATCTGGCGGTCCTCCTCCTTGAACCGGGTGGGCACCGCCCCCTGGATGCGGTCGCGGAGGATCTCCGAGAGCTGGCGCATGTCCAGTCCCAGGGAGGCCAGCCGGTCGCGGTCGAAGACGATCTGCAGCTCCGGGCTCCCCGACTCCAGGGAGGAGCGCACGTCCACCAGCCCCGGCATGCCGTTCATCTCCCCTTCCAGCTCCAGGGAGTAGTCCCGCAGCCGGTCCAGGTTCTCCCCGAAGAGCAGGATCTCGATCGGGGTCTTGAGGCTGAAGTAGGTCGGCTTGCCGAACTTGGCGTCCAGGTCGGGGATGGTCTCGAACTGCCGGCGGAGGTCCTCGGTCACCGCCTCCTCGGTCGCGTCGTCCGAACGGTCGGCCATGACCACGTGGATCTGGCCCAGGTGCTCGCCCTTGGTGTTGAGCGAGATCCCCCCGGCCACCAGGCGGCTCCCCACCGAGCTGAACTGGGTGGCCACGCCGTTCTCGGCGGCCACCGCCTTCTCCATCCCCTGCATGACCCGGTCGGTCACGGAAAGCGGCGTCCCCTCCGGCATGTTCACCTCGATGGTGAACTCGCCCTCGCTGATGGACGGGATGAGTTCGGTTCCCAGGCGTGGCACCACGGCCAGGGAGACCACGAACACGCAGAAGGCCACCAGCACGGTCAGCCGGCGGCGGCGGAGCGCGGTCAGGAGGAACCCGTGGTAGACCCGGGACAAGGAACCCAGGGTGAAGAGCGACTCCTCCCGGGGCGCGGCGGCGTCCGGGGTCGGCCCGCTCTTCCCCACCGCGGTCAGCATGGGGATGACGGTCACCGCCACCACCAGCGAGGCCAGGAGGCTCACCGTGACCGTCAGGGCCATGTCCCCGAAGAGCTGTCCGGCGATCCCCTCCACGAACACGATGGGCAGGAACACCGCCACCGTGGTCAGGGTGGAGGCCAGCACCGCCCCTCCGACCTCGGTGGTGCCGGCCACCGCCGCCTCGGCCGGGCCCAGGCCCTCCTTGCGTTTGCGGAAGATCGCCTCCAGGACCACGATGGAACTGTCCACCAGCATCCCGATCCCCAGGGTGAGCCCGCCCAGGGACATGATGTTGAGCGACAGGTTGAGCCGGTACATGATCAGGAAGGTGGCGATCACCGAGAGCGGGATCGAGGTGGCGATGATGAACGTGCTCTTGAAGTCCCGGAGGAACGCGAACAGCACCAGCAGGGCCAGCAATCCCCCCACCACCGCGGCCATCCGCACCTCGTTCACCGCCCGTTCGATGAACCGGGACTGGTCGAAGAGGATGGTCAGCTCGTGGTCCGGGGGGAGCTTGGCGGAGATCTCGTCCAGCCGCGCCCGCACCGCGCGGGCGGTGGTGACGATGTTGGCGTCCCCCTCCTTGTAGATGTCGAGTTCCACGCCCTCGGTGCCGTTCACCCGGAAGATCTCTTCCCGTTCCTTGGCCCCCCACTTCACCTCGGCCACGTCGCGCAGGCGCACCAGGCCGCGGCTGTCCTGCCGCAGGATGAGGCTCCCGATCTCCTCCACCGAGTTGTATTCGTTCACGGTGCGAATGAGGTAGTGGCTCTCCTGGTCCTCCAGGGAACCGCCGGGGAGGTTGATGTTGGAGAGCCCGACCACCTGGCGCACCCGGTCCAGGGAGATTCCCAGGGTGGCCAGCCGCCCCTGGTCCAGGTTGATCTGGATCTCCTCCTCCTCGCCTCCCTGCACCTGGGCCGCGGCCACCCCCTTGATGGTCTCGAACTCCTGCTTGATCCTGTCCTCGGCCACCCGGCGCATGGTGCCGAGCGAGCTGGGGCCGGAGAGCGCGATGCGGAGGATGGGATCCAGCGAGGGATCGAAGCGGAGGACGATCGGGTCCTTGGCCGCCTCGGGCAGCACCAGCCGGTCCAGCTTCTCCCGCACGTCCATGGAGAGCATGTCCATGTCCGAGTCCCAGTCGAACTCCAGGGTGACCTCGGACATGCCGGGGCGGCTGACCGAGTGGATGGTGCGGAGACCCTTGAGCACGCCCACCATCTCCTCCACCGGGCGGGTGACCAGGTTCTCCACCTCGGCCGGAGCCGTGTCCGGGAATTCGGTCTGCACGGTGAGCGACGGGTAGCTGATGTCGGGAAGGAGATCCAGGGACAGGCGCTCGTAGCCCACGATGCCGAAGGCGGCCACGGCCAGGGCGGTCATGAGCACCGCCACCCGGCGGCGGACGGCGAGAGCGACCAGACCCCGCATCAGGATTCCTTGGCCGCGGAGGTGTTCTCGAACTCCATCCGATCCAGGATCTTGATCGGCGAGCCGTGCTTGAGCGAGCGCTGGCCCTGGACCACCACTCGCTCGTTCTCGGCCACCCCGGTCTTGATCTCGATCGACTCGTCCGACTCGAACCCGGTCTCCACCACCCGCCGTTCGGCGGTGCTGTCCCGAGCCACGTAGACCACCTGCTCCCCCTTGTCGGTGATGACCGCGGTGCGGGGCACCAGGAGGGCGTCGGGGTGGCGGTCGGTCACGATGCGGACCTCGGCGAAGTCGCCGGGCCGGGTGTCGGGGCCGACCTTGGGGATCTCCACCGTGACCTTGATGGTCCCGCTGGTGGCCTCGATGACCGGGCTGACCAGGGTGATCCGCCCCTCGAGCACCCCGGTCGCGGAATCCAGCCGCAGCTCCACCGGCTGGTCGGTCTTGATGTTCCGGAACTCCTTGGCCGGAACGTGGACCTTGGCCAGAAGGCGGTCGAGGTCGGCGATCTCGAAGAGCGGGGTGCCGCTGGACACGTTCTGCCCGGCGTCCACCAGGCGGCGGACGATGCGCCCGCTGAAGGGGGCGGTGACCCGGGTGTAGGAGAGTTCCAGCTGGGCCAGGTCCCGGGCCGCCTCGGCGGCCTGGAGGTCGTTCTTCCCGGTCTCGAACTCATCGGCGGAGACCAGGTTGCTCTCGAACATCTTCTGCAGGCGCTCGAACTTGGTCTTCTGCTTGGCCGCCTCGGCCTCCGCCTGCTTGAGCCGGAACTTGAGTTCCTGATCCTCGATCTTGAGCAGGGTGTCCCCCTCCTTGACCCGGTCCCCCTCCTCGGCACGGATGGAGAGGATGACCCCGGAGGTCCGGGCCAGGATCTCGGCCTGCTGGTTGGCCTCCAGGGTGGCGGTGGCCGCATAGTAGCTGGAGATGGACCCCACCTGGGCCGGCTCCACCGCCACCGGGATCGGGGGCAGGTTCATGCGCCCGCCGGGCCCGCCCGGGCCTCCTTGGAGCGACGCGGCGGCCTCACCCTGGCCGGCCGGGCCCTTCCCCTTGCCGCACCCGACGGCCAGGAGGAGGGCGAGCCCCAGGACGAGGATTCCGGCCCCGGCGCGGACGAGCGGCCGGGACCTGGTGACAGCGGACAGGAACGAGCGCATTTCTGGCATCGGCATCGGGTCCTCGGCCGGCGGCGGTCCACAGAGGGTCGGACGCCCGGCGCGGATTGGGTTCTATCGGGGCTGGGGGGGCAGGGGTAGGATGACGCCAGGAAGCGTACCACATCAGGTGGGAAGGAGAAGAGCCCATGCAACTGGCCACGGACTACTGGGATCTCGCCCTGGCCGCCGACCCCGTCAACGCCACCGCGATCGGGGAACGCCGCTACGATGACCGCCTCCGGGACACCTCCCCCGGCGCCCTGGACAAGCTGGCCACGGCCTACCGGGCGATCCTGGACCGGGCCGAGCGGATGGACCCGGGATCCCTGGCCCCCGCCAACCGGATCACGCTGGCCTGCCTGCGGTTCCAGCTCCGGAGCGAGCTGGCCCGGCTGGGGAGCGGCCTCCAGACCTGGACCGTGGACCCCCTGGGGGGGCCCCAGGTGGACCTCATGAACATCCCGGCCATCCAGACCCTGGCCGGCCCCGAGAGCGGGCGGGCCATGGTGGCCCGCTGGCAGGCCATGGGGCCGTACCTGGACCAGCACATGGCCAACCTCCGGCAGGGGTTGGGCGAGGGCAAGGTGGCCGGCCGGGACGCCGTGCTCCGGGTGGTGGCCCAGATCGACGAGGCCGAGGCCAAGCCGGTGGATGACTGGGCGCTCCTGGCCCCGCTGCGGAGCGTCCCCGAGTCCTGGCCGGAGGCCGACCGCCGGGCCTTCGCCGAGGGGCTCCGGGAGGCGGTGACCGGCGTGGTTCGCCCCGCCCTCCTTCGCTACCGGGACTTCCTGAAGCAGGAGATCCTGCCCCACGCCCGCGACCAGGCCACGCCGGGGATCCTCCACACCCCGGGGGGCGAGGCGGTCTACCGCGACCTGGTTCTGGTCCACACCTCGCTGGACTACCCCCCGGAGGACATCCACCGGATCGGGCTCGAAGAAGTGGAGCGGATCAACGACGAGACACGGGCGCTGGGAACCAAGGTGCTGGGCACCGGGGACCTGGAGGAGATCCACGAGCGGCTCCGCAAGGACCCGGCGCTCCACTTCGGGGCCCGGGACGAGGTGGCGGCGAAGGCGGAGGAAGCGCTCCGCCGAGCCGAGTCGGCGGTGCCGGGCTGGTTCGGGATCCGCCACCGCGCCCCCTGCCGGGTGGTGCGCATGGAGCCCCACGAGGAAAAGCACTCCACCATCGCCTACTACCTGCAGCCCAGCGCCGACGGCTCGCGCCCGGGCTCCTATTACATCAACACCTACGCCCCGGAGACGCGGCCCCGCTACGAGGCCGAGGCCCTGGCCTTCCACGAGGCGGTCCCGGGCCACCATCTGCAGCTCGCGGTGATGCAGGAGGTGGAGGGGCTGCCCGCATTCCGGAAGCACGAGGGGGTGACCGCCTACATCGAGGGCTGGGCGCTGTACACCGAGCGCCTCTCCGACGAGATGGGCCTCTACTCCGCCGACCTGGACCGGATGGGCATGCTGAGCTTCGACTCCTGGCGGGCCTGCCGCCTGGTGGTGGACACCGGGATGCACGCCCTGGGCTGGTCGCGGCAGCAGGCCATCGACTTCATGCTGGCCAACTCGTCGCTGGCCGAGAACAACATCGTGAACGAGGTGGATCGCTACATCACCTGGCCGGGACAGGCCCTGGCCTACAAGCTGGGCCAGCGGGAGTTCTTCCGCCTGCGGGGCCGGGCCGAGTCCGCCCTGGGCTCGCGCTTCGACATCAAGACCTTTCACGACATGGTGCTGACCCCGGGAGCGGTGGACCTGGGGACGCTGCGGGAGATCGTGGGGGGGTGGCTCGGGGAGAGTTCGTAGGGGCCGGAGCGTTCGGCCGGCAGGGGTTCCGGACCCGGCGCCGGCGGCAGGCGGCCCCGGAGCCCCTTCAGGCCGCGCCCTTCCGCATGGCGACGCCCATCGACACCAGGAGCAGCACGGTGGTCGCCACGGTGGCCAGCCACAGCCGGACCGGCAAGGCGATCAGCACCCTCCAGCTCAGGATGTGCCTCCGGCACCGGGCGGCGTCCCGCGCCGGGGCGGGTGCCATGTCCAGCCGAGCGCCCCGGGAGCGCCTCGGTTTGAAGGTCTCCGGGGTGCATTCCAGCAGGTAACTACGGTGGGGGGTCATGAGGTTCCCTGCACGAGTTCCTCGATGATGGTCCCGACCTCATCGGCGGCAAGCTCCAGGGTGGCGTCCCCGACCACCAGCTCGACCATCCGGGTCGACGGGGTGGCCCCGGGGGCGGCGGCCGCCCAGGTGAAGATGTCCTTCTGCTCGGCGATGCGGAGGGCGGCGGCCAGGAACGCGTCCTCCCCCACCCGCAAGTGCAGGTGCATCATGGACGTCTGCGGGGGGTCGGGCACGACCTCCACCCGGTCGATCCGGCGGAGTTCCCCGGCGATGGCCCGCGCGTGCTCGACGTACTTCGGCATGAGAGGGAGGCGCTTCCGCAACGCTCCCAGGGCCGAGGCGGCGTTCGGCCACAACCCGACCAGGGTGCCCCCGTGCCGCCGTCTCCAGATTCGCGCCTCGGCGATGACGTCCTCCTCGCCCGCCAGGCAGCACCCGGCCAGCCCCCCCAGGCCCTTGTAGAACGAGACGTACACGGTGTCGAAGAGGGCGCAGATCTCCGCGGGGGTGCGGCCGTAGTGCGGCGTGCACTCCCACAGGCGGGCCCCGTCGAGATGGACGGCCGCTCCCCGGTCGCGAACGAACGCGACCTGCTCCTCCAGGTCGTTCCAGTCCGGGAGCGGGCCGCCGATCTCCCGCTGGGGCAGCTCGAAGAGAACCGCGGCCAGGCGTTCGTGGACGCCCTGGAGATCCTCCATGGTGATCAACCGGCGTGCGTTCCCGATGGGGAGGCCCGCCAGGCCGTGGAGCCGCTGGTAGCCCTTCTCCTCGTGGATCTCCAGGTGGCAGGTCGGGTGGAAGGCCACGGTTCGCAGGCCGCGCCGGTCGGCGTGGATGCGCAGGGCGATCTGCTGCGCCATG
>Ga0307424_1002021_pt1 | contig 10262 bp, 9 predicted proteins | sample SalMarWE160320MG_FD_202157 | JGI IMG/M metagenome (GOLD analysis project Ga0307424, IMG submission 202157) | Salt marsh sediment microbial communities from the Plum Island Ecosystem LTER, Massachusetts, United States - WE1603-20 | ecosystem: Environmental > Aquatic > Marine > Intertidal zone >...
GAGAACTGGCGGTCGTCCTTGGAAAGGAGGTCACGGTGCGCATGATAGACGCCACCTGTCGGGGACGGGCCGTGGAACTGGACCGGGACGGTGCCTTGATCATTCAAGAAAAAAATGGAGAACGTCGGAAGATATATTCAGGTGACATTCAAATACATGGAAAATGAAAAAACGAAATCAAACCCATCTTCTCTGCGTGGACTCGTCTACGCGGCCCTCTTCGGAGCGGGAACAGCGGTGGGCGCGTACATCATGGTGCCCATTCCGCCCGTGCCCATTACCTTGCAGACCCTGTTCCTGTACCTGGCCGGGGCCCTCCTGGGAGGAAGGCTGGCCGCCCTGAGCCAGGTGGTCTATATCACCATCGGGATCATCGGCCTTCCTGTTTTTGCAGGCGGCAAGGGAGGGTTAGGGATCCTGTTCGGGCCCACCGGAGGCTACCTCATCGGGTTCATTCCAGCGGCCTACCTTATCGGCAAATGGAATGAACTGCTCAAAAAGCCTTCCTCTATCCATCTTGCCCTCAGCATGGCGGTGGGAACCCTTCTCATTTATCTCCTCGGTGTGCCTCAGCTCTCGCTGGTGGCAAAATTGGGATTGGGGAAGGCCGTTGCAGTGGGCGCCCTCCCGTTCCTGATCGGTGATGGTGTGAAGATCGTCTCGGCAACTCTCATTTCCAGAAAACTGGATGCATATATCCGGGTGTGAGGGCGGAAAGATGATTGAAGCCAGGGGTTTGATTTTCAAATATGAAAAGAGCGGTGATCCGGTCCTAAAGGACATTAGTCTGGAGATCCTGGAAGGGACTTACGTGGCGATCATCGGGCCAAACGGGTGCGGGAAGAGCAGCCTGCTGCGGCATCTGGATGGATTGCTCCTCCCTGACAAGGGGGAACTGCTGGTGGACGGTATGCGTACGAGGGATACCGGGTCGCTCCGAGAGATCAGGCGGATGGTGGGAATGGTCTTCCAGAATCCGGACACCCAGATCGTGGGAACCACCGTGGAGGAGGACGTCTCCTTCGGGCCCGGCAATCTCGGATTGCCTCCCTTGGAAATAAGAGAGCGGGTCGACACGGCCTTGGACCTCGTGGGCATGAAAAAATATGCAAAACGTCCACCTCACACCCTTTCGAGCGGCGAAAAACAGCTCGTGGCCATTGCCGGCGTCCTGGCCATGCATCCCAAGTACATCGCCCTTGACGAGCCGACCGCCTATCTGGATCCCTCTGCGAGAATGATCGTATTCCGGGTATTGAAGAAGCTCCATCAGGAGGGCATTGCCATTATCCATGTGACGCACCACATGGAGGAAATCGTTGATGCAGATGAAATCTTTGTCATGAACGGCGGCAAGATCATCCAGAGAGGAAAGCCGGCGGAGGTTTTGACGAGGATTGCTTGGCTGAAAGAACTGGGTCTGGGCGCGCCGAGAGTGACGGAACTGCTGTGTCGACTGAAGGGAATGGGTCTGGACATCATTGCGGAATCACTGACTTTGGACGATGCCTGTGCCCAGATCTTCTCACTGATTGAGGGAAAGGCATCGGAAGCGTGAATCTGAATGGTACATTTAGGACAGTATTTTCCAGGTGATTCCGTTATTCACCGGTTGGACCCGCGGGTCAAGATTGTTTCAACTATCGTGATGAGTGTCCTCATCCTTTGGGGAGAAATCCCTTCACTGATGCTGATCACCCTTCTGATCCTGTTTGCAGTCGGTGCATCGGGTCTGCCTTTCCGACATCTCATCATTTCCCTCAGACCCGTCCGTTTTTTTCTCTTGATTTTCCTTTTCCTTCACCTGTTTTTTGGAGAGGGTGTGCACATTGCTTCCGTTTCCTGGGGCCCGTTTTCCCTTACCCTTGAAGGTTTATACAGAGGCCTAACCGTGGTGTGGCAGTTTTCCCTCCTCATATGGGGATCCTCCATCCTCACCGCGACGACCTTCCCTTCAGGACTCGTGAGTGGGTTGGAGAAACTCCTGCGGCCCTTGAAGAAAATTGGTGTTCCCTCCCATGACCTGGCCCTGATGGTCTCCATAGCGCTGCGGTTCGTGCCCACATTTCTTGAAGAACTGGAACGAATCAAAGATGCCCAGAAAGCCCGGTGTGCCGACTTCAGATCCGGAGGACCTGTCGGGAGAACCAGGGCAGCGGCAGGTTTGCTGGTTCCTCTGGTCTTGTCTTTCGTTCGTAGAGCCGACGATCTGATCGTTGCCATGGAGGCCAGGGGCTTCAGAAGCGGGCCCAGGACCAACATGAACGAGATGCAGATGGCAAGGGCCGATTACGCGGCGATCACCGTTATGGTGCTCCTCACAGTTTTTTATATTCTCGATAGTCTCACAGCGTTCGGTTGGCCTTAAGGCTTATTCGGACGGCCCGTTCTTCTTGATCCAGTACTTTACTAATCAAAGCATTATCCGTCAGGCGTCAAAAAATTGTCTTGAATCGTTTTTTCTTGAATTATAGACTTTTGCCGTCTTTTAGGAATTCCCAGGGAAGCATTGGTCGCAGCATCACGCAGACGTTGATCTGCGGCCGACCCCGTATGATCTTCCGGACCTACTAGGCAGGCCTGGCCGTCGATCAACAACCATTGCCCTCCGGGCAAGGGAAAGGATTTTCTCGCGAAGCGATGACCAATTTTGTCAGGACAGGTCATCCGGACAAAAGGATTTTGCATGTGGTTGTCGCGGCGAAGCCATAAGCGAAGCCGGGTCCGCGTTTGTCCGCGTGAGTCTGCGGCCGAACAGGAAGCATTTGCACGGAGTCATAAGGATTTGACAGAGTTCAACTGGCACGACTGTTGCAAAAAGTATATCCGATTTAGAGATCTTTATGACATAGCATGCGAAAAAGATATGCTCATCCTGCGGAGGCTTTATGGACGCAAAAATCATTAACCCGTTCGTTGAAGGTGCCATTCATGTGCTCAATACGGTATCTTCAACGGCGGTAACACCCGGTAAGCCTTATGTCAAACATGATCGCGTTGCCAAAGGGGATGTGACCGGAATAATCGGATTAACCGGAGAGGCGAGAGGGACCGTTTCGGTTACTTTTACAGAGGCATGCATATTGGATGTTTTCTCAAAGATGTTCGGAGAAGAGATGAAAACCCTGAACGACGAGATCGTGGATGCCGTCGGTGAAATCTCCAACATGATCTCCGGCCACGCCAGGAAGAAACTGGAAGAGATAGGCAAATCCCTGAAGGCGGCTATCCCCACCGTGGTCATGGGAAAGAATCACCAGCTGACCCATATGACCAACCGTCCCATCATAGCCATTCCCTTTTCCACGGACAAAGGGGGGTTCACTATCGAGGTATGCTTCGAAGATTGATGCTGCTTAAGTCACGAAGAGGGATAAAGCCGAAACCGGTAGCGTATATCCCTGAAATCATCCCCGCCGGAATGGAAGGTCCTTTCCGTGAACAGTACCCTATCTTTTCTGTCCACCAGAATGACGGTTGAAGAACGGGTCCCGTAGGTAGAGCTGGAAATGAAGATGGGAGCCAGAATCCTTTCCCATGCTATTTCTACTCCCGTTTGAGGGAGATCCTTGTCTGGTGGTCGTCTCCGGTCTCGGAGCAGTGTAAGGAGGTCTTCAGGCTTCAGTTCGTCCCCGGATGAGAGCAACCGCTTCAGACCGTCCTTGGCCTTTTCGACCTTGGGCCAGGGTGTGTCCAGGAGGTGGTTGCTCAACCCGTAGAGGCCCTTTGAGAGACGGCTTATCTTTCCGCCCCTGTTGGAATACCAGAAGAGTTCGTCAACGGATCCGGCGATGAGGTTGAAGCCATTGTAACGATCTGGTTTCCCGGAGAGGTTTCCAAGATAGCTCCTGGCCGGTTCGGTTCCTTTCAGGAATTCACAAACCAGATTGCCGCGAGAGGGCGCATGAGCCTTAGCGTCTGCCGGGTTGCGGTAATTGGTGAGGGCCGCCAGTTTTCCGGAAAGGGTGATACCCAGCCAGGTCCCGCCTGCCTTAAGATCCCGCCCTGCAAGGAGTTGGGGGGCATCTTCCCAGAACGCGGCCACTTTTGTGGACCGATCATAATATTCGTCCCGGTTGGCGGCCAGGACCAACCTGTACACGGGATGCTGATCCTGCGCTATGAGCAATAGACACATGGGTTTTGAACCTACTCGGGGGCGATTTTTTCGGAGAGCGGGATTTTCAACTGATAAATGCCGCTGTCCAGCACGGCCTTTACGGGGTAAGGGGCCTTTTCAAATACCTTGAGCATGGATTTGTTGGTGGCGAGTACGTCCGCCTGCAGTCCGCCGATGTCGCGGCTTTTTGCAATCTTGATCAATGTCATGAAGAGAAATGTTGCGATTCCCCGGCCCTGATAGTCCTCGTCAACCACATAGGCCATGTCGGCAAAAAAACTGCCCGGAATGCGCACATACCTTGCTTCCGCAATAATGCGTCCCTCGCCGGGTTCCCCGACCAGCCCGATGATGCACATGGTGTTGCGGTAATCCACGTTCACGTATTCCTGCATCTTTGCATGGGGCATGGTCTTGATGGGTGAGAAATAGCGGTAATAGACGCCTTCATCGGAGAATCGATAAAAAAGGCGTCGCATCTCGTCCACGTCGGAAGGCCTGATGGGTCGGAAGCGGACGGTCTGACTTCCCTTGAAGGTTTGAGTAAAAGTGAGTTCTTCAGGATAGAAGTGCCCTGATTCCGCCAGGTAGATCTGCTCGGGAAACAGGAGATGGTTTTTTTTTGCGATCCTGACCAGATTCTCACGGTCATCGGGATGGGCGATGTCGATCAGGGCGAGCGCTCGCTCCCGGATGGTCTTTCCGGTGAGGGAGGCCACACCGTATTCCGTCACGGCCAGGTCAAGGGATTCCCTGGCGGAGAGTTGATTGGGAAGATCTTCCACGGAGAGCAAAATGTTGGATTCAGCCTTCAAATTCCTGCTCGGCAGGGCTACCAACGTTCGCCCGCCTGCGGAAAAAGATGCCCCCGTAAGGAATTCCTGGGCCTCACCGGGCCCTGCCGTCACATTCCCTCTGCCGGTATGAAGGGCGATGCCTCCAGTGAGATCGATCTTGCGGGCGGGCAGGATCAGGGTGAAATGGTCGTTGCTTCCGATTCGCTTGGGATCAGCTACCACGTCGATCCCCTGGAACTCCACCAGGGGGTTGCGGTGCAGCCAGCGCATGAGTTCGGGGCTCCCGAGGGCATAGGCTGCCAGGCATTTTCCCTTGAAGATTCCCTTCTTCCGGTTGGTCACGGCACCGCTCTTGACCAGGTCCATCAGGGCATCGGTAAAAAACTGGGAGTGAATTCCCAGGTGATGCTTGTGGACCAGGTGATGGGCCAGGGACTCAAAAAGGGGACCGATGGAGAAGGAGATACAGCATCCGTCCCGGATCAGGGGCGCCACGTTGGCGCCGAGTTTTTCAAAGACCTCGTCCACCGGCCACCGGGGGAAATAGATGGGCGGCTCTTTTGCCTCAACAAGGTAATCGAAATCGTTTATGTGAACGAAGGTGTCCCCCAGGGTGCGGGGTGCGTCCTTGTTGATTTCTCCCACCACGAGGGTCGCCTGTTCCATGGCCTGGCGGGCCACATCGATGGCCATCCCCAGGCTCGAATATCCCGCGCTGTCCGGGGGGGTGATCTGGACAAAAGCCGCATCGATCCGGATGGTCCCGGATTCGATGAGCCGGGGGATTTTTGAAAACCTGCTGGGAATCAGGTCTACACGGCCTTCAGTTATGGCCTCACTGGCTATCCACCCGGCAAAAAAGGTCTTTAGACGAAAGCGCGGGGTATAGCGTTCTTGAGATGAGACTACCTGGCCCAGGCTGACGAGCTGAACCAATTCAAGATCCTGGATGTTGCCTTTTTCCGAAGCCATCAGGTCCTGGACCAGTGTCCTGGGTTCAGCCACCCCCGTACTCAGGAAAATGCTCATGCCGGGCCTGATCTTTGAGAGAACTTCCCGGGTACTCACCACCGTATTTTTCCACCCCTCTCCCGATAAGGTTTTCATCCCAAGATTTCCCTCTCTTTGCCCCCTTCCAACAAGGCCGGATCAACATGAACAATTACTTCTCCCACATTCCCCAATTCTTGGACGAGACAGGCTTCCACTTCTTTGGCTATCCGGTGTCCCTGTGTCACAGTCAGGCCACCGTCCACCACCACGTGGAGTTCCATCAGGAAAAGGCCGCCGGATGAGCGGGCCCGCAGGTCGTGGACATCGAGCACGCCTTCGACGTCCGCGGCGCAGTCCCTTATTCTCTTCTGGACGTCAGGCATTGGAGCCGTGTCGGTCAATTCTCTCAGGGCCTTCCACAATATCTCAGAGCCGGCCCCGATGATCAACAGAGAGACCACCAGGGCGGCAAATGCATCAAGGATGTACCATCCCGGACGGATCTTGGCTCCGGCTATTCCCAGGGCCACGGCCACGGATGACAGGGCGTCCGACCGGTGGTGCCAGGCGTTGGCAACGACGGAGGCACTCTTGATTCGCCGTCCAATGGCAATGGTGTAGTGGTAGAGGGCCTCCTTAAAAATGATGGAGACGACGGCCACTGAAAAGGCCAGCCAGCTGGGGTGGTATGCGTTGTGAAAGTAGATACTCCATCCAGCCTTAAATCCCATGTAACCTCCTACCCCCAAAAGGATTATGCCTATGATGGAGGAAACCAGGGTTTCGAGGCGTGCATGACCGAAGTGGTGTGTTTCATCTGGGGCCTTCCGCCCAAAGTGCAGACCGAAAAGGACGAAGGCGTCGGTGAACAGGTCCGACAGGGAGTGGATGGCATCGGCCATCAGGGCCTGGCTGTTCCCCACAAGGCCGGCCGTGAACTTGATAAAAACAAGAAACAGATTGACCCCGGAGCCCAGAAGGGTAATCCTGACGCCCTTTCCGTAACGGTTGTCTGCCATCGAGTTATAGGAGGAAGGGTGCATGGTTTTTCAGCCTGTCGTTTGCTTTAAGACACAATTCAACGCAAGGTGCCCCGGGGTTTGCAATGGGGATCCCCATTATTTTTAATCTAATTTGAGGCTTTTAACAATGGAATAATGAGGGTCTATTGCTTCCCGCGATGACAGTTCTTATCCGGACAAGGCGTCCGGACAAAAGGCTTTTGCAGTTGTCCGCGTTCGTCTGCGTGAGTCTGCGGCTAAGAAAAAAGTAGTGGTGAAAGCAGTATGGGATTGATTCTTGACCTTCCGGCACGGCTTGCCTATAGTTCGTTGAACGGGTCAGCCTGCTCGGTGTGGCCTCATCAAGGAAACCATGGACAAGAAAAGCAATGCAGCTTGAAACCAAAACGCGTTTTCTGCTGGGCCTCTATGGCCTGGCCTGGGCCACTGTCGCCCCGGGTCTGTATGCGTTTCCCCGGCTTCGCGAGGGCTGGCGAGAGCGCCTTGTCAAGGAGGGCCCAGAAGGACCGGTGGATGTGTGGATGCAGGCCTCATCGGGGGGTGAGGCCTACCTGGCCCTGGAGATCATCTCAGGATTCGACCCTTCGTGTACTCCGAAAGTTCTTGTGACATCAGCCACTTCCCAAGGTCTGGCCATCCTGAAAAAGGGTCTGGCAAAGATGGCGCCGTCCCACCGGGACGCCGTGGAGATCGCCTGCTTCCCCTTTGACAGGCCCTCCCTGATGCACCGTGCAGTGGGGGCATGGAAACCCCGCCTCGTGGTCCTTCTCGAAACGGAGATCTGGCCGGGTCTCCTGGCTGTCGCGAGGAAAATGTCGCTCCCCGTGCTCATCCTGAACGGCCGGCTTTCCCCGAAGAGCCTCAAGTCTTACAGGTTTTTGAAACGCTTCTGGCGCGAGGTGCGGCCGGAGAAAATCTTTGCCGTGTCCGCGGCGGATGCAGACCGTTTCGGAACTCTCTTCGGGCCCGAGCGCGTGGGACAGATGCACAACATCAAGTTTGACAGGATGGCATTTGACCCTGACGGGTCCGCCCAGGCCAATCCCCTTCGCTGGATGGTGCCGGAAGACGTGCCGTTCCTGGTGCTGGGTTCGGTGAGAAAAGAGGAAGAAGCCGTTGTGTTGAAGGTTTTGAAGTCCCTGACCGCATCCTTGCCGGACACGGTGGCAGGTGTTTTCCCGCGCCACATGCACAGGATCAAGTCCTGGAAAAAGATTCTGTCAGGATCCGGCCTGAACTGGATGTTGCGGTCTGAAGCCAGGGGGACCGTAGCACGCGGCACTGTTGTCCTTTGGGATACCTTTGGCGAGCTTTCCGCGGCCTACGGCCTTGCCCGGGCCGCATTTGTGGGGGGGACGCTCAAGCCCTGCGGTGGACAGAACTTTCTCGAGGCCGTCGGGCAGGGGGTCGTCCCCTCTATAGGACCCTATTGGGAACATTTTCTGTGGGTGGGGGAAGAGATCCTGCAATGGGGACTGGTGGAGCAGGTCAGGGACTGGCGAGAACTGGTCAAGGCCCTGGTCAAGAACCTCCGGGCGCCGAAGCCCAGGGAAGCGGTGGCGCAACGCGCCCGGGACTACGTGCGTGAGAGGAAAGGAGGGACAAACACGGCCTGCAGGGAGATCATAGGGTATTTGCGGCGGGACGCAGTTTTTCCTGAATGATCTCCTTGACCTTCTTGGGATTGGCCTTGCCTTTGGTCTTTCGCATGACCTGGCCGATGAGAAAGTTCACCGGTTCGGGGCTGCCCTGGCTGATTTTTTGAACGCTGTCCGGGTTCTGGGCGATGACGTCTTCGATGAGGTCTTCGAGAATCCCGCCCTCCTGGATGGGCCTCAAATCCTTTTCCTCAATGATGGCCTCGGGGCTCTTCCCGGTCTCAAACATCTCTTCCAGGATCATCCGGCCGATACCTTCCGTTATCTCTCCTGAATCCATGAGGTCCACCAACCGCCCGAAATCCGGCGGGTTAACCGGGCACTGTTCCATGGGGATGGCCTTTTCATTGAGAAGTCGGAAAAGATCCTTGGCTATCCAGGCGCAGAGTTTCCTGCTCGAGTGGCAATAGGGGACGCAGCTCTCAAAGTATTCCGCCACCTGGTGGTCCTTCGTCAGGATAGCGGCGTCATTTTTTGATATGTCGTACACCTCGATAAGCCTGTCAACTCTTTGATCCGGTAGTTCGGGCATTGCCTGCCGTATCTGTCCCACGCTTGACCTGCTGATCTCCAGTTCCACCAGGTCAGGATCAGGAAAGTACCTGTAGTCCGGGGCATCTTCCTTGCTGCGCATCGGCAGGGTGATCCTTTTGGCCTCATCGAAAAGACGCGTCTCCTGGGATATTTCTCCCCCCGACTTCAGGATTTCGCTCTGCCTGTCGATCTCGTATTCAAGAGCCTCAAGGACAAACCTGAAAGAGGCCATGTTTTTGATTTCCGTACGATTGCCGAATTGGAGGCTCTCTTTCGGTCTAAGCGAAATATTGACGTCGCACCTGAACTGTCCCTTTTCCATGATGCAGTCGCTCACACCGATATAGCGGAGGGTCTGCCTCATCTTTTCCAGGTAGGTCCTGGCCTCCTGGAGTGATCTAACCGGATTTCGCGTGTGATCGGAGACGATTTCTATCAGGGGAATGCCCGCCCGGTTGTAATCTACAAAACTGTGATCTGCGGATTCAAAGGACTTGGAGTCATGCACCAGCTTGCCCGCGTCTTCTTCGAGGTGGATCCGTTTGATGCCCACGGGGTAGGGCCGGTTGTCAAGACCTGAAATCTCAAGGTAGCCGTCTTCACAAAGGGGTTCTTCGTACTGGGAGATCTGATAACCCTTGGGCAGGTCCGGGTAGAAATAGTTCTTGCGGGCAAAGCGGGCGTGCGGGCTGATGGAGCAGTTCAGCGCCAGTCCCGCACGGATGCAGTATTCAAGGGCCTTCTCGTTCAATACCGGGAGGGAGCCCGGCTGTCCCGTGCACACGGGACAGATCTGGTGGTTGGGAGGGGCTTCGTAATCGACGGCACAGTTACAGAACAGTTTTGTTTTCGTGCTGAGTTCCGCATGCACTTCAAAACATATGATGGTATCGAATTCCATTAGGCGTCACTCCCTGAAATCCGCTGATAGGCATGGGCTACGCGGATGAGCATCGCTTCATCAAAGGGCCTGCCGGTGATCTGCAGGCCCACGGGAAGGGATTCCACTTCGCCGCAGTTGATGCTGACGGCCGGAACGCCTGCGAGATTGGCCGAAACCGTGTAGATGTCCACAAGATACATCTGGAGGGGATCACCGGCCTTTTCGCCGAGCTTGAAAGGGACACAGGGCGACACG
>Ga0307424_1002023_pt1 | contig 10248 bp, 7 predicted proteins | sample SalMarWE160320MG_FD_202157 | JGI IMG/M metagenome (GOLD analysis project Ga0307424, IMG submission 202157) | Salt marsh sediment microbial communities from the Plum Island Ecosystem LTER, Massachusetts, United States - WE1603-20 | ecosystem: Environmental > Aquatic > Marine > Intertidal zone >...
GTCCGCTGCAAAGAGGTCGGAGGCATCGCGGGTGTAGCCGGCCAGCAGGTAGCAACAGGCGATCAGGACCACCTCCAGCAGCGTCATCGTTTTGCCGAGGGTGAGCGCGCAGACGATGATGACCAGCAGGTACAGGTTCAGCAGCGGACTCTGCTGGTAACCGGTATGCATGATGGCGATCGTGATAAACCCGATCATGATCCAGGTCTCGACGGCCAGCTTGAGACGGGTTTCCCGGACGCGGGACCGGGAATACCGGAACAGCAGCACGAAACCGGCGTACCCTGTCATGACGAGGATCATGCCGTCCGGGTCATCCAGCGGGCCGGTCGGCAGGAAGTAGTACAGGATCACCAGGATCAGCAGCAGCCAGTGCAACTCGGCGATGCTGCGGGCAAATCCGCTCAGCTGTGCGGACTCGAAGTGGTTGAAGATCTGGTTTGCCGGGGATGAGCGGTTCATGACGTGAAACCCGATGGGTGCCGTTTTGCTATCGGCCTGCGCTGCGCCCCGCTGAAGCCACGGTCGTACGGTGCGTGGCCACGAGTGGATGACATGAATAAACCGAGAGATGCGTCACATTCCTGAATGCCGGGTTCAGTGCCGGCAGCGCTTGCAAGCCGGGATGCAAAACTGGAGACTTTTCCCATGAGCGCCAGCTTTGTCCACCTCCACGTGCACACCGAATATTCCCTGGTCAATGGCACGGTGCGGATCAAGCCGCTGGTGCAGCAGGTGGCGGCCGCGGGCATGCCGGCGGTGGCGGTGACCGATCAGTGCAACCTGTTCGCCATGGTGAAGTTCTACCGGGCGGCGCTCGACCGGGGTATCAAGCCGATCATCGGCGTGGACGCCTGGATCGCGGAACCCGGTGAAAATGCGGCACCGACCCGGCTGGTACTGCTGTGCAAGTCACGCAACGGTTACCGCAACCTCACCCGCCTGGTGTCACGCTCCTATACCGAGGGGCAGCAGCGCGGCATGCCCGTGCTCGAGCCTGCCTGGCTGGAGGGCAACACGGCAGGGCTGATCGCCCTGTCGGGGGGCATGGCCGGCAACATCGGCAGGGCGCTGCTGGCCGACCGGCCGGAGCTGGCCGCGCAACAGCTGGATCACTGGCAGCGGCTGTTTCCCGGCAGCTTTTATCTCGAACTGCAGCGCACCGGGCGCAGCGGTGAGCAGGAGTACCTGGTCAGGGCGGTCGCGCTGGCCGCCCGCGCCGATGTGCCGGTGGTCGCCACCAACGACGTGCACTTCCTGAAGGCGTCCGACTTCCTGGCGCACGAGGCGCGCGTGTGTATCAACGAAGGCCGGACCCTGGATGATCCACGCCGCGCGCGGGGGTTTTCCGACCAGCAGTACCTGCGCAGCGCCGAAGAGATGCAGCAGCTGTTCAGTGACCTGCCGGAAGCACTGGAGAACACGGTCGAGATCGCGCGCCGCTGCAACCTGGAACTGGAACTGGGCAGGAATTTCCTGCCGGATTTCCCGATTCCGGAAGGTACCGGCATGGACGATTATTTCCTGGCCCAGGCGCAGGCCGGGCTGGAACGGCGCATGCCGCAGATCCTGAGCTGGCAGACGGGCGAGGAGGCCGGGATCCGGCAGCGCTACCGTGCGCGTCTGGACCTGGAAATCGACGTCATCCTGAAAATGGGTTTCCCGGGGTACTTCCTGATCGTGGCGGATTTCATCCGCTGGGCCAAGGCCAGCGCCATACCGGTCGGACCGGGGCGCGGTTCCGGCGCGGGGTCGCTGGTGGCCTACGCACTCACCATTACCGACCTCGACCCGATCCGCTACGACCTGCTGTTCGAGCGCTTTCTCAACCCGGAACGCGTATCCATGCCGGATTTCGACGTGGACTTCTGCATGGAGGGCCGCGACCGCGTGATCGAGTACGTTGCCGAACGCTACGGCCGCGACAAGGTCTCGCAGATCATCACCTATGGCTCGATGGCCGCCAAGGCGGTGGTCCGGGACGTGGGACGCGTGCTCGGACACCCCTACGGGTTCACGGACCGCATCGCCAAGCTGATCCCCTTCGAGATCGGCATCACCCTGGACAAGGCGCTGGAACAGGAGCCGCAGCTGGCCGAACTGTATGACGCGGACGAGGAGGTGCAGGGTGTCATCGAGCTGGCCCGTTCCCTCGAAGGGCTGGCGCGCAACGCGGGCAAACACGCCGGTGGTGTGGTCATCGCCCCGTCGCAGCTGACGGATTTCACGCCGCTGTACTGCGAACAGGGCAGCGAGGGCATCGTCAGCCAGTTCGACAAGGACGACGTCGAGGCGGTCGGCCTGGTGAAGTTCGACTTTCTCGGCCTGCGCACGCTGACCATCATCGACTGGGCGTTGCAGACGATCAATGCACGGCGCGGGCAGGACGGGCAGCCGCCGGTGGATATGGCCAGCCTGCCGCTGGACGATGCGGCCGCCTTCACGCTGCTCAAGGCCTCCGCGACCACCGCGGTATTCCAGCTCGAATCCTCCGGCATGAAGGACCTGATCCGGCGCCTGCAGCCGGATACCTTCGAGGACATCGTCGCGCTGGTGGCGCTGTTCCGGCCGGGTCCGCTGCAATCGGGCATGGTGGATGACTTCATCGCGCGCAAGAAGGGCGAGGCGGCCATCAAGTATCCGCACCCGGAGCTGGAACCGATCCTGCGGCCCACCTACGGCATCATCCTGTACCAGGAACAGGTCATGCAGATTGCCCAGGTGCTGGCCGGCTACACGCTGGGCGGCGCCGACATGCTGCGCCGGGCCATGGGCAAGAAGAAGCCCGAGGAGATGGCCAAGCAACGCGCGGTGTTCGTCGACGGTGCGCGGGCGCGCGGTGTGGAGGACAGTACCGCAACGCACATCTTCGACCTGATGGAGAAATTCGCCGGTTACGGATTCAACAAGAGTCACTCGGCCGCCTACGCCGTGCTGTCCTACCAGACCGCGTGGCTCAAGGCACACCATCCCGCCGCCTTCATGGCCGCCGTATTGTCGGCGGACATGGACAACACCGACAAGGTGGTGCACCTGATCGCGGAGTGCCGCGACATGAAACTGCGGGTGGTGCCGCCGGACGTGAACCGCTCCGACTACCGGTTTACCGTGCAGGCGACGGATACCATCGTGTACGGGCTCGGTGCGATCAAGGGGGTCGGGCAGTCCGCGATCGAGGCGCTGCTCGCGGAGCGTGCCGCCGGCGGGGCATTTGCCGACCTGTTCGATTTCTGCCAGCGCGTCGATTTGCGCCGGCTCAACCGCCGCGTCATCGATGCCCTGGTGCGTGCGGGCGCGCTGGATTCCATGGGTGAAACCCGTGCCTCGCACCAGGCCAACGTGGCCGCTGCCCTGAAGCTGGCCGAGCAACGCAGCCGGGATATCGATACCGGGCAGTCCGACCTGTTCGGCGCGAGCGCGGCGGAGGCAGCGCCCCTGCCACAACGGCAGGTGTTGCCGGAATGGGAGGAGGAGGTGCGCCTGCAGGGCGAGATGGACGCGCTGGGGCTGTACCTCACCGGTCACCCGATCACGCGCTACATCCGGGAGCTCGACCATATCACCAGTGGCAGGCTGGCCGAACTGGAGAGCATCGCCGCCAGCCTGCCGGCCGTCAGCAACCGTCCCGGGCGTTTCGGGAGCGGCGAGCGCGCCGTCACCATCGCCGGGCTGGTCATGAATATGCGCGTTCGCAAGACCCAGCGCGGCGGCAGGATCGCCTTCCTGACGCTGGACGACAACAGCGCGCGCATCGAGGTGCGGGTATTCCCGGAGGTATACGAGCGTCATCAGGCTTTGCTGGCCAAGGACCGGGTGCTCGTGATCCAGGGCGGCTACGGACTCGACGATTTCAGTGGTGGTTACCAGGTGACTGCACAGGCGGTCCAGGATATCAACCAGGCGCGCGAGCAGTACGCCCGGCGACTCGTGGTGGGGCTGGAGTCGGCGCAGGCCGGCAACGGATTCGTCGGGCACCTGGCGGACATCCTGCAACCGTTCCGTCAGGGCCATTGCCGGGTGTGCATCGATTACGCCGGCGGGGAGGCCAGTGCCCGTGTCGCGCTGGGTGAGGAATGGTCCGTGCATCCAACCGACGAACTGTTGCACCGCCTGCGCGATCTGGCCGGCAAGGACCGGGTGCAGGTGGAATACGCCTGACGGCCGGCAGTCGGGGTTGACGCCCGTTGTTCTGCCGGGGGGCAACCCGGTCGGTGCCCTGTTCCGTGAGGCCCGGCACTCGCGGAGCAGGGTACTGCCTGTTGCAGCCTGCACCGGGCCAGGGCGGCCGCAATTTACCGGTCGGCGCGGAACCGGTACCATTACCGGCACAGCACCCAGGTCCCGGAACCTTCATGAATCTCAATTTCCTGGAATTCGAACAGCCGATCGCCGAACTCGAGGCGAAAATCGACGAGTTGCACTACGTCAGCGGGGAGTCCGAAATCAACATCAGCGAGGAGGTCGACAAGCTCAAGGCGAAGAGCCGCGCGCTGACCGAGTCCATCTTCGCGAATCTCACGCCCTGGCAGATTTCCCAGCTGGCCAGGCACCCGCAACGTCCGTATTGCATGGATTACATTATCCGGCTGTTCACCGGCTTCGAGGAACTGCACGGGGACCGTCATTTCGGTAATGATCACGCCATCGTGGGCGGTGTGGCACGGCTGGACGGTACGCCGGTCATGGTCATCGGCCAGCAGAAGGGGCGTGACACCCGGGAAAAGCTGCTGCGCAACTTCGGCATGCCACGACCCGAAGGCTATCGCAAGGCACTGCGCCTGATGCAGATGGCCGAACGTTTCGGGTTGCCGGTGCTGACCTTCATCGATACGCCCGGTGCCTATCCCGGCATCGGCGCCGAGGAGCGGGGCCAGAGCGAGGCGATCGCGCGCAACCTGCTGGTGATGGCGCGCTTGCGTACCCCTGTCATCTGTACCGTGATCGGGGAGGGTGGATCCGGAGGTGCACTCGCGATCGGCGTCGGCGACCAGACCCTGATGCTGCAGTACAGCACCTATTCGGTGATCTCTCCGGAAGGTTGCGCCTCGATTCTGTGGAAGAGCGCGGACAAGGCAGCGGACGCCGCCGAGGCCCTCGGCATCACCTCGGCACGCCTGAGCGAACTGGGGCTGGTCGACCGGGTGATCGCAGAGCCGCTGGGTGGCGCCCATCGCGACGTGGATACGGCCGCCGAAAACATCCGCAAGGTGCTGAAGGAATGCCTGCGCAAGCTCAGCGGCAAGTCCCTCGACAAGCTCGTCGAACAACGCTACAAGCGCCTGATGGCGTATGGTCAGTTCACCGAACGCTAGGAGCCAGTCCGGTTGCTGTACCGGACGCCGCATGTTTGCACCGGAAATCCTGCTCCGTCACCTGCTGGTCTGGCCGCGGCCTGCCGGTTACGTGGTGGCCTACAGTGGCGGGATGGATTCCCATGTCCTGCTCGACGCGCTGGTCCGCCTGCGCGCACGCCTTGGCGTGCCGGTCCTGGCGGTGCACGTCAATCACGGTTTGCAACCCGCGGCGGGGGCATGGCAGGCACATTGCGCTGCCGTGTGCCATGCCCTGTGCGTACCGCTGACGCAGCTGAGCGTCGACGCAGGCGCGCAGCGGGGCGAGAGTCCGGAGGCGGCGGCGCGTACCGCCCGTTACCGCGCGCTGCGTGCCTGGATGCCGGCCGGGTATGGCCTGCTCACGGCACAGCATCGCGATGACCAGGCCGAGACCGTGCTGTTGCAACTGCTGCGCGGCAGCGGCGTGCATGGCCTGGCCGCCATGCCGGAATACAGTGCCTTCGGCCCGGGACACCTGTTACGGCCGTTGCTGGCCTGTACCCGCGGCGAGCTGCGCCGCTACGCACGGCAGCAGGGACTGCGCTGGGTCGAGGATCCCAGTAACCGGGATACGGCGTTGACTCGGAACTTTCTGCGCCAGCGCATTTTCCCCTCCTTGCAGGAGCGCTGGCCGCAGGTCAGCACCAGTCTGGCACGCAGCGCCACGAACCAGGCCGAAGCGGCGCAGTTGCTGGATGAAGTGGCCGCCGGGGACCTTGCGGGGCTGGACGGGGGCGACGGGTCGTTGCGGGTGCCCGTGCTGGCGCAGCTGACGCCGGCACGCCGGCGCAATGCCCTGCGGGGCTGGCTGCGCGCTGCCACCGGTGCTGCCCCCTCGCGTGCGGTGCTGGACCGGGTCGTCCGGGACCTGACAGAAAGCCGGATGGACGCGGAACCGTGCGTGCGCTGGGGCGACTTCGAACTGCGCCGCTACCGCACTCGGCTGTACCTGTTGCGCCGGGCACCGGCCGCCGGGCCGCGGCCGTCCGTGTGCTGGTCCATGACGGGGCCGCTGGTGCTGCCGGCCGGCCTGGGCACGCTGCGGGTCCGTGCCGTAGCGGGGCAGGGTATCCGTACCAGCCTGGTGCCGGCGCGCGGTGTGCAGGTGTGCTGGCGCCGGGGCGGGGAGCTGTGCCGGCCGGCCGGGCGTGGTCATCACCATGCACTGCGCAAGCTGTTCCAGGAACAGGGTGTGCCGCCCTGGGAACGCGAGCGTATTCCCTTGATCTTTATCGACGGTCAGCTGGCCGCGGTGACCGGGCTGTGGACCTGTGAACCCTGCCAGGCGCGTGCCGGCGAGCCGGGGCTGCAGGTACACTGGGAGAAACCGGCACTGCAGGTGCCGGCGGTGCAGGCCGGACCTGCCGGCGGCAATTGAGGTGTCTGCGCCATTCTGGTAACTTGTTCTCCCGTCCTGCGGCTGGCGGGTCGCACACGGTTTCCAGGTAATCCATGACCCGATTCATCTTCATCACCGGCGGTGTCGTGTCCTCCTTGGGCAAAGGCATCGCATCGGCGTCACTGGGCACATTGCTGGAAACCCGCGCCCTCAAGGTCACGCTGCTGAAACTCGATCCCTATATCAACGTCGATCCGGGCACCATGAGCCCGTTCCAGCACGGCGAGGTGTTCGTCACCAACGACGGCGCCGAGACCGACCTCGACCTGGGCCATTACGAGCGCTTCGTCCGCACGACCATGACGAAGGACAACAATTTCACCACCGGCCAGATCTACGAGAGCGTGATCCGCAAGGAGCGGCGCGGGGATTACCTCGGCGCGACCGTGCAGGTGATCCCGCACATCACCGACGAGATCAAGGAAAGCATCCACAAGGGGGCCGGTGATGCCGACATCGCCATGGTGGAAATCGGCGGCACCGTGGGCGACATCGAGTCGTTGCCGTTCCTCGAGGCGATCCGCCAGATGGGCGTGGAACTGGGACGGGAGCGCACCCTGTACATGCACCTGACACTGGTGCCGTACATTGCCGCCTCGGGCGAGATCAAGACCAAGCCGACCCAGCACTCGGTCAAGGAACTGCGCTCCATCGGTATCCAGCCGGATATCCTGCTGTGCCGTTCCGACCGGCCACTGCCGCCGTCCGAGCGCCGCAAGGTGGCGCTGTTCACCAACGTCGAGGAACGCGCGGTGATTTCGGCGGTCGACGTCGACAGCATCTACAAGATTCCGTTGTTGCTGCACGATCAGCACCTGGACGACATCGTGGTGGAGAAGATGCACATCGATTGCCAGCCCGCCGACCTGTCCGAGTGGCAGCAGGTGGTGGCCGGCATCGAGCGCCAGGAAGGCGAGGTCACCATCGCCATGGTCGGCAAGTACATCGACCTGACCGAATCCTACAAGTCCCTGTCGGAAGCACTGATCCACGCGGGCATCCACACGCGCACCCGGGTCAACATCCGCTACGTCGATTCCGAGAGCATCGAGGTGAGCGGCACCGGTATCCTGGCCGGTGCCCACGCCATCCTCGTACCCGGCGGATTCGGCGAGCGCGGTGTCGAGGGCAAGATCGCGGCGGTCCGCTATGCGCGCGAGCACCATGTTCCCTACCTCGGTATCTGTCTCGGCATGCAGGTCGCCGTCATCGAGTTCGCGCGCGACGTGGCCGGGCTGGAGGGGGCGCATTCCACGGAATTCAACAGGAGCACGCCCCACCCGGTCATCGCACTGATCACCGAGTGGCAGCGCGAGGACGGGGGCCGCGAGGTGCGCAGCGAGCACTCCGACCTCGGCGGCACCATGCGCCTGGGCGGGCAGAAATGCCGGCTGCTGCCCGGCACCCTGGCCCACCGGTTGTACGGTCGTGACGTCATTACCGAGCGCCACCGGCATCGCTACGAGTTCAACAACAATTACCGCGCCGTACTGGAACAGCACGGACTGATCCTGTCCGGCACCTCGCTGGACGGCAAGCTGGTGGAAGTCGTCGAGCTGGCCGACCATCCGTGGTTCTTCGGCTGCCAGTTCCATCCCGAGTTTACGTCCACCCCGCGCGATGGGCATCCGCTGTTCACCGGTTTCGTCGAGGCGGCCATGGCCAGCAAGAGCGGGACACTGGAACCGCTGGCGGCCGCCGGCGCAGATGTCTGAGCCCGGGCTCGCCGGCACACGGATGCCTGCATGAAACTCTGTCACTTCGAGGCCGGCCTGGATCAGCCGTTGTTCCTGATCGCCGGCCCCTGCGTCATCGAGAGCGAGGCGCTGGCCATCGACACGGCCGGGCAACTGAAGGAGATGACCGATGCGCTCGGGATTCCGTTTATCTACAAGTCTTCCTTCGACAAGGCGAACCGTTCCTCGCACATGAGCTTTCGCGGCCCGGGCCTGGAGGAGGGCCTGCGCATCCTCGCGGCTGTGCAGGACCAGATCGGGGTGCCGGTCCTGACCGATGTACACGAAGACACGCCGCTGGCGGAAGTCGCCGCCGTGGTGGACGTGCTGCAGACGCCGGCCTTCCTGTGCCGGCAGACCAACTTCATCCAGAACGTCGCGCGCCAGGGCAAACCGGTCAATATCAAGAAGGGCCAGTTCCTGTCGCCGTGGGACATGAAGAACGTGGCCGACAAGGCACTGGCAACCGGTAACGCACAGATCATGGTCTGCGAGCGCGGTGCGTCGTTCGGCTACAACAACCTGGTATCCGACATGCGCGCGCTCGCCGTCATGCGCAACTGCGGGGTGCCGGTGGTATTCGATGCCACGCACTCGGTGCAGTTGCCGGGCGGCCAGGGCGACCGCTCCGGCGGCCAGCGCGAGTTCGTGCCGGTGCTGGCGCGGGCCGCCGTCGCGGCCGGGATCTCGGGACTGTTCATGGAGACCCACCCCGATCCCGCCCGGGCGCTGAGCGACGGCCCGAATGCCTGGCCGCTCGGGGACCTGCGCGACCTGCTGGTGATCCTGCAGGCCATCGACGCGACCGTAAAGTCCACCGAGCTGGCGGAGAACCGGTTTCTGCAATGATTAATGAAGTTTCCTGGAATATTACATAACTGGCTGTAATGCTGGGTTAAAGTGTCGGAGATCACCGGTATGCGCGGACGTGAAATCCTGGATTCGCAGGGCAACCCCAGCATCGAGGCGGACAGCATGCTCGAGTCCGGCGTCCGGGGACGCGCGCCGATCCCGTGCGGCGCCTCGACCGGTGCCCGCGCAGCGATGGAACTGCGGGATGCTGACCGGGGCCGCTATGGCGGCCAGGGCGTCCTGCACGGGCGCGGGCTGAACACGTCGGTCGGCGACGAGGGTGGTATGGCTCCCGGCCTGTCTGCCAACGAGGCCGCCATCGGGATGATCCTCGAGGCCGTCACACAGGCCGGATTTGCCGCAGCCTCCGGGTTCCACGGGGACGACAGGTACGTGCCGGCCGCGGATGGGCGCGCCTTCACGACCGATGCGTTCACCGGCCGCCTGGCCGGCTGAACTTCCCTGCCAGCAGGCGAGGTGCCCGAACCCGGCGTATGCAATGAACAGGCTAGTCATCGTGTTGCTCCTGCTGCTGGTCTACCTGCAGTACCGTCTGTGGTTCGGTGACGGCAACCTGCCGGATGTGTGGCAGCTGCACCGTGAGGTGGAGGCGCAGCGCGCAGAAAATGTCCGCCTGCGGGAACGCAACGACGCGCTCAATGCCGAGGTGCTCGATCTGCAACAGGGTCATGATGCCATCGAGGAGCGCGCGCGCGAGGATCTGGGCATGATCCGCCACGGCGAAACCTTCTACCAGATCGTGGAATAGGGCGGCGACCGGCGCTGCGCGGTTTGCCACTGGCCTGAAAGCGAACCGCTGACAGCTTGATACCTATGACGAGCGCAACGACGCGAGACAGAACGAGGTACTGGGCGGTGGTGCCCGCTGCCGGCACGGGTGCCCGCATGGGGAGTGTCGTGCCCAAGC
>Ga0307424_1002024_pt1 | contig 10247 bp, 9 predicted proteins | sample SalMarWE160320MG_FD_202157 | JGI IMG/M metagenome (GOLD analysis project Ga0307424, IMG submission 202157) | Salt marsh sediment microbial communities from the Plum Island Ecosystem LTER, Massachusetts, United States - WE1603-20 | ecosystem: Environmental > Aquatic > Marine > Intertidal zone >...
GGCATTGCTGATGCGGGAAGAGGGCTTCAAGCACCGGGAGATCGCGCAGGCCCTGGACACCACCACGGCCTCGATCGGGACGTTGCTGGCCCGGGCCCTCGACAAGATGGCGGCGGCCATGGAGCCCTGCGGGGAGGAATCGTGAGCCATAGGCCCCATGCCCGACCCTCTCGACCCTGCCCCGACGATGGGACGCTCGTGGTATACCTGGACGGCGGCCTCGAGCCGGGAGCGCGGGCGGACGTCGCCGCCCACGTGCACGACTGCGTCCGCTGCGCCGATCGGCTCGCGGAGCTCGAAGCGCGTTCCAGGGGCGTCGGAGCCTGGCTCGCCCGGCACGAACCGACGCCGCCGCCCCGGGAGGCCTATGACCTGGCGGCGTGCCCGCGCACCGCCTCGGCCCCTCGCCGGTGGGCGATCGCGGCCGGGATCGTGCTGGCCGTCGGCGTGGTGGCGGGCCCGGCCAGGGGTTGGCTCCTCGGACGGATCGGCCTTGCGCCGGACGGGCCGGCGGCCTCGCCGCCCGTCGCGACCGGTGAGACGTCGACGACCTCGTTCGTCCCCGCCGGAGACGAGGTCACGGTCTCCTTCGATGCCGGCGCCACCGGTCGTCGCCTCGTCGTGGCGCTCGGCACGGATCCACTGGTCACGCTGCGGGCGCCGGCTCCTGACGTCGAGCTCCTCGTGCGGCCGGACCGCGTCGAGGTCCACGACGCGCACCAGCCGCCACGGGACTACCGCCTCACGGTTCCGGACGGCGTTCGGCGGATCCGTGTGCGGGTGCCGGGTGCGCGGGACGTGGTGCTCGCTCCCGGACCCGTGGGCGAGACCCGAATCGTCGACGTGCCACCGGGAAGCGGGTGACGACGCATGGACGTGAGCGAGGCGAGGTGGTACGCTGGCCGCGTGTCGTCGTGCCACTCCAACCGCGAGGAGCGCCCATGTCCGCGTCCAGACGGCTCATCCGACACCCCCTCCCCCGACGTGCCCCCACCCGCGGTCTCGCGTCCCTCGGCGCGCTCTCCCTGCTCCTGCTTCTGGTGGGGTGCGGGGGTGGTGACGGCGCCGGCAGCGACGCCGGCTCCGGCGACCAGGCCGCCCCCGGCGCCCTCGCCCGCATCGACGCGTGCGCCCTCCTCTCGACGGACGACGTCGGGCAGGTGCTGGGCACGACGGTGACCGGCCCGTCGAAGCGTGAGGCCGGCGACGAATCCGCGCTGGCCACCATCTGCATCTACGACGGCGGGTGGCCGAACTCGGTCAACCTCACGGTGCGCCAGAGCACGAACCCGGGACAGGCGACCACGTCTGCGACCCTCGCGGCGGACCTGAACGAGGACATCGAGGACATGGCCGAGAGCGAGACGATGGCCGACCTCGTCGAAGGGGGACGGTGGCAGCCCCTGGAGATGGAAGGCCATGCGGCCGCCGTGAGGGACGCGGGAGAGGCCGGCTGGACGACCGTCGTGCGGGAGGAAGGTCACGCCGCGGTGGAGGTCCTGATCAACGCGCCGAACCGCGAGGCGGGGGTGACGCTGGCCCGCATGGTGATGGACCGCTTGCGCTGAGGTGCGTGCGGGGGTCGGCGGAACGAGGGCGAAACCAAGCCCCCCGTCGGGGAGGACCGACGGGGGGCCGTGAGGGGACGATCCGGTGTCGGGTCAGCCCACCCGAACGTTGGCGATCCGGGTCTGTCCCGTGGTGTCCATCACCTTCAGGCTCAACACGGAGCCGGAAGCGGCGTCGGCCAGCACGCCCGTGAGGTCCTCCACCCGCTCCACGGGCTTGCCGTTCACGGAGGTCACCACGTCGCCAGGGCGGATTCCCGCGCGGGCGGCAGGACCCATCGGGTCCACGCGCACGACCAGCGCGCCCTCGGTCTCCACGCCCATGGCGCGGGCCGCGTCGGAGCCGGGCTCGGCCAGGGCCACGCCCAGGCGACCGGCGTCGGCGCCCTTGTGGACCGACGCACCCTTCTCCGGATGGAACGGCACCTCACCCAGCTTGACCGTGACGTCCCGCGGCTTGCCGTCGCGGTAGACGGTCAGCGACACGCGCTCGCCCGGCTGATGCTGCGCGACCAGGCTCTGCAGGCTCCCGGGGCTGTGCACCGCCGTACCCTCGAGCGCGACGATCACGTCGCCGGACTTCAGCTCTCCGGAAGCGGGGCTGTCGTCGGTAACGGTCTGCACGAGCACGCCCTTGACGGAAGGCAGCTTGTAGACGTCCGCGTCCTCCGGCGTCACGCCGGTCACGGACACGCCCAGGCGGGCACGGTGCACGCGGCCGTCGGCCTCGAGCTGGCTCGCGACGCTCTTCACCAGGTTGGACGGGATGGCGAAGCCGTATCCCTGGTAGTAGCCGTCGGTGCTTGCGATCGCCGAGTTCATGCCGATCACCTGGCCGCTCAGGTCCACGAGGGGACCACCCGAGTTGCCGGGGTTGATGACGGCGTCGGTCTGGATGTAGTCCTCGATCGCGTAGCCTGCCAACGACTGACCGTAGTCCGGGTTGTTCGCCAGCGACTGGTCGAGGATCCGGAGGGGACGGTCCTTCGCGGACACGATGCCGCTGGTGACCGAGTAGTCCAGGGGCCCCTCGTCACCGATGCCGGGGTTGCCGACCGCCATGACCAGCTCGCCCACCTGGAGTCTGCCGCTGTCGCCGAAGGGGAGCGTGGGCAGGTTCTTCCCGTCCACCTTGATCACCGCCACGTCGGTGGTGGGATCGCGCCCAACGACCTTGGCCGGCATCGACCGACCGTCCTGGAACCAGACGGTGATCTCGTCCGCGTCGCTCACGACGTGGTTGTTCGTCACGATGTAGCCGTCCGGGGTGGTGATGAAACCGGTGCCCCCGGCGTACGCGTACGGCGTCTGGTCCGGTCGGGGCGCCTGGCCCCCGTCCGGAATCCGGAAGAACTGCCGGAAGGGCTCGGGGATGTCCGGCACCTCCGCGCTCCGGTTCGACTCGGTCTTGCGCACCTCGATGCGGACCACGGCCGGGGTGACCCGCTTGGCGAGATCCACGAAGGAATTCGACAGCTCAGGGGCGGCCACCGCGCTGTCCAGCGTGGGAGCCGGAACGCCAGGGGCTTCAGCCGCCGTCGCCGTCGTGGGAGCTTCATGATGGAAAGCGCGGGGTACCACCATCGCACCCGCGCCTACTAGCGTGCTGAGGGCAAGGGGGAGCAGTGCCGCTTTACCCGTCCTGTTCCGTTTCATGTTCAAGTCTCCTGCGGTGAGGGCGGCGGGTCCTGCCGCCTCGGGTGCTTCCGCGGCGAGTGCCGCGTCCGGGGAACGGTAGAGCAATACGGATGCCAAACCATAATTGCATGCTATGAAACGACTTATGGGAATTGCGCCTGTGGCGGAAATCCACCAGGATGGCTCATCTCAGCCACCGGTGCGGTGTTTCGACCACGGGATCGGACGACGCATGCCATGACCACCCCCAACTCCAGGGGCCTGCGCTCGGCCCTCGCGACCCCCGGGCTCGCCCTCGGCGCCGTGCTGCTCCTCAGCCTCGCCATCGCCGCCGGCGCGCCGCTGGCGCTGGCGTCGCGAAACCTCTCCCGGGTCTCCCTCGTGCGGAACGAGCTGATCGCGACGGCCCAGCTCCAGGAGCTCACGCTCCAGCTACAGGAATCCCTCGTCTCCGATCTTTCCGGGAGCCTCGAAGCGAACCTCCTGATGGTGGACGCCCTGAGGGCCGCGCTTGCCGATCTGCAGGCCCTCGATCTGCCGATGGACCGGGAGACCACCGACCAGGTGGTGAGGCTGCGCAGCCTCCTCAGGGGGACCGACATCGCGCCGACCCAGGTGCTCGTGGCCGGTCTCACGCTCGTGCGCGACATCGCCGCCGCGCGCTACGGGTCCCAGGCGGCTCTCCTCCGGGAGATCCAGGTCAACGCGGTGGACGAGCGCACGCTCGCCCTCTGGACCCTCGGCGGCCTGCTCCTGATCGTCGCGCTGGGGGCGTGGTGGATTCCCCGGAGGCTCGTGCGGCCGCTCGGAGAGATGACGGAGCTGCTAGGGCGGGTCGCGGAGGGGCGCACGGAGCCGGTCGCGGACGTGAATCGCCACCCCCTGACCGCTCCCGTATTCCAGAGCTACAACGGGCTGGTGCGCCGGCTGGGTGAGCTCGAGGAGGAGCATCGCGACCGCGAGGCATCGCTGGAGCGCGAGGTCGCACGCGTGCGTCGCGCGCTCCTCGAACAGCACCGCACCCTCGCCGAGGCCGAGCGATTGGCGGTGGTGGGAACGACGGCCGCCGGACTGGCGCACGACCTGCGCAACCCGCTGGCCGGTGTGCTGGCCGGGCTGGGGAACCTGCGGGCGGAAACGTCGGACGAGGACACGGAACGCCGCGTCGACCTCCTGTCGTCGGAGGTGCGACGCGCGGTGGAGCTGCTCAACGGGTACCTGGCCTCCGCCCGCCACACCCCGGAGCCGCAGGGTCCCACGGACGTGGGGGCGCTCGTCTCCGAGCTGGTGGATCTCGTGGGCGGCAGGGCGGAGGGGATCGACATCCGGGTCGACGCCCCCGACGACCTCGTCTGCGAGCTCCCGCGAGACCGCGTGCGGCAGGCGCTCCTGAACCTGATCCTCAACGGCGTGGACGCCACGCGTGGGGTAGGAACGTCGGTGTGGATTCGGGTCGAGCGCGTCGATGACTGGCTCGATCTCACGGTGTCCGACGATGGACCCGGCTTCCCGGCGGACTTCACGGCGGACAGCATCCGGCCGTTCGCCTCCTCCCGGGCGGAAGGGACGGGCTTGGGCCTCGCGATAGTTCGCCGTACCGTGAGGGATCTCGGAGGGAACCTGGAGATCTCGAACCGGGAGTCGGGGGGCGCTCGTGTGCTCGTCCGGATCCCGTGGAGGCAGGCATGAGCGACACGCTGCTCCTCGTGGAGGACGAGGAGCTCCTGCGCAACGAGTTGCAGCGGCACCTCGCCCGGCAGGGATGGGACGTCCTCGCCGCTGTGACGCTCGCGGACGCCGAGCGCATCCTCGGCAACGAGGGAGCCAGCCCCCTCGTGGTGCTGTGCGACATGACCCTCCCGGACGGCAACGCCCTCGACCTCCTGGAGCGGACGCGCGCCCGGTCCCATCTGCGGGCCGAGTGGATCGTCCTCACCGGCTACGGCTCCGTGGCCGACTCGGTCCGGGCGCTCAAGCTGGGCGCCTTCGAGTTCCTGGAGAAACCCTGCCCCACCGAGCGGCTCGAGCTGGTGATCGCGGGGGCCGCTCGTAGCGCACGCGCGCAACGCCGCGTCGCGGAGACGGCCGCGCGGAACCACGAGCGTTTCGGCGTGGACGCGTTCGTCGGGAAGAGCCCGGCCGCGGAAGGCGTCCGGGAGGCGCTCACCCGCCTCGCCGGGGTGCGCGTCGAGGCCCTGCTCGTCGGCGGGGAGACGGGCGTGGGCAAGGGGCTCGTAGCGCGTATCCTGCACTACGTAGGACCGCGTGCGCAGGGACCCTTGGTGGAGGTCAACTGCGCCGCGCTCCCTTCCGAGCTGCTGGAGTCGGAGCTCTTCGGGCACGAGGCCGGCGCGTTCACCGGCGCGAAGGGGCGACACCGCGGCTACCTGGAGCAGGCCCAGGGCGGGACGGTCTTCCTCGACGAGATCGGGGAGCTCCAGTCATCCCTGCAGGCCAAGCTCCTGAAGGCGGTGGAGGATCGCCGCTTCCGCCGTGTCGGGGGAGAGCGTGAGATCGAGGTCGACGTGCAGTTCTTCGCGGCCAGCAATAGCGAGGTCGAGATGCTCGTCGCCGAGGGCAGGCTGCGGGAAGACCTCTTCCACAGGCTCGCCCTCTTCCGCATCGACGTTCCGCCCCTCAGGGAGCGCCTGGAGGACATCGAGCCTCTGGTGCAGCGGTTCGTGGCCGAGTTCAACGCGCGCTCGGGAAAGTCCGTGCGCGTGATCCCCGACATCGTCTGGGAGCGGCTGCGCGCCTATTCCTGGCCCGGCAACGTGCGCGAGCTGCGCAACGTCATCGAGCGCAGCGTGCTGCTGTCCGAAGGCACCGTGCTCCCGGAGCGGTGGCTCCAGCTCCAGGCGGGTACCGGGACCGCGGCAACGGACGCCGGCGGAAGCGGCCAGCGCGCGGTGGTCGGGAACGGGCGCAACGAGGTCGTGTTCGTCCTGGACGGCAGCGAATCGCTGGACGACCTGGAGGAGCGCATCCTACGGCGGGCCCTCGAGCTCTCGGGGGGGAACGTCTCTGCAGCCGCACGCAGCCTGGGCATCACACGCCAGACGCTGCGCTACCGCATCGAGAAGTACGGTCTCGACCCGGGCGAGGGCTGATGCATTCCGGCCGAACTGGCTGAAATCCACCACCACGGATCCGGCCTGCAAGGTGACGGATCCGCGATGAGGCAGGAATTGCAGTGGGTCTCGGGCGTGGCACGGCCCATGCGAGAAAAGTCCGTCAGGTGCTGCTCGACGGCACTCGGAGCGCGACCCGATCGGGAAGCGATCCGACGAGAATCGACGGAGGATCTACCATGAACATTTCGCGCAACTTCACTGGCGGAAGCCGGTACGCGCTTCGCGCCGCCCTGATGGCGGCGGCGCTGGCCATGCTCGCGCCCTCTTCGGTATGGGCACGACCCATTCCCCCATCCTCGGCGCCCGACTCGGTCGCGACCAACCGTCGGATGCCCACGGTCCAGGTGGAGAACAACAACTGGCTGGACGTGCACGTGTACCTGATTCGTGACGGGGAGCCGTTCTCCCTGGGCGTGGTGACCGGTCCCGGCGAGGATCGGCTCTCGCTGCCGATGACGTCGACGTTTCCCGGCAGCGACGTGCACATCCTCGTGCTGACCATCGGAGGCAACGGGGTCTACGAGTCGCCGTCACTTCAGGTGAACCCCGGTGACGTGGTGGACCTGAACGTCGAGAACGATCTCGCGCTGTCTTCGGTGTCCGTGTGGCCGCAGAAGTGAGCGCGGGCGGGGCCCGGTCGACGGTCGAAATCGTCCCGGCCGGGCCCCGCGTTGGATCCGGTCAACGCCTGCGCGCCCTCCGCGCCGTCGCGACGAAGGCCGCGGCCAGCGGCCCCGCAAACCCCATCAGATGGATGAGCCAGACCCGGAAGTCGTCGGGAGAAGCGCGATCGTAGGGGAGCGCCCGGGCGATCGCCAGGTACACGCCGGCCGCGATCAGGATGGCCACGCCCGCGTATCGGTTCACCACGAACCACATGTCCCTCGACGCCATCGCGCGTGGCGTGCGGAAACCGTAGAAACGGTTGGGCGGCACGATTCCGAGCACCAGCGGAATCGAGATCGCCACGAAGATGGCCGCGGGCACGAAGAAGGGTTGCTCGAGCATTACTTCCAAGCTGAGGCCCGCGGACTCAGGGACAAGGCGGGTCCTTTGAACCCGAGGACCCGCTCCGCCGCGAGCGCGACGCCGAGGAGCTCGGCGTCCGCGCCGGCCTTCCCCACCAACTGGAGCCCCACCGGCATACCGGCCCTGTCCAGGCCCACGGGAAGCGAGACGGCACACAGGCCGAGCATCCCGATGGGGCAGGTCGGCGTGAGCAGCGCCCTGTTCGTCGCGAGGTAGCGCTCGAGCGGCTCGACCTCGGCCACGGGAGGAGGCGTGAGGATGGCCGTGGGGATCGCCAGGACATCGACACCGTCGAAGAGCGAGCCCGCGCGCGCGACGAGGCGAGCACGCTCCTCCATGGCGTGGCGGTAGGAAGCCGCGGCCATGGGAGGCACAGGCTCCAGGCGGTTGCGGACGATCGGATGCAGGATCTCCATCCACCCCGGCAGCTCGCGCGCGAGGAAGTCCTTGAGCTCCGCTCCCGGAATGCCACCGCCGAGATAGAGGGCCCCGGCTGCGTCGAGGAGGCGCCCGTCGGTCTCCACCCGGCTCCATCCGGCGCCGCCCAGCTCGTCCAGCGCCTGGCGGAGCGCGGCGGCTACGTCCCCCTGGCAGTCCTCCCAGATGCGACCGGAGGGAACCGCCACGCGCGGCGGCCGGTCCAGCAGCGGGCCCAGGTGCTCGAGGAGCGCCCGGGGGTCGCCCCACTCGGGATCCACTGCCCCGAAGAAGTGGACGCTGTCGGCCACCGAGCGGGTCAGCGCACCCACGGTGTCCAGCGTGGAGCTCAGCTGCACGACCCCATTCGTGGGCCACCGACCCTTGGTGGTCTTGTGCCCGACAGTGCCCGTGAGCGACGCCGGGATGCGGACGGAGCCGCCCGTGTCCGAGCCCAGCGCCACCAGGGCGGAGCCTTCCCAGAGGCTCACGCCCGCGCCGGCCGACGAGCCCCCGGGGATGCGGTGGGTCGCGTCGTCCCACGGGTTGCGCGGCGTCGCCCAGTGCGGGTTCACGCCCACGGCACCGTAGGCGAGCTCCACGGTGTGCGTCTTGCCCACGAAGACGGCTCCCTGGGCCCGCAGCCGCGCGACCAGCCAGGCGTCCCGCGACCAGGCCTCGGGGAGCGGGCGGGAGGTGCCCGCGTACGTCGGGAGCCCCTCCATCCCGTAGAGGTCCTTGACCGACACGGGGATGCCGCACATCGGAGGCGGCGCTCCATCCGCCGGAGCCCGCCGCGCCGCCTCGATCATCGCGTCCGCTCGGAGCGCGCCGGCGCGCGCGCCTTCCTCGTCGAACAGCTTGTAGGCCTGCAGCCTCCGGTCGTACGCGTGGTGCCTGCGGATGGCCTCCTCCACCAACTCCAACGCGGACACGTCGCGATTGCGCAGGGCGAGGGCGACGCGGGAGAGGGGCTTGTCGAGGATGGACACGGTGACCGACCGGGATGGGGAAGACGCGGAGCAGCCCGTCGGAGGATACTCACGGATCCGATCGAGGTTTCCCGGGAGGCGATGCGCCGCGGACCTCCAACGGACCGTGGAACGGCCCGAGGGGGCAGGAGGTCCGCGGGCGCTTCGATCAGCGGTAGTACTCCACCTTGCAGCCGCACCCGTCCCACATGCGCTCGTACGTGTCCAGGCGGTCCTTCACGAACGCGCGGACCTGGTCGTCGGCCAGGCGCCGGACGACCCGCTCCCGCGAGGACGGCTGCTCGACGGCCACCATCCCTGCCGGGTCGCGGGCGATCACCAGGTCTCCGGCGAGGAAGGTCGCGTGCCGCTCCACCTCCTCGAACCCCCCCGCCAGCTTCTCCCACTCGGCCGTCTCCAGCGTCACGATGCCCTCGGACTGGAGACGCCGGTCCAACTCCTCGTTCGTCATCGACGTCGTTCCGGGATCTTCTCCTAGCGTGTCCGCTCGACGCGCCCGCCCGGTCCGACCCTGTAGCGCGGTGTCTGCAGGATGTCGTCGTCCAGGCGGAGACGGACGCCGTCCTGTGCGGGAGCGGCTCCGACGGGCGCCGGTGCGGGGAGGGCGTACACGTCGGCCGCACCCCGGTTCACGACGTAGCCCTGATCGGCCAGAGACTCGATCGTCACGATGCTCAGCGGATTGGGGCTGCCGGCCAGGAGGATCGGCGTCATGAGCTCCGGGCCCAGCACCGATTCCCGCCAGTGTCCGCAGTTGCCGCCGTCCCCGGGCGCGCCGGTGTCTTCCACGGGTACCTTGGCCCCCCCCGCATACGTCGTCCCGCCTACCGCGTCGAAGGCCTGCCTGGCACCCGTGCCGGTGAAGACCGGATCGCCCGTGCAGCTCCCTGACAGCAGCCCGAGCTTCGACCACGTGCTTCCGATCCCCAGCACGTGACCCATCTCGTGGAGGATCGTTCCCACCAGGAGGTCGTTCTCGGCCAGCCAGTCCAGGTCGGCCTCGTCGAACGTCATCGCGCCGGTGATCGGCGTGCCGTCGTTGCGGATGTAGCACGGACCCGCGCGACCGAGGGTCCCGAAGGGCCCGTCGATCGAATCCACCGTCACGTAGATCACCAGGTCGTCGACGCCGCCGGGGGTCGCGGGGTGGTAGCTCTCGCACTTGGGAAGTGACACCGTGACGTCGGGAACGTCACCCACGATGACCTTCTCCCACCGGGAGCGCGCGTTCTCGAACGCAGCCTTGTGCGTGTCGCTCAACGACGATAGGTACACCAGGTCGATGTCGTAGCCGGAGGTCGGCACGGCCACCAGGATGGGTAGATCGGTGGGAGACACGCCGGTGGGATCGTCCCCCGTGCAGGAGGACGACAACAACACCAACAACACACACCGAACGGCGCCGGGGGGGATCCGCATAAACGGCCGGTGACCAGTTCTGGGAGCGGGGGGGTCTTTTTGGGCGCCTC